>Ga0156359_123_pt1 | contig 65939 bp, 41 predicted proteins | sample RifOxyA1_FD_108004 | JGI IMG/M metagenome (GOLD analysis project Ga0156359, IMG submission 108004) | Bdellovibrionales bacterium RIFOXYA1_FULL_36_14 | reverse complement strand
ATTACCGGAGCCTTTTTTGTCATGGGAATTTCTGCATACTATCTCCTTAAAAAAATTCATATGGAATTTGCCAAAGCCTCTTTTAAGGTAGCTTTGATTTTTGGTTTTGTTTCGGTGTTTACTTTGCTACCGATTGGGCATTTTCATGGCGTACAAGTAGCGAGAACCCAGGCCGCTAAAATGGCTGCCTTCGAAGGGATTTGGGAAACTGGCACGCATGCTCCCATGTTGCTTTTTGGAATCCCCGATGAGACTGCACAATTAACAAAATACAAAGTGGAAATTCCAAGTTTGTTGAGTCTATTAATCGGAGGATCAAGGGATCAATTGGTGGTAGGTTTAAATGATTTTCCCAAAGAAGAAAGACCCCCGGTTTTTTTAACTTTTGCCAGCTTTCATTTAATGGTTTTGGGTGGAATTTATTTTTTGATCTTTACCGTGGTGGGACTTATATTACTGGGTAAAAACCGTCTTTTTGAAAATAAATTTTTTCTAAAACTTGCGATGTACTCCTTTCCGATTCCGTTTATTGCCAATGAACTTGGCTGGATAGCTGCCGAAGTTGGAAGACAACCCTGGATTGTTTGGGGGTTGTTAAAAACCAAGGAGGCGATCTCATTTAATGTTCCGGCAATTCAAATATTGATGTCTCTGGTGATATTTGGTTTTGTTTATGGCTCACTCTTTATTATCTGGGTGGTGGTGCTTAGAAAAAAAATATTAACCGGCCCAGAATCATATTAAAAAGTTAAGGAGATAGCTTTGGAAACTTTACAAATTATCTGGCTATTATTGATTGGGGTGCTTTTTATTGGATATGCGGTCTTGGATGGTTTTGATCTGGGCGCTGGAGTGCTTTACTTATTTGCTAAAGAGGAAGATGAAAAAAAGGCAATTCTGCGTAGTATTGGACCCTTTTGGGATGGCAACGAAGTTTGGCTTTTAACTGCGGGTGGTGCTTTGTTTGCTGCATATCCAGCGGTTTATGCCGCCACTTTCAGTGGTTTTTATCTGGCCATGATGCTGGTTTTGTTTGGACTAATTTTTCGAGCAGTCAGCATTGAATTTCGTAATCAAAGCACTGCTAAACTTTGGAAAAACATTTTTGATGTTGGATTTGTGGTAGGTAGTTTTTTACCGGCACTGCTTTATGGCGTGGCGGTGGGAAATATTGTCAGAGGACTTCCACTGGATATCGATTACAATTATACCGGAACATTTTTCGATTTACTAAATCCTTATGCTTTGGGAGTAGGACTCAATGGCCTTTTTATGTTTATCACTCATGGAGCAATCTTTTTGGCCATGCGTACAGAAGGCGAATTATCTAAGAAAGCCAAGCGTTGGGCACAAATAAGTTATTGGCCATACCTCGGTTTATTTATTGGCATTTCCCTATGGAGTTTTATCTCTCATCATCGAGGTCCATTTGTACTTTCTCCGTGGGTGAATATTACTGCCTTACTTGGCATGATTGCGCTTAGAGTTTTTATTAATTTCAATCAATTTGGTAGGGCCTTACTCTGTTCTGGGGCCGTGATTATGGGGATTATGCTAACTGTGGGAATTGGAATTTATCCCTATTGGGTACCACCTCTTTATGAGGGAGGAATTGGACTTACGGTTTTTAATTCATCTTCATCTTTCAGCACATTATTTGCCATGCTGGTGATCGCTATTATTGGCATGCCGATAGTAATCATTTACAATATTTATATTTATAAATTGTTTCTAAAGCAAAAAATTAATTAATACCTAATCGGGAGCAAATATGAACAATCAAGGGAATAAAGTTTTGGAATTCACCGTTTCAGCGGTGGTGATTGGTGTGGTAATTGGCGTGGTGATGACTGCCGCTAATGTTTACCTAGGACTTTATGCCGGTATGACCGTGTCCGCCTCTATCCCTGCTGCAGTAATAGCAATGGGCATTTACAAGGGGCTACTCAAAAAAAATAGTATTTTAGAAAGTAATATGGTGCAAACGATTGCCTCAGCAGGTGAATCGCTGGCAGCTGGAATAATTTTTACGCTTCCGGCGCTGGTATTAGTAGGGGCCTGGCAAAACTTCGAATTTTGGCCGACGACGTTGATTGCGATTTCCGGCGGCTTACTGGGAGTCGTTTTTATGATTCCTCTAAGAAGAGCGTTGATTGTGGATGATAAAGATCTAACTTATCCCGAGGGTGTGGCTTGTGCTACTGTTTTAGAAGCTGGTTCGGGAGAAGGAAAAAAAGGTTTTATTACCATTTTAATCGGTCTTGGGATTGGTGGGATTTTTAAATTGCTCACCTCTGGTTTTAAAGTGGTCCAAGGAAGCGTAGAAAAAGCTTTTGTTCAAGGAGACCGAGTTTGGTTTTTTGGTAGTGATATTTCTCCTGCACTTTTGGCGGTTGGTTACATTGTAAATTTAGAAGTCGCCTTACTGGTTTTTATTGGTGGATCACTCGGTTGGTTCATCACTATGCCCATTTTAGGCATAAGTGGCGATCTCGCTTCCAAAGATGCTTTGGAAATTGCTTGGGAACTATGGTCCAAACAAATTAGATATCTCGGAGTAGGGGCCATGTTAACCGGTGGGGTGTGGTCAATTATATCAGTTAGAAAAGGTATTGTTAAAGGTGTTGGCGAGCTTAAAAATACTTATTCCAGAGGAAAAAACCAAACGGTTAAAAGAACCGAACAGGATATGAATTTACTCGCTATCTTGGTTATGTTTATTATCAGTTTTACGATTATGCTGTTTGTTTACCAGTCCATGATTCACCATTTGGGATTAACATTTTTCACCAGCGTAGTTATGACCATTTTAGCCTTTTTATTTGTCGCAGTTTCTAGTTATATTGTGGGTTTGGTGGGAAGTTCTAATAATCCAGTTTCAGGAATGACGATTTCTGCCTTGTTAGTAACCGCTTCCTTGTTTTTAGTTTTAGGTTTCACCGGAAACTCAGCAATCTTAGCCACCCTCGGTGTGGCTGCAATTGTTTGTTGTGCGGCTTGTACTGCCGGAGATTGCTCTCAAGATTTAAAAACTGGATATTTAGTTGGGGCCACTCCCAAATATCAACAGATAGCTGAAATGATTGGGGTGGTAGTACCTGCGTTTGTGATTGCCCCGGTTTTATCGGTTCTTCATTCTGCCTACGGCATTGGTACGGGGTTAAAGGCCCCGCAAGCCACTCTGTTTGCTAGCATTACTAACGCACTTTTTGGTGACGGCAGTCTGCCCTATAGGATGGTCATTATTGGTGCAGCCAGTGGAGTTTTGATAATTATCTTTGATCAAGTAGTACTGAAAAAAATTGGGAAATTCAGACTCCATTTAATGCCCATGGCAGTGGGTATTTATTTACCCATTACTTTAGCTGTGCCTATGCTGATTGGTGGATTGATCCGCTACTTTGTGGAACGAAAAAATAAATCCCAAGATGAAGCAGGAAATGGAGTTTTACTCAGTTCCGGATTAATTGCGGGCGAGGCGATTATGGGAGTCGTTTTGGCCTTTATTATTTATATGAATATTGATATATCTGGCAGTTTTTCAAACTATGCACTTAAGGATTTGGTTTCAGTACTGCTTTTAATTCTAGTCAGTGTTTATTTGTGGATGTTGGCCAGAAAAAAAACCTAACTAATCTTAGTTGGCATATAGTCTGAAAAGATAATTTTTGATGATACCTAATCTATCAGGATCTATGGTTTGACTTTCTGAGTACTGGGGATAGTCGACTATCACGATATCTCTCAAGGCAATCCAGTAATTAAATCCGTCTAAATTGATTTTTTGTGCATGGTGGTTATTAAAAGTACTATTTACGATAATGGCTTGCTGGTTTATTTGAGCTAGTTTAACAATCTCGGTTAACTGATGATCACTAAAGAGTTCAGCTTGATCTCTTACGATAAAACCCAGGGTCCCTATGCTAGCAAAAGCCTTCAAAGATATAAAAAATAGTATAAGTATAAATGGCATATTTTAATAGTACATTGCCTTGATCAGATAATAAAAGAGGGGGATTTCTTTTCCTTATTTGTTTGCACTGGATACAAAGATAAAATAAGTACATGTTAATCAAAGTTCATATCTTCATCTTTGCATTTTGGTTCCTAGCGATCATTTTAACGCCAGTTAGATTAGCGCAATCAAAAGAAGCTTTAAATATGAAGACTATGCCTCGAACCTTTACCATTATGGAGGCTTCCCCAACCGGTAGAACTCTTCGGATTGATAGAGGTTATTTTGATGATATAAGAGTTGGAGATGAAGGGGAGTTTTACACGGGGTATGATCAATCCCAGTTGATTGGGGTTGGTGAAGCGGTAAAAGTTGATAATGCATCTTCTTATTGGTTTTTCAAAAAGATCGTAATTGGTGGTGATTTTTTGAAAGGAAAAATGACAGTTTATTTTAATACCAGCAGTAGACGTACCGTTATCGACAAGAACATCACTACTGAAACAAATGATATAGATTATATTGAAAGAGAATTTTACTAAATTGGATAAAAATTATGAAAAAAATCAATCTTGCAGCCTTAGTCCCTAATTATGATGTTGACTCAATAAGTGATGAGATTCTTGAAACCATAAAATTAATCTCCAAGGAAATTGATCAAGTAAAAGTCAAAAATTTAATTGGAGAATTCAAGAAAATCTTTCAAGGAGAATATCCTGGATATCAGTCCTGTTCCACCGATTATCATGATATTTTCCATACTTTGGATGCTACTTTGGCGTTTGTGCGCATTGTGCATGGAGCTTCATTGGCCGGTAAAAAATACAAGTCTTGGGATATTTTTTTGGGAGTGCTGGCGACGCTTTTTCATGATACAGGCTATATTTTGCCAGTGACCGATAAAACCGGAACCGGAGCCAAATACACTCTTAATCATGTGGAACTGAGCGTAGATTTTGTCGAAAAATATCTGCAGACCAAAGGTAGTTATAATGATCTTGATTTTGAAAAGATCGCTGCCATGATTAGATGTACTGGGGTGAGTATTGATTTAACTAGAGTTAAATTTCCGTCAAAAGAGATCGAGGATCTTGGGAAAATTTTAGGAGCAGCTGATTTAATCGGACAGATGTCTGATCGAAATTATTTGGAGAAGTTATTATTTTTGGTAAAAGAATTTGATGAAGGAAAGGTTCCTGGTTTTGAAGGGGAGTTGGACTTTTTCAAAAAGACTATTTCCTTTAAAAAAGAAGCGGAACATAGATTGACAAAGACTTTAGGTGGGTTTCATAAATATGTTCATTTGCATTTTAAACACCGGTATAATATTGATGAGGATTTGTACCAGGAAGCTATAGACCATCACATTGCTTATTTGGATAAAGTTTTAAAAGAGCAACCAAACTTTTACAGGGATTTTTTGCGCCGAGGTGGAATTGTAAAAAAATTCCAAACGAAGTACGAAAAATAGAAATATATGATGAAATTTTCAGGTTATATTAATTGTTATAGGTTTTTTGATATTGGTGGAGAAGTCAATCTTCTCGAAGCTGATGCTATCTTAAATAATTTGACGTCTCAAAAGGATTTCAATCTGGGAAAAATTTCTCGGGCATTGGTAATTGAAGAAGAGCCGCTAGTGGTATTTCTGGGCAAAGAGATGCGAGAAATCCAGGGTGCGGAGTATTTGGTTACTATAACCGGTAAGATATGGAACTTTGGGGCGCTTTCAATTATTATCAAAGTAAATATAGCTCAAGAGATGGAGTTGAATGCGCTTAAAGACTTAGCAAATTTTTTAGAAAAAGATCCTTCCATTCACGAACTTGCTCGAAAGAAAATGGAGGATGTTTATACCAAACTTGCCAGTGCTATCCGTGAAAAGAAAGTATGGGTTGAATATGAGGATTATCTTATATTTGTTCACGATGCAGATAAATTGCCGGTTACCGACGTTGATCAGCTACTTAGTAGCAATGAACTATATGAATTAGTATTGTTAGAAAGTTCCCACAATCTTAATGATCAAATGATTGCCCCAATTAAAAAATACACCTTTCGCTATACCAACGAAGATGCGGTCTTACTGGATTGGAACAGTTCTTTTATTTTAAGCAAGGATGATGCTAAGGATATTTGTGATGTTATTGAATTTTCCGTTTGTCAGTTATTGGAACTGCGCTATTATGACGATTTGCTGGATAAAGAATTAAATGCCCTGTATCGTTCAATTAAAAAAAACAGTGGTTTTGCCTGGAAAAATAAATATTCCCAGATGTTTGAAAAGGCATCCAGATTATATATCGAGATCAGTGAAGTTATTGAAAAGGTGGAAAACTCCTTAAAGCTTATCGGGGATGCTTATTATGCCAAAATATATAGGGCATCTAATGAAAGGCTTAGGCTAAATGACTGGCAGACTAGTGTTGACCAAAAGCTTAGAAACCTTTTAGATATCTCCACCCTTTTTCAAAGCGAAATACATAGCCGAAAAAATCAATTGCTTGAGATTGTGATCATTATTTTAATTGCGATTGAAGTTATACCCCTGCTTTGGAATTTCTTTAAAGATTTAAGTTTTGTTTAACTAAATTTACTGGTATTTTAAAAGAGTAGTATTTTTAGGGATTATTTTATGCGCGTTGTTTGTGATCTTCACACCCATACCAATTGCTCAGATGGAATCTACTCACCGGATGAAATTGTTGATTTGGCAATTAAACGAAATTTAAAAAGTGTGGCCATTACCGATCATGATACAGTAGCGGGAATTTCATCGGCCATAAGCTTTGCAGATAACCGGATCGAGGTTATTCCAGGCATAGAATTATCTACTGAAATTGAAAATCATGATGTCCATATTTTAGGTTATTATGTGGATTATAAAAATAAGACACTTTTAGATGTTTTAAAAAAATGTAAGGAAGTCAGGCAAGAACGAGGACTTAAAATCGTCAACAAATTGATCCAAGCTGGAATTAAAATCACTTACGAGCAAATTCAAAAATGTGCAGGATTAGGGGTCATTGGTAGAATGCACATTGCAAAGGTTTTATATGAAAACGGACAAGTGAGTTCCATCCAAGATGCTTTTAAAACTTTTTTAGGGGATCAAAGTCCGTTTTATGAGCCAAAATTTAAAATCACCCCTCATGATGCTTTTGCATTAATCAAACAAGCCGGTGGAATCTGTGTATGGGCCCATCCTGGATGTGAAGACTTAGATTCTTTGCTTAAGCAACTGGTACAAGATGGCTTACAAGGTTTAGAAGTTTGGCACCCTAAGCATTCCAATAAGAATGTACGACATTACTTTGAATTGGCCAAATTCTATAACTTGTTGGTGACTGGGGGTAGTGATTTTCATGGCCATAATAATTATAGTTTAGGTGATTATGGTTTAGATGAGGAGAATTTTGCCAAATTTAAAATATTTAGTAATCAATAAATAAAGGCCGGTACAGTGACCGGCCTTTATCCTTTCAATCCCTAAAAGAGAAAAGTTTAATCCATCAAACCTTTAATATTTATATTCAAATAAGTCAGGGTGCCGATATCGTTGTTAGCATCATCAGTAACAATTAACTTCCAAGTGCCATTGGCGGGTTTGTTCTTTAAATTTTCAAACGCACTATTGGCAATACCGCCCATTCCATAAATGTCATCTATATTATGTGTATCACTACCTTCTTTATCCCTGAGTTTAATGCTGGTTCCATCAGGGTGTACGAGTTTAATGATGATATCGCCTACATATGTATGAGTGATTTTAATATGAATGCCAAGATCCTTGATAAAGGCAATGTCACTGTTTATGTTAAAAGTGTGAGTGATGGAAGATTGATCTGGAATAGCTAACGAGAGGTCTTGTTCTAACGAAGTAAGGGTATACTTACCAATTTCAAAAACAACTTGTCCGGTCAAGTCTATTTGAGTGCAAGATCCGTAACTGCCAACCAGTTTTAATTTTGCTAGCTGGTTATTCTGGCAATCGTTATTTAGCGTTACCGCAAGTGGTGTAGTCGCTCGATAGGTCTCTCCTGGAGCAAGCTTGTCAATAAAAACGGCGCCGTTTATGGATTCGATACAAGTATCAATTTCTGGATAGAGATTAATGTTTGTCATGATGGCACTGCCAGAGTTTTTGATGGTTAGATAGACATCACCTGTCGTACCTGGTCGGATGCCTCCATTATTGGGATTTTGGATATCACCATAGTCAAGAGAGCTGATGACGATATCCCCTCTGTTAACGAGTAATGCCACTTTGCCGAATCCCTCTTGTCCTTCTAGGGTTACCCATTTAAAATGAACAACTATGCGTTCCTGATCGGCAGCATCGTCAATTTGAATTTTCAGTCCGTCTTCTACATATTGATAGGATACATTTGATCCTAAAGCGGGGATTTCCACATTTTTTTCTCCAATATTACTGGCAGCGCCCTCGATTTTTTCAATGGACACGTAAGCACCACGGGTTCCAACTCGAGCGGCATTCTTAATTTTAAAATTGAATGCCAATTGTTCGAAGGGGTTTACTTTTAAATCATCTTGCCCGTTAATGACCACGTCGCTTAAAATCAGTAACGGTTGATCAGCAAGTGCCACTGTAAAATTGTTTTCAACAATTTTGGTGTTAATACCATAAATTTTTATTTGATAGTTTCCGGGGTTTAAATTTGATGGAATGTCTAATTTGACCATTCCTTGATTGTCGGATGTACCAGATGCTTTTAAGGCATTATTTTGCATAAGCACAACCCTGGCGTTGGGGGCAGAGGTGCCATCGTTATAAGTTAATTGAAATTCTATATTGGACATACCGACAGGTATAGTGGATGGACCATTTAAAATAATATTTTGGGTGTGACTGGTGCGAAGCTTAATGGAAGGATCGCCAAAGGTTACATAAGTTTCCCAATAATATTTGGATCTATTTTCGCCACCATATCTACGCCAAAGTTCTCTGAGAGCGTGATGGGTGATTTCAGAAAATTCGGAATTGTTTAAATCATAGATTCCTGCATACATATCTCTTTCTAGAAAATCATCTTCATCCCAGTAAGAGCTATCCATTGATCCCCAGTACATTATGGCACCAGTAGGATGTTTGATCCAGGTTTCTCCAAAGGATTCGTCGGTAGTAAAATCGCCGGTTACACATGCATTAGAGATGACAAAAGGAAGAGCGTTTGGATGATTAAGCGATCTGACATCTTCCTGGGTCACGGTAGGTCCTGCCCACACGGTGGTTCCTCCGTGTCCAGAATAATTGATAATCGTTCGTCCAAGGTTCATGGTGCTGACCACTTGCTCGTCTTGAACCCGATAGGTAATAGCATAGAGTTTATCCCCCCCGAGTTGTTCGGCAGATGGGAAAACCCCCATATAACCCCGAGGGGCCATGTACGTATCAATAGCAAAGTTGTGCGAGCCTTCGGCAACTACATAACGATCATCGGTAGCGATAAACGCCGCATTGTCTAACCAGGATTCGTCACTAAAATTAGCAGTTTGGTATTTTATAAATTTTTCTACTACCTGGGAAAGTTCCTGCTCGTTTTTAATTGTGACTCGTCCGACACCAATATCGGGACCATTTATGTCAGACTCGTAGTCAGCATTATCAATAGCTCGATAATAATGATCGGTGACCCCTGATATATTGTTGGCTCTTTTGGAAGGAACATGTTCCGCATCACCAAAAATTAAGGCGTATTTCAGATTGGAAGAGCGATATAATTCTTGTAGCTTAGTACGGATAGCTTCAGGTGAGTTCATGGTACCTTCGGCAATAATTCTGACGACATTATATCCTAGTTGTTTTTTAAAATTTTCATATTTTAATACAGCGGGACTATTTTTGAATTGTCCGCCTACGATGAAAGCAAAAGTTTGTTCCATGGGATCATGGTTTTTCTGAACTTGATTTTCTTTAACAGTTATATTGAAATGATCAATTAATTTATAACTTTTTGAGGCTGGATTCCACGAAAGTGGGTATACCGTAACCAGTAAAGTGGCTTTGCCCTCTAAAGTGCCTGCATTCATTATTTCGTAACTGTTATGGGGATAAAAGGCATTAGATTTTTGAAATGATTTGTTAATAATAAGTTTTCTTTGACTGCCGGGAATTTTTTCCAGTGATTCCAGGTTGGGCACAATATCTTTGGCCAGTTTTCCTGAGTCACTTAGTCCTTTGGTATCGTCAATTTGAACGGTAACTTCACCGGCCGGAACATATAATCGAACTGCCGGAATTTCGGGCATACCCAGTTTAAATTTTATGGCACCAAACTCATCAACTCCTAGCAATTTGGCTTTAATAAAGGACTGACCTTCTACTAACACTTTTTGGGTATCCAAAGAAATATCCGTAAAGTCATAAGAGGTAGTGTCACCTTGTTTGGTGATGGTTACAGTTGCAAAAATGCTAAATGAAAATAAGCAAAAAAGAATGAACGTGAAAACCTTCTTCATAAAATCTTCCTTGAGTAAATCAATAATAAATTAGTAATACGACAAAATCATAACCAGGTAGAAAACACCCAGTCAAAAGTTTTCAGTGGAATGTAATATAATGTTAGTATTGATTTGATATTAACTAAGAACAACGTTTCTTACTTATTTATAGATCGTAAGAAACGTTGTATTAAAAAACTAAATGTTTAAGGTAGGACTTCAGCTAGAAAATCTTGATTACCATTGACCTTGAGTTTAATAGATGGGTCGCCAAAAGTAAGATAAGTTTCCCAGTAGTAGGCTGCGCGGTTTTGCCCATTGTATCTTCTCCAGAGTTCCTTGAGACCGTAATGGGTAATTTCCGAAAAGGTGGCTTTCTTTAGTTCAAAAATGCCCTTAAATGTATCTCTTTCTAAGAAATCATCTTCATCCCAATATGTGCTATCCATAGATCCCCAAAACATAATGGCACCATGTGGATGCTTGATCCAGGTTTCAGCAAAGGATTCGTTTACGGTAAATTGTCCGGTGATACAAGCGTTAGAAATAACAAAGGGTAGGGCTGCGGAGTGATTCAGATCTCTAACGTTAGCTTGAGTGAATCTTGGAGCATCCCAAAAAGTAGTGGCACCATGTCCGGAGTAGTCGATAATGGATCTACCAGCACTAATGGCGTTTATTACTTGTTCATTTTTAACCCGATAGGTGATGGCGTAAAGTTTATCACCGCCCGGTTGAGCAGCATTAGGAAAAATTCCGCTGTAACCGTGGTTGGTCATAAAACTGTCAATGACGTAGTTGTGGGAACCTTCGGCAACAGTATATCTGTCATTGGTTGCAAGGAAGGAGGCGTTTGATAGCCATTCATCAGTGGTAAAATTAGTAGTTTGATACTTAATGAATTTATCAACAACATTTTGTAATTCGGTTTCATTTTTTATAGTAACTCTTCCTACTCCAATATCTGGACCATTGATATCTTGGGCGTAATTGTTGGTATCAATCGCTGCGTAGAAGTGGTCGGTCACTCCAGAGATAATGTTGGATTTCTTGGCCGGAACATGTTCAGCATCCCCAAAAATCAAAGCGTACTTCAAATTTGTGGACTTTAAAAGCTCTTGTAGTTTGGTGCGAATTGCTTCAGGTGTATTTACTGAACCTTCAACAATAATTCGAACTACATTAAAACCAAGCTGCTTTTTAAAATTTTCGTATTGAGCTATAGCGGGACTATTTTTAAATTGTCCACCGATAACAAAAACCATGGTTTCCACTTCTAAACTTTTGGTTTGTTCTTGTACAGCAGGTTTAACAATGACTTGGAAATTCTTAACTAGTTTAATAGATTTTGATGATGGATTCCAAGTAAGCGGGTAAACGGTTATTAACTGTTCTTGATTGCCGTTAGTAGTTCCGCCATTACTGATTTCAAATTTTTTAGCAGGATAATAGGCACTGCTTTTTTGAAATGACTTATTAATGATAAGTTTTCTTGTGCTACCTTTAATTTTTTCCAAAGATTCAAGGTTTGGCACAAGGTCCATGGCAAGTCCCTTGGGTTGACCAAAATCTTTTTCATCGCCTAAAACAACTTCAACTTCGCCTTGTGGCGCATAAAAACGAATAACTGGAATTTCAGGCATGCCCAGTTCAAATAAAATAGCTTCGTAGTCATCAGCACCTACGAGTTTTGTGCGAATAAATTCCGAACCTTCAATAGTCAGATTTTCTGTGCTTATGGAAAGGTCAGAAAATTCATAGTTGATAAGGTCACCTTGTTGAGAAACTTCAACCCGACCAAGAACATTTACGGCAAATAAAGCGAGCAAAGAGAGAGATAAAATTTTAAACATAGGATCTTCCTTGACGTGAGTTAATATACGCAGTCGAAACAACGACTTCAGAGGAATCATATCCGGCCAAAAAAATACCGTCAAAACTTATTTAAAAATGTAATATAATGTTAGATATGAATTGTTTTTTGAAAGTAGATAAGATAATTTTTAACCTACCCATTAACCCTGAAGGATTTAAGCTATGCCAGTACCTAATACGCTCATTAAAATGATTAACAAGAACGCTCAAGTTGAAAGTTTTCAAATTGCCAAAGTTCAAAACGCCATTTCCAGATGTATTATGGATGTGGAGAACGCTGCTTCTTGGGAAGCCCAGGAAAGAGCTTTTAAATACGCCGACATGGTGAAGGAGAATGCCTATAATAACTTTTACAATATTGATTTTTTGGCCCAGTTTTTTTCTCGGGTGATCAAGTCTTTTGATAAAAATGAAAGGGAAATTCGCATTAATCGCGTTGAGTTTGCCAGTCGCTTTACCACTTTGCTCTTGCTTCACTTTGTTAGCGAAAAGAAAATCCAGCGATTAACAGATAAAAATAGTCCCGAGTTAACCGACTTTATTGGTACGGTATTTGCCAAATATTTTACGGATAAAACTTTGTTGCATGAAGTTTCTACGCTCTTTGTGAAAAAAGTTATTTTAAAATCTCAAGAAGGGTTAACGGATAGTGATTATTTTCCCACCCGCGATTATATCCAAGATCAAATTGAAACCACGCTAAAAGATATTGGTGAAGTGATGATTGCGGAAGGGTTTATGATTTTCAGGGAAGGAAAAAAGAAAATCATGCAAAATGAGATATCCAAGGCCCAGTTTACTCATAATGGAATACATAAGGAAAGGGTAAGGCAGACTCTTACCTGGAATATTCAACATGAATGTGACACGGTTTTCGGACTCAATGATTGGATTATTGGTCGTAACGGAAAAAGTTTCAAGGAATTGATGAAACTCTCTGATCAAAGATTCTATAATGATATTGCCAGTGTTGTGACAAAAATTGTAGGCAGAAAAAATGAAATAAAAGTGGTGATTATCGCCGGTCCAAGTTGTTCCAATAAAACTACGACTACGACTATTATTGAAAAAGAACTGGAAAAAAATGGTCTCAAACTAAAACAACTTAATATTGATGATTATTTTTACAACTTGAGTGAACATCCCAAGGATGAATTTGGTGATTATGATTATGAGATGCCGGAAGCAATTGATATTCCGCTTCTTAATGAAAATTTAAAGGATTTAATTTCCGGCAAGACTATCAAGCGTCCTAAATATAATTTTAAAACAGGTATGCGAGACGGTTATACGGATTTCAAAGTCGGTAAAGATGAAATCATTTTAATAGATTGTCTGCATGGTCTTTTTCAAAAGTTGACCGCCAGTGTGCCTTCTCGAAATAAATTTAAAATTTACACTGAATCCGCCAATATGCTTAGAAGTTCTGATAGTTCCTATACCATGTGGACAGATATCAGACTTTTAAAACGCATGATCCGCGATTCCCTTTATCGTGCATACGAGGCCAAAAAAACCTTAGAGCATTGGTTTTATGTAAGAAAAGGAGAATTAAAGCATATTATCCCTTACGTTTATTCAGTAGATGCCGTACTTAATTCCGGTCTCCCTTATGAGCTACCGATATTAAAAGCGGTCTTAAAAGATAAACTTCCCGATAAAAAATATTTAAATGAGTTATTGGCGCAAGGTAGACTGGATGCCTACATCAGAGGTATTAGACTTTTATCCTTGCTTGATACAGTTTTGGAATATCCACAGATCGAAGACGTGGATCGCTTTTCACCGATCAGGGAATTTATTGGTGGAAGTGGTTACGAGATTGCTCATAATGAATAAACCCAAGGCCATAATTGTAGATTTGGATGGGACCTTGGTCGAGATGGAGCACCGAGTGTCTTTAGTCAGGCAAAATCCGCCTGATTGGAAGAACTTCATGGAGCAAATCCCCTCCGATAAAGTCAATCATTGGTGTCATGAATTGTTAAAGGCTTTCTCTTTACGCGAATATAAAATTATTATTATCACAGGAAGAGGAGAGCGATTTGATGGGTTAACCAAACAATGGTTGGCTGATCATTCTATAAGGTATGATGAATATTATTCTCGAAAATCAAAAGATCGTCGGGATGATGCTCTGGTGAAAAAAGAAATTTACCTAGAACAGATAAAAAATCGATATGATATTTTATTTGTATTGGATGACCGCTTAAGTGTGGTAAAAATGTGGCGTGATGAATTGGGTCTTATTACCCTGCAACCGGATTGGGGGGATTTTTAATAGTCAGTCGGTCTAATGGCGTGCAAGACCAGTTTTTTAGCCGGAACTTCTGATTTGACCTGATCTCAAAAAATATTTATAAAACTTTTATTTCATTTTATACGTTTACTTGTCCGGGAAGGGTACTTTGTCTCTTGATTCTCAAATTGAAAATCCAAGTGTTAATATGAGTGAATAAAAATATTTTTCACTGTAAGACTTTTTTGAAAAATATTTTGGATCATTGAAACCATGCTATTACTCGAAAAGTTAAAGAGATCGTTGATAAGAGAGTTAGCAACGATCTCTCCAATATCAACTTTTATCGATCCAAAAGCAATAAGCGCAAAACGATCAAGGATTTTGGACAAAATAAAATGGATCAGTATTTAAATCCTAAGTACCCGTCCGGGACAGACATTTTGAGGAAAACAATCAGGCTAAACTCTAAATTATAAATAGACAAGATAAGTGAACGCTAAGACTCTACGTAGGTGTAGGCATTCTTTAAAGACTACGAATAAAATTTACCAAAACCCTGGCACTGTTCCCTTGGGAGAATTCTTTCTTTTCTTGTTACAATAAATCTGAGGACATTTATTGTTTTTATTAAGGCCCTTTAACCAAGTTATCTGTGCATTTAAATTATTGCCCATATAATGTAATCTCAGTTTGTCAGGAAAACTTTTTTCCACCATCTCAAGACACCAGCAACTATTTTTAGGCCTATCAGGTTTAAAGGCCTGGCTGGCAAAAATTTGCTTATGGTTAATACTTATTAGATAGCGATCAATTGAAAGTGCCATTAAACGTTTTTGAGTAGTATCACCCAGTTCAACTGCTTTTTTTGCCCATAAAAATGATTGAAAAAAATGTTTTGAGGTTGCACCATATTGAAACACCATTGCGGCGGCTGCAAAATCTTCAGATGATGTTAAACATCCTTCTTTAAAAATTTTCTCGATCCGTAAAAGATGTTCGTTATCTTTTTTTCCCAATAAGTTCAGCTGTTCTTGGGTCAAATTTTCAAAATTTTTTCGCGCATCCTGACTCGCCTTAACAATGGTTTGGAGTTCTCTTGATCGATTTTCCTTACACACAATGGATGTGTTTTCGTTGGCAAAAGTTTTTCCAAAAATAATTATCAATAAAACGAAAAGCTTCATAAACCTTCCCTTATAATAAAATTGTAACTTCTTTTAAGTCATTCTGATATTTATTTCTAGATTTATTAAATATATCATTATAAAAGGGGCTCAATGAAAATGACACTTTTGTATCCAATTAACCAGAAAATTTTAACAAACATTCGCACTATCGAAATGGTTGGTGTGTTAATGAGAATATTTAGCTTTAGTCTGGTAAGCTGGCTCGGCTCTAGTAGTCCCTTTATGTTTGTTTGGGTTTTAAACACCATAGACTCTGTAATACTTTCTTGGTGTTCCACTCTAAAAAAAGACTATGCTTATATTTTACTTAATACCTTTTGGATTTTTGTAAGCATTGTGGGAATATTTCGGGCCTACAATCTGGTTCATTAAATATTCATTATTTCTAATCTTCAACAGACATCATTTATTTGGGGGAGAGTAGGTATTCCTTTCCGCAAAACTCGCAGGTGATTTTGAAATCTTTTTCAGAGCTTTTGGTATTTTTTTCTAAAAGGCTTAGAGAACGTGCTGCCCGTTCTTCACTACATTCACATTTAAATTCAATTTCCCTATGATGATTCATCGAATTCATCTCAATTCCAGATAAAAAAGCGTTCATAATTTCATCATGACTGGCATGATCTGAAATCATCGAGGAAATAGATTTAATCTTGGAAACATTTTTTTCAAGCTGATTGATTAATTCCTCAGTATGTCCTGGCATGAGCTCGACGATAATACCGCCGCTTCCTTGAACAATCCCATTTTTGTCCAGATAAATACCAAGTGAAACGATGGAGGGAATTTGCTGGGATTGATAGAGAAAAAAAGCAATGTCATCACCAATCTCTGAAGTTTGTAGAAGGACGCGTCCTTGGTACATTCCTCCGTCTCCCATATTGTTAAATACGGTCAGCTCACCTAAGCCTAGGGTGTTTTTTAGGCTAAAATTGTCTTCGGGCTTTTCCATGATGAGTCCCGGATTACTGACACAACCTCTGGTTTGCCCTTCGTAATTGGCCTCCGCATAGATACTTCCAAGGGGGCCTATGCCCTTAAATTGCAGGCCGACTTTATGATTGTTTTTGGTATTAGAAGCTAAAAGCAGTGCACCTGATAAGGCCCTGCCGAGACCTATGGTACTTACGGGAGATAACTTTTGCATTTTTCTGATTTGCTCAATTAGCTCCGTATCGATGACTACTGACGCTCGAAGCGGGGATTTGTTACCTACATATTTTTCGATGTATTCTGCCAAATTAAGACTCCAGCGTTAAAAGATTTCTATATCAAAAACAATCATTTTTGTCGATTTAACTTATAAAAATATCAATGATAATAAAAGAGAAATTGGCTGTTTGATTTGAACTAATTTTTTTTACGCTTATTATATACATAGATAAACCAGCTAAAAGTAATGAGTAAAGCAATTCTCAGGTATTCATCGTAAAAATTCGTGGTCGGATGTTTAAAAACCTCCCACCCAAAACCTGAAATAATCAAATCCCATAAAAAATGGAAAAAAGCTAAAACCAGAAGTGATATTCCGGAGGTGAAATTAAGGGAAAAATAAATGCTGGCCAAGAAAATTGTAAACAATTCAAGGTGATTTTGAGTGACATCAAGATGCCAAATCATAAAAATAAGAGAAGAAAAAATAATGGCCTTGGACTTGGTAAAGTAGTTAAAAAATAGAGTGAGCATCAACCCACGAAAAAAAAATTCTTCAAATAGGCCCACTAACACACAAAAACCTAGTTCTTGAAAAAATTGATTGAAATGAAAGCTAAAATCATAGTTAAGGTATCGTATGATAAAAAAAAGAGGGAAGAAGATGCCAAGATTTAGAAGGACTAAGGGGCGATTGGATATGATAAATTGTTTTTTGGGTGACGGATATAAATGACTTATCCAATAAAAGGCCAGCAGTATTGCGATTAGGCGATAAATGGAATGGAAATATTCAAGGAGGTAATAATTGTGATGGCCTAAAGATTGGGCGATGATAAATTTATAGAATTTATAAAAAAATAAAACGAAAAATACTTTTAAGAGTAAATTCTTGGGTTGGACGGTGGTTTTAAAAAAATTGGTCATACTTAATCCATTATATAATTTAAATTCCACAAAAATCTCTAAAGACTACATGCGCTAATCATTTTATCATTTGTTTATTATTTCACATTTATGTTAATATCTGACAGTTTTGCTAACCTAAGGGGAGAAGTTATGTCCTTACTCTATATCTACGACGACATCTTTAAACAACATGAAACTGATGATCATCCAGAAACCAAGTTTCGTTTGGATTGGATTAATGCTGGCATTGAGCATTGTTCGTTTAGAGATAAGTTGGTCATTAAAAAGCCAATTAAGGCCAAGCGGGAAGATTTACTTCGAGTTCATCCTGAATCCCATATTAAAAGAATAGAAGAAGCATCCATCAGAGAAATCAAAGCACTGGATGCTGATACCGTTATTTGTAAAAATTCATTTGAGGTGGCGTTGTATGCCGCGGGTGCCGGTATTTTGGCGAGCGATGAAATTATGAAAGGCAACTTTAAACGGGCCTTTATTGCCGCAAGACCACCTGGTCATCATGCGGAAACTAATAAACCAATGGGCTTTTGTTTGTTTAATAATGTGGCCATTACTGCGAAGTATCTGCAAGCAAAACACCAAATAAAGAAAATATTAATTTTGGATTGGGACGTTCATCATGGTAACGGAACTGAAGAAATTTTTTACGAGGACCACAGCGTTTATTATATCAGCTTGCACCAGTATCCACATTATCCGGGAACCGGAGCTAGTAATGAAAACGGGCGTGACACCGGAAAAGGATATAACCGAAATTTTCCTATGAAAATTCATAGTGGTGATAAGGAATATCTGGAGGTTTTTAATAATGAGATTGTACCAATTGTACAAAATTTTGGGCCAGATTTTATTTTGATTTCGGCGGGGTTTGATGCCCATGCGAGGGATTTTTTATCGGGTATAAATTTATCGAGTGAGGTCTACGGTGAGTTCACTAAGATAATCATGGAATCTACTCCTTCTTTTAAAGGTCGGATTATTTCTTATCTGGAAGGAGGGTACGAACCACAAGGTTTGACGGAAGGTGTTTTATACCATATGCGAGCGCTTTGTAATTAGAAACCTAAAGTTGCTGAATTGGTGACGGTATCGACACTTGATCCATATGGAATGGTGTCTTCTGTCAGTAATTGCCCACTACTGTTATTACCCCAACATTTAATGGTTCGAGAATCTATGGCGCCACAACTATGATTTCCCCCTGAGAATATATCTGTCATAACGGTGCTTCCATTAATATTAATAACCGCAGCGTTGCTAGCAGTTTCAGTGGGGTCATCACCCCAATCAATAGAGTCATCAGATCCTAGCTGACCCAAGTCATTTCTACCAAAGCATCTGGTCTGATTATTACTATAAAGCATACAGTTATGGTTATAACCGCTACTTATTTTTTTAATTGTTACTCCACCAGGCAGTGGTAGGGGATTCAAGTTTAACATATCACCGACCATATCGCCCCTGTTGATGGTGTCTCCAAGTCCCAGTTGCCCGTAGGTGTTTTCGCCGAAGCATTTAGCCTCGCTGGTACTGGCAGCCAAAATACAGGTATGACGGTGACCGAGGGACATGTCAGTAAACACGGTACCGTTAAGTTCTACATAATTGGCAGGGGAGAAATCTCCCACTGATCCACCAGTATCAATATTATTATCGTACCCTAGTTGTCCATCACTGTTTTCGCCCCAGCATTCAAGATTTGGTCCTGCAAATCTTGCGCAGTTATGATTGGAACCGGACACTACATCTCTTGGAGCACTGGTAAAGAGAATGGGGCTTATATTAAAAATATCATCTGGGGTTGTACCGAGGTTTAAGATAGATGGTTGACCTAGGTTACCTGAATTATTTGAACCCCAACACTTGATGGTTTGATTACTTAAAAGAGCACAGGTATGTTGTTCGCCTGCTGATAGTTTGGTGACAGTTACTCCTGGATCAATGTTGACAGTTGGTAAGTCATCACCCATTTGACTGCCCAGTCTGCCACGATCAATAGCATCACCTAGTCCTAGTTGTCCCTCGTTATTAAGACCCCAACACTTGACCTGTCCGGCGGTGGATAGGGCACAGTTATGATAGCTTCCTGCTACAATTTGTTTAACACTAAAGCCTGTTCCTAGATCAACAGTACCTTGAGCGGTAAGTAGCGCTAGATCTTCTCCGGGCTCATCACCAAATGCGTCGTCTATTACTTCCATTCCTCTTTGTCCATAAGTATTGTCTCCCCAACAATAGACTCCGCCATCCACTAAAGTACAGGTATGCTCAGCTCCAATGGCCACTTTAATTTGATCATTGTCGATAATAGTCATGGTATGAGAAGTGAGTGCACCGACGTTGGCGTTGGTAGCGCTATCAAGATTGACTACGATGGTCTCGGGGTTTTCTGTTAGTACATCATCATTGATATCAAAAACGGTGGTGTAGGCAATGGTTTGACCGGCCGGTATAACGGTTGATCCGTCCACTAAATTGTGATCAATTCCCAATCCTTGTGCGGTGGAGGCTGGTTGGACTGAGTAGTAGACCGTCGTAGCTTTTCCACTGGCCGGATTGAGTGAGAATTGAATTCGTGATGTGCCGGTGTCTTCTTGAATAGTGGAGGTGGCCATCGTAAATTGCACCGTGGGTGGCAGATCATTATCAACGATGTGTACGCTGGCGGTAACGGTGGTACCTAGTTCCAGATTCATTGGTGCCAGCATGGTGATTTCTACAGCTTCAGTGTCTTCATACTGAGTATCATCAATGATCGTGAAGGTCGCAGTATGGGAAGAGGCTCCTGAAGGAATACTTATGCTTCCATTATTAGGTAAGTCATGGTCTTGCCCATAGGTGGCTAAAGTACCAGGCCCAAATTCATATGGCAAACTCATGATTTTTTCGGAAGTGCTACTGAGGGTTATATCAATGCTGACCACTCCAACACTTTCCATCACGGTTAGGGAAGTGGTGGCAAAGTTAACAAAGGGAGCTGGATCATCGTCAAGAATGGTCAGAGTATGATTAACAATTGTGCCGACGTTTGCATTTATAGGAGGACCCATTTGCGCTACAACAGTTTCATTGTATTCATCGATGGAATCATTGACGATACTAAAGGTGACGGTAATGCTGGTATTTCCTTCGGTGATGGTAGCCGTACCAGATACTAGATCATGATCGGTGGGATTGATCGCCGTTGAAGTAGCCGCCACGGTATATGGAATGCCTACATTTTTGCCAACGATATTATCCAGCACAAAGGTAAATGATCCCACCGGTGAGGATTCATTGGTACTGGCAGCAACAGATTGAAAACTGACTCTAGTTAACGGATCATTATCAAGAATGGTTACGGTAGCCGTGGCATTGGTGGTAGAGATAACCCCAGTGGATGTTCCCGTAATTTCAATGTATCCAATTTCATCAAATTCATCTAGCGTGTCGTTTATGGCGGTAAATATAACACTGGTATTGGTACTGCCCGCAGTAATTAAAATATTTCCTAAAGAGGGAGATATATCAGTAGGTGTAGCTGAGGAAGTAGGAGGAGGTGCCAGTCGATATGACATCGTGATATCTTCAGTAATCGGCTCATTAATTCTAAATTCGATTTCGAAGGTTGCTCCTTCCGTGATCGTAATCATGGTGGGAGTTAATGAAGCACTAGCATCTTCTGTTCCAGCATCATTAATAAAGACATGTAAGCTGTCATACGCACTGGTGGAAGCTCCGGTGATACTGGTAATCTGCAGATCAAAATATTCACCTGGATCAATTGCGGGAGTGTCGTCTAAAATAGTGATAAGTGCATAGGCGGAGGTACTGCCTTCTAAAATAGTAACGGGACTGGCTGGAATGGTAAAATCGACTCCACTTACAGCAGTTCCGGACAGAGAGAAATATATTTCAGTATCAAGCCCAGAGGCTTCTGTTTGCGAAAACGTGACGGTATAAGTGGTTGTGGCCCCTGCTCCTGGTTCGTACAATGTAATACTATTTTGTGACATACTGACCAATGGTTTAGCCGAAGTATCAAACAGCGTTGCCGTAATGGTGGCCGGAGCCGACGTCGCTGTATTGATGGGGTTTACCAGATCAATAACTAAAATTTCCTCGTCATAAAAACCATCATTAATAATATTAAAAGGAGTGCTGGTAACTGAGAGGTTGCCGGCCAATATCGTTAATGATCCAGTGGCAAAAGTGTGATCCACTCCCAAGGTCATGGACGCCGTCGTTAGCAAATTATAATCCAGATCAAAGGTTACATCATATTCGCTGGTGGCAGTAAGATTAATAGTAAAGGCGTATAGACCACCTTCCATAAATGCGGCAGTAGCGGTACTAAAGAAGATGGAAGGGGTGGCTTCATCATCAATGATGAAGATAGTGTGAGCCGTGGTAGCTCCCAAAGTAGCGTTAGTTGGCGCGGACAAATCGTACACAATTTGTTTATCAGACTCATCAATGAAATCACCTATAATAGTTGTGGTAGCATAGTAAATCACTTCTCCTGCTAAAATAGTGATCGTGGCAGAATCAGAAATATAATCGCCACCCAAAATGGCGGTGGTGGAAAGTGCGGATGTGATATTGACGGTGATATCCTGGCCGGAAGTTGCAGACAGTGAAATGGTGGTTGATAACGTAATATTGGCGTTGGTTTCATTGACGATCTCGGAAGTGGCCTCAAAATAAATAGTTGGTGGATCATCATTATCAATTAAGCTTATATCCATCGGATTGGATGGTCCGGCTACCGCGTTCACCAGGGTTCCCAATTGTAAAACTAAATGTTCCGTGGCTTCGTCTAATAAATCGTCGGTGATGGAAATAAGCGAGGTGGTGGCAATCAAGCTACCTGCTGGAATACTCAAAGTTGAAGGCGCGAAGGTGTAGTCGCTGGCATTGGCGGTGGTTAGACCTCCGTTTATGGAAATAGGGATAGACACATCAAAAGCCGAAGTGGCGTTTAGGGTGACTGTAGCAGTAAAAGAAAACCCTTCTGTCGCATCCAAAGTTACATCTACAAAATCCACACTTGGTGGTCCGTCGTCATCATTAATATAAATAAATGAGGTGTTAATACTTCCTACCGTAGCCTCTAATGATACTGAATCAATTTTTAAGCTAATGGATTCAGGATCTATTTCGTCAGCAATATCTTCGAATATCCCGATATCGAAAGCCGCGGTGGTACCGTAGGCCGGTATCGTAATTGTGGCCACTCCCGTCACTGAGCCCGGCCAGTCAAAATCAGCGAAGGCTGAAGGACTGGAGGTTGCGGTAGTTTCCGAAGCAGTTAAGGTGATATAGGCTTCGATATCAAAACCAAAGGAACGATCGCTTTGAATTTGAATGGAAAAGTTTGTCGCATCTTCAGTGACATATATTGAACTCGCGGAAGAAAACCTGATTTGCGGTATTATCACATCGTCTTCTAAAATGGTGAGGTTGTATGTAACAGAGGCAATATCGGTGATGGTCGCATAACTTGTTAAGTTGGTTGCGGTGAGGGTTAAATACTCGGTGGATTCTAAGTGGACATCGTTTACCATAGTTAGATTGAATATGGTACTTAAGCTGCCCGCTGGAATGATGATCGGTATGGCCGGTAAGAGAACATCTTGATAAGGAGCGCTGGTCGTAGCTGTCCCTGATAATTCAAATTCAAATTCCGTATCCCTTGCACTGATTTTATCAAGTATGGCCGTAATACTGATTCGGGCCGGAGAAATATTTTCAGCCACGGTTGATGATAATGTAGTAAAAGATAATTCAGCCAGTGCGTCGGTATCAACTATATTTAAGGTGAAAGTGTCAGGGTAGGCAGGCAGGGTAGAGGTTACGGAATTAGTTATGGAATCAAGGATGAGGACGATATCCTCTAGTGGTTCAACACCATCTCCATTAACTACACTAATGAGTATATTACTAGTCATTTCTCCGGGATTAAAAGTGATGATACTTCCACTTGGGAAGTCGTAATCCGTTCCCCCAGGAGAAGCTGAGCCAGCTGCCGTTGAAAAATCTGCGGTGATTATTTTTTGGGAGGGCGTGCGCAGACTGACCGTTACACTATAAGTAATCATATCTTCATCAATGAGGGCACTGGTTTGCGGGAAGTATATGGTCGGCACGAGGTCTTCATCCACGATGGTTACGGTATGAGTAATGATTCCCGTTGCCTCCACATTAACCTGACTGGTGGTGGCCAGGTCAACAATAATTGTTTCATTATCTTCATCAATCAGATCACCGTGGGCAATATAATAGAGATCAAATGATGTTGATCCAGCGGCAATAGTTAACGAGCCAGAAGAGGTTCCGGTAAAACCGGTAAAATTGCTATAATCCAAATTAACGGTGGCTGTGCCTGATAAATTATAATCGATGGTAATTATTTTTTCGCTGGCCACATTCAAAGTAAGTGGAATCATCCGACTAAAAAAACCGGTCTGCCCTTCTACAATGCTTGAAGTGGAAGAATTAAAAGCTAAGGTAGGAATATTATCGTCATCTTGGAGAGTGATAACAAATGAGTTATTGACCCCAATCGTGCCTCTGCTTGGAGTTGTTAGAATATATTCGATGGTTTGATCGTATTCGTCTTTTAAATCATTAATCAGCGAGAAAGTTACGGTATAAGTGGTTATTCCCGCTGGAATAGTAATGCTGGAGGAGGCGGTGTAGTCGGCGCCCCAAGTAGCATCGCCACTGGCGGTAAAGTTAATGATGGTATCAATACCATGAGCAAAGGAAAGGTTGACAGTGGCATACACCGCACCATCACTTTCTGTAGCGGTTATCGTGAGTGGGGGTGTGAAATTGATTACCGCACCTGCTTCATCATCTAGAATACTTAAATTAAAGACACTCGTAGCTGGTGTGAGTTGAATTTCGTCAATACCTATAAGTTCGATATAAATATTTTCATTATTTTCTAAAACTGCATCGTTTACAATAGGAACGTTGATATTCAAAGTGGTGGTTCCTCTTGGGAAGTGAATCATCCCACTCGTTAACCCGTGATCGGCTGGATAAACGGCATCCCCATAAACTAGAAAAGCAATATCCACGTCAATATTTAAAGGAGCACTGATGGAAACCGCTACATTGATTGAGGCCGTGGAATCTTCCGTGGTTTGCGCGAAGGTAGATGGGAAAAAGAGGGTCGGTTTGTTACCAGAGTCGTTATCAATAACGGTAATAAATTTAGTGGATGGATTTGAAATAATCGCCCCGGTAACACTATAGATTTCTAGATAAACAATTTCGTTAGTTTCGTAGAGGTAGTCATCAGAAGCAACCAGTGCGATATTACCAATTTTATATCCGGCAGGAATACTGACAGACCCGGCAGCTACTGAAAAAGCGCTGGTTGTCGGCAAATCGCCTGAATTTACTATACGCCAGAAAGCCGTTACCGTGCTACCGCTAGCTATATCCAAATAAACTGGTATATTTATTGTGGTATTTGATTCGGTGATGGTGGTGGTACCACTTGAAAGATTAATGCGGGGGGTGGTTGGGTTTGCACCATATTTTCCGGCACTTTTAGAAGCAGGTGGGGGTTGAATACAGCTCATCAGGACCAGCGCTGCGGTCAGTAATGCTAAAAGGAATGTGTTTTTAGTACTTACAAACATCATATGTATTTTTATACTAACTCACCGCATCCTTCGGTTTATGGATTAATTCATTATATTCCACTCTGCACAACGTATCGGATAAAAGCATAAAAACATAAAGGTTTTAAAGGCTTACTGGGGGTAGATAGGATTTGCCTAGCAGAGGTCGACCATAGAAATAGGCCAATAAATAAGGCAGTATTGGTATTTTAACCTATTGAAAATACGAATGAAAAGCTAATGTAAACTAAAGTAATTTACATTAGCTTTCTAAGCATTTATTGTTTATAAAAATAATTTGTTTGTTGATGAAAGTTTCTAATAACTCCATCTACTTCCTCAAGGAGAGTGTCACTCAAAATATCTTTATCAACGGTTTTGTCAATTTCGTAGCGAATTTGACCTTGTAACTTTTCAATAGCCGGGTTGTTTTCCGGGTTAATGGCCGCTTCAAAGCTTCTGATCTTGTTGATTTCATTCCAGGCAATTTCTTTAAATTTTTGATTCATTTCTGCTTCAAAAGAATTACTGATGTTAAATAAGAATTCTCCGCGATTATTTCTGGCCTGCCAATAATCAAAAGCCGTTTCCAAAGCTCCTTTTCGCTTATCAAGTGTTTTACTTACATGGTCATCTTCCATGTCCCATGGAAATTTTGAGTAAGCATCTAGCAAAGGTTCTTTCAGGGAATAATAGAGATAGTCAAATATTCCCCAGTTTTCTGGGCGATTAGACATCGGATGCATGAAACTAAAAGCTTGTAGATAATCATCTATTCTTTTCTTTCTTCCAACTTTTTTAAGTATCAAAGCTTCTTGGTCATCAATGTGTAAAAAGTTTTTTAAATTAGATCCAATCTTTACCAGGTTATCTACGGAAAATTTTTGTTTAATTCTTTTACAACCTTTCCCACTGTTTTTTAAGCTACACTCTTCTTTTTCGTAAATGTCAAAATCACCAAGTTTATACAGGGATACCAACGTGCGGGATTTGGCATTAAAAGAAGGAAGATTGTAAGTGTAATAACTCTTATCCACAAACCAGGTGACAAAACCATTTGGGTTGGTAGTGTCAGTCACAATGTTGGAAAGTGCATTTAAGACAAATTCATCTTCCGTCATATTGCTAATATCAAGAGTAAAATATTTATCTTGTGACCCAGCATAAAAAGAGTGTTGAATCCAATTATATTCATTAGTGGGGACAGAAATTTTCACCCCCTTAGAAAGTGCAGGAAGTTTTTGATTATCCAGAGTCTGTCCAACTTCGATAAATTGCTTTGCGCGTATTAAAAAATCTATCTGGGTGTAGTAGTAGTGACCATTTTTGAATTTATTAAGACCTATAAAATCTTTCAAGTTATAATTTTGAATTTCCCTATTTAATTCTTCCAGCGAATTAGTGGCGTAAGCTTCCTGGTATTTGTTATACAAGTTTCTAAGATAAAGTTCTTCATATTTTATCAGATTCTCTTGTAATTTTTTTTCTTTTTGATAGATAGAAAAATGGCATTTATCAATTTCCTGGTGACGTTTCATAAATTGAGTTAAATATGCGGTTTTGATATGAGTGATAGGATCTAGCGCAGAATTTAAGTCTGCCATAATTTCTTTCACAACGGTTTCATTAGTATTAAACTTACGAAGGTATTTTTCATAAATGGAGATCATCTGGGTAACTTTAAATTCAATGTTTTGCACATTGGTGCGAATGCGCTCCAAACTCCTTTCAAAGTAGGGACCATAGAAGCCAGGATTATTAACAATACGTTCCCCAACTATCTTACCCTGAAGCACCGACCGATCGAGATCATCGAGGGTTAGCTGGTGAACATAACCTTTTGGTGAATTACATAGGTTTAAAAAAATGTTATAGGTGGTATCGGCTTTATAATTATTGGTAAATACGTTAAAATCCGTGGTGAGTTTATTAATTTCGATGTTGGAAAGTTGCGTAGCCACCATTTTAATAAAGTCTTTTACCAATTGGGTTTCATTTTGCTTGGAAGCAAAATCTCTAAAGAGACCGGTATTAAGTGCAAAGTAGAAAGCATATAGGATTTCTTCAGAAGTAAGTGCTTTAGTATCGTCGGAATAATTAAAAAATGAATAAAATCTACCTTCGAAAAATTCTTTCATGATCTGATTAGATGAGACTTGTACTAGGCCATTATAGTGGGAGTTGATTTTAAATTCCAGTCCGTTTTTGGCAAATTCATAAAGTAAGATCATCATTTCTGGAAACGAAATCATATATTTTATATTCATTTTGATCCCAGAAAAAAGATTTCTTGATAAATCCTGATAGATCGCTTGAGACTTAGAGTTACCTTTCATTAATAAGCTTTCTAAAAATAGTTGAAGATATTCAGATTTTTGAAAAAGTTCCTGAAAATGAGGAGATACTTGTTCGCTTTTTGATATGGCCTTAATAAAGAAATTATTAGGGGTATAATCTTTTTCATGAAAATATTTAACTATGTTTTGATGGGATAAACTAAGCACTTGAAGGAATTTGATGCGCACATAGGAATTCGTAGTATCACTTAGCTTTTGGGTATCTCCTTGGTAGAATTTCCAGAGAGTTTCTAAAAAATTACTATCACTTCTGTTGTGATAAGCGCTAGCTATCATGTAATAATAAAAATCATATTGCAAGCTTGAGATATCAAGGGATTTTAAATAATAATCAAGGTCGGCTTGTTTGAAGTTATCGATGGCTTTGATACTAGTAATTTCATTATTTATAAAAGTCTCTAATTTGCTTTTATAATCTCTATCTTGAGAGTTAGAAAAGATAATTTCCAAAACTATTTTGTCTAGATTGGAAATATTTTTATGGGTGGGGAGTTTGTAAGAGAGAATGAAGGCTTTGAAAGCTGAATTGTTAGATAACTGAGAGGCATTTTGGGATATCAGATGTAGAGTTTCGTTATGTAAATCAAGTAAGGTTTTATCGTGAGCGATTAGCTTGCGGTATTCTTTTTCTTTCTTTAAGTATAATTCAAAAAGTCTAGCATCTAATTGTTCGTTTTTAAGCTCAAACCATGCATTTAGAAAGAAATAGTATTTTTGAATATTAGATTCATGAACTGTCGCAAGCTTTAGTAAAAAATCTCTCATGGCCAAGATCGATTTTAGTTTTTGAAAATATAAACAACCATTTAAACTGTCAGCGCTGCAACCTTCGAAAATTAAATTCATGCTTTTTAAAGTGTCGGCGTTATTTGAGTCGAGTGAAGAGGTAAGTTTGGCAATCTGTTTTTCTAAAAATTTAAGTACACACTGGTTATGGGCGGAGTATGCTGGATTTATTAAAACTCTTTCAAGCTTCTCATGATTTAATTCAAAACTACAAACAGAATTATCAATCGCCGATACTTCGCTGTAATTTAAAACAGCATTTTTATGTTGGTTTTGACTGGATTCAATTTTCTTGTTACATGAACTAATCATAATCATAGTAATAACAAGAAGAATTAGATTAAAAGTATTTTTCATAAGTACTTCTTCCTTAAATGGTATAAGTCAAAACCAAGGTTAATAATTCTCTAGTATTATCAACGTACCAGAGCTCCACTTTGTCAATTGTAGTATGATCGCCACCTGAGTAAACTAGTGATGCACTCATTTGTTTATAGGCGAATTCAAGCGAAGCGCTATTTTCAAAAGTGGTATTGCTATTACCATCCACATCCTTTGAATATTTAAAACTAAAGCCAGCACCTACGGAAAATCCCAGGCCTAAAGCAAAAGTATGATCTTGTTCAAAAACGCTTATCAAGGATGGAGATGGTGTGTGGTTAGCTGGATTGTGGGTGTAAGTGTTAATGACTTTAATAAAATTTATCCCATTTTTCAGATTATAATGTCCATCAAAGAAGGTAGAAGATAACACAGCCTGTGCTCCAGGAGATGATCGATATCCTGCATATCTTGAGCTGTCGCTGGTTGGAAATATATTAAAAACTATGGGTGTTAGTTGATGAATTCCAGGAAATTGTGAATTGGTCTGGGATAAGGCTAACGTCTTGTTAAAAACTAAAATCGTATCAGCAAAATGAATTCCATGAGAGTCAGGATTTTCTTCATAAACTGAGTTACCCAGAGTGTTGAAGTTAATAGAATTTTTCAGGGTGGTAGTTATTTGATAAGGAAGAAAGTTTCCTGAAAGGTTTAATAAAACTTTGTTTTCGTAGAGTCTAGGGGAGCGTTCATCCGCATAATCGCTAGTGATCATGTAACCGGCAGTTGCTCCCCATGTTTTAGTCTCTTCGCTAGCCAGGATTACAGTATGTAAGCTTAAGAGTGAAAAAATAAATGTGATCGATAAAACATATTTCATTAGTTTTTCCCAGCTTTGGAAGCATTGAAATAATTTTGGGTATCCTTATGAAAGTTGATGATTATTTTATCGTTGTCTGACATTTTATCTGGGTTTAAATAAGTAAGTTCATTTGTGTCATTAACCATTGATATGAACTGGTGCTCATCACCTTCCAGATCTATTTTATAAAAGTACTGGGTTATCCCTAATTCATTATCCTGGCTGTGAGCATTCTCTATTCGAGTGACTGCCTTATTAAAATCATTTATTAGGCCAAAAGAGTCATGAATGAGAGGGGCATAATTAGCAGTCATAATTGATTTAATGTTTGCACTTGGCATAAAAAGCAAGTTTTGACGACTTTGTACAATTTGTTTATGAAATGTTTCGGCTTCATTTTTGAGTTGGTTGTTGTCACTTATTTCAGCATAGATCTTTTCCAAAAGGGTCAGCGGTTCGGTTTGCGATTTAAAAAAGAGTCGTTCTTGTAAAATCTGGGGGAATTTTTTATCTAAATTAATTAATTTTAACATTTCGATATCTTGTGCGCTTAATGATAAAAGTTTGGCCACATTTAAAGTTTCTTGAATTACTCTAGTCGGAGTGATTTTTACTTTTTCCAAACATGCTTTTTTAGTAAGCGTTGCTAGCTTGCCTGTGCAAAAAGATTCATTTTCGTTAAAAAGATTATGGCTTTTTCCTTTGAGTAATTCTACTAGCAAAATCAATTTGTCGTACAAATAATTAACATTCATGGTAGTAGAGTCTTCAGTCCATCTGATCTGGGCCATGGCCCCGCTTAACATTTTTTCTAGCACATTTTTAGTGAATATTTGTAGTCTTTCTTCATAACTACCTTCCTGAGGTAAAAATACGGCGTGAATAGTATTACCTTTATCTGTCTGGTAAAGATCATTATGTTGCATCATACTTGGTACATCAATAATGATATTGGCATTAATTTCTTTTAAATAATTGGTGATTCGACCGAGGACACCGAGCTTTGAAAAATAATAATAATTATTGCTGATTTTATCAAAGTATTCATCTTCTGATACAAGTTCACGCTTAAGAATATCTTTGAGATTAGAAGTATTGAGTTCTTGATTGAAGGTAGCTTCCAGTTCATCTTTTTGTGAGGAAGGCATATCTTGCAGACTGATCATCTTGTCAAAAATGGTTTTAATATGGTTTTTTTCCATTTCAAACAAGGCCTGTTGTTGGGCGTATTCCTTTTTAATGAGCTTGTACATACAGTCAGAGGTGTTGGTCTCAAAAGTTAGGACGTTTTGGTAAACCATGGCCAGTTTGTTTTTGATCGCATTGGTTTCTTCGTCAATACTGTCTTTTGCGTTGGGGTTGTGAGACTTATAGAGATCAATTAAATTTTGTACAAAAGATAGTTCAATGAGCAAATTACTGCGCGCAGATTTTAGGGCATTAGCGATATTACCGTTGTGAAATTGGGCAATTTCTGGAATATTTCCAAGGAGAGTTTTATAAGATAAATCTTTTAAAGCAATTGATAGAGAATATTGGTCATTATTACAAATTTTATAAATAGTAGTAAGGTTTTTCTTATTCAGCAGTTCAGTGTCATTAAGTAGTAATTGAACCGACTCCCGGGTTGTTCTTAAATATCGTCCAATTACTACTTTAAAGAAATCCGCAGGACTAATTTTAGTTTTTTGGGTGTCATTTTTTTGCGCAAAATTGTCAAAGACTTTGGTTTTTAAAGCAAAATCGAATGCATAAAGCAGCTCCATCTTTTTAAGGGGATTAGTATTTTCTACAAATTTAAACCATAATGGAAAATCACCGCCGAAAAATTTATTGATAATGTCGTTAGTGTCAATTTGGGTTAATCCACCAAAACCCATTACCGAAACTTTGAATTCCTTTTGCGCCATTTTATAAGTAAGGAGCATCATCTGGGGTACGCTTGAGATATACTTAATGTTTTTTTCTAGATCTTCAAAAAGTACATTAAATTTGGCAATCTGATCAGCGTTTCTTTTTTGGTTAAGATTGTATAGGGTGAAACGTTTTAAGGCTTCAGTGCGATCATTAAACTCTTTCCAGATGGTAATGAGTTCAAGATTTTCGTCAATGGCCTTTGAGTAGATGTTTTTACTGGTTACGGTTTTGTCATTGTAGTAAATATTATGCAAAATTGCATTGGTTTTGATTACAGCATTGATTAACTCGTATTTAATATAAGCTTCCACAACATTTAACATAATGTCATTGTTGAGGTTTAATTTATCGGTTAAGCTTTGCGCATCTAATTCTGACCAGTTTCTTCTATAGAGATTATCGATTATATATAAGTAACTTGGGTTGTTGGTAAAAACATTTTTAAGGGAAGTCATATCCATATTATTTAAAATATCTAAATATTTGGCATTGAGTGTTTCGACAGTTTGTAAAAAACTTTTTTCTTGTAAACTGGAATTGTTTTTATTTTCACTCATGGCTTTGGAGAAACATTTAATAAGCTCATTTCCCATGAATTCTGAACTTAAGCTAAGTAATTCCGGTTGACCATATTTAAAAAATTGGGTTTGGTTGTTTTTTGAGTAGTGGCAAGGATCAAATTGTCCAATGACGTTGAGTGTGTGAATCTTGGTTTGAGATTTGTCAGCGATTTCCAGGTAGGCTTTTAATTTATTTTCAAAAAAACTACCATGCTCTTTAAGCTTTTCGGTTTGCTTGGTTTGGTTTAGGTGTTTGGCATATTCGAAAGAATATTTAATATAAAGAGCGTCCAGCATTTCATTGGTGCGTGAATTTTTCAGTTCATAAATAAGATCCAAATATTGATAATACGTCACTAGTTCTTGATTAAAATCTTTTGATTTATTTTTCTTAAGCTCAATGTTTTTATCAATTGTGTAAACCTTATCTTGTAAAATAGTGGCGGTATTATAATAGTCTTTGTTAAAGAAACTTAGGTTTACACAACCCTTCATGGATTCATCGCAATCAGCCAGTAAGAGATCGTAATAACGGTCAAGAATTGTGTTGATGTCTTTATCGTCTTTGCGTGGATTGTTTGTAATCAGGGCAATGATGATTTGATTATAGGTAGATAGTAGGTTTTTTAACTTTTGAGTGTTTTGAAACTGATCTATATAATTTTGTGAAATGAAATTGCGAAGGGAAGCTTCCGCATTTTTGAGTGCTGGGCCGCTCGCTGATTTTAGGTTGGTGGTATTGAAAAGATCGAGATCAATGTTGTTTAAATTATCCAGGTCAGCCGGATTAATATTGCTTGGTATGAATGTTGATTGAGATAGGTCAGAGTCAACTTTATCCATATGTTTAGCTTCTTGGATGTTTTCTTTGGAACATGCCAATAAGCTGAGTAATAAAAGAGAGACGATCTGGTTTTTAATATTTTGCTTCATGGTCTACTCCTCTATGTACTCACGCATTCCAGGCATCCAATATCCATTGATGGCCCCTGCGCTCGCGCTGGTTAATCCAACTCCGTTTAAAGCTTCAAAACAAGTCTTTTCAATTAGTTCATGAGAAGGGAACTTTTTAACAAATCTTTGGTAGTTGTCTTTGATAGAATCTTTGAAATCATTTTGGAAAGCAGCTGATTGGGCAATTCCCGGAAGTATTTCAAAGCCAATATACTCATCTTCTTTTTCCAATAAATTGTTAACATCAGGGTTGGCCATCTTATTGAAGAAATGTTTTAGTCCATTTTGGTTGCCATCTTTACCATTTATACAAGCATCAATTGCATTATTAACCATGTTAGGGAATATGTTTTTGACACTTTCGGATGATAGACTGTCATTATCATCTGAATCAAAAGAAATTTTATAGGCCCAAGCAAAGGCTTCAGTGTCGCTATAAAATTGTAATTTAGTGATAGGGTTAATAATGGTGTTGGCGGCACCTTTAACCAAAATGGAACTATCCGGTAGCACAAAAACTTCTCCAGCTAAAGTATCTTTTCCACTGTTAATATCTAGAATTCTTCCAGTAAATGAGCTGTAACGATTAGGTGGAGCATTGTTTCCTTCCATCTTAACGGCGGTTAAAATAACTGCCACATACGAAACATTAAATTGGGTTTGGTCAGCAATTTTCTTTAAAAAAGTAGGTTTGGGGAATCTGAATTTATCGTTAGCCGTTTCCCAACTTCCTCGCTGGAGAAAGTATCCAAGGCTTAATGCAGTTTTTTTCAGAATAGTTTTTTCGCCATTGGTACCAAACTGCAGATTGTTTTGGACGGCATTTTTGATCGCGTGTGAATATTCATTGGGATAAAGTGAGCTATAAAGGTAACCGCCATTTTCATGGGAGTAGTTGTCCATCTCAAGCATCCATCCATAAAGGTAAGCATAAGGTTGACTTAAGGTTAAGGTGTTGAGGGCCACTATTTTAAAGGGTAAATCGGATAATATTTGGTAAGTTCCACTCATTTGAGTCCAGTTTGGGTCAGCATCACCAAAACTCATTCCCCCAGGTGCGGTTTTATTTTTATAATCAATTTTAGTAAAATCTCTACCGCTTTTGGCCATATAACTACCAAGCTTTTCAACGATCTTTTTATTGACTTGGCAGAGTTCTTTTAATTTAGGATTATTGGTGAATAGATTTATTAAAGAAGCGTTTTCCATCTTTTCTCTCATACAATCTGTGGAAAACATTTTGATTGCTTCAACGTCATGGGAGATGGAATCAATTTCATCTTTAAAGAGATCTCTCATATAATCATAAAAAAGTCGAAGGCGTCCCATCATCTCCAAATTGTGACCGTAGAGATAGTTTTCTAATCGATAAATACTGCGAGCACCTTTTAATTCTGATTTGGCAATAAGTTTGGAATCTCTTAAATTATCAATGGAGAGCATGTAATCTTCTGCCAGGGTTTTTACATCATAACCCCGATCCCATCTTTTACATAAAGGACTAGTGTCAAAGGTTGCTTCAAAATCGGTGCATGATGGAAAGTATGAAACAAATCTACTTGATCGATCTTTTACGTTACGAGGAGCAAAAAGTGGAATTTGTCCGGTGGCAGGAACTTTGTAATAGGTAAAATCTTCTTCGCCGTATTTAAACGTGGCATATTGTTGATTGTAAAGATATTTAAGGACTTGAACGTCACTAGGACCTGGCAAAATTTGTTCATGATTGTCATATAGAACGTCCGTTCTTGAGTTCTTGTAACCCATCACTGTGGACGCATTAGTCATGTTTTTTATAGCGGCTATTTCAAGTGGCAACCAGTATTTCTTAGGTACGGTATACTTGGTTTTTTCTGATTGCATGATCTTTTTTAGATTATCAAGATCTTGGTATTCGCTATCGTTCATATCAACTTTTGGTGGATGAATATTCAAATCCATAACTGCAGAAACCGTAGGAAGAATATTCTCTGCCATATTATGGCCGAGTCCGATCATATGTCCAAATTCATGAAGGATAACATCTTTCACAAAGGCTTCCATAACTTTTTCTGGATCAAAATTGCCACGCTCTTTGGCTTCTAGGATATCAGCAATGACGTCTTCCGTAGAAATAACACAAATAGGGGAGTTGAGATGTTGTTTTGCCTGATTCATATGGTAGTGAAGTGCATCCTTATTATTAAAGTCATGCATAACCTGACTTTGGCTATATTGTTTATTGCCGACTAGATTTTTAAAATAATGATTAAAACTAAAATCCTGATAATTTCTCTTTTGCGCATTATGATGGTTATTTAACCAACTGGCCTGGTTTGTAATAAAATTTTCTAGATACTCATCATTTAGTTTTGTTTTAACAAAATCTTTTTGGCCAAGCATGAGCTTGGAATCATCAAATAATATCTTATTTAAAGAGTTGCTGACAAACGTGTTGAAAAATGGGCCTTTAAAATTAGGATCTAGAGAGACGGGGAAATCAAATTGATAATTAAATGCAAAAGCATTGTCTTCTATTTTATCAAGCCAGTTTAAACCATGAGAAGCTGGAAGAGAAGAATTAAGATCCAAGCTTGGTGCTGCTGATTTTATTATATATTCAATCATGCCTCCCCAAAGTGTTACGCCCCCCCACTGAATTTCACCGGTTAATCTATCCGCTAAAGCCGTACCTATTCCAAGCGGTGCGTTTAGGGATTTTTCAAAATCATCAATCCAAGTGATGCTGGTATAACGTAGGTCGAAGGAGTATTTTAAATGATCTCCTCGCTCCGGGATAAATAAGTCATGAGTAATGGGGTGATCTTTATCAGCAACTTGGTCTTTAAATAGTTTGTTATAATTTCCCAACGCTTCTTTTGCGATTTTAAAATATTTCTCTGGGAAACCAATGAGATAAACTTTACGGCTTTTATATTTATCCCAATGTGCAGCAAAGAAAGCAGAAGAAGCTCCTTCTACTTTCTTGCCAAGAATATGAAGAGCATTTAAATGAGAAGCATTTTTTTCGTGCCATGGGGTGGACTCGAATTTTTCGTTAGTTTTCATTTCCAGGAAGTTGTAACGGATTTTTCTTTCGAATGAATTACCGCTGGAAACATCAGGGTCATTGAAAGTTAAGGTAAAACCGATAAAACCGGTAGCGTTATCAATTTCAATATCTTCAATGTTTTGAGTAGAAGACCCGGGTCTTATTAAATCACTCTCAGTTGTTATATTACGAAAACCAATTTCAGATACCATCATATTGGAAAAATCCAGATCCATTAATGGTCTGGCGGATGGATGATTCTTAGTTTCATCTTCGACGATTTCATTGGTTACTCGTTGATACTCATCTTTTTTATATTCCCGAGTATAATTTCTGGTAATGGGAATTTCTAAAGCCGTAGTCCATTTGCTTATATCATCTGGATAACTGGGGTTAACTAGTTTTCCGATTAGACGTGAATGATCATGATTAAAAGTGAAAACAACATTGCAATGCCAATTTTCAATAACATTATGATCATTATAATGTTTGGCATATGCTCCAACTTCCGCCACTGGTGCCCAACCACACATAAACTTTTTTCCCTGTAATACTTCTTTTTTAGTCATTGGATTAATTACTTTAGTCGTAAAAAAATCTTTGCTAATACCGGTTTCAAGTGGTGCTGCACTTTCAGGTCTTTTAAGGCTACATGAAGCTAACACTATCACTACGATTACCAAGGAAAAGCTGAGAGTAATAAGGTGTTTTTGGTTTTGCATATGCATCCTTTTGTCTTTAAAATATAAAAAACTCAAATAACTATATTTATAGATAAGAGTGCAAGATAAGTGCCACGAATTATGCTTATTTGTGTTCACAATCTATGGAATTTAAGGGCTTTTCTTTGTCAAAAAAGTTTATGGAGTGTAGTGAGTCTAAAAAGTGTCAAAAGTTTATACATCTACCAGTGTGCACTCTATATCGCTCAAGGGGAGCAAAACTGTAAACTGAGATCCCTTGCCAGGCTCGCTTTTAAGGCTGATAGAGCCGCCATGGGCGTGGACAATCTGGCCTACAATATAAAGGCCCAGTCCAAGACCGTGAATCATACGATCAGATACTGCGCGTTCGAAGCGTTTAAAAATCTTGGACTGCATTTCTAAAGGAACACCGATTCCTTGATCGCGTACAATCAGTTTAGCGCATTTAGTTTGCAAATCGGCTAGCACTGTGACTTCTATAGGTTTTCCTTCGCCGTATTTAATCGCATTGGAAAGCAAGTTAGATATCACTTGATTGATGCGTACCGGGTCCCATTCTCCTACCACAGAATCACTGGCTTTGACGGTTATCTGACTTCCTTTTTGGCGAGCTTCAGTGGATACAATTGATACCCATTCTAAGACGGCGGATTTGAGATCCATGTCTTCTTTTTCTAGCACCAGTTTTCCTGCGCGAATTCTGGTAATATCCAGCAGCTCATCCAGTAGGACAACTAACTGCTGCCCTGACTTAAGCGCATGAGAGATCATATCGAAAAGTTGTGGTTGGTCCATGGGGGATTGCTTAACTATTTCTTCCATAAAATTTAGAGTCAAGTATAAATCGGTAAGAGGAGCCTTTAGGTCATGAGAGGCAATCGCTAGAAATTCCTCTTGAGATTCGATGGCACAGCGAAGTTCTGTTTCCATTTTTTTGCGGTCGGTGATATCTCTGGCGACATGTACTGAGCCTAGAATTTTGCCATCATCTCCTGCAATAGGAGTGGTACTGACGAGAAAGTCTCCGCCTATGTGAATTTCGTGCACCTCTTCCATGTGCGCATGCCCGTCACAGATCGTTTTCGAGTGAGGGCAAAACATTGGTGGAGCATCAAGTCCGTGAACCACGTTGTAACAAAACAATCCCGTGCAGTCATGTGGTTGCTTTTTGAGTCGCAAGGCCATGGCCTTGTTTACCAGAGTAATTCGATGTTGAGAATCAAGTATAGCGATGAGGTCGGGAATAGCATCAAAGGTGCGTAGCCAGCTTTCGGTGGCCAAACGCAGGGCCTTCTCATTAACTTTTTGTTCCGTGACATCCCAGCAAATGCCAATCATTCTATGGGCAACTCCAGCTTCGTTTCGATAAACTTTTTTGCAAGACGAGATATGATGATGACTTCCGTCTGGCCAGATAACCCGGAAATCAACTTTGCTATGGCCAGTTTTGATCGCCAAGTTTTGTGCTTCCTTTACGCAATTTAAATCATCTGGATGAACAATCTGGTAAAACTCTTCGGTAGTACCTCTGAAAGTTTCAGGGTTGGTTCCAAACAATTCGTGTACGATGTTATCCCAGGTGTGTTTGTTTTGAATAATGTCCCAATCAAAGGTGGCCATATGATTGGATGCCAGAGAGATTCGTAAATGTTCTCCAGTAGTAAGCAAAGTCTCTTCAGCTTTTTTACGTTTAGAGATATCGCGAATAACACTAATTAATGCGCGGGTTTCTCCCATGGTAACTCCAGCCTGGGAGCTAATTTCTACGGGGAAGGTGCTACCATCTTTGCGTCGATGTATTGATTCCCACAACATGCCATTAGGGTTTGTATCGCTTTTTAAGTCATGAGTATGAGAAGGCGCTTGGTCCGCCAACAAGTTCGAAATGGTTAAAGACTTGAACTCCTCATGACTAAAACCATAGGTTAGGGTAGCAGCTTTATTACATTCTAGAATTTTCCCATCAACTTGTCTTATAAAAAGAATTATATCACGACAGTGCATGGCCATGAGCTCGTAAAGTTTTAGTGATTCCGAAGCAGCCGCTAACTTGGCCTGAGTTTGTTTTATTTGAATACTAGGGATGAGCATACTAGAAGCCACACCTACTACTAAAAAAATTCCAAGCGAAAGTAAATCAGCCAAATTATAAATGACATTGTTGTCAAGTGAAGGAATAAAAAAATACAGCACGCCTAATCCGGTTATAGTCGTGGCAATCAAGCCAGGTATCATACCGCATAGTCCGGTTATACCAAACACAGCTGGATATGAAAGTAGAAATAAAGGGATCGTACCACCCACTTTGGTTTGTAGTATTTTTTGAATTGCTAGGGCTCCAGATGAAACTAAGATAGCAGAACTAATGCGTCCATAAAAAAAGATTTTTGAGTCACTCGGTTGATGTTTTTGGGGTTTGTTCATAAGTTGTAATTTTGAAATAAAAGACATTTTGTAAGTCCTGGCGGTCATTAAATTAATATTAGTTCGTTTAAATAATTCTTGAATCCTAGAATTTTAGATAATAATCGTCTATTAAAAATTATTTTACTGGTATAAAATTCAGAATGATTTGAAAATATGTACAAGAAAGATCTTACTCAAAAATTAAATTGAATACATTTGACCTTATTCATGTTGAATAAAGATGGTTGATTGGTGATACTTGGTTATGAGCTTTTATATTTTCAAATAAAAGTAACAAAAAATTTAAGAAAGTTAAGATTACCTACCTGAAATTTTCTCACTAAAGAAGTTGAGAGGTTGGGTAACGTCTACTACACCTCCACCTTTGGGTTGAGGAAAGTTGATCATATTCATTACCTGGGTAATGCAGCCTACACCGCGGCTTGAGAATTGGGCATTCTTAGCACTCATGGAAACATTCGATACCGCACCATCCTTATTAATTCTAAAATCAAGTCGAACTACGCCTTTTACCGCATCATTTCTCATAAGTTCTTGTTGGTAGCAGTGCTGAAATTGAGGGAGATATTCTTGTAAGATTTTTCTGATCAGCTCGGGATCCATGGAGCCTAGCACAACCGTCTTAGGATCTACATATGTCGTATCAATACCCTGTTTAGAACCCAACCCTTGTGCTCCAGAGGAGGTACTAAATTTTCCTTTTAAACCGCTACCCAGATTTCCCGCGTCTCCGATCTTTCTGCTTTTTAGGTCTGAAGAGTCGCTGACTGAATTAGAAAAACCTTCTGAAGCTATGGCCTTATTGTTTTGATTAACTTTTACATTTTCCACATTGGTATTGGAACTTAACATGGATGAAAGGTTGTTTGCCATGGCGAAGTTATAAGTCTTAATCTGTTTGATATTTTTAGTTTCTGTCTTAGCAGACGTCTCCTGTTTAGCTTTAGACTGTTGTTGCTCTGTCGGAGTCTTTGGTCCCTGCTTAGCTTGTTTAATTGGATCATCTGGGCGTAAATTCTTTTCTACACCTTTGTCTTCTGGTTTAACAGTTGATTCTCCGCTTGATTTTTGTTCAGAAGTGACTTCACTGCGCACGGCCGGTCGATAAACTACCGCAATATTTTTCACTGGTTCTTTTTTAAGTTCATTGATATTTATAATGAAAGTTAAGATCAACCATAGAGCAATATAGATACCAAATACAATGCCGGATTGCTTGCCCATATGTTTGTCATAATCAAAGAAGGGCACTTTCTTAATTTCCGGTGGAGCTTCCACTAGCTGAACAATGATTTGTACAGTGTTTGAATAAAAACTCAAGATATCATTTTGGGTGAGTTTAAAAGGTTCTTTGGTAGATAATTCAATGTTTTGTCTAAAGTTGGTCATTGAAAAATCTTTAACGGGATGAATTTCAATATCAGTACCTTTGATATCTATAAAAGGTAATTTGGTGGTTGAATTTAAAGTTTCAATTTTGATGGTGCGACGATTGGATTTTTTGTTGGAAATGAAATAGGTACCATCTTTTAATTGTAGATACTCAATATTTAAAATTTGTCGGTTGGACATAATCGTGACCTGGATGGCCAGCTGGTCAGCTTTTTTAAATAGTGGATAGAGAATTTTATTCTCATCAGTATCTATATAACTGGTGAAATCTAGGCTGTTAGGTTTTAAGGGAATGTCCGTTAATGGAGGATGCATCGGTTCGGTGAAGACTATGTCGCAAAATTCTCCGTCCACCAGGACCAGATCAGCACTTGATTTTTGGGTGGGAATATAAGTGTCAATTGTCGTTTTATACCTTGAGATATTTTGGTCTAAATTGTGTAAAGATTCGCTCGCCAGATATTCTTCAACATGCAGTTCTAAATTTCCAATTTTAATGACGTCGCCTACACCGAAATAACTTTCTTTTATCCGGGTTCCATTTAAAATGACCCCATTGACGCTTTCTAAATCCAGAAATTTTCCACCATCTTCGTTCATAAAAATTATGGCGTGATAATGAGATACATGTGAATCTTTCAATACAATGTCACAATTTTCATAACTGCCGACTAAAAGTTTATCTTTACTTAAATTGAAAGTTATCTGATCTGTACCTTCTTGGTATAAGACCAATTTTAAAGCATTAAGATTTTGTTTATTTTTTAATAAACCCACATGTATTCCTATTTTTTCTTAACTTTATTATTTAAATTTTCAATATTCTTAAGTTCATTATCTATTTCATCCATAAGCATGGATGCCATCTGATTCATTTCTTTTAAACCAAGCGATTTTCGATCACTCAACACTGTTTTAGCACTGGCGTAATCTTTTAAGTTATAAAGCGCTAGCGCATAGGCACAAGCAATGTCTTCACGTTGTCTTAGTGGCTCGGGGATTCTTTTAAAGTAATTTAAAGCTTGCTTTGAATTATTATCCAACGTATGGATTACACCCAAAGATGAAAGCAGTTCTATGCTTTTCGGATTTTGCGTTTCAAGCGGAGCAAGTAGCTTTAGTGCTTCAGTTAACAATCCATATCTGATATAGATCTGTCCAAGATTGTATCTAGGTGTGATTAGATCGGGGTTACTTTTGTGTGATTTTTCAAAATAATCCCGGGCTTCTAGAATATGGTTATTTTTAAGATAGAGTATACCTAAATTGTTATAGGCGAATGCCTTTTGCAGTTCATCTTTGGAAGCAGTATCCAGTGATATGTTATAGAAAAATTTTGCCTTGTCAAAATTGTCGTTTAGATAGTAACAAGTTCCCACATGCAGCCAATAGAGTGGGTGGTTTTTTTGTTGAGCAAAAGAAGTCTTCAATAGGTCGAGTCCTTCGCTGATTTTTTTATTGTGACAAAGAGCAATTGCGGCATTGTTTTTCTTGTTTTTCACAAGCTCTAAGTTAACGATCGAATATTGAGTGAGTGATTCATTTCTAAATAAGTCGTTGTCTAAGGAATCAATTTTAGGTCGTGGTACTGTGGAGGCACAACCATAAAAGAAGATAGCAAGAATGATTGTAAAATTATGCAACTTGATCATTTATCATTCTCCTTGAAATCTACCGTGGATGATCTCCAGACAAATGGCCATTGAAAGCCAGTGGTCTTTCGTAACTTAGAATCCCTGGTTACCTCCGTATTAAAATAAGAAATCAGTTGATTTTTATGAATAAGTTGGTCAATGCTTCTAGTATTGTTGCTAATTTTGGTTTGTAAATTCATGACCAGTTGATTCATGGACCGTTTGAAACTAATGACGAATTCTTCCGGCATACCTTTGGGATTATATGCCAGCAACATTTTAGAGAAATCTTCTGCGGCAATATTTAAAATCTGATAGACTCCCAAAATAACATCAGATTGGCCTAAAGCGATAATCTCTTGGGCCTTATCTTCTAGCGATTTAAGCAACATTACTTTCTTTTGCAATTGTTCGTTAAAAATTTTTTCATCAAATTCCTCTTTTTCTTCAACGTTGAAATTGAAAAAATCTTTGGAAAATACCATAAATTCTTTATAGGCAAAAATACCTCGGATCGAGGAGATGACGTATGAGCTAGGAGCTGGCTCGGAAGATGAAACTTCTAGCACGGCTTTGAATATCTTACTGATTTTTTCGTTAATAGCTGGTTGGTTTAAATACAGTGAATGCCAATAGTAATTAAGCATGGCAGAAAAAAAGGTTTCGGTAAGGGCCAGATCCTTTTTATAATTTGCATAGAATTTAAAAAAATTATCCAGGTCGTTATGTAAAATATAATAATTTAAGATGGAAAGTCTGCTGATAATTTCAAAGTTCCTATCATCATAACATTTCTTATATTCCTGGAGTGCAGTGAGTGCCAGATCTGGTTTACCACTTGCAACTTGCAACTGGATTATATTTTTTAAAAATTCCTGTTTTTCGCTATATTCATCTTTGCAAAAACGTGACAGATATTTAGCTGAAATTTCAATGGAGCGATCGAAGTCCTGATTTAAGTAATATTGATTGGCCAAAGTGACATATTTTTTTCGATTTTCAAATAACTCTTTATCCGGGAAGTAATCAAAAGATTTCATCGCCCAATTTAAAGACTCCTTAGTATTGCTTTTTTCAAGATAGATAATGGAAATCCAAAGCGCTGCCTCTGCTTTGATTTTTGCTGGGTAGATTTTGTTGTCATAAATGCGCTGATACATTTCTAAAGCGGTATCTTTGTTTTTATTTTCTACGCTTTGAATTTTTTCAAACAAAAGCTGACCTAAAATGATGGTAGCCTTGTCAACATAGGTTCGCTCAAAACTATATAAACCTCCAATTATTTCATTTACCCAAAAAGCTAAGTTGGTAGTGTTTTTAGTTTTTACGTAATGATCAATAACAGCTCCCAGCATGGCGCGATGTTTTTCGATATCAACGGGATAGCTTTTGTTGTAGATGGCAATAGCATCTACCGCTTTATCCAAAAGGGTCTTTTGGAAATAAAGGTTAAAAAGCCTTTCATAGATTTTTTGACTTTTAGGATCTACCGGCCAGCTTTTTATGTAGTTTGTATAGGCAAATTCAGTGTGTTTAAAGTTTGCTTCAGGAGAAAAACCACCCTCTGCTAAAGTGGCCAGAAGTGAGTCGAGTAACTTCCTTCGGAAGGTTTCATTATCTGCAGTTTTATTTTCTGGAGTTAGATTTTTATTTCCCCATTCAACACCCATTTGATAATAATTGGCAGCTTGAGCGTATTCTTTTACGGCATAAAAGGTTTCACCTTGATAAAAACGGTATTGATCTATATTGGATTTATCTAGCCTGGTTAAAATATCGAAGTAGCTTATAATTTCTGCTAGATCGTTTTTATTGTAGTGTTGAATTTTATGTTTGGCATTTCGAGTAAGCCTAACTTGCAAGTAACCAGTATAGTCTTTAATTTCTTTTACTGCTAAAGCTTGTTGTTCGGTGGGTAGTGGGCTTTGGGTTTGCATTTTAGCTAGAGTATCAGCTACTTGAAAATGGAGGTCATTTTTCTTGAATTTTCGATAAATATCCAATTCTTCCAAACGAATATTAATTTCTATATCACGCTGTTTTCTGGTTTGGCATTCAATCAAAGCTTTGCTTAGAATGTATCTAGTATCTTCAAACTGACCGTTTTTAGCTGTTCTTTTGGCCATTTTAATTAGGTGAGTTCCCGGATCAGTGGTGTTTTTTACATAAAAATCAACTCCGCCCGGGATATCCTTACCGTCCACATGAAACAAACCCATAAAATCAAAAATTTGTTCATTGATATTGATGTAATTTTTATTTTTAGAAAAAGCAAATGCTCGGTGCATGTTTTTGATAGCAGCAGAAAATTCTCTCATTTGATAAAGACACCAAGCTGAGTTATATAAATGCTTACTATGAAACTCATCTAGTGGTTTTACTAGAATTTCCTGATATAGGTTGAAAGCATCACTCCATCTTTTCTCGTTGTAATAGTGTTCTGCTAGAGAAATCTTGGCATTGTGGGCAATCTTGGAATCTTTAGGTGCATACCTTAGGGTATGTTTAAAAAAAGGTTCAGTATATTGATCATTTCCGTAGTCCCTAGAATTAAGTGCGAGGGTATAGTAAATGTCGGCGGTATGCTGATTATCCGGCCATTTATTTAAAATAGATAGGCCATGGTTTTTAGTGAGTGTATAAGCGTTTCTAGTGTTTTTAAAGTAAGCGCCTTTGCCAAGTTTGCCAACTTCAGAGGGAGTGGCCTGGAGAAATAATTTGTTTTCTTCCTCCCTGATTAATTTCATTTTCTCAGTGTATAGTTCAAACAGGCGGTATTCCAGTTTGGCTTTTCTATCTTTGATTTGAGTGATAGCTTTTATTTCACTATCAACCAATTTACTTAACTCTCGCCATTTATCGCTACTGAAACCTTGTGTAGTTAAGACGAAACAAATGAATATGGTTAAATTTATAAATTTTCTCATCAGTAATTACCCTGGACAATAAACTTAAACTCAGGATAGCCGGCTAAAGCCGCAGTATGCATAACCTGGCGAAGGGTTTTATACGAGAGGGTTTTATCCAATACAATATTGATTTGTTTGTTATGGTCCTTCATAGCACTGGCCAGTGTCCTCATGCTATCGGCGGTCTTATCTTTTTCTTTTTTTATTTCATCAAGCTTGTCATAGATAAAATCAACTCGTTCTTCTCCTGTTTGAATATCACCAGCATAAACGTTGTTGATCCAAACCTTTTTATCGCGGTTGACTTGTAAAATGACTGAGTCGTTACCCAGCGTACGAGAGACTGAATCCGGCAACTCAATTTTTCCGAGCAAATCCAATTTTAAATCTGAAGCATTATAACTTTTTAATAAAAAAACCAGCAGGATAACTAGAATATCAAGTAACGAAGTGATATCGAGTTCCAGGGCCTTATCCCCACTACCTTTCTTTAATCGGTTAAAACGTTTTTTTCTCATAGTATCCTAAATTATTGTTTCAAAAATAATTTTATTAAACAAGCTGGTGGTCTTTATAAGTTCACCTTTTTTATTACGTGCAGTCAGTATCTGGTTATGACTTGTTTCTCTGGTGGTATCCATGATCTTGACAATATCAGCATAGGATACCGTCGAGATCGGACGCAAAATAACTGCATCCTCATCAATGTTTTTTAACTTAATTTCCGCCAGCATTTTATTGAGCTTTTCTAAATCATATTTACCGTCGGTTTTCTTATTAAGTTCAAAGTGAGTTTTTTCACTAAGTCCTGTTTTAATTATTATGCTATCCTTAGTGATCTCTAAAACTAAATTTAGAGGATCTTTTTTATCAATTTTTTTATCAATAGTGACTACGGCAGGAGCATCGGAGTTTATTTCGTATATATCAATAAACTGGGCAGACATGAGCAGGAAAAAAATGAAAATAAAAACCGCATCCATAATTGGAATCAAATTAGGTTTGGTTTTTCTGTTTAACTTACTAAACGATTTTTGCATATATTAATCCACTCAATACAAATTTAAGCAGCTTTAGTAATATCTGGTGCTTCCGAGCTACCCGAGACTGTAAAGCTTCCACCTTTTTTAGTTCCTAGCAGGTCAATTAATTTTACTGAATATTCTTCAATCTCCCCGGTAATTTTGTCATGTTTGCTCAGCAGTACCTGGTAAGCAATCATAATAGTAATGGCAGATAAAAGTCCAAGTGCGGTGGTATTCATGGCGGTTGAAATACCTATGGCCAATAACTTTGCTTTAGAAGCGGGGTCAGCCGTAGCCACAGCACTAAAGGATCCAATTAAACCTTGAATTGTGCCAAGCAATCCAAATAGGGTTGAAATATTGGCAACTAATTGTAAGTATCCCATCCAGCGTTCAATTTTAGGTTGAACTTCCAGCATGGAGGATTCGATCGCGTCTTGTATTTGTTCCTTGCTTTGGTTGGCTCTTTTTAGTCCTGACTTAAGCACGTAGGGGAGTAGGGCCTTAGAACTGCTACAAATTTTAATAGCTTCTTGAACATTGTTTAGAAGTACGTGCTTCTTTATCATATTCATTAAGCTATCACCCTTTGTATCAAACACGGCGTAGGATTTGAAGCGTTCTAAAGTGATTAGAATTCCAAAAATCCAAATCGCCAAAATGATCCACATGAAGACGCCACCATCATTCATGAAAATAGCAATATCTTCAATTAAGGAGGTGTTAGCGATTGCTTCGTTGATGGGTGTGGTTGCCGCAACTTGACTCATTGTTTGTTCCATATATTTTCCTCTACAAAAATGTTCCTATCACGTTCTTATATCGACACTTAATGAAATAAACTTGAGGAAAAAGGCACATCAATTTCAAAGTCAAGTTATTAAAATTATTAGCAAAAGATTACTTTAAATTTAATACATCCCGTCTGATATCTGGAAAATAATCCTTTTTTTCATAGAAATCAGTTTCCAATACTTTACGTTCCCGCTCTTTTACGGAAACATCTCCAGGGGCGATGACGGAACCTTGGATTTCTAAGTTTCCAAGGTCAAAGCGTTCATACTTTTTGTATTCAACGATTACTTTTTCTTTTTTATTTTCTGCGAAAGCGTGAAAGCTAGTGGTAAACAAAGTGAATAAAAATATCGTTACAATTGTTTTAGTCATTTTTTACCCCCTTGGAGCTGTCATCATCTTTCTTCTTTTGACTTTTTTCTTCCTCAAGTATTTCCTGTTTTACGTCCTCAAACGTTCTTTGTTTTACTTCTTCGCAGTTGGATTTAAGTCCAAACGAATAATCCCCCAGTTCATCGGCCCAAAATTCTCCAGTGAATTCCCAAAATTGTTCATCGACTGTTCTGTTGACATGTTTTAAATCACCTCGTCCGCGATCGGAAATTAGCTGGGTCCCTTTGTAAATCAGATCTCTTTTTTTACTCATAATATCGATTCTAATTTTAAAAAGTTGGAAAGACAGACCGTTTATTTTGTTAATGAACTCATACATGTATTCCTTAATGTACCAGTTCAAGGATTTAATTTTTGAGTTAATCTGGGTGTCAGTTTCTTCAATTAGGACTCGTATAAAATCATCCCGATTCATCTTTTTAAGCAAGGTGGCTTCTTTCATGGCAATTTTATAAGCTCCATATTCTACGTTGTATTTAACTGTTTTTTTAATCTGAGTAATCAAACTTTTAATAAAGGGGTGCTTAGCTTCCAGCATTTGCGTTGATTCGTGAGTCAGGTAGAAAAAATAATTGTCAGAAGTTTTGTTTTTGATAAGCACTGAAGCCAACGCTTCTGATCTGGGTTTATAAATTTTATAATATTGGTCTACAACGCTTAAAGCATCCTCCCATAAGCACAGTTTATGATAAGATAAGGCCGTGAGGAGTTCGCTCTCTGGCATAAAATAACTTTCGAGTAGCGGATATTTGTAAGTAACCAACAAACCGAGTGTTCGGTTGTAATCTTTTTGTTTAAATTTTACCCATGCCTTTTCCAAAAGCACGTAGGGCCATTTATAAGAAGTCTTATCAATTTCATCGTACGCTTCAATAGATTTGTCATATTCTTGAGAGGTAAATTTCAATCTGGCAACATGAATTGAGCAGGTTTCTTTTAGAATTGCGTAGTATCTTTTTATTTTATCGTTAGCACTAGAGCTCACCGCACTCTCAGCGTAATTGTAGCATTTTTTATATTCGGTATATCCAGCGTCGCTATTACCAAGCAAACTATAGGCAGCACCTTTGGTGAGCCTTACCTCTGGTTGTAGGTAATTATTGTCTGGAACTTTTTCTAAATATTTAATGGCCAGGGCATAATTTTTTTCATGGAAGTATCTCAGTCCTAGCACAAAATATAGAGTAGGCGAGTCATGTTTCACAAGTACTTCCGTGGAAACATCAAAAAAGATTTCTGGGCCGGCTTTGACGACTAAAGCCTTTAATGCTTTTTCAAATTCCGGATTGATTTTTTGCGTGCTTGCAATATGTTTGATAGCAAATGGAATGGCGGAAAAATAATAATCCCCCATGATCAGTTCATAAGTGATCTTTTCATTTTTTCGCTCAACCTTGGGATCGTTATAAAGCTGTCGGGCTTTTTCCAGGGACCCAAAAGCTTCAAAGCATATGATAAAAATGAGTAGTAATTTAATTATTATTTTTTTCATGTTTTGCCTCTACCTTAGAATGAGAACCCAAGTCCAACGGTGACGTCTGAATTATACCTTCTTTCTTCTTTGGGAGAGGAAGGGCTTCGGTCTTTGTATGAAGTATTTAGGTATTCAATATTTAAATGGATGTGTTTAGAAATATGGAATTTTAAATTGGTTTTAGCCATGATTGCCATGCTACTTTTTTTGTCATAAGAGTCTGGCACATTCTCATCACCTGCGGAAATTAAGTTATTTTCAAAATCAGCATTACCCAGACCGAGTCCAAACGACCAATCGAAATAATAGATTTTATTAAACGTATTTATTTTGCCATAAAAGGGTGACCACACCAAAAGACCAGCGTAACTGCCAGTTAGTTTTCTAACGAAGGGCACACTACCATTAACTCTTTGGACAGCCGCAAAAGTATCATTGTTGGTATTGAAATAAGTATTGTAAAGCAGTTCAACACCCCACTCCTCATGAAAATAAAAACCAGTTCTTAAGGCCAAGGCTTTACCACTTATAAATTTTTGGTTGATAACCTTGGTGTAACCTGCATCAAAATAAAATGAATTTTTCTTTTTATAGTTTTTGTTTTGGAGAACATAAACTTTTTTATCCTGATCAAGCCACAAAAAATCGTAGAGGTCTTTTTCCGTTGCTCGCAGGTATGTTGGAACGATGAAAATGAAAATTAAAAATAATACGATAATAAACCGTCCGATCTCACTTAGAATAAAATTATTTTTCATGGGATATACCTAGAAGCCAAAGTTTAAGCATGGTAACTTGGACTTAAACTTCTCTGGAAAACTTTGAGATTGTGTAACCACTTTTTTCAACGCTAACTAACGTCCTGACACAAAATCTAAAGAAAAGAACCCTTTATTTAAAAATAGCGCAATGCGTCCAAAACTTCAATTGCTTTTTACTAACAATTAACTAAATCTTAAAAAATCAAAATACTTAAATGAAAAAAGGCCGGGATAACTCCTCGTTATCCCGACCAGCTATTTAATCCTTACTTTTGTACATAGTAATCGATAGTGATTATGCTTCCTTCTGCTGGGATACTGTCTTCATTAAATTTAATTGAGTTATTATCAGCATTAAAGATCCAGCCTGAATTCATAACAACTCCGTTTACTTTAACTATTACGTCTGTACCAGCGTATGGGCCTTGGGCCAAAGCAAAACTATCTAACAATTCAATAATAGAACCACCGATATTAAGAAGTGTTTCATAGAAATCTTTTTTAATATCATCGTGAATTCCACCTGTTAAATTTGAAGCTTCTACGTATCTACTTCCAATCGTATTTTGTGAACTAGCAGTTTTAGCAACGATGGAATAGATTTTTGCCATACCTTCGTTAGTTTTGTGTGATCTAATGTAGTTTACATAATTAGCAACGGTATCTGATGATTGATCTTGCTCATCACTAACAACGATAACAGCAAAGAAAGCTTCATCACGTAGGAAAGTTTGGTTGTATTTAGCTAAGAAAGAAGAAGTAGCTTTGAGTCCTCTTTCTGTACCTGAACCATTTGCACCTACATAGATGTATTTCATAAAGTCGTCGATAAAATCAACCAGATCGTAGCTGGCGGCTTCAGCAGATAACTTATAGATAAGTTCATCTGAACTGATGTTACCAGGAGTTCCGCAAACATTGGTTGATCTGTAGGAGTAATTATAACCGCAGGTAATGTTACCATTGTACTTGGTAGTAGTGTCTGTAGTAGTAATTGCCATTTTAAAATCAGCTCCTTTATTGATGAAGGCATTAATAAAGAATTTGAAGTTTTTGGCAATAGCTTGTTGTTCATCACCCATTGAACCTGAGTTGTCAATTACCCATAGAATGTCAACTTTACCTGAATTAGCGCCAACATTTTTTTGAATAAATTGCTCTGAAACGAGTTCAAGTTCAACTACTGCTGGAGTTGGTTCAACTACTGGAGTTGGCTCAACTACTGGAGTTGGCTCAACTACTGGAGTTGGTCCCACTACTGGGGTTGGTTCAACTACTGGAATCTCATCAATAATTGGAAGGTCAATATCAGGAGTGGTATCAACAACGTCTGTACCCTCAAGATATGTCTTCTCAAAAAATTCTTCTTGTTGACAAGCGGATAAAACCACTAAAAGTGAAGCAATAAATAATAATTTTGTAAATGTTGTGAAAACCATACCGTCTCCTAATGAAACGGTCACAAAGTCGTTAATGATCTCAACTTCGTATTCCGGTTTTCCTGCTTTTGTTTATATCAAACGTACCCATGGAACAAACGTACTACACAAAAACACAGATTTCGAAAAGCATAAAAAACAAAATAAAGAAACGTTAAACCCTAACTTACTTATTACAATAAGTTTAGGCTGGTTACGGTGGTGTTTTATAGTTCATATTGTCCTCCCCCTGATTGGCCTGACCATCAACTATACAAAAATCTTCTCTAAGATTAATAACATTTTGATTTCTAATTAGAATAGAAGGAATCATTTGAGCACCAAAGGCCCAAATGCGCTTTAGAAAAGTTTTAGTTTTAGATTGATGTCTTTTCACTTTCATAAAGGCCACAACATACTATCAATTGATTTTGTCATGGGGCTTACGTGCTACTGCAAAATCAAATAATAAAAAAACATTGTTTTTTACATTTTAACCCTGCTTAGGGATTGGAACAATTAATATATAAAAATGTGTTCAACCCTACAAAAAATCAGAGAGTTAAGCATAGCTTTAAATCTGTAATAAACGTTATCAAATAGTTGGATTTCTCCCTTGTAAAGAGAATGACTTACCGATGTCTTGCCGTGAATTCATGCTATTGACTTTTATAAAAAGTATTCAAACCCATTAATGGTTGATAATCCCTTCATGTAGTTCAACAATGGAGTAATCATTCGAGGAGATAAATTCAAGTCTGCTTCTACTGTCTGGTAAAGCTTTGCTGGTATAAATTTTGGCAATTTGTTTTTTTCGATCATTTTTTAGTCCAGCAATGGAAAGTAGATATGAGTTAACAGTATAGAGGGCCATCTCAGTGAGTCTCCGGGCATGGAATTCTATTGATAAATTATCATTTCTCTTTTTAATATGAGATACGGCCAATTCTAAATTAGTTCTTAGTTCTTGAAGCGATTTAAAAAGATCTGGCATTTTAGTAAAATCGTTATCGTTTTCGTATTCGTTTAGTCTCTCACTTACTAAGCCGCTGGTAATTCCACCAATAGCTGCGACGATTTGCATTTGGGTAGTACCTTCATAAATGTTGGTGATCCTTTGATCTCTGGCGTGTCTCTCTACGCTAAATTCAGTGGTATAACCAACTCCTCCATGAATTTGAATGGCATCGTAGCAAATTTTATTTCCTATTTCAGCGTTATGGGCCTTTGCTAAGGGAGTAAATAATCCTGCCAGTTTGGTGTATTTGCTGATTTCATCACGGAGATCGGATTTTCTCTCGGGATATTTTTCCATCCGCTCTTCCAGGCCTTCTTTGATATCGACAATTTTACTGGTTTCATAAAGGAGTGTTCGAGAAGCTTCCAAACCAATTTTCATATCAGTAAGCATCTCATAGACTGCCGTAAAGTTTAAAATTTTCTTTTTGAATTGATTTCGTTCTTTGGCATATTTTAAGGCTTCTCGATAGGCAGCTTCGGCAATACCCAGGGATTGAGCCGCAATCCCAAGTCTGGCACCATTCATAAGACTCATGGTGTATTTAATGAGCCCCATTCTTCTGGTACCCAGTAGCTCACATCTGGCATTGTTAAATTGGATTTCACAAGTCGGCGAACCATGAATACCAAGCTTGTGTTCAATTCTTCTAATGGTCATATTTTTATCTCGTTCATAGACAAAAAGAGAAAGCCCTCGACCATCAGTGGTTTTATCTTCACTTCGGGCAAGAACTAGCGAAACATCGGCGCAGCCGTTAGTGATAAATCTTTTTACTCCGTTTAAATACCAGTTTCCGTCGGGATTTTGTGTAGCTTTTAACATAACGGCTTGCAGGTCACTACCGGCATCTGGTTCAGTTAAGGCCATGGCCCCCATAACTTCTCCTCTGGCAAAACGAGGAAGATATCTGGCTTTTTGATCTTCGGAACCAAATTTACAGATAGTGTCCGCGATATCTTGCAGACCCACTAGGTTCATTAAAGATGCATCTGCACGGGAAACCATTTCGATGCACATAGAATAGATGGTTTTAGGAAGATTAAGACCTTCGTATTTTCGAGGGAGAGTCATTCCCATAAGATCTGCTTTTTTTAAAATATCAATGGCTTCCTTAGTACCTTGGGCATAAGCGACTTCACCGTCCTTATATGTAGCGCCTAATTGATCAACTTCAGTCGCCCTAGGCGCAATATAATTGCCAGTAATATCACCCATAATTTCTAAGAGCTTTTTATAATTATCCCTGGTATCTTCATAATCCAGTGGAGAATATCTACAGGTTTTTGAATCAGTGAAGTTGTCTTCTTTGAGTTCGACAATCCTGCGAAGATCCATATTTTCCATATGAAATATAATATCTTGATTATCATTATAAAAGTTTGACATGTATTTATCCTCGGTAGGCCTTGATCATTTTTGGTATTACGTCTTTAACATCTCCCACGATGCCATAATTAGCTATTTTAAATATCGGGGCATCAGGATCATTGTTGATGGCAATTATTCTTTTGGCTTCACTCATACCGGCCATATGTTGAATCTGGCCGGATATTCCGCAAGCGATATATAAGTTGGGGCGTACGGTGATTCCCGTTTGACCAACTTGATGATCTTTGCCAAGCAGTCCCGCATCTACCACTGGTCTGCTTGCACCGACTTCGCCACCTAATGTTTTAGCCAGTTGTCTAATGAGGGAGATACATTCTGGAGTGCTAGCACCCATTCCGCTGGCGACAATTATTCTGGCTTGTTTAAGATCTACGGTTTTTTCTTCGCGAATGACTTCCAAAATCTCACTTAAAAAATCACTATCTGAGAGATCACACGGCTCAGATATAATTTCAACTTTTTTATTAGTCTCAGGATGATTAAGCTTCATGACACCTTCTCGTACCGTCGCCATAGAGGGATTTGATTCTGGTGACACAATCGTTGCCACAATGTTTCCGCCAAAGGCAGGACGAATTTGTAGGAGAGTATTGTCAAAAGTTTGATCTTTAATACTATGACTACCAATTTCCAGCTTGGTGCAATCAGCAGTGAGTCCACAGCATAGTTCGCTGGCAACTCTGGGGGCAATATCGCGACCAGTGGAAGTTGCGCCAAACAGCACGATTTGCGGTTGGTGCTTTTTGATAATTGATGTAACTAATTTGGCAAAAGGGACCGAAGAAAAATGATTCAATCGTTTGTCTTTTACGTAGTAAAGTTTTTGGCATCCATAGTGTCCAAGTTGGGTAAGTTCTTCTGCGGCATTGTGGGATAAGACGACCCCATGAATTTCGCAGTTTAATTTTTTAGCAAGTCTTGTGGCTTCGCTGATCAATTCCAAACTTACGTCAGCAACTTTTTTATTATTATGTTCAATAAAGACCAGGATCGGCGCGTTCATTTTTATCTCCTATCCAAAAATATGTTCATTTTTAAGTTCATTAATCAAGGCACAAATGCCGACCTCAGTGTTTGGAATATCTTGCATATTTTTACTATTAGCGGTTAAAACTACTTTTTCAATATGTTTAACTTTGGTAGGAGAGCCTGCTAATCCGATTTTTATACTATCTGCCCCAATAGAGTCAGCACTCCATTCAGTAATATATTTTTTAGATCGATCTGTATCAATTTTTAAATAAGTCTCATCATAAGATTCCTCAGTTTCTTTTTTAGTGATGTTTTTAAACATCATGACTCTTTTGACGCTTGGAAACCTTGGCTCATTGGCCTCTGCGGTTACGGTTATAAGAACAGGGAAGCGAGATTTAACGATCTCTTGTCCGTATTCAGTTTGTCTGCGGAGGGTTATTGATTCATGGGTGACTTCTTCGACATTGATGATGTTGGTGATTTGGTTGATCTTAAGTTTTTCGGCGATTTGTGGCCCAACTTGGGCTGTGTCGCCATCGATAGCTTGTCTACCACAGAAAATAATGTCGTATTTGCCTAGCTTTTCAATCGCACATTTTAGCGAATATGACGTAGCCAGAGTATCAGCTCCCGCAAATTTTCGGTCTGAGATTAAAATAGCTTCGTCCGCACCTCGGTAAAGAGAATCTTTTAAGACTTCAATTGCCTTTGGTGGGCCCATAGTTATAACTGTGATTTTTCCACCTAATTGGTCTTTTACTTTTAGAGCTTCCTCAAGGGCGTTTAGATCTTCTGGATTAAAGATAGTGGGAAGCAGTGCTCTGTTTACAGTGCCATCTTCTTTCATGGCATCTACCGAAATATTATGAGTATCCGGGACTTGTTTAACGGTTACGATGATGTTGAGAGCACCCATGTCAAAGACTCCTTAAAAATCAATTCTTAAGCCATGTCATTCTAAAGATATAGAGCTAAATTGACTACCTAAAATATGCTGATTTTTATCAAGATTTGGTTTTAAACACGGGTATTTTTAACGCATAAACATTAAAACATGGCAAATGTGCCCCTTTTTAAAAAAAAAGACGCACGCACCATTATCCTTTTCATTTTCCTTGAACTAATGGCATGATTTTATCTTGTTTAAAAAATTATAATGTGTAGGAGAATAGATGAAATTAACTATTATAATCTGCGGGTGGATGGTTACCTTTAATTTATATGCATCAAGTAACTATTGTTCTTTTATCGGTAGCAATACTCAAATGGCCTTGCAATATACTAATGAATTGATAAGCGATTTAAGTAAATTAAAAACCGAAACTAATTGCGCAGTTTCCGATAGAAGCTTTCAATCATTGGATGATATTACAAAATTTTATAGCTATTACTTGGAACATCGCTCGCAGGAAGCAGGCATTTTGTTGCAAAAGGAACAACTGGAACAACTGTACAATGTTTATAATGATGCTTCCAGTGTGGAAGAAAGAACTAGCGTCATGAATGAAATGTTGAGCTCTCAAAGTAGTTTGATTGAAAACGAAGCCAGCTTGAAGATATCCAGCAGCGATCTAGGTGAAGAATTTAAAAAAACTAATATTCAGAATTTGGTGATGGAAATATCAAACGTGATAAATGATGTTTCTATGTATGAGGGTTGCTTTGCTCAAAATCCAGCTAGGGCAGCCAGCATTTTAGGGGGGATGATTAATCTTACTGGTAGTGTGGCCGGACTCGCCGGACTTAATCCTTTATGGGCAGGGGTTGGCAATACCATCGGAAGTCTCGTGACCCAGTTGGGGCAGGCCATAAGAAATTATCAGTGGAAATATATTGATGATTTGGATAAAACGGCACTTTTTTATAATCTTATTTGCATGATTGAGATGCAATCGAATTATTATTGCGAAAAACAAACTGAGATTAGCCTGATAAAAGAATTAATGAGGATCGATTTAGTTGGTGAAGATAATCAATCACAAGTGGTATGGAAGGGGATAGATATTCAATCTGAATCTTTACCGGTTTTTCAGTCTTGGATTAAAAGGTTGTATTACGGAACACCTGCGGCCAATACGACGGATGCCTACTCACAAAATATGATGTTAAAACAAATTAATTCAGCTGAAGCGATTTTGAATTTGGTGCATGCAAAATATAAAGAAATGATAGAAAAAATGGAAGAAGGTGGAGATAAGTTTAATTTGATTAGAAATTATACGCAATCCTTGCAAATATTGATGACGGGGATGTCCACCTCAACAGGTGCAGTGGAGTCAGAGCCGGGAACCGTTTACTTTACCCAAAGATTTAATGCCGGACTTATGAATTATATTCTGGTCGCACCACCAGAAATAGCTGGCACTATAACGACTTCTCCTGCTTGCCCTGACAATGATTTAAACTGCGATCGTTTTATTGTGTTCTTAAAAATTTATTATGGAAATCCTCCCACCAGTGACGAAAGTTTAAAGAGTATTATTACCAATATGGAAAAGAATATTCAGATGATTTCCACCACCGTCAGTAAGGACATGGATCGCGATTTATTAAAACGTAGATTGGGGGACCCCGGGGTGTTGCTGGCATATGCTGAAGTGAAAGACACGATTTATGATTTATCCCCAAGAGAGGGATTGAAAAACCTTCATGATTATATATTGGGAGTAATTGTCACATTTAAAAAGTATTATGAATATAACCGAGATGAGGAAACTTGCATTAATCTAAAGACCAAGGCTGGTTGTCCTACACCGTTACAAGAAGCCATAAAAATAAAAAATATTATAGATAGTATTGAGGAAGTTTTGCAAAATAACCTGATCGATGCAGCTTCTAGAATAAAACTTTTGTCCGACTTACTTTCATTTAAAGATAATAGAGCATTGCTTCTGGGTCCTAAGTTTGAAATTATTTTAAAAAAAGACTTGGAGGCGAAAATCAAACTGGGGGAAATTTCCCCACTGGAAGATGAGTTAATTCATCTAAAAAGACAAAATGTTTTAGAAACTCTAAGAAAAGAAGGGGCTGATAATGATAAAAGAAGGGCCTTAGATGATCGGCAGAGGTCGATGGATGTCATTACTTACAATTTGAAATCATTTGTGGAAGTAAAACCTTTGCGCAAAACAATTTTGAATGAAATTAAGCAAATAAAAAGAGATTTTGAGGATGGAATTTTGGTCAATATGGATACATATAATGAGGCATGCGCCATACTCCTGTCTACTCCCTACAAAAATTATAGTACAGGGGAAGGTGGAGAGGTCGTTGCTGTTTGTAAAGACTCTCGCATCATAAGCGAATGGAACCGCATAAGATTTGAATTAAATCTAGGCGTTTTACCCGAACTTGATTTGCATTATGATAATTATTATAAAAAACAATTTCCAGTAAGAGCATGTGCCTATAATACTTATCAGAAAAAAAATATTGTGTACGGACTTAAAGACAAAATCAAAATGAAAATAAGTAAGTAAGCGGTATGATATTATGTAATAACTAATCTCCTAAATGCACTAAACCAACACCTAAGGAGAAGTAATGAATTTATTAGAGAATAAAAATGCACTTATCCTTGGTGTGGCCAACGAAAGATCTATTGCCTGGGGAATAACTAAAGAACTAAAAAAATATGGCGCAAATATTGGTCTTACCTATCAAAGTGAACTGTTTAAGAAAAGAATAGATCCACTTCTTTTAAATTTTCCAGTGGATTTTTTGCAAGAAATGGATGTTACTAACGATCAACATTTTCAAAACTTAAAAGAACTTATCGAAAAAAAATGGGGGAGGGTGGATATCCTGGTTCATTCACTCGCATATGCTGATAAGGAGGATTTAAGCGGAAGATTTTCCGATATTTCAAGATCAGGATTTATGCAGGCCTTTGATGTTTCAGTTTATTCTTTTATTGCATTACTTAAGTACTTGAAAACCATGATGCCCGCAGGTAGCTCGGCCATGGCCATGACTTATCATGGGTCACAGAAAGTTTTGAAGGGCTATAATGTTATGGGCGCCGCTAAGGCAGCTTTGGAATCAGCGACCAGATATCTTGCTGATGACTTGGGGGAGGATCAAATTAGGGTTAATGCCATCTCCGCTGGACCAATTAAAACTTTGGCATCTTCTGGTATAAAAACTATTCAAAATTTTAGAGCAATAATTGAACAACGTGCTCCATTGCATAAAAATGTAACCACGGAGGATATTGGTGGTGCGGCAGTATGGTTGGCCAGTGATTTATCCAAAGCGGTGACCGGTCAAATTATTTATGTCGATTCGGGTATATCCATTACCGCAATGTAAGATGACCTAATTATCACCAAGCTTGGCAATGATCTTATTTCCTTCTACGCGAATGTTTTCATCCGCAAAAAAGTTCTTCATGAAAAATAAAATGGAATTTTTTCCAAGCAATGGACCGGCAGAAGCCTTGACTACATTTAGAATGATTTCTGAAGTTTCTTTATTATACTTGATAGTTCCTTCAAACTTAACATTAGTTGGAATCAACATAACACTCATTTTAAGTTTGAGAGTGAAGTTTGAATTGGCAGTTAGAAAAGTAATATTTTCATATTTGGTTTTTTTGCTTCCTCCGTTTAGGGCATTTTTAACGGTGTCGATAGTGATTTTAGTATTGTTAACACAATTATCAAGTACATTGTTTACGTTCAAATCTTGAAAGTTTTCAAACGTTACGTTGGGGTTGCATAAAAAATTCATTTTTTCAAAATAAATACTCTTTTGGTTAAGATTATATTTAGCAGCAGGAATATTTAAAAATAGTTTATTTTTGTCTACCGACACATCCTTAACTTCCATTTGGAGATCATATTTGTTATTGGTGGCTTTAATTAGTGAAATTTTAAGGAGTGAGTTTTCGAAACACCTCCGTTGAAGTAAGTCAAAATCCAGTGGAGGATCATTTTGATTTCTTTTACAGCTGGCCTCGATATTATGAATTGACGCTATGATGGTAGGAGAGGAAATGGCGATTTTGGGAGCATTTAATATAAATTGATTGTTTTTAATATTGGCACTGGAAATATTAATTTTGACATTCGTTTTAGTCTCTTGGTCACTATAATCAATAGTGGGAAGTTCGACAGTGCCATCCATTAGACAGTCAGTGATCAAGGCACTGAGGTCAAAGTTTTTTATGTTGTTACAACTAGCTTTCACCGTAGGAATTAAAAAACTTCCAGTGTCTTTGTTACCGGAAATGTTATTGATTTGCGCATATATTTTGGTTGAATCTTCCTTTTGGGTTTCGTAATGGAAAGTTTCCATTTTCAATGAAAGATCCTTGGATTGATAGACCAGATTTTCAATGTCACTTCTTAGTTCACTAGCACATTCGAATAGAATTTTTTGAAAATCAAAAGTTTCAATGTTTTGAATATGAGTTTGAGCATGACACTTAAAAGTAGTTTTTTCTGTGCTAAATAAGGATTTGTCTTCCATTTCGAACTTGCTACTTTTTAAATTGAAATCAAAGTTATAATCATTAATTGTCATTTGATTGTTAAAGAGAGTGGCTTTAATTGACTTTTCGGGAAGAAAAATTTCAAACCAGCCTTTTTTTAGATTTCCTTCGGCCAGGCACCCTAGGATGAAATCCAGCCCTTGGGAATTGGGAGTAACCCAGCTTTTTTGACACTCGATATTGCTTTCTTTAAGGGCAACCTCCAAATTTTGGGAAACATAATTCAAAGTATTGGTATCTATTTTTAACCGGTCTGGTGTAAGCGTTATATTATTGGCATTAATTTCTAAATCTGACTCAGCGTTGTTAAAATGAATCGATGGAGATATGACCGGGTCATAAGAGGTTACTTGCGAATTATTGAGGCAGCGCTCTACGTCGATTTCATTATTTTCAAGAAAACATTCCAGGTTAAACATGACTGCTTTTAAATAGTAGCTATAAGTTTCAATTTCAAAATAGTCAGATTTGATCTCGAGAATGTTATTATAAAGCTGATAATTAAAATTGTTGGATAGAATTTTTTTATAATTGATACCATCAAAATTATCAAAGCTGGGAAATTTATAATTAAAATCGCCACCCATCACTTGAATCATTTCCGGATTGATGGTGATGGAATATTTTTTCAATTGCTTATCTCGCAACGTTATGTTGGTTAATTCGTTGGCAAAGATCAGGTGAGTCAGTTCGGTCGAACCAATCAGATTATTTTCGTTAGATATGATGGATAGGTTTTTTAATCCTACTTCCATTCTTTTTTCAAACATGATGGCCATAGCGGGAGTTGTTAATAATGAAGAAAAAAGAAGAGTAATTAGAATCAATTGGTTCATACAAGTCCTCGCAGTTTATACATGCATATGGTTATACAATAAAAATGACACGGAGGGTAAAAATACAATCTTTATTACCCATAATTACATACTAAACTGGTCTACACCAATGGGGTTGAAGGAAACAATAATCTTTATTTTTTAAGAGGTTATGATTTTTCTACTGTAACAGCTTATTTTTATTTAAATAACTAATATGATTTCCCAAAGTTAGATATGAATCGCCCCCATTCTTGTGAGCCAGTTAGTAAGAGGTAATAAGTTCTTGTTATGATTTAAATATGAATCGTTTATAATGGATTTAAAGGTCTTTTTTTTAGGGACTTGTAAATGAATATTATTTATGATTTGAAATTATCAAACGATACTAAATTTAAACATGTAACCGCATTTAAGGTGGCATTTGTACCTTTTATTTCTCTTATTATTATCTCTTTTGGATTTTGGATTTTTCTAGAAACCATGTATGGATTTTTTTTGTCGAGCATGATTAACACCTTAAATCTGAAAGAAATGTTTTATAAACAAATACTAAGTGATCTTAAAAATTATATTCCCTTGCTTCTTTTATATTTTGTTTTTCTTTATGTGATTGGTTTTTACCTCGCCAACCTTTTGCTTAGAAGTTTTAAAAAAATTGGCAAGTTTGCTGCCCAATTAACGGATGAGCCTAATGCAGAATTCAAACTTTCAACCTTGGAAAAGCGTGAATATCTCATGCGATTTGCACAATTATTTTTTGATTACATAGCGGAGTCTCGGGGAGCCGGGGTAGTGCTGAAATCAGAAATACCTATGAAATTTTGGAATATTAAAGGGGTGGTTTTTGATTACCTTCATTATCTTATATATGTGCTCTTGCTTTTTGTAATTACGATTGTAACGACGCTGGGCCTTGATTATATGAGCAAGGATGTTTATCAAAAGATTACCAATTTTGCGGTGGAAGTACTACAGATCAAGCAAAATCACATGCTTTTTTTTAGTACCCAGCAAGAATTACTTTCATCTATCGTCATGGTTACCATGGTGACGATGGTGCTGGTGTATTTTATCATTGCTAATAATCTTTTTGCGAAAACCAATGGTGTAACTTACGCTTATTTTAGAACTTTGAAAGATGTGATCCAGGGCAATTGGGAAGAAAGGATTAATCTGCGCTACGGAGATCCAGGGGCCGATGATGCGAAGTTTGTTAATCAGTTGATTGATTTTGTGGAAGAGGAGATAGATGAATTGGTGGAGCTGGAAGAAATTATTGCAGCAGATAAGGATGAGGGGGATGCAGTTGATTTCAGTGATATGGCAGAATCACCAGAAACTGGGTTACAAGAAGAAGATGTCATTCATCATGATGGTTTAGCGGTATTGGAACTTGAGTCACCACCTCCACTGCCACCTATTCCTAATAAAAAATAGTTGACCAATAAAAGGGGATAACGATGAAATTTTGTGTAATTTATTTTTTTAGTATTATTTTAATCACGAGTTTAATTTCCTGTTCAGTCTTTTTAAAAACAGAAGATCGGGCCCCTTCTAGCACCCAATTAGATGCATTTCTTCCTAGTGATTTGACTCATTCAGTCCTTGGGGAAATTGATCACCCCGTAATTCATCTCGTTGGAGATTCTGGTTTTTTTAAAAAAGTCTCCATGCTTGAAAATGCCTTGCCTGGTAGTACAATAAGTATGGCCTATTTTATTTTTGAAGATGATTATTCATCCTCTTTCCTTGTTAAAAAAATGCTTGAAGCGGCGGATAGAGGAGTTAAAATCCGTCTGATTGTTGATTACTTTATGAGTGAGAAATATATTCCTTGGTTAAAGTTTATAGGTTCCAACTCAAATATCAAAATTAAACGATTTAGGCCACCGACCAAAGATTTTAAAAATTATCTTGCGAGCGAGCTAGGGATGAAAGCGTCAGACTCTTTTATCAAGGGATTAATGAGTCAAAACAGCGAGCTGCTACTTACAGGCATGATGTCTTCCGATACGATTAGACCCCTGATAGAAAGTCAGACCAAATTGCTGGAAGAATTGAAAAAATTAAATGCGGCAGGAGGGATTTCGCCAGATGAATTAAATAGTTTAAAGTTCAGCGTATTACAATCGGTTATGACCAATCCCCAGGCTTTCGGGACTGTTAAGTCATTAATTAAAATGAGAAGTTTTTTGAGAACATTCCTTCGAAGAATGCACCATAAAATTACAATTGCTCGTACCAATAATGGAAAAGAATTTATCGTTGGCGGTCGAAATATAAGTGATGAGTATCACATTGGTGCAGAAGAATTAAAGCATGAAAAGAATCTTTTGAAGGGGCGCTCATATCCATTTTATGATTGTGAAGTTTCGGGGTTGTTTTCTGTTAACAACTTCGCCGAAGATTTTGAAGATACATTTAATCAGCTGTGGGATTCTACTCTTGCCATTGCGCTGGATAACTCTCAGCTAGACCAAAATATTTTTGACGAGATTCAAAAAAATATGTCAATAAAGGCAAATACCTATTTAGATAATATTGCTCGGATGAAAGAACGTGGGGAGCGTGGTTCTTATGTAATTAGTGATAAGATCGCTGCTCATTATGTTGAAAACAGTTATTTATCAAAGCTTGATGGCAAAGAAATTACGCTTGCTTGGCAACATTTAATTGGAAATGCTACTAGCAAGATCCAAATTGTATCTGCCTATCTATATCTATACCCGGAACTCATTGAATCATTAAAGCAGGCAGCTGCAAACGGGGTTCAAATAGATATTTATACAAATTCAGCAACTACAACAGATCTTAGTATTGTTAATGTGGGCGCCTATAGCAAAATGAAAGATTGGATTAATCAGATTGGTTCTATCCAGTTTCATGAACTAGGTCTTGGCAAGCAAGAAGGATCGTTGCATGCTAAAATTATTAATGTAGATGATATTTTTGTGGGGATCGGGTCGGCAAATTCCGATCCTCGCAGTCATTTATTTGATACTAATAATTTAATGATTATGAATTTCAAAAATAGTACTAGCGTGGCTCAAGAAGTGTTTTCTTTTTATTTAAAAAAGCTGCCCTGGGAAAAGATCACACCTGAAAAATTACAGGGCATTTTAAGTTATCTACAAACAGATGAAAAATCAAAAATCGTATTAAAAGTGACTCAACTTCAAGATGTAATTGACCAGCTCTGATAAAAAGAAGGCCGCAATTATCTTGCGGCCCTCAAAAAATCATTTTAAAAAAATGTTAAAATTAGATTTTCTTTGCACCTTTAATAATTTCATCAACTATTTCAGGATTTAAAAGAGTAGATGTATCACCAAGCGAGCTGGTATCATTTTCTGCAACTTTTCTAAGAATTCTTCTCATGATCTTTCCTGAACGAGTCTTTGGAAGACCAGAAGTTAACTGAATTTTATCAGGTTTTGCAATTGGCCCAATAATTTTATTAACAAGTGCATTGAGTTCTTTTTTGAAAGCTTCTTGGTCTGTTGGTTTTTCAGTACAGATAACGTATGCGTAGATACCTTGACCTTTGATTTCATGTGGGTAGCCAACAACAGCTGATTCAACTACTTTTTCATGTTGGTTAAGTGCATCTTCAACTTCTGCTGTACCAATTCGGTGACCAGATACGTTGATAACATCATCAACTCGACCAGTAATTCTATATTGACCTTTTTCATCTCTTCGGGCACCGTCGCCAGTGAAATATTTGCCTGGGTAAGTGGTGAAATAAGTATTCTTAAATCGATCCATGTCACCGTAAATACCACGAGTCATACCAGGCCATGATCTATTAATACAGAGGTTACCGTCAGCTGGGTTTCCTTTAATTTCTTTGCCATCGGCATCCACCAGCATCGGCTCAACACCAGGAAGTGGAATCGTGGCAAATGTAGCTTTATGAGGAGTTACTCCTGCAAGGTTAGAAATCATGATACCGCCAGTTTCAGTTTGCCACCAAGTATCGGCGATTGGGCATTTGTTTTTTCCAATGTTTTTGTAGTACCAATCCCATGCTTCTTCATTGATAGGTTCGCCAACGGTGCCCAAAACTTTTAAGCTAGAGAGGCTGTGTTTATTAACAAATTCTAGCCCCTGAGCTTGAAGTGCTCTGATAGCAGTAGGAGCTGTATAAAAATGAGTTACTTTGTGTTTATCAACTACTTGCCAGAATCTGCCAGCGTCTGGGTAAGTTGGAATACCTTCAAACATGATAGTTGTAGCACCTGAAAGCAGTGGACCGTAAGTAATATAAGTATGTCCAGTTACCCAACCGATATCAGCGGTACACCAGTACAAATCGTTTTCGTTGACTTGAAATACGTTTTCAAAAGTAAATTTTGCCCAAGTCATGTAACCTGCGGTGGTATGTAGTTGGCCTTTTGGTTTTCCGGTTGAACCAGAAGTATAAAGGATAAAGAGTGGATCTTCTGCGTCCATAGAAGCAGGAGCACAGGTATCAGATGCTTTTTCTAGTTCTTCATGCAACCATACATCTCTTCCAGCTTGCATATTTACTTTGTTCCCGATTCTTTTTGCTACAATAACCGTTTTAACGGTTGGGGATTTAGCTACTGCTTCGTCAGCGGTTTCTTTGAGAGGAACGGTTTTGTTGCCTCGATAAGAAGCATCATTAGTTACTAGTATAGTTGATTTGGCATCAATCATTCTATCAGCAAGAGCGGTAGCTGAAAATCCACCAAATACTACAGAGTGAATAGCTCCAATTCTCGTACATGCTACAATACCAATAAGGAGTTCTGGTACCATGCCCATGTAGAAAGTTACAATATCACCTTTTTTTACGCCTTTGTTTTTTAAAACATTGGCCATTTTGCAAACTTCTTTATGAAGTTGTTTGTAAGTGTAACGTTTGACATCTTCATTGGGATCATTTGGTTCAAACAATAAAGCGACTTTATCGCCTTTCGTTGCCAGATGTCGATCTAGACAGTTTTCAGACATGTTCAGTTTGGCGCCTTCAAACCATTTGTAATCTAGATTTTGGAAATTTCCTGAACAAACTTTGTTCCACTTCTTATGCCAAGTAAATTGTTCGGCATAATCGCCCCAGAATTTTTCTGG
>Ga0156359_107_pt2 | contig 69210 bp, 64 predicted proteins | sample RifOxyA1_FD_108004 | JGI IMG/M metagenome (GOLD analysis project Ga0156359, IMG submission 108004) | Bdellovibrionales bacterium RIFOXYA1_FULL_36_14 | reverse complement strand
GAGTCCTGATGCAAATATCAGATCACTCGGGACGGTGAGGTTGTAAATGTTTGTAAGAAAATTTCAAGCAGATTCTTTGGAAGAGGCCCTTAAAGACATTAAATACCAATTAGGCCCAGATGCAATTATTTTAAAAACGATTACCAATAAAGGTCTCAAAGGTGCATTTAAAAAAAACCGCATTGAAATTACCGCTGCCATTCCAGAAGGTAAACTAAAGGAGAAAATGCAAGTTGATCGAGCTCTCGGAGAAAATAAAGATGATTTCTATCAAAATAAATCTTCCTACATATCTAATATGATTTCTAACTATTCTCTGCATTCAAAGGAAGCTCAAAAAAAGCCGGTAGCCATAAATAATGCCTATGGCAATTTGGGTCTTAACAAGGCACCACTTGCCAAAAATATCTCCGAAGTAAGTAGCGGTCTAGATAGTTTTTTAAGTCAAAGTAGTCGCACTGAAAAGTTAGTGCAAAAACCACTAAAAAACTCTTCATGCCAAATGAATTCACGTGAGGAAATGGAATCTAATTCTTTTAACGACGATGAAGCTTTAAAGGAGATAGAGCAAACCCCTAACGTTTATCAAACGGCGAAAAACGATTTCAATCGGGATGACACTGAAAAGCAAAAAAGAAAGATAGAAGAACTGGAAAACAAGCTTTCAGAAATTATCAAGAAAGTTGATAAATTTAGTAGGGTAGAACCTACGGGGTTATATCAAATGAGAACTACTCTTCGAAGTTTGGATATCAATGAGCCATACATTCAAAAGTTGATCCGCAAAGCTACCTTTGAATTCAAAGAAGAGGATTTGTCCAACGATGAAGTCATTTTCGAATTTGCCTTAAGAGAGATGCTTCAAAGCATATCCATAGAAATGCCACTATTTTCTTCGCTCGACTCGGATAAGCGTCCGGTGGTTACGGTTTTAATCTCCGAAACATCCTCAGGGCAATCTACCATGGTTATGAAGCTGGGATCGTTAAAGCAAAATTCAGTGGTAATTAGAAATGTTACTTTATGTGATGAGCTTAAGAAGTCTGTATCAGAGCAGCTTCTTAATATTGAAATTATTAATGTTGCAAGTATTGCAGAAATTATGTCTGAGACAAGAAAAAATATTGAGAAGGGTAAATCAGTTTTTATTGATTATAAAAATTTTCAAAAAGAATTTAATGAGACAAAGAAATTTGTTGAGGGTCTCAAGAGATCTTTTGATCATGTGGAAATATTGGTCTCCCTTTCGGCAATCCATTCTGAATTGTATAATAAGAAAGTATTGTCCACTTACAAAACACTTGTCGATGGACTGATCTATTCGCATCTGGATTTGTGTTTAAATTTTGGAGCAATTTTCAATGCTCTGGAAGGTGAGAAGGCCATACCGGCTAAGTTCTTTGGAACGGGGCCGGTGATGCCAGATGATATTGAGGCAGCGAGTGCCGAAAGAATTTTGGATAGTATTTTTAAATTTGATTAAAAAATAATTTCAGGAAGAAATTATTTTAGGAGACAGGATGTCGAATAATAGTGCCGGTAATTGGCTTTTATCTCAAAATAAATTCGCCAATAAAATAGGTAAAAAATTAAGTGGAAAAGCCATAACCGTTTCGGTGACCAGTGGAAAAGGTGGAGTCGGTAAAACCTCCATTTCTATAAAAATTGCTAAATTGCTTTCAGAAAAGGGACTTAAGGTTTTAGTCATTGATTGTGATTATAATTTATCCAACACCTTTATTAAATTAAATCTCCCAATTAAAGATGATTTTAATTTATTAATTAGTGGGGCAAAAACCTTTGAAGAGTGTATTTACCAGGAAGGTAATTTCCATTTACTAGCGGCTTGTAGTGGTGATTTGGATTTATTTGATCGAGATATTCATTTGGATCAATTTATTTTGAATTTACTCATACAGATTGAAGATCGTTATGATTTTATTATTTTGGATTCACCTGCTGGTATCAATAAGCAAGCCATGACCATTAATGCATATAGTGATTACCGGTTTGTCGTAGTGACCCCTGATAAATCCTCAATAACGGATTCGTACTCGTTAATTAAAATTCTTAATAAAAAGTACGGGGTTAAAGAAAATCATCTTATCGTTAATAAGATATCCTCTGAGGCGCAATATAAGAGAATTGTTCAAATCATGAGTGAAACAGTTGAGAATTTTTTAGCATCAAGATTGAAAATCATGGGTGGAATTACTCGAAATAATCGTGCCATTGATATTTTTGACAGGGAATTATTTGACCAGTCTAAAGATTTGCATAACGATTTTTGTAATATCATTAGCCGCTTTACCGAGGAGAGTCTAGGTTATTGTGATGATCGTCATTACACCAACCTAAACTACGGATGCGTAGATGACTTAAAACATGAGGTTTTAAACTAGTAACGCTAAGGAGTAAGCATGTCATCTCTCTCAAAACAACTTAGAAACTTAAAAGATTACCGTTCAACCGTGGATCCCAAGGTCAAAGATGAGATCATTATAGAGTATGCTCCGCTCATCAAGTTTATAGCATTAAAGATAGCCTCACGGCTTCCATCTAATATTGAACTGGATGATTTGATTTCTTGTGGAGTTATAGGACTTATGGATGCCATAGAGAAATTTGATCCCGAAAGAGATAACAAATTTAAAACTTATGCTGAATTTAGAATTAGAGGTGCTATTTTAGATGAGCTTAGAGCACAGGATTGGGTTCCAAGGTCAGTGCGTGAGAAAGCTAAATTGGTGGAAAAAACTTATTCTAAATTAGAAGCCAGTCTTGGTCGCCCGGCAACCGATGAAGAAATGTGTAAAGAGTTGAGTATTTCACAAGACGAATTTTACGACCTTTTAAATAAAGCAAAGTCTATTTCCCTTCTTAATATTGATGATTCTGCCTTATTTAATCGTGGGGATAAAAAACTGATGGCAGGACTCTTGGAAAATAGTCGAAGTGCCAACCCCTACAATGCCGTTAGCCACAAAAATTTAAGAGATACCTTGAAAGAGGGAATCAAGACTCTTCCTGAAAAACAAAGACTGGTGCTTTCCCTTTATTACTATGAAGATTTAAATTTAAAAGAAATTGGACAAGTCCTGGATGTCACTGAATCTAGGGTCTCTCAATTACACACCCAGGCACTCATTAAACTAAAAACCAAGCTAAGAAATCTGGTGGATTACCAGGAGGATATGGCAGGTTAATACCAACATGAATAGTGATTGTAATTTATATTTGGATAAAACATTCGAAGCACTAGATGACTTGAGTGCACTAGTGGGGTCGAGTGCCTTACCCATTGTTAGTCAGATCGGGTTTTACTTATCAGAAACTAAAAGACTGGAAGAAAAAGCCAAGCAGTTTGAAAAAATCGATGGGGTTGTTTTTGATTTTATAATTACTTCGTTTAATGAACTTGTGACGTGTTTTTTTACTGCAAATAAATATATAAAGGAATGTAGTGTTACCGGAAAAGGTGAACATTATTCTTTCGCTGAATGGAATAAAATTTTTGAAACCCTGCCTGGTTTATTAAAGGTGATTAATTTTTTCCAAATTGAAAATGAACTTGAAATTATTTTAGAAGATAATGGCATTAGGGTAATCACTAATTTGGTGGAAAATCAAAACATAACTAACTTCAGAAAGAAATGTTATGAAGTTTTAAGAGAGTTGATCAGGAAAAAAACACTTTTGACTTATAAAATTACACGCGACGATAACATCAAACTAGATCTTTTTTTAAATATTTCTCACTCTGAAGATACTATTTATGAGTGTATTATTAATCAAAATGAAAAATTCAAGTTGGGATTTTCTAACATATTTGAACAGTATCAAATTGGTGCACATGAAGCTGCGGCTCTCCCTCGACATTTATGTTTAGAAATTACCCAGGATTTGCAATTAAAGAAACATCAGGGGATACCCAAGCAATTTACACAGGTTTTAGGAGAGTTTCAAATTATTCATTTTTCCTTCCTATTTCGTCTGGTTTCCATCATAATACCATTTAGAGGCAAGCTTATTAAAACTTCCTCTTATCAAAGAGTAGGAGACACAGGACGTGGTGACACTTTGGGCATTAGACGGGATGTTAATGTTCTGGGCACGCATAATATATGCCGATATGTCGACCTGTTTAAGATTATCTCTGAATAAAATCAATATAAATTTTAAAGGATTGCATTATGCATTTTAAAGCTGGAAGAAGCATTCAGGTATTTTATTTTTCTATACTAATGATGATTTTGTGTGGAATGTGCTCATGGTTTTATTATTTTTTTCAAAATGGAGCATTAAATAGTGAAGTCATTTGGACGCTGTCGGAATCATCACAAGAAGTGGAGCGACTTCGTACGGAAAATCAAATTTCCAAAATAGATCAGCTAATACTGGCAGGTAGAGTTAGAGAAGCGATCAGTGCCATGAGTAATGTGGAAAAGATAACTAAAATCATGGATCGCAACGTAAAACATTTTTCGGCAGAATATAAAGCATTTTCAGACAGCACCTCTGGAATGAAAGCCATACTAAATAACTTGTTATCACTTCCCGACATATTGGTAGTATTAAATGTTCTCCATAAAAAATTTGAAAATTTTCAAAATTGGTCAAAAGAAAACAAATGGCCCACACTTACTAGAATTAGTTCGGTAATGCTAATTGACCTGGATGCCAATAATTTAAAAAAAATTGATTTTTTTAATTACAGTAAAATGCATAAGATAGATGGTAATCTTACCCGCAGCTTAAGAAGCATGGAAAATATCACTAACGGTTCCTCGCTTTCCACCTTTGATAAAACTAGCATTATGGCAAAGCTTCAAAGTTTTAAAGTGGAGCAAGATATGCTTAGCAGCTACCTACCGGAATTAAAAAAATACGCGGAAGAGTATCAAAAATTAAATACATCTTATAATTCCTGGCTGAAATTAATTGAACCTGAAATTGCTGTGGCTAAAATGAGCTTCCAAAAAAATTCTCAAATGATGTTTATTGGTTTTGCGGGGATGTTGGTATTTTTATTAAGTGCAATGGTACTTGGAGGTTGGCTCTATCAAAAAAATGTATATAGATCTATTAAAAAGATTGAGACGAGAATCCTAGAATGTGTTCAAGAAGGTATTATTGCTCCCGACTTTAGAATGAATGACCATTTTTCCAAAGATTTTTATCAAGAAATGCAGAAATACCATTCATGGGTAAAAAGTCGGATGAGTTTTGGAAATATTTTTCAGGAAGCTCTTCCTTTCCCCGCACTGCTACTTGACTCTAATTTAAATTTGGTGTGGGCAAATGCTCTGTTTTACTCTGAATGGAATTTAAACGAATATAAAAATAAAAGAGATGCTCTTAACTGGGAATTTTTACAACGCTTTACTAATCTAGGCGAAAATGATCCTATCCTAGAAGCTTTAAACAATAATTTAGCAGGTATTTATCAAATACAAGTTAAGCAGGAACAAAAAGATTTCGCTCCTTATGAAATGTATATATCCCCGGTTGAAATTGATGACCAAAAAAGAATTATGGTATTTTTCTATCCGCTCATGTTTTTAGAAGAAACCATTAAGGATCAGAAGAAATCATTGTTGGGCCCGGTGTGTAGATCTCTTGAGACCCTAATCCGAGGGGATTTTGATAAAGAGTTTAAAGATAAAATCAGGGAAGATTTCAATATTGCCGGAATTGAGTCGGTGTTTGGAAAGTTTATAAAACTTGCTGAATTTTTAACGCAACAAAAAAATGGACTGGTAAGTGAAATCGAACGTTTAGAAAATGAGTTATATGACAAACACAAATTGCTTTGTGATGTGAAAAACATTTTATCTGAACAAGATGTTTATGTGAAAAATGAAGTAAAAGATTTTCAAGAGAGTAAGGATCTTATAATTCGTTTAGTTGAACTTCGCAGAAAAACGGAACAAATCTATTTAACCACTATTAATGCCTCTAAAGTCATGCTGAAGGAGCAATGTAATCTATATGATCAATCCACTCAGTTAGTTAATAATCATGAAGAAAATTTAAAAATTTATCGCAATATCGGATTATCCAGAGAGGGGTTTAAAGAAGCGCTGATAAGACTTGAAAATTGTAAGTCCAATGTGGGGCAAACTCTTGAACAAACTTTAATTTTTACTAAGTCACCCAAGATTAATCCAGAAAGTTTTTCCAGCGCTCTTATGAAAATTAAATTGGAATTGCGGGCCTTTGACAAAGAGATTAGTCAATTCGTTGCTAATTTAAAAAACTTCGATGTTCACCTTTCCAAAATGCAGATGATATTAGTGGATGTGAAATCTCCTGATTTGAGTGAGTATAAGAAAAAAGTAGATTTGACCAGGAACCATATAGAAAATGATACATTCAATATGGGAGTCAATGCCAAAGAAGGACAAAAAATTGATGAAGACATGATCACTCGGATGAAGTCTTTTTATGATAATTTGAAAGGTAACCTGGATACGCTTGTCAGGGTAAGTCAGTTGACAGCTGACTTAGGCGAAGAACAAAAACTGACTGAAGAAAAGCTGTTAAATACCGAGGATGAATTGATAGTTTATCATAATGAAAGTTCTCAAGAAGCGTAAATTAAAACAAACCGGAAATATTTCCGTTGGCATCAATATCCATATCATTGGCTGATGGGTGTTTGGGAAGACCAGGCATCCTCATAATTTCGCCGGTTAAAGGAACCAGAAAACCTGCTCCGCTGGATATAATAATTTCTCGCACGGTAAGTGTAAAATTCTGAGGTCTGCCAATTTTTTTAGGGTCATCGGACAGAGAGTTTTGAGTTTTAGCAATACAGACTGGAAGATTATTTAGATTATTATTATAAATCAGTTCTAAATCGCTTTTGGCCTTCGCTTCAAAATGAACATTTTTAGCCCCGTATATTTCTTTTGCTACAGTATTAATCTTATCTTCTACAGAATCGGTCCATTCATACAAATGTTTAGCTTGATAGGTATTGTGATCAAGTTTTGATACGAGCTTTTGGGCCAAATCAACGCCCCCTAAGCCACCTTTTTCTCGCACTTCTACTACTGAGGAAATAATATTGTTTTGATTGCAAATTTCCTCTATCACTTTGATTTCTTCTAAAGAGTCATTGGGAAATTTATTGATGGCAACCATAACTTCCACATTAAATTTTTTAGCGTTTTCAATGTGTTTTTCCAAGTTGCATGCCCCAATTTTTATGGCAGAGGTGTTTTCATTTTGTAACTGCGATTTTTTTACACCTCCATGCATTTTAAGTGCGCGCGCGGATGCTACCAAGACTACTGCCTGCGGAGAAAACTGGCCATATCTTGAGACTATATTAAAGAATTTTTCGGCACCAAGATCAAATCCAAAACCTGCCTCGGTTACTACATAATCCGACAGACTAAGAGCAAGCTTGGTGGCTAAGATGCTGTTTGCACCCTGGGCGATATTGGCAAAAGGACCACCGTGTATAAGCGCCGGCCCATGCTCTATGGTTTGAACTAAATTGGGAAGAAGGGCGTCTTTAAGCAAAGCAGTAGCGGCTCCGGCAATTTTTAAATCCCTGGCGAAGAATGGTTTCTCATCTTCAAGGGTTTGCGCTAACAAAATATTACCAATTTTTTGCTTGAGATCCTCGTAATCTTTAGACAAACATAAAATGGCCATTATTTCAGAGGCTGCAGTTATTTCAAAACCAGATTCTCTGGCAAAACCATTCTTTTTTAGACCAATAATAATTTCTCGAAGGGAACGGTCGTTCATATCCATTACTCTTTTCCAATAGGTGTCTCTGATGGAGATACGATTTTTAAAACGATAATGAATATGGTTATCAAGTGCTGCCGCAATCAAGTTATGAGATGCACTTACTGCATGAATATCTCCCGTAAAATGCAGGTTGATGTCCTCCATCGGTAAAACTTGGGAATATCCACCACCAGCAGCTCCGCCTTTGACTCCAAAACAAGGTCCCAAGGATGGTTCACGAATGGCCACTAATGCATTTTTTCCAATTTGTCTCAGTGCCTGGGTGAGCCCAATACTTACCGTGGTTTTGCCTTCCCCCGCCGGAGTGGGGGTAATAGCACTTACCAAAATGAGTTTTCCTGGTTTTTTAGTTAATATTTTTCTTATAGAATCAAGCTTGATTTTAGCCTTGTAATCTCCGTAAACAATTAAATCGTCGGTAGTTAATCCGATTAGAGAGGCAATTTCATCAATTTTTTTGAGGTGGGCACTTGACGCAATTTCCAAATCTGATTTAAATGTCATAAAATTTCCGTTGTTGTAGTAAAATTAAAACACTTACTTATACTATTAATTTTAGAACTATAAATCTATTAATAAGTTAATACAAAGGAGCAAAAGTATGGCCAATAAACTAATGAAACATTCAAAAAATGTCAATGGTAAATGGTATTGTACATCTTCAGCAGATGATAGTGGAGAGGGCTGTATTGCTTGTGGAGTATGTTATGGCTCCTTACCTAGCATTTTTGCAGAAGACGAGAACGGGGAAGCCTATGTAACCCGTCAGCCGAACAACCCAAGTGAGGAAACTTTAGTGCAAGAACAAATGGATGCATGTCCTATTGGCGCTATAGGTAATGATGGATAGATTTAATCTTATATTAAATTCCTAACTTGTAGAATCAAGTAATGCGAAATTGGTTTTCTGGATTTGTTTCTAATATTTATAAATATTCCTTTGGTTATAACCCAAGAAAAGATTAAAATTACTTAATAGAGATAAACAAGGCTAAAATCAAGCGTGTATGGATAAGCAAATAAGCGAACCAATTCCAGAAAATATCATTTTACAAAATCAGGAAGTGAAAATATTTTTTGAATCATCGGCTGTAGGTAGCTTGGTTTTGAATGAAGTTTTTTGTTCTATAGTCGTTTTAAATAATGCCGGTCAAATTATATATTGCAATAAAATATTTAAAAATATTGCTGACAATAATCAACAAGTTCTCGGAAAACGATTTGGTACATATATTTCGTGTAGTAACGTTGCAGACGGAGCTAAAGAATGTGGCCAGGCCACTTTTTGTAATCATTGCACAGTTAATAAATTGTTTCAAGGTACTGCTGAAATCAAGGAATATGAAATATCTTTCTTGCAAAAAAATAATAAGGTGTTGGAATTTTTAGTTCGACCTGTTTTGTTTGAAGTGATGAGTAACCGCTATACGTTGCTCATTATTAAGGATATTTCAAACGAAAAGAGACGTCGCATGCTTGAAAGAATATTTTTTCATGATATCAGTAACACTATGACGATTATGAATGGACATTTACTTATGCTTGAAAAGGATAAAAATAATTCAATTAAATTTGAAAGAGTCAAAAAAACTTATGACAAGATGTGGGATGAAGTTAAAGGTCAAAAAATTTTGGCAGATGCTGAAAATGGTGAGTTGCAAATCCGTTTTTCTCCAATAGAAATACGTACGTTTATTCAGGAAATTATAATTCTTTTGCAGGAAATATATAAGGAAAACCGGCTATTATTTGAATTTGATCATGCTTTAGAGGGGATGGTAATTGAAACAGATGAAACTATATTAAGAAGAGTTATTGTAAATATGATAAAAAATGCCATTGAAGCTTCTAACAAAGAATCTTTAGTTACCATAAAAACCCACGTGGATAAAAAATATGTTAAATTGATGATCCACAACGAAGGATATATACCAGAAGAAATTCAGGCTAAAATTTTCAAAAGGTCCTTTTCTACAAAAGGAAAAGGACGAGGTCTCGGTACTTATAGTATGAAATTATTCACAGAAAAATACTTAAGCGGTATGATTGATTTTGAATCTTTAGAAAAATCAGGAACTACTTTTTTAGTTAAGTTGCCAAGAACGTGACATTCATCTAAATAAGATGGTGTCAAAAAAGAAATTGTCAATCCTACCTTGCAAAAAATAAAAAAATAATAAATCTACTTGACGATAAATAAAAGGTACCCATCTTGAGGGTGTGAAAAATTTAAAATGCATCAAGGAGGTGGATATGTTTTATAGTGATATTTTTAATACGCAAAGAGAACTAGACCGAATCTTTAACAATGACTTTTGGGGTAGAACCACTTTTGCTAGGGGGAGTTATCCTGGGATCAACATGTTTGAAATGGATGATAAGCTGGTTTTAAAAGCTGAAGTTCCCGGATTAAAAAAACAAGATTTACAGATTAAACTGGAAAACGATGTTATTTCTTTGACTGGTGAGATGAAAAATTCTGAAAAAGAAAATGTTAGATATCACCGCAGAGAAAGAATGTTTGGTACTTTTAACCGATCTATGAAGTTGCCCTATAGAATTGATCCAGAGAAAGTACAGGCTTTTTTAGCTGACGGAATTTTAACGTTAACCTTGGAAAAAGATGACAATTCCAAAACTAGAACTATTGAAATTCAATAAGCAGGAGGTGGTTTATGACAAAACAAGAGTTAGAAATTAAAAGAAAAAATGAATTGGAGAAAAAAAACGAATATACGAGAGCAGAAAAAATCTTTACACCAGATGTAGATATTTACGAAAACGATGATGCACTAATGATGGAAGTGGAAATGCCTGGAGTAAAAAAGGGTTCCGTGGAAGTAAATTTAGACAATAATATGTTGAGTCTTAGAGGAAAAATTGAAACCAGTGAGTATGCAGATTATCGCCCTCTTTACGGTGAGTATAATATTGGCCATTATGAGAGGGTTTTTGAGCTAGGCGAGAAAATTAACCAGGAGAAAATCAAAGCTAATATGGAAGATGGTGTATTATATTTGACAATACCTAAAGCAGAGAAAGTAAAACCTCGTTTGATTGAAGTTAGATAAAAATTGGGCGTCTAAAATTAGACGCCCAATTTATTGTTAAAAAGTTAGTTAAATAATGACGAACCGACTCATTATAAATTGGGCTGGGCAATCGAAGGAAACTCCAATACAAATGACGTGTTTATACACTGTTTATCATAAAATAAAATTCCGTTGTGTTTAATCATTATTTCTCGGGAAAGACTTAGTCCAATCCCGGTCCCTTCCCCGGCAGGCTTTGATGTATAGTATTTATTCATCATTTTGACTTGAGTATCTTCTGATATGCCATTCCCGCTATCAGTAATGCGAATTCTTATGGTGTTGGGAGTTTCTTCTTCTTCTATCTTAATCCATCTTTCAGATAAAGTTTTAACTGCATAAATGGAGTTATTTAAAAGATTTACAATGATTTGAGAAATTTGGGTAAGCTTGCAATTAATTTTAAAGTTTTTCTGATCATATTCAAGTTTAATAGCATTTTGTTTGAGTCGATGATTACTCAAATCTAGTGCATCATGAATTATTTCATAAATAGGAGTGATCTTGTTTTCCTCCAAACTGCCGTCTCTGGATACCCTTTTGAGGCTGGTAATAATGGTGGACATTCTTTGTGTAGCTTTTTCTATATATTCAATCTGACTAAACATGGATTCGGCGTTGGGTAAATCAAATTTTTTTAAGGATAACTCGAGCAGCTTAGCTGCTCCCGCAATAATCGCTAGCGGATTATTTATTTCATGCGCAATATTTCCGGCCATTTCTCCAAGTCCCACCAGACGTTGCCCGGCTTCAAAGACTGATTTTTGTTTCTCAAGTTCCTCTTTTATAGAAAGATCTTTCATGATAAAAGCAATTTTATCAGTACTGTCCTCGCTCTTACTTAAGATCCTTATCGCCACCGGAATTTCTTTCTGAGGTGTGATAATTTTTCCTTCCATGTTGAAATTAGCAGTGATTTTTTGTTTTGCTAAGATGTATTCAATTTCGTTAGACAAATCGCTACTGTTATTAATTTCAAGAAATTTTTTTATACTTTCATACAAGGGAGGAGTTTCTGATCTCTCTAAGACTGACCAAAACGCAATATTACCATCTAGAATTTGATCTTGTTTATGATCGTACATAACTATATAATCATCAACTGCTTCGAACATATTTCTAAATTCCATTAGATTAACTTTTTGAGAATTGCTAAAAATAATATCAGTAATTCTAATTAGTATCGGATTTAGCATTTTTAAAAAACTATTTTCTATTTGTTTTCCTTTAGTTTCTAGAAAAATAAACCCTAGTTCTGGCAACGGTAGAAAGTGATAAAAACTCTGGCTATCTAATTGCTGAGTCATGGGAAATGATTCAAGTAGCTCATGTATAGTTTTAAGTTTATAGGCATGATTAATGGCGATAATTTTGCTAAATTTGTCCTCGATTTGGTCTATTGAATAAGGAATGCAAGCCATTTTTTTGAGGGTACCTTCCTCAGAAGAAATCCGATTGATCATATAAATACTGCCGGAGGAGCAATTAAGGGACCGAATAATTTTTATTAAAACATTCTTTATAAGGGTTGTAGAGTCAGATGTGGTTGACAAAGAAAGCGACAAATCAAGTAAAATACTATATTTAAATAAATTCTCATTAATCATAAAATAAACCGGGTAATAACACAGGCTTTGTTCAAATATTCTAAATAATTTTTTTGCTTGCTAGCAATTTCCCCAATATTTAGAGCACCAAAAATCATTTCATCTCTTAGCCTTATTAGATTTAACATCTTTGAGTATTCATCGCCTAAAATGTTAGCTCGGGAAAAACAGTCGAGGACGAAAGCAAAGGAATCCACTTCCTCGTTGTCTGCTTCAAGTGACGCTAGCATAGAGCCTTTAATGAAAGATTCATTATTGCCATTCATCACAAAAATGGAAGTATGTTCGGGAAATGAACTGAAACATTCAATGGCGGTTTTATTGATTATTTTTGCGGCTTCGCGAATAATGGCCTCTGACTGTAATTTAGGTATACCTAAAGGGTAGTTTTTAAAAATTTCAAAAAAATCATTACCTTCAATAGGATGAGGATGATGCTTAGCTATTATTTTTTTATAAAAATCAAAGGCTGGCTCATATTCAATTTCCTCTATGATATTTTCGGATGATTTAGTAACCAAGAAAGGTCCATCAATCGGATTGAAACCATGGTTTGTGCCAACAACGCTTGCCAGGTTAATAGTTACAATCAAAGCACTGTCTTTGTAGATCCCATTATTATCAAACACACAGGGCCTGGAAATGAAATCCACCGCACCAGCACCTCCCCCTACGTAATTATAGTTAAGTGAATAGATATTAAAAAAAGCATTGATAAAATTTTTTATTCCTTTTGAAAAGGCATCTAGAGTGATCAAAACTGTTTTAACTTCGGCTTGATTGAAGTTTAAATTCTTAATATCTTTTTCCAGTTCATTAATATTTTTATCACTTAGCTCCTGAATAACATGACTATTTATATTATAGTGTGAGTCGAAACCAACGAGTAAATAACCGGTCATAAATACTGATGACTTATAAATAATTCCAGGGAAAAAAGCGCCAAATATTTGCTTTTCACATTTTGAGAACACTTCAAAAAAATACTCTGGATTGACTGGATTATTATAAGTTGTATAAATACAAATCGTCTTGATTTGATTATCTTCTTCCATTTGCTTTAAATCGTGAGAAAGACATTCCAAATCGACTTTCTCATTAAAAATATAACGCATCATTTGCTCCCTAAACTTACATTAGGCTATTCGGTGGATAAAGTAGTTAGTTGATTTAAGAATTCTTAAATCTTTAATTGAGGAAAATATTTTTTACCTTCATAATTAATTTTATATTTCCACCTTGATATGTTATAAAAAGACTGATTTTCTCCACTATATAAGTATTTAATAAAGGCAATATGATGAAAATTTCAACGAAAGGTAGATACGCCTTAAGGGCAATGGTTGAATTGGCTAAGATAAAAGGTCAAAAAAAAATAACCTTGAAGGAAATTGCGAAAGGTCAGGATCTTTCTATTAAATATTTAGCCTCCTTATTAGTTAAACTACAAGATAAAAAACTGGTGAATAGTTATAAAGGAAAACTGGGGGGGTATGAACTTGGCAAAGATGCCAATAAAATATCCATAGAAGAGATTTTTGAAGCAGTGGAGGGGCCTATAGATCTTGTTTTTTGCATCGATCAACCAGGGAACTGTTTGAAATCATCTGATTGCAAAGCAAGAGAGATTTGGTCAAAGATTGGAAAAGATTTAAAAGATGTTTTCAAAAAATATTACCTAAGTGATTTAGTATAAATATATCATTATGAATGAGTTCAGTTCTTTCTGCCTACCGTTATAACATAGACGCTCAATAAACCCTGATTAACCATAATTTTTCTTAAAAAATACCGATCAGGATAATGAACAACGTACGTTAAACAAGTGAAAATATAAATGATTAGTCCATTAAGAAAATCTTCTCTCACAATTGATCATGATGTATATCAATCAATGTATGAACATGCCCACGTGGGGATTATATTTTTTGACCCCAGTGGGGTCATTTTAAAAGTTAACCAAAGAGCATGTGAAATAATGGGGCAAGCACAGGAGGATATGATTGCAAAAACCTTAAATGATTTTACGCACATTGATAATCAAGGAATTGATACTGATACCTTTTTGAAACTGGGGAAACGTGAAATTAATTCTTGTACTGTTGAGAAAAAGTTAATTAAGGGCAATCATAAAATCATTCACGGAAAAATGTCTTTTAACAGAATTGATGATGAATTTGGCAGACCAAGATATGTAGTGTGTTTTTTAGAGGATATTTCACTGCAAGTTCAAATGGAAAATGAAAAAGAAATCATGCTGAAAAAATTATTTCAATCATCTAAATTAGCTTCCTTAGGGCAATTGGCGGCAGGTGTCGGGCATGAAATTAATAACCCTCTGGCCATTATCAATGGGTATATAGAACTGTTTGAAGCGAAAATAAATAAAGATGAATATTCTAAAACGGAATTATTAAATAATATCCAAAAACAGAAAATGGCGGCTAATCGGATTGCGAACATAGTTAGTGGATTAAGAAGCTATGCTTGTAAAAATGATGTTGAAGTAGTTAGAATTGATATGCATGAAGTAATCGATAATGTTTTAGACATGTTGTATATGGTGTTCGAAAAAGCCAACGTAAATATTATCAAGGAATACTCAAAAGGAAATTTTTGGATACTTGGTAATTTCAATAAATTTCAACAAGTCATTACCCATCTATTGTCAAATGCCAAAGATGCTACTGAATATAACAAAAGAAGAATTATTGTTATAAAAACCATGATCGATGAAGATTGGGGAGTAGTAAAAATTACAGATAATGGGACTGGCATGACCCTAGAAGTGCAAGAGAAGATCTTTGATACTTTTTTTACTACCAAGGAAGTTGGAAAAGGAAGCGGTTTAGGACTGGGGATTGTTAAAAATATTATCGAGGCCAGTGGTGGAAATATTGATTTAATCAGTCAACCCCAGATGGGTGCTACTTTTAATATAAAATTACCATTATCTAAAACAGATTCAACACCGCATTTAAATCTTGTAAGTCCCCTGATGGAGGGGAGGGTTCTAGTAGTTGATGATGAAAGTGAAATTCGAAATATTCTTGGAGAGCGTTTATCCAAGATGGGCTTTGTGGTGGATATTGCAAACGATGGGGAAGCTGGTTTAGATTTTGTTATGAAAAATAGTTACAAGTATGTGTTTACAGACCTTTTAATGCCTAATATGGATGGCGAGGAAATGATCAAAAAAATTAAAAAGTTACCCGGTTTTGAGGGGAAAATTTTTATAATGACAGGAATTGTGGAAAAAATTGGATCTGAAATTTCAATGTATTCGGACGGGTGTTTGATGAAACCGTTCGATTATATGAAAATCCATAATTTACTTTCTAAATTTGAAAAAAAGTAGATTTGCCATTATGAATTAATCCGGTATTATAACCAAAAATAAAACAATCGGGATCAGTCAAATGGAGACCTTGATTTTTGATGGTAATAATGTTGTTGATCTAAATAGTGGGGGGCTCCGATTTGATAATCGGGGGGTTTTATTTGGGGAAACTATTTTTACAACGTTTAGAACCTATAACGGGAAAATTCTATTTCTTGACGATCATTTAAGCCGTTTAAAAATGAATTTGGATTATTTTTATAGTGAAAATATATTCACATGGGAGACGCTACGTCGTCAAATTTTACAGGGTATTTTGCAATTACAGCAAACCTTACAAAACTCTGAAATGGATATCTCTTTAAGAATCACCCTTTATCCTTTCAATGAGGATAGAACTGATCTGGGAAAAAAACCCGATAGTATTAAATTTTTTATTACAGCTAATCCAATTGATTACAGTTTAAAAGCTATTAGTGAAATCACGGTGGCATTTGATGTATGCAAACAAGATAAAAGTAATCAACCAGCCTGCATAAAGATTGGATCTTATATGGAGTCTGCTAAAATGCTTAGGAATGCCAGAGAGAGAGGGTTTGAGGATGTTGTTTTAGTAAATCAAGATAATATTCTTTTAGAAGGTGTTACGAGTAATCTTTTTTTTAGATTAGGTAATACGATTTATACACCGGATGTCAAAGCAGGTATTTTGGATGGAGTTACTAGAAGTCATTTTATAAAATGTTTAAAGGAAAATGCATGGGAAATTAAAGAAGGATTTTATACAAAAAATGATTTACTAAATGCCGACGAAGCTTGGCTTTCGAGTTCGGTAAAAGGAATACGGGTTATTTCATGCATAGAGCAAAAGCAATTTATAAAACCCCAACATGCCGAGGCATTCACCAAGCAATTAATCAGCTTATTTGAAAGCTATTGTAAAAATTATGAAGAATAAAACACTAGAAATTAAATGCCCTAAATGCAAAAAAAAATTCAATTATTACCAAAGTGAATTTAGACCTTTTTGTTCCTACAGATGTAAAATGATTGACCTGGGCAAGTGGTTAAGTGAAGAGTATGTCATTAGTCATAAAGACCAGGATGATGATGAATCTGATAGTGAGATCTCAGATGAAAACAAAGACCAATAAATTCTCTAAGAAACAATTATATGAAATGCAAAATTTTGCGATTGAACTTTCTCAAGATGCAGGAAAAACTCTTTTACAATTCCAAAAAAAGATACATTCTTTAAAAGTTGATAACAAACAAGCCCAAGGCGTCGTCTCCAAGGCGGACATCGCTACAGAAAAAAAGATATTTGATAGAATCAAAAAAAAATATCCATCACACCATATTTTAGGTGAGGAAAATTTTTATCAACTTCATCAAACCTCGGCAGCATACGAGCAACTAAAGAATCAAGAAGCTTTGTGGGTGGTGGATCCTTTGGACGGTACCCATAATTTTTTAAATGGTTCTGATTATTATTGTATTTCTATTGCCTTGGTACACTTTGGAGTACCGCTAATTGGAGTTATTCACCGACCAGCAACTGGTGAATTGTTTTATGCGATTTCTTCGTATGGTGCTTTTTATGTGGGACCTTCACATCATCATAAAAAAAGAAAATTGTTTATAGATAAAAATTTCAAAAATATTCAAGATACTATTTGGGTAACTGGTTTTGCTAGCGAAAAAGGTGTGCCGGTCCATAGCGAATTTAAACTTTTTAAAAAGCTAGTATGTACGTCCAGAGGAGTAAGACGTTTTGGTAGTGCAGCTTTGGATATTTGTTATGTAGCTTCTGGTTTGTGGGACGGTTTTTTTGAAAAAAATTTATCTCCTTGGGATGTGGCAGCGGCTGGATTGATTTTGAAGGAGGCTGGGGGCAGGATTACCAATTATTCGGGAGAAAATTTTCATCCCTTCCAATCATCGATTGTGGGAGCCAGACCTCCATTGTATAAAAAAATAATTGAGATAATTAATCAAAATTAAGTTCGATTAAGATTGACCAAACTAGTCTGGTTTTATCCACTTAAATCAAAATAATTTGGGTATTTCCTGGTAAATTGGGTATAATATTTAGTGTAGCGTGTTGATCGCCAAGACCGAATGTGAGTGATCTTAATTGGCTCACAATTTTCTGTACCTTTTCCATGGAGGGATTTTAGTGGAATCGATGAAACTTGTTTTAACCGATTTTGGGCAGGAAGCGATGATTATTATTATCGGACTGTTGATCCTTGTTTTAGGTATTATAATAATTTACTGGCTATACAATAGAAAAAAATTTCATGAATTATCACATCAAATTCCTGCCAGTGTCGTAAAAAATTATTTGGATTCCATCATCCAAAATTCTACTGCGCTTAAATCCTCTCTATTTAGAGGGGGCGGACTCGAATTAGGCCAAGGTATTCCCTCAGTCCTTCCGGTGGAAAACCTAAAAAGAACGACGGTGACAACCGGAATTTCAGAAGAAGAGTTGAATCAAAAAAATGCTGAGATCAATCGATTAAAGCAGCAACTAAGTGAAAAAAATGGAATCATTCAGGATCTTGAGACACAGCTTAGAAGTGCTGGTGATCCCAACGCTAGTGCCAAAGAAATTAAAAAACTTCAAGAAGAAATCGTTGAGTTGAAAAAACAATTGGTAGAAGCGGATAAAAAAGCTCAAGAAGCTAAAGAGCTTGGCGCTAAAAATGCTTCAAGTGATGAAATGCAGAGCAAATTGAATGTAATAACCGCCGAGAGAGATGAGTTAAAAGAAAGGCTGATGGAATATGAAATAATTGAAGAAGATTTGGCGAATCTAAAGAGACTTCAACAAGAAAATGAGCAATTAAGAAAATCTTTAGAAGCACTAAAGGGTACAGGTGCAGCAGCAGCTACTCCAATTTTAGCAGAAGCAGCTGCTACTTCTGAAGCCGAACCAGAGCCAGAGCCAGAACCAGAACTTGAGTCCGAGCCTGAACCTGAAACAGCTGCTCAAATGCCAGAAGATATTGCAGAACCTGAGCCGAAAGCAGCTGCTAGTGCTGAACCTGAACCAGCTGAGGAAGGGGTTACTACAGAAGCTGCTGATTCCGGAAAAATGGCAGAAGATCAAAAATCAGCTGAAGAGCTGCTTAGTGAATTTGAAAAAATGCTTGGTTAGTTTTTGAGGTTAATATGAAATTTAAGCTATGTATGATTGTTGCCTTGGGTTTGGTATTAAACGTAAGTGCTTATGCGAATATTAAAAAGTCAAATAACTTGATGGATTTTAAAAAAGAACCAGTACTTTCCGCCTTGAATGATACCTATAAAAAAGAACTCAATCACAAAGATCTTTTTGCGCTTAAAGAGAGAACCTTGAAGCTTGCTGGGAAATCTGTTCCGGTGCTAGTTAACGTTATGAAAAGTTCTGAATATCCTGATAAAAATCGCTGGATTGCCACTTTTTTATTGGGCAGGATTGTGGGCAAGCAAGCTGCCCCATTTATTGCTAAGTTTAGTAAACACCCTAGCTGGGTATTGCGAATGGCAAGCTTAAAGACATTATTGGCCCTAAAACTAAGCGACTATGGTCCAGTCTATGCAGACGCCTTGGGGGATAGTTCGTTGTTGGTTAGAATTCAAGCGCTGGAAAATATCAAAAGTCTTAAATTAAAACCTTATGGGTCAAGAGTTTGGGCAATGCTCTATGATCAGCAAAATTATTATAATGTTAAAAACGTCTACAAGAGAACAAACATTATAAAAAATGTCATTAAAACTGTTGGTGATTTAAAATTACTAGAAGCCAAAAAGCCACTTTTCGTAATGATTAATGATAAAAAATATGAAGATATTTTTGAAGAAATGGATTATTCATTAGGGCAATTAACCGGAAAATCCTCACCTAAAGGGGAGAAGGTAAATAAACGACAATTTTGGAAACGAATGAGTTTAGCTGAAACCAAAATTTGAGCTAGAACTTTTTGGCATCCTCTTCTTGTTTAACCTTTTCAATATTTTGGATTTTATTATCAACGCTTAAAATTTTACCTATGCGGTAAAGGGCCACCTTTTCAAAGATCCCATCGCTGGCAATAACTTTGTATCCTTGTAAAAAATCTTGTTCCACCATCTGTCTTTTAAAAATTGTGACTTTGGTGATTTCTTTATTTCCTCGATAGCCTTTAACGACATTGATTATAACTTTAAATTTAGCCGATTTTACGGAATCTTTAGAGCCAAAGGAATCGGTGAAATTCAGTTCAAGCGTATTATCTATGTCTCTAGTTTTGATAATACCTGCTTCCTGATTTTGCACAGCAAGGTCATATTTCTTGGCAAATTGTATAACGGCTTGCCAGGTTTGGGCATAGGTTGCGTTATAAACTTGTGATGGAATTTCGAATTCGTCAGTTATGTATTTGAATTGCTCGTAAGAAGTGCAAGATACAAGATATATTAATAAAAATAGGAACGATTTTCTTAGAATATTATTTGTCAAAAGTGTTCTCCTGTCCCTATTTTAACATATTTGTAAAAATTATAAAGCAAAGATTGATAGTGTCATTTTAGATAAGTTACAATACTCTGGGTTGGTTTATAAAAAGCATGGTGAAAGTATGGATAATCTACTGACAATGAAAAAGGTTTTGGAACTTGAGGCAATGGCCATTGTATCTGCCAAAGAAAGATTAAGCCAAGAGTTGGTGCAAAAACTCACGGATTTATTTAATATGATTCAAAGAATGGGGGGGCAATTGGTCTTTTGTGGAGTGGGAAAGTCGGGAATGATTGGTCAAAAGCTCGCCTCGACCTTTTCATCGCTAGGTCTACCATCATTTTTTCTTCACCCAGTCGAAGCGCTACATGGTGATCTCGGAAGACTTAGAAGTAATGACTGCATGGTTTTTATTAGTAAATCGGGAGCCACCGAAGAGATTTTAAAATTATTGCCCTTTTTATCTATTCCACGAGAGCAAAAAATTGGACTTTTAGGAAATACTTTATCGGCCATTGGCAGTGAATGCGGAATAGTTTTAGATTGCGGTGTAGATAAAGAGGCATGTATTAACAACCAAGCTCCTACCACTAGTTCCACAGTAGCACTGGCCATGGGGGATGCCATGGCAGTTTTATATGAATCAATTGCTGGTATCAATAAGGAAGGTTTTGCGATTAATCATCCCGCAGGAGTTTTAGGTAAAAGTATGTTGATGAAAGTGGTGAGTTTGATGCGTAAAAAAGAAGAGTGCCCCACTTTAATGGAATCCAGTAGCTTTAGAGAGGCTATTTTGGAAATGACTAGATATCCGGTAGGTGCGTGCGCGATCATTGATGATATGGGTATTTTAAAAGGTATTGTGGTAGAGGGTGATATTCGCAGGGCCTTTACCAAAGTTGAAACCAACATAAATATAGCTTTGAGTGAAGTTATGAATCCTTCCCCTATAATTGGTTATCCTGAAGATCTGGCCATGGATGCATTAGTTTTGATGGAAAATCGTCCCAAGCCCTTAAATGTTCTGCCTATCATTGACCCCAACGGTGTGTTTATGGGCTTTTTAAGACTTCACGATTTACTGAGCGAAGGTTTTTCTTTGCGATAATTTAACAGCAACGTAAAGGCACAAATCAATAACCAAAAAATGAAAAAAGGTACATAACCATATTGTTGATAAATAGTCGGTGCTCTATCCGTGAAAGTAAATGTTAAGTCGAGATTTTCTACGCTAGAAAGTTTTGATCTTTTGGATTCACTTCCGTCAGGGAAAATGATGGAAGAGATACCTGTATTGGTCATACGAATAATTGGTATTTTAAACTCATAGGCCCGCCATTTGGAGAGAAAGAGATGTTGATAAGGTTCGCTGGAAATTCCGTACCATGAGTCGTTGGTTAAATTAATGATAAAGTGAGGTTCCTTTTCCACAGTATTTAAATATTTTCGGATAAACGAAGGTTGAAGAATTTCATAACATATCGATGAAATAAACAAAGAATTTTTCTTAGTTTCAAACAGCGTAAATTGACTGCCTTTTTTGAAGTACGAAATATTTTGGATATATCTACCTAGATATTTATTGAAAATTCCAAATGGAAGAGTCTCTCCAAAGGCGAGTAAAATTATTTTATGGTATACCTTGTCGTAGACGGGTAGACTTTGATTGGAAGATTTAAATAGAAAAGCCGCGTTGTATTCCGCTTCAAAAGTAGAAGTGTTATCCAGTTTGTCGTAGTCGTAGCCGCCTATGAAGAGGTCGGCATTTTGAAATTGCATGATCTCCTTAAAAAGATTAGGAATTTCTGAGTTATTATTTTGTAAAAATTTAGAGTAGAGCGTTCTAGGATAGGCAGTTTCCGGCCAGATAATAAGGTCTGGACTAATTGTTGGGTCAGTACTCATGTTCTTATATCTGGCAAGTACTTCATAAACTGAATTGGCATCACCTTCTTCTGAAGTTAGTTTTAAAAAATTTCCAATATTCGCTTGAACCATTCGGATGGAAAGTTGCTTGTTCTCATTATCAGGAGCACTTAGGGAAGACAGAGGGTGTATAAAATTGCAAAAGATAAATAAACAAAAAGCACTGGCGGAGATGATTATATTTTTTATATGCACAGGTTTAAGCGTTAGAGTCAGAATTAACCAAAAACTCATAAAGGAAAAAATGATTGTTCCAAAAACTGGTGCCAAGGAGAGATGGGGAGCAAGATATCCGAAAGGATGGGCCAAATAGGTGGGAAATTGAGAGGGGGTTAAATGCTCCAAAAGCGTGATAATCAAGGCAATGAGAGGGTAGGCAATTTTTGAAAATATTTTTAGAGTAGTTATCTTTTTAAGTAAATTTGAAATAAAAATCAAAATAAAAAAATGGGGAAATATTATGAGAGAAAACAAAGCGCCAAGCATTTGGTTAAACGGAAAATTGATATTTCCAAATTCTTCTATGGTGTATGGAATCCAGTAATAACCAAGGGTATAAGCTCCCAGAGAAAAAAGGAGGAAATGTGTAAATTTTATTTTTTTTGAGTTTTCCTTAAATATTGATGCGAAAAAAAAAGTTACGCCTATCATGGGTGCTAGAAAAAATGATGGCATGAATTCAATCGGAAATCCCAGGGCGTACAAAATTCCTCCCAGGTAACTGAAAACAAAAGCAATATTCTTTTTAATAAACAATCCTGACATATTTTCTCGGATGCTTTAAGTGATTAAAAAGATATTCTAATTCTTTACCAGGTAATTGCCAACATCCAAAACCTTTGGGTATCATAACTAAGAGGGTATGAATAAAAGGATTTAGGCATGAATGAAAACATGGAAGTTAAGATTCAAGGTGACTTACCACACTTTGAAAATGTCAAAGAAATCAAAAAATGTCCCAGATGTCAGAGTGTTTATCTAACTGATAAAGAGTGCGAAGCCTGTGGTTTCCAATTGAATTTTAATTTTATTGGCAAACCTTTTGGACATATGTGTTTTTATGATATCCAGGAAAACTTCTATCGTATGGGATCCCTTAGAAAATTGGTTTATTTCATTGTTGATAAAAAGTATTCTAGGTATCTTAAATATGAATTAGCAATAAAAAGGCGTTTGGATAACCTTCTTCAATATTTCTTTGACCATATTGATCCAGTTGAAGCAAATCGGAAATATTTTTACTTGGAACTTACCCATTTAGTGGCAGAGTTTGAAAAGCTAGGACTTAAGAAATACTTAAGTCAAAAAATAAAAGATAAAGTCATGTCGTCAGATAAGGAGACTATTGCAGATAATTCAGTTTACGTATCAAAGATAACCTCCTGGATAGAGCACCGAGAAAACCAACAAGGCAAATTGAAGCAGATTATGACCCTTAAAATTTGGGGAACTATTAGGGTTGGTTATTTCATGTTAATAATGCTTTTAAATTTAATTGTGATTTCAGTGGGACTCAAAATGTTTTCTTATTTTGTAGTATATCCGTAGATCTTTTTTATTAAACAAGAGATTATTGGGCCTTTCTATTCAACCGGTATTGGATATGACCGATTTTTTTATTGGCAAGTTCTCGTTGGGGCGTGATTTTTAAGTTTTCATAAGACTTCGCCATTTTAAGTGCATTGTGAGCATTAAGTCTTCCATTTGATTTGCATTTATTGAAGAAATTCACTTCTTCTGTTGCGGAAGCTGTGATTATTTTCTTGATAGTTGGTCCATCGAAAGCGGGGTACTGGGATTTTACCAGAGAAGCAACACCGGTTACGAAAGCGGTAGCTTGACTAGTACCGGTTAAAATTCCAGAGCGTCCGTTAGGATAAGATGATTTGATCCGGTGTCCAGGAGCAAAGATATCAACTGAGTATTTGCCATAATTTGATACCGCCAGCATACTAAGCTGCATATCATAAGCTGATACAGTTATGATATTCGATAACCCATAGCTAGCTGGGTAGTAAGCACTTTTCTTCTGATCAATATTGGACTCTTCGTTTCCTGCAGCTGCCACAATCAGAATACCTTTTCTTTCAGCTTCCTTTAAAATTCTTAGTTCTTCTAAAGCCGGTTCTGGTCCACCACCTGAATAGTTGATAATGTCCACGTTATTATCAACAGCATATTTTAGTGCATCTATGGTGGAGTTGAGATTGTCTTTTCCTGTAGCTTCGGGATTGTAATATTTTAGAATTAATAATTGCACTGATGGATCAACGCTTCTGATAATTCCTGCCACATGAGTTCCGTGTCCATGATAATCAAAGGGAGTATATTTATTTTTACTATTTTTAGAAAAATCAATACCATATTCACTGCTGGTTATTTTTCTATCCATCAAGTATAAACTTTTGGAGAAAAAAGGATGGTTAGGATCTATACCGGTGTCAATAACCGCCACAACTATTTTCTTTTTAGGTGTATTTAATATTTGCCAAGCTTCTTGAAGGTTTATGGAAGATTTTTTATTGGTGGGTGAGATACCCCAGCTAGCATACGAGGAGTTTAAGTCGAGTAAATCAAAAGGAGAGTCGCTGGTGTTAGTCGGCTTGGCTTGTATACTCAGGGAAGTAAACATCCAAGTGATCATGAAACATTTAAATAGAAAGCTCATTGGGTGTTGTTGGTTTCTCATTTTCTTTCTTTTTTAAATTGTTAATAACACAGGAACACTGTTCCTGCTTCTAATTAATGAGCAATCTTTTTGCCAATTATCCTTGATAGAAAACAGGGGGTTAAACAGAATTTAGAGGGTAAAAGTGTAGGTTATTATAGAAATTGTCTATTTATTAGACAAAAACATGTGTAAATAATTTTTACATAAACTAAATTTATAAAATAGGCTCTTTGTTGTCTCATAATGGTGTCTAAATAATTTCTCAAATCCTAATGTGCTTATAATAAGCTGATAACTCATAGAAAATTTTGGTAAGGATTTTGCTTGTTAGTGAGTGTGTTTGAAGTGGTCTAAAAAGGACCTTAAATCTCAGGAGGAGATATGAAAAACATACTAAAATTCCTAATGTTAGGATTGGTATTGGGGACACTGCTTTCTTGTCAGCATACCCACAGAAGAGAATTTTCCAGCGTTCAAAGAAATCCAGAGAAAGTTACTTATGGAATACTTCAAAATGAAGTCAATTATTTGCTTGAAAAGACGAACGATTTAAAAAGATATACGGTTACCCAGCCAGATATTTTATAATAGGTTAGGCTAATTTTTTGACAAAAGTTTCACGCTCTCGTTCTTCAGCATGATGAATGCAAAGAGTAGTCCAAGGTTGGGTGTTTAATCTCTTTTCTGAGATTTCTTCACCACAGTCATCACACTCGCCAAAACAATTGCTTTCGATGCGGTCTAATGCCTCTTCGATCTCCCTAAGCTTTTTGAGTTCACGATTTTTAATGTTGAAGGAAATTTCTTGGTGAATAACATGGTTTGCTAAATCGCCCTCTTCAGACAAGTCCTCTGGAGATATATGGAGGTCGCTCGCTATCTTTAATACTCCTCCACTTAAAATTTGAGTTTTGAGAGTAAGTAGCATTTTTTTGTATTTTTCAATTTTGGCCTTCTCCATGGGGTTCCTCCATTTTATATATCCTATACGGGGCCTTCTCTTCATAACATTTTACCCTAAATTGGTTCAATGGCCTAAGGGGGTAAAAAAGTCCGTTAAAGCACTAACACCGTCTTAACATTGTCGGAAGGATGGTTTGAAATAATGAGAATAAAGAGCAAGGAAAAGATTATATAATGGAGTAATTTAGCCAAAGTAATTATTACTCGAGCATTTTGCCTGATCATTTTGCTTAGGTATTGACTTGCTTTTTAAATTTTTTTACAGGAACCCATTCTTTCAAAGGAGCATCCTTATCACGACCATCATAGATCTTGATATTTCTTTTAACTAGCTCTTCTAAAAATGCTCCATCTGGCTCCTCGTGTTTAAAGATGAATTTGGTAACGTCGTCAAGATTAATCTTGCCCCATATTTGTACTTCGACATAATCTGCCTCAGGATAATCATAAGATAATTTTAATACAGCTTGGTTAGATGCAATATTAGAGTTGTACAGAAAATTTTCTCTTTCAAAATAGAATTTCTTTTCAATAAAATTGGTAAATAAGAGCGAAGAAATAAGTTCTCGATGGTCCCAAGGAATGAAAAACTGATCCCACATAATAGGTTCATTTCTTTTATTTCCGTTTCTGGTATATTCACCATGTCTAAATGTATATTCGACATATCTATTGGCTGAGTCCCCTGGTGTCCATGTTAGTCTTTTTTTGATTTTGGCTAAATCAAAAATATAACAATCTGATCCGTAAGCAGTTCGTGTTGGCGTGAAGCTTGAATCAGTATGAGGTCTGAGATATCCATATTTGGGTTTGATCTGATCGTCAAGGGTTTCGTAATCGTCTAACTTTGGTGTAGTTGATAAGACAGATTCTATTTTATTTCTTTCTTCTATTCCAAAAAATGAGGATTCACTTTTTCCGGTTGTATGCTTATTGTGAAAACCTATTCTGGTGATATTTTGCCTGACTTCCACGGGCACATCTATTCCGATCTCAACTTGTTCATCTTTTAATATTTGATTTAGTCTTCTTAATTTTTGATCAGACAGTGCTACTTTTGCCCTGTATTCATCCATATTTTTAAAACCTGTTGTTGAAAATAAGCCAGTCATGTTGTTTTTTAAGTGTGAGATGATGTTTTCTGCTTTCTGATTAATTTCTAATTTTTGGGGGTGAATATTTTCAATCTTTAAACCAAGCTTAATGGGAATATATTGTTCAATTTTTTTAAAAGTATTTTGATAATAATCAATCAATTCGCTTTCCATTACCTTTTGGGTTTTGATTTTTTTGAAACTCAAGACTTTGTTTATCCAATTTTCTAAAGTAAGATTATCAATAGTTTTGGCAAAGACTTTTTGACAAAATTCCTTTTGAGCCTCTGTGTGGAAACCTTGGTATGTTTGTTCTATAATTTCTAATTGTTTAAGGATTTTTTCGAGCATTTCAATTTCTTGCCCACTTGCGACTCTTGCTCCGGATATTAAATTTGGATCTATTGATAGAAGCTCTTCATACACATCTTTTAAACTTGTTGCTGCTTCTTCATTGTAGTAGGGATTGTTATTTAAGAGTTCTTTTAATAATTGTGGACATGAAATGTGATCCGATTCAGATGCAACTTCTCTGTAAATTAGTTTTTGTTGGGGAATAGTCGTTGAGCATGCAAAGAACAGGAAAAAACTGATGAATTGTAAGATTATTATTTTCATTTTCTATTTTCTAGAGATAGTGAAAAGTGTTCCAATAGGTCTCTTTTCGACAGCGACATTTAATTAATTAATTAAATAAATTGATCACCATAATATGTGGAGAAAAAATATTGTGAATTAAAGAGCAAACTTAAAGAAAAAAATGAAGAGAAGTTGAGAAAAAAAGTTGGCTATTCTTCAGTTTTATTGGGTTTAAGATCTCTCCAGCTTTTACCTTGTCTCATATAATAATTTTTTTGGAACTGCTCAACTTTTAGATTATGTTCAATCAAGGTTGAAGAGAATTCATGTGTACCATCGTTCTTACTGACAAAATAGAGATAAGTGTGAGTTTCTGGTTCCAGTGCAGCTTTAATAGATTCAATTCCTGGGTTGGCAATCGGCCCAATCGGGAGGCCATATATCATATACGTGTTGTACGGGGAGGGGTGTTTTTTGTCCTTTAGCTGGATATTGCCCCCAAATTCTTCAAACATTCCATATATTATGGTGGGATCAGTTTGTAGTCGCATGCGCTTTTTTAATCGGTTGATAAAAACTCCTGCAATTTTGGCCCGTTCAAATGGGGCACCCGTTTCTTTTTCCACAATCGAGGCAAGGGTGATGACTTCATGAAGGTTTAAAGAGGTTTTTGAAAAATCCAAGACTGATATTTTTTTCTTGAAAGTTTCAACCATTTTAATGATTATTTGCTTGGCGGGTGTGCCGGGAGGAAAGAGATAAGTTTCAGGGTAAAGATAACCTTCAATCCGTTGTGCTTTAATTCCCAGCGACGAGACAAAATCTTTATCTAAACTTAATGTTACAAATTCATCATAATTGCAAATGTTGTATTCGTTTAATATCTTACCTATTTCAAAAAGATTTTTCCCTTCGGGTACCGTTAACTTCGTAAGCATAGGGGTACCATTAACTAGGGTGTTAATAACGTCCTTCATATTCGAGTTGGTTTTTATTAAATATTTGCCGGCTTTGAAGCTGGTTAATAGCCCGTTTATTTTAGCATATTGATAAAAGATTTTTTTGCTGGAGATTAGCCGTTGTTGACCTAAATGAAAGTTAATCTGGGAAAAACTCTCACCTTTTTTAATCTCAAAAATTTGATCAAGGCCCTGGTAACGCCAATTTTCAATGGAGTAATAGACTTTGTAAAAAGCAAAGCCGGTCGCCAGACAAATGAGTATAAAAGTAAAAAGTATTATTTTTTTAAACATAAAATTTTTAAAAAGTATTAAGATGATAATTCGCGATAAGGGAAAGTACAATAGTTTTTGTAAAACCTAAAAATTCGCTTTAGCACATTGCTACATATTTAGTGGATTTTTATCAGCTATGAAATCTTCTAATATTATAACTGCGGAAACCATATCAATTTTGTCCATTGATACTTTGAAATTAAATTCAGGCGAGTTTTTCATACGATCTTTGGCGTCGAAAGTGCTTAAGGTTTCGTCTTGAAAATATACTAATACATTTGGCACACTTGATTTAAGCAATTCACCAAACTTTTTAATTTTTTCAGTTGCTCCAGTTTCTTTACCATCAAGTAGTCTGGGAATTCCCAAAACTAAAATATCAACAGCTTCGCTTGATACGTAATTGGTTAAATCGCAGATGAGCTTTTTTTGTCCTATAAATTTGATGCGTCCAAAACCCAGCGGATAGGGATCATTACCAGGTATAAATGTTGCAAGCCCTACGTACTTTTCTCCATAATCTATGGACATTATTTTTTTTCCCAGAAAAAGAGTGAATCGAGGGGACGATTTGGTGTGCATGTGTAGGTACATACTACTGATTAGATGTAAATTCAATCAGTTATATTTATCTGATATAAATTATATAGATATCTTATCCAAAGAAAATGAAACCTACTTGACAAGAAATGTTAAAAAGCTATGATATGAACAAAGACCTTAACTTTCAAAGGTTATTAATCACTAGCTTTTTTCTGCGTTCACCACAATTGCAAAAACCGATAAAAAACGTAGGGAGTGATAAGCGAATTCTTGAGTTAATCTTAAGTAACAGACAAGGGAAGATTGTTCATATAAATAGCTCAACCAAAAAATTATTATATATCTTGTGTATTAAGGAGTAGTAACTGATGCATCTGAATGATTTAAGAGAAAAAGAAATTATTGAATTAACCCAAATGGCAGAAAAAGAAGGAATTGAAAATCCTGGTGCATTAAAAAAGCACGAAGTCATTTTTGCCTTATTAAAAAAACATGCTGAAAATGATAATGAAATTTTCGGTGAAGGTGTTTTGGAAATACTCCCTGACGGTTTTGGTTTTTTACGCTCTCCCGGATATAACTATCTTCCGGGTGCGGATGATATTTATGTTAGCCCCAGCCAGATCAGGCGCTTTGGGCTTAGAAAAGGGGATACTGTTATTGGACAGATTCGCCCGCCCAAAGATGGAGAGCGCTACTTTGCTCTTTTAAAAGTTGAAACTGTAAATTTTCAAGGTACTGAAGAGCATAAACGCATGGTTTTGTTTGATAACTTAACTCCGCTTTATCCTGAGAAAAAAATTAATTTGGAATTTAAACCAACTAATTATTCCACCAGAATAATCGATTTATTCGTACCTCAAGGTTTTGGACAGAGATGTTTAATCGTAGCTCCACCTAAAGCTGGAAAGACTGTACTTCTAATGGATATGGCCAATGCTATTACCACCAACCATAAGGAAGCCGTCACCATTGTTTTATTGATTGATGAACGACCTGAAGAAGTTACTGACATGAAAAGAAACGTAGCTGCGGAAGTTGTTTCAAGTACATTCGATGAACCTGCTAGCCGTCACGTCCAAGTTGCCGAAATGGTCATGGAAAAAGCCAAACGACTTACGGAAGCAGGTAAAGACGTTATTATTTTGCTTGATTCAATCACCAGATTAGCTCGCGCTTATAATACCGTGGTTCCACCATCTGGAAAGATTTTATCAGGTGGGGTTGATTCGAATGCGCTCCATAGACCGAAACGCTTTTTTGGTGCTGCCAGAAATATTGAGCATGGTGGTTCTTTAACGATTATTGCAACGTCCTTGATTGACACCGGTTCAAGAATGGACGAAGTTATTTTCGAGGAATTCAAAGGTACTGGTAACTCCGAAATTCAATTGGATAGGAAACTGCTCGAAAAAAGAATTTTCCCATGTTTAGATATAAATAGAGCTTCAACTAGAAAAGAAGATCTGTTAATGAGTGACAACGATTTGCAACGAGTTTATTTGCTAAGAAAGGTGTTGCACCCCATGAACACAATCGATGCGATGGAGTTTATGCTAAGTAGGATTACAAAAACCAAAACTAATACAGAATTTCTTGATTCTATGAATGGATAATCTTGTGCTAAATAATTCAGATAGCGCTCAAAAATTTACTTCGATCGGCGGCCAGGCAGTTATAGAGGGCGTAATGATGAGGTCGCCTCACACTTTTATTGTAGCGGTCAGGCAAGAAGATGGAACTATAAAACTTAGGAAAGACCAGTGGTTTGGACTTTTTAAGAAGAATAAGTTTCTGCAGTTGCCCTTCATAAGAGGTGTTTTTGTGTTGCTTGAAACCATGGCCAATGGAATTGTGGCCCTCAATTATTCAGCCAGAGTTGCTATGTCATCAGAGATGATTAAAAAGGCAGAGAAAAAAGGCATCAGTCGGGAAGAAGCCATACAAAAGGAAAAAGAGAAAGAAAAAGTTAGTTTTGCTACATGGGTATCCATTGGTGCTTCTCTAGTGTTTGGCATACTTCTATTTAAAGCTTTACCTCACTTTTTAACAGCATTGTTTGCTGATAGCACTAATGCCACATGGGGCCTTCAAAGTTTTACTTTTCACACAATCGATGGAATCCTTAAAGCCTTTATTTTTATTTTTTATATTGTAATTATTGGTTTAATTCCTGATATCAGACGGGTGTTTCAATATCATGGAGCTGAACATAAATCCATCTCGACATTTGAGGCCCAGGAAGAATTAACTATCAAAAATGCCAAAAAATATACCACCTTCCATCCTCGATGTGGCACAACATTTATTTTCTTTTTACTTTTTATTTCTATTATTTTGTTTGCTATATTTTTTGCGCTAGTGCCGGTTGGTGCTGGTCTACCTACGATCTTGAAACATTTGGTAGCCGTCGGAACTAAAATCTTGCTGGTCTTTCCAATCGCTGGATTATCTTATGAGCTCATTAAATTGATGGGAAAAAAATGTAATACTTGGTGGGGAAAGATGCTATCGACCCCTGGGCTTTTGTTGCAACGACTCACTACCAGAGAGCCAACCGATGAACAGTTGGAAGTGGCCTTGGTTTCCATTAAAGCAGCACTATTTTTGGAAGAAAAATATAATTTAAAAAATGTTGGTCAAACTAAAAAGGTTATTACCCTGGAAGAAGTTGCTATTGGCAATCTTAATGATGTTGAAAAATCTAATTTAAAATTAGCTGATTTTTTGGAGTAAGCGATGTCGATGTTTGATAAATTAGAATCTGTGGTTAGTCGATATGATAGCTTAACTCAAAAATTAGCAGATCCTACAATTTATGATAATCAAAAAGAATTCAAGGACGTTTCATCTGAAAGAGCTGGCTTGGAAGAAGTTGTGAAGGTTTACAAGGAATATCGACAATTAAAAGAAACCTTGGATCAGGCAAAAGAAATCTTAAACGATGAAAAAGACGAAGAACTAAGAGAAATGGCCAAAGAAGAAATCAGCCAAGGCGATATATCACTTCCCTTAATTGAAGAGCGTTTGAAAGTTTTACTGCTTCCCAAAGACCCCTTGGATGATAAAAACGTTATGATCGAAATACGTGCCGGTGCAGGGGGAGATGAAGCTTCCATCTTTGTTGCAGATGTTTATAGAATGTATCAAAATTTTTTTAAAAACGTTGGTTTTAAATCCGAAATGGTTTCTATTAGTAAATCAGATGAAGGTGTTAAAGAAGTTATTTTTAGTGTTATGGGAGATAAAGTGTACTCCAAACTGAAATATGAATCGGGTGTGCATCGGGTGCAAAGAGTTCCCAAAACCGAATCCCAAGGGCGAGTACATACATCAACAATTACCGTAGCTGTCATGCCTGAAGCAGATGATGTTGAATTTGAACTTAATATGAATGATGTCAGAGTGGACGTTTATCGTGCTGGTGGTTGTGGCGGACAGTCTGTAAACACGACGGATTCGGCAGTCAGAGTTACTCACGTTCCCACTAACACCGTTGTGGCCATCCAAGATGAAAAGTCCCAACATAAAAATAAAGAAAAAGCGCTTAGAATTTTACGAAACCGAATATATGACAAAATGGTGCAAGAGCAACAGGCCAAGGCAGCAGCAGAGCGACGTGGTCAAATTGGGAGGGGGGATCGAAGTGAACGGATTCGCACCTATAACTACCCACAAGGAAGATTTACTGATCACCGAATCGGACTAACCCTCTATTCGCTGGACAAAATTATGGAAGGTGATCTAGCTGCTATTTTAGACACTCTAATTGCCAACCATCAAGCCGAGCTTTTACAAGGCGATGAAAAATAATATTCTAGCGAATTATTTTGATCAACATCAAACAAGCTTGCTGCAAACTTATCCAGGTCTTAAATTTTCCTATTTTGAAGAATGTCTGACTTTATCCAAATTAACCGTAGATCAATTCTTAAAAAAAGTTGATGAAAAAATTCCCCTCGAATACATAACAGGTAAAGCTTTTTTTTATAATCACTATTTTGAAGTTACCCCTGATGTGCTGATTCCCCGAAGTGAAACTGAAATTCTGGTTGAGATTGCTTTGGATTATATTGAAAAACTAAAACACCCAGATATTTTGGTGGCAGATATAGGTACCGGTTCAGGAAATATTATTCTCTCTATGGTTAATGATACTAAAAAAAAGCTAAAGGCAGTAGCGACAGATCTATCAGCAGCGGCTTTAGCCATTGCTAAAAAAAATTGTAAGCTTATTAACACTGGACTTAGTGAAGTAAAATTTCTACATACTGATAGGCTTGTTAAAGTTGCGGAAAAATTTGATCTTATCGTTTCCAACCCCCCTTATATAAAAAAACTATTGGATGAAAACAAAGTTCACCAGACCGTTATTTTGCATGAACCACATATTGCATTATTTTTGGAAGACTCCCAATATGAAATTTGGTTTAGGGATTTATTTACTCAAGTAAGGGATAAACTGAAATTAGGCGGCATGTTTTTAATGGAAGGACATGAAGACCATCTGGAAAGATTGCAAGCTATAGCAATGCAAATGCAGCTTGCGCAAGTGCAAATTCTAAAAGATTATAATAATAAGAAACGATTTTTAAAAGCATTCAAGGAATAGAATATGGATAGATTAATTATTGAAGGCCCCAGTAAAATGAGTGGAGAAGTTGCTGTATCATCTGCTAAAAATGCGTATTTGCCTATTTTAGCAGCCACTTTGGTTACTAGTAAACCAGTGCATCTAAAAAACCTGCCAGACCTAAAAGATATAAAAACCATGATTAAATTACTTACTCATCTTGGAGTGGTCGTGGAAACCAAGGGCGATGTAACTAGTTTTGATTCTTCAAAAATTTTATCAAACGAGGCAACCTATGATTTGGTAAAAACCATGAGGGCATCTATATTAGTTCTTGGTCCAATACTTGGAAGGTTTTTGGAATCGAAAATTTCTCTCCCCGGTGGTTGTGCTATCGGAGCGAGACCCATTGATTTACATTTGAAAAATCTAAAAAAGATGAATGCCAATATTACCATTGAAAGTGGTTATGTTTATGCCAAAACCAATGGATTAAAATCGGCAGATATCACGCTTAACTTTCCTTCAGTGGGGGCCACGGAAAATTTAATGATGGCAGCTTTATTTGCAGATGGTGAAACGGTAATTGAAAATGCCGCGATGGAGCCGGAAGTAGAAGATCTTGCCAATTTTTTGATTGCGATGGGAGCTAAGATTCAGGGTTCTGGTACTAGCCGGCTTTCTATCAAAGGAAATATGAAGGCAGATGATTTCAAGGAAGTAACTTACGAGGCCATAGGGGATCGGATCGAAGCCGGTACTTTAATTATGGCGGCACTTATTACCAATTCAAAAATTAAAGTTAAAAATATAAATCCCAGACATTTAAGCGTGGTTTTACATGTCCTTGAAGAAATGGGGGCTGCTTTTGAAATTGGAAAAAATTTTATAACTGTCAAACCTTCCAAATTAAAATGGTCCAAGATTCATACAGCTCCTTATCCAGGATTTCCTACCGATTTACAGGCCCAGATTATGACTCTCGCAACTAAAGCGGAGGGTGCCAGTATTATCAGGGAAGAGATTTTCGAAAATAGGTTTATGCATGTTCCTGAGTTGGTTCGTCTTGGGGCAGAAATTGAATTAATCGGAAATGCGGCAATTATTCAAGGCAACACTAAACTAACAGGGTGTCCGGTAATGTGCACAGACCTTCGGGCTTCTGCTGCATTGGTTTTAGCAGCTATGAGTGCGGAAGGAGTAACCGATGTCCAAAGAGTTTATCATTTGGATCGAGGCTATGAAAGATTAGAGGAAAAATTAAAAATGCTTGGCGTAAAGATTGAAAGAAGTAATCCTGGAGAATACTTATGATTGATTGTATTTTTTGTAAAATAGTAAACGGCAAAATACCCGCTGAAATCGTATTTGAAAATGACCATGTAATGGCGTTTCGAGATATTCAACCCCAGGCAAGAGAGCATTTTCTCTTTATTCATAAAGCCCACCAAGCTGACTTAGTTGAAATGGTTCATGAAAATCCAGAAGGGGTTTTGCAGATTATGAAAGCTATTGGCGAATTTTCCAAGAAGACTAAAATGAAAGAAAACGGTTTTAGAGTGGTAACTAATATCGGCAGAAGTGCCGGCCAGAGTGTTTTTCATACCCATTTCCATGTGCTGAGTGATAACCACCTGGGTAGATTTGGAAAATAACTCTCAAGCACGGTCACTACCCAATTTTCAATAATGAAAAAGATTTTTCAAGTAAGGCGAATTATTCTTAAATAAAATGATTTTCCTGGTAGATACAGATTCTAACCAAGGAGATCTTATGCGAATATTTTTTTGTGTATTTATTTTGTTAATCACAGCGTGTGGAAAGACCAATAAGTCAATCAAGCTGGAACCATTTGACCCAACTGCGGGGACCCCCACGCAGATAACTCCGTCACTTGTTCCTAATATTTCATTTGTTGGAATGGAAAATACTGAGATTTATTTTGATTCTAACAATATATATAAAAATAATTTCAAAGTAATTCCATCAAATCATATACTAAGAAGAAAAATTTTAAGCGATTTAACTAAAATAGGCTTACTAAAAAAAATAGTATGGGATCAGAAGGAACTAGTAAATTATTTAAATCTAAATGTAATTGAGTATAACGATATTTCAGACAAGATGCAGTTGGAGAAATTGGTAACAGGACTAGGATCGCTTGAAGAAATGCAGTTTAGTTTTGATTCAAAATTAATATTTAAAGGGTTTGATAAAAGTGACATGATTTCTGATATTATGCTTGCGTTTTATTATTACTATCCCTTAACTGGAGAGTTAAGGCCCATCCAAGATGGGCAGATGGTTAGCTTTGAAGAGTTCTTTAGTTCTGACAACAATCAGTATCTTCAGGTTAATAAACAAAAGTTCAATTTTCCTGATCTAAAACAATCATTAGAAAAAAATTCCAAACTAGTATTTCAAGTTAAAGATTATAAAATTGAAAATCATAACGTAGTTCAAAAGTATGATGAACTTTATGCAAGTTATTTAAAAAATAATGCAATGGTGATTATTTCAACAAAAGAACATACCGAAGTTCATTTCGTTGCGCCTGGAATTAAACTCAAAGATTTAGTTGATGCATATTCGTCGGATCTAACGCTTGATTCAGAGGGGAAAATTCAGTGCTATTTGGGGTTTTGTCAAAATACTGAAACATATACCATGACTGAAAATGTGAATGATTTGGATGGGCAAAAAATATGGTATCAATCAGCTCCTTTAAACAGTGTTTTGGAAGCCGCCGGTGTTTATATTTTATTGTCATTGGAGGGAAGCGAATTTTATTGGCATATGAACCCAAATAAAACTGTTAAAAAATATGATTTAATTAAAACAGATACTGAAGCTTTAGTGATTAACCCACACGACTTATTAAAAATAAATATAAAATCATTTAAGGCAATACCCGAATTTACATATCAAAAACAACGATTTAATGGGGAATCTGACAGAGAGCCGCTACTTAAAAGGGTTCATGCAAGTTGTATGGGGAACATCAGATCACTGATTGGTTCAGGGAAGGAAGATCTTCCATGGAAAGAGGCGGATTTGGTATTAGTGTTGAATAATAAGAATTTTACCATTCAAGAATTAAATGATGGGGGAATGATTGCAATTTTGGAGCATTCCGCCAGCCATATTGAAGTGCAATTTAGAAATATTACAGTCAAGACGTTGCAAATAGTGATGAATAAAAAAGTTAAAACTACTCAAATTAGTGTTGGGTTTGTAGGTTGGGAGGGAAATGGAAGATGTGATATAGCTCATTTTTTTTCTACTCCTCCGCAAACTAGCAATGTGAATTTCACCGAAAATCAATTGTTTGATATTGAGATAAAATAAGGATTTCTTTTAAATCTTTTGTAAGCCTTCAAATAAAGCGGTGAGAAAAGATTTTTGTATACTGGTAAACTCAAAAAGCTCGGCCATGATAATGACCGGGCTTTCCTTAATTAAAGCGCATATGACGATTTGCCCTTGGGATTTATCATATTCTGTAATATTGAATAAGCTGTCCATTTGCGGACGGTAGGTTTCCATCAGACTTTTTTCAAAGTCATCCCCCACATGAGTGGAAGGAAGTCTGGAGCCATCAATTCTAAATTGGATGAGTTGGTTTTTAGATTGGGCCTTTTCATTGGGTTTGATACTGTTAAAAATAAGTTTTAGGGAAATAGCTCCTAAATTTCTTTTAATGATGAACCACAATTCTTCAAAAAAATCCATTCGATCGTTTGGTATAAGTTCTTTTAGATGATCGAGGGTTGTAAATAAATTTTCAATACTTTTTAAATTGCAATTTAAAACCCACGTCGAATAAGCTTGTTTAATAATATCTCTAGCTGAATGGAAAGATAGTTGATTGAAGCTATCTTCATTTAAATTAAAAGTGGAGGCAGCACATATGGGGTAATATTTATTTTCTTCTTCTAAAAGAGACATAATTTCGTTTTCATTTTCTGATATATCAAGAATCATTAAATTGACTTTTTCATTCTTGATATCATCTATCGTAATTGATTTTAAATAAGTTGGAAGGATTAGATCAAAGCTTTTAATTAATATCTTATTTTTTGATTTCATTAATCCAATGGTGAAAATCATAATCATCCTTTTCTAAAGTGCGATAACAGGAACAATTTAACCTATAGATTAATGGCCTGCAAGGGTAAATTGAGTGTTTAGGGAAGCAATTCCTTACGATAAGTTTACTTGGATTAATCGCACTGGCTATATAATGCCTCTGGACGTTGAATTTTCAATAATTTAAAATAGAAGATATGAAGGTTTTATTTATTGCTATGATTTTGGGGTGGGGCGCTTGGCAAGCGAGGGCTTTAGCGCAGGACGAGTTGTATATCAAGAAGATGCTTTTACAAGAGCGTTTGCAAGAGTCAAATAAAGAAATCAAAAAAATGGTGTATGACTTACAAGTAAGCACGCCGATTTACAAGGTTGATTTAAACCAAGACAAATACAAAGAGGGGATCATTTACCATAAAGACAATGGGCGGGACGTTTTGCATATTTTGTCCCACCAAGGGGAATTAATTAAAAGTTTTGAACTGGATGCCTTTGGTAAAAATGCCGTTTTGGACCGAATTTCAATTAAACAACTCTCTGCTGAGACGAATGTTATGATCTTATACTTTTATGCTGGAGAGCAAGAGTATATTGATTATAAAGGGCAAGGTCGACTCTACTTTATCAATATTGATAAAGGTAGTTTTGCGAAAATGAGCATTCAAAAAGGGCCAAGTTTTTGGTCTGAAGCAAAAGATAGTTATGGAAACTATCATCGTCGCCACTACAAGGTGGATTTAAAAGATTTGAATCATGATGGGGTTAAGGAGATCTTAGTGAAGTATGCTAGTATTTCACAGGTATGTATGTACCAAGGTGAAGGTAAGTGGGTGTGTAAATAAATTAATCAAGAAGCCTTGGGAATATTGTCGTCGTCATGATCTTCCAAATTATCGTTTTGATAATCAGAAATAAATGAAAGATTATTTTTTAGTTTTCCACTTTGACTTCTTGAGTTTTTAACATTTATCCCTTTGATGATGGTAAACCAGATAATAATTGGTAATACCGAAATAAAGATTATAAAAATTATTGGTAAAGTATTGGAGCCTTTATCTAATTTAGTTTCTCTCACGCCATCGTTTGAGTAAATATTCGCGGCTAACTCACGATTGGTTCTTTCCGAATTGGGTTTGAATTTATAACCTTTGGCCTTCGCTGGCGCAATAGGCTTTTCTTCGTCTATGGAAAGACCCATTACAGGTTCCACCGCTGGTTGCCTTGCTAAAAGGGTAAAGCACAAGAAAAAAGACGCCAGAATGAGGAATGTTGTTTTTCTCATGATCCCTCCATGGATACTTAGAGAAAAATTCCGTAAAATTAGTAGTTTACGGTAGTTTGGAATTGATAGATTGTGTGAATATTTTTCATCAATACTCTCTATTCCACTTTATATATGATACATGGCAAAAGAGTTAAATTATAGTGGGAAATTTATCCTTCCCTAGGGAGCAAAATTGGAAAAACTTGAGATATTTAATCAGGAACTACTGGGGAAAGTTCAGGCATTTTGCCTGCTGGAAAATCCTTATGGTGTTAATCAAGAAACAGAAGCACTTTTTGTAGATGCCCTCAAAGAAGTCATTGCTTGGCATGACCAACAATCAACTTTTTACCATAAGCTTTTAATTAAAAAACAATTTTCTTTGCACATGCTTGAATCAATTCTGGATATTCATAAAATACCTTTTATATTTGCAAATTTTTTTAAAAAATATGAAGTACTTTCGATTGATAAAAAAGACGTTTATTTGCATCTAACCTCTTCTGGAACCACTGGCCAGAAATCTCAAATATTTTTTGATGAGTGGTCACTCAAATCGGCGCAAAGGATGGTTGATCTGATTTTTAATTATTATGGGTGGATTACACCTGAACAAAAATGTAACTATCTTTTGTATACGTATGAACCCGAAAAAAATTTTAACTTAGGTACATCTTACACAGATAATTTTTTATGCAAATATGCTCCTATCAAAGAAGTATCATATGCGCTAAAAAATATTGGTGGTGGAGAACATAAGTTTGATTTGTTTGGTTGTATTGAGGCTTTGAAAAAATATGAAGAAGCAAAATTACCTGTGAGAATTTTTGGATTTCCTGCTTTTTTATATTTCACGCTTGAACATATGAAAAAAATAAAAATGCCACCAATCAAATTACATAAGGATTCACTGGTATTTTTAGGCGGAGGCTGGAAAGGCCATCAAGATCAATTGATTGAGAAAGAGGTTTTTTATAATTTGGTCAATGAATACTTAAATATCCCTGATGAAAGACTCCGGGACGGATTTGGTTCGGTGGAGCACTGTATCCCTTATGTCGAATGCAAATGTCACCATTTTCATGTGCCCGTGTGGTCTCAAATAATTATCAGAGACGTGAAAAATCTAGAGCCACTAGGCTTTGATCAAGTAGGTTATTTAAATTTTATTTCACCCTATATAACTTCAGTGCCTGCTAACTCTGTATTGATGGGAGATTTGGCTATTTTACATGCTGGGAGTGATTGTGATTGTGAATTATCGACTCCCTGGTTTGAAATTGTGGGTAGAGCGGGAACAGCTAAAAACAAAAGTTGTGCCATGAAAGCTTCTGAGCTTTTGGATAATTTTTAAGGAATAATTATGCATTTATGGAAAGGTCTTGAAATTGATGATTTAAGTTTAATGAATTATCTTGAAAAACTAGATTGCGAAATGTCAAATTCGCTTAAGCAAAATTTACCAGTAAAGTTAGTAACACACACCTTGGAGAAATTCAATCAAGCGTTAACTGACGACCAATTATATGAATATTTAAACGATGCTCATTTATCAAAGGAAGACTTGAAAGATGAAATCGATTTTTTAAGAAATTTTTTAAAAATGAGTAATCTTAAAAATAAAATAAAAAAAGAATTAGGCGGGTACGATTTTTGGGATCTGAAGAAAAATATGGACACCGCTTGTGTTTTTGAAGGTCGACGTCCACTGGGAATTATCTTGCACATTACACCCTCAAATTCCAATGTACTGGCATTTTTGGCAGCACTGGAGGGATTGTTAAGTGGTAATGTGAATATACTTAAAGTTTCCAGTAAAGATTCGAGCTTTTCTTTAAAAGCATTAAAAATATTAGGTGATCTGGATGATACGGGACTTATCAAGAATCATCTTATAGTTTTAAGACTTAATTCCAAACAAAAAGAAATAATGACTCAGTTGGCATCGGTCGCTAACGGGGTTTCTGTCTGGGGAGGGGACCCGGCAGTCATGGACATAAAAAATATGGTACCTGCCCAATGTAAAGTGATTACCTGGGGACATAAAATTTCCTTTGCTTATATAACGAAGTTTCATTTCCATGATAAGAAAACTTTAAGCAACTTAGCTAAAGATTGTGTGAGGTTGGAACAACAAGCATGTGCTTCTCCCCAATGCGTTTATTTAGAGACTGATTCCTACGAAGAGGTTAAGCAATTTGCTAAGGAGTTTTACCAGTATTTAAAAAGTGAATCTGACTCCAAAAAAGCAGAATCACTTCCAGCAGATATCCAGGCAGAAATTACTAATGTTACCGAATTGGTTAAACTTGATGAGATCATGATAGATTCGCTGGTACTGGAAGAACCGGATAAAAAATTTCGTATCTATGTCGAAAACGATTCAGCGCTAAAAACCTCCCCATTAAATAGAACTATCTGGATCAAACCGTTATTAAAGGATCACATTTTGTCTGAATTATTTAAATATAGAAATCATTTACAGACGATTGGATTTGCAGGCAATCTCAAAGATTCTTCTGATGTGTTAGATGTCTTATTAAAAACTGGAGCTACCCGGATAAAACCAGTGGGGCAAATGCTGGATACTTACGAAGGTGAAGCACATGACGGGATTTATCCGCTTCATGCGTTTACTAAAAATGTTAGCTCAGTCATGGAAGGATTAGACGGATGGTCTAGAATAAATTTTTCCAATTATTTTAATCAATCCACCAACTCAAAAATAATGACTAAGGATGATTTTCAAAAACAAAGTCATGACCTTCAATATGCAAAATTATTTTTTAAAAGTGGCGGTAGCTCAGGCAAAACCGCCCTTTCTTCTTTTAACTATGCAGATTATAATCTGTTGATGGAAGCAGCTAGCGAGGGACTAGTGGCTTCGGGACTTGATCCCCGACGTGATAAAGTTATAAATCTTTTTTTTGGTGGCGGACTATATGGGGGCATGATCAGTTTCTTTACAGTCTTGGAAAAAATGCAGGCCATCCAATATTCTATGGGGGCGTGGCCCAATTTTGAATTTGTAGGAGAAACCATCATCTCAAATAACATAGATACACTAATAGGGATGACTTCTTATTTAATGCAATTATTGGATTACAATAGGGAACGATTTAAAAAATATAATGGAATAAAAAAAATATTTTATGGGGGTGAGCACTTTACTAATCAACAAAAAGAGTGGGTACAAAAAGAATTTAATATTCGCTTGATTAAGTCAGCCAGTTATGGAAGTGTTGATGCAGGTCCGCTTGGATATCAGTGCCCTCATACATTGGGAAGTGTTCATCATTTACACGACAGTATTCATCATTTGGAAATTTTAAAGCTCATTCGTGATGAACCGGTTGAGGACAATGAAATTGGTAGGCTCGTTTTTACTACACCTGATCGGGAATCAGTAGTTATCAATCGTTATGAGATTGGTGACGTCGGTAGATGGATTCCTGGGGTTTGTGCTTGCGGGAGAAAGGCGAAGATGTTCGAGTTAAAAGGGCGCCTGGGGGATGTCTTTAAGGCAGGTGGTACTTTTATAAATTTTCAAATTATTGAAAACATCTTGAGTGAAAAGTGTGCGTACAGTGGGCAGTTACAAATAGAGATAGTGAAAAATGAACGTTTAGATCATTTGATAGTAAAATTAGATGAGAGTAAAATTATTTCAAGTGATGTAGAGGAAATAATCTTGAAGAATTATCACGATTTATTAGAAGTGGTTAAAAGTGAACATGCGTTGATTTTAGAAATAAAAAAAATAGACGCAAATGATTTTTTAAAAACCCCGTCAAGCGGCAAGCTAATTCGGGTTATAGACCAGAGAAAAGAATAATGAAAACCAATGCACATGAAAAATTAAAGGACCTTGTTAAATTTGTCAGAGAAAAATCTCCCTTCTATCGCGAAATATACTATGACATAGATATTGAGAAATTTGAGTTACAAGATCTTCCCATCGTTGATCAAGAAAAATTCTGGATTGCTAATTCCTTGGAAAATAATCAGTTACTAACTGGAGAAATTGATAATGGGATTGTGCTTAAAAGTGGTGGCACTTCAGGGAATCCTAAGTTTTCATTTTTTACCAAAACAGAGTGGGAAATGTTTACGAAAATATTTGGAGAAGGGCTGGATCAATGTAATCTCAAGCATGGCGACAGAGTTGCTAATTTGTTCTATAGTGGGGAACTTTATGCCTCATTTATCTTTATTATGAAATCTCTGGAATATGCAAAAACTCCCGTTATCCATTTTCCGATAACAGGGAAATGTCCAGATTCTAGTTTATTGGAAGTGCTACAAGAGTTGAATATTAATGTATTGGCTGGAGTGCCCACTTCATTTATGCATCTGGCAAGTTTGGTACGTAGTAAAAATTTAAAACTACCAGTAAAAAAGATTTTATATGGTGGAGAAGGACTATACCAAGATCAAAGAGCTGTCTTAGAGGATAGTTTTCCCGGGGTCATTATTTCATCTATTGGATATGCTAGTGTTGATGGTGGACATCTTGGCTTTGTGGATAAAACCTGTCTACCTGGAGAACATGTTTGTTTTAATCAATATTCAATCATGGAAATACTGGATGAAAATACCAATGAACCAATTACTAAAACAGGCATTGTCGGAAAGTTAGTTTATACCAATTTAGAGAGAACTTTAATGCCGATAATAAGATATCCTGTGGGAGATCTGGCCCAATGGAGCAGTGTGGGTGAAAAGTTTTTGCTACAAGGTCGATCAGAAGTGGGGGCTAGAGTAGGACCAGTTACCGTTAATAGAGATGATTTTTTAAATATTTTAAAATCTTATTCACACAAAAATCTGATTATGGGATTCCAGCTTATTATTGAACATGATAAGCAAAAGGATTTCCTGATTTGGAGAATTGCCTCTGATTATGGCAATATTAAGTTATTAAGCCGTGATATAAAACTGCTCTATCAACTTTTTAATAAAGAAAAAAAGATGTATCAAGAAAGCGTTGAGCTAGGGCTAATTGGTGATATTCAAATCCAAATTTGCGAGTACGAGGACTTGGTGAGAAATCGACGTACCGGCAAATTGAGGAACGTAATTGATCGACGCAATTGATGTTTATATAATTCCTAGTTAGGTTGAAAATAACGATAATATATTTTCTCTAATCTGGTTTGATGGGCTTTTTCTAAATTAGCCAGATTTATCAAGGTGTCCTTGGTTTCTTTGTCCTTATATGCTCTGGCCATGTCATTATAAAATAGATAGGAGTCTTTCTCTTTAGCGATAGTAAACTCCAGCACTTCTTTAACCGTGGCGTCTTCTTTTAATACATCACTAAATTCCTGATCTTGATATTTTTCAAATGTAACTTTCGTAGCTTTAAAATTCCCTGGGCCCCCCGCAATTAGTTTTTGGAGCACTTTTATATGTTCCAATTCCTCTGAAGCTAAGCGATTCAATGCCTTTTTAGCTTCGGGATTTTCCATTTTTTTGCATAGTCCCAGAAGAACATTGTAAGCCTCTTCCTCTTTTAAAATGGCAAAATCCATAATGTCATAAAAGTCGACATTCTTACTTAAATACTGACTAGAAACCTCTGACGCATTATCACTTACGTTAGTAAATTCACGCTTATTCATAATCTTCCTTCCCTGATTAAGTATCGTTTATGTTTTCGTATATCTAACAGTGCCAGGTCTATTGCTTTTATTACGCATTTTTAATAATCTTTTGATATATTTTTATGGAGGCGATATGTTAAAGGGGAGTCTTACTGAAATTAATTTACTTAAATCTTTTACGAGTAAATCACAGGCCAGAAATCGATATAGTTTTTATGCTAAAGTTGCCAAGGAAGAAGGTCATCCTATAATTGAACAAGTTTTTGAACAAACGGCTGAATATGAACGTATTCTTGCTAAAAGATGTTTTAAACTTCTTCCAGGTGGGAATCTGGAAATTACAGAATGTTTTCCCGCAGGATATATTGGAAACACAATTGAAAATTTAAATTTATCAATTCAAGAAGAAAAAAAAGATTGGGATAAAATTTATCCCGTTTATTCTAAAACCGCTCTAAGTGAAGGATTAGATACAATCTCTCAGATCCTAGATGCAATCATTGAAGCCGATAAATACCATTATGAACGATTCGTTGCGATCAGACGAAAATTGCAAAAAGGTGAGTTTTATAAAAGGTCAAAAAAATCCAGATGGCGCTGTCGAAAATGCGGTTTTATACATTTGGGCACTCAGGCACCCCAAGTCTGTTTGGCGTGTGCGCATCCACGGGGATATTTTGATGTCGTCGATGAACCAGCTATCTTGTAATATTTCGAGCTAGCGTTTCCTTTGATCCTTATTCCTGCTTCTATTTCGGTTGCGATCTCTACTGCGATAGCCGTCTCTTTCTGGACTTCGTTTTGAAGACTCTTTAGGGGGAGCATCCACGAATACTGATTCATCAATATGACGAATCTCTTGGTTAAACCGATAGGTAAACAGTAGTTTTAAAGCTTGTTCCTTGGTTAGATCGCTAAAATAGCTTTGAAAATAAACAAAAGAAGGGTCCAGCGCAAAAGAATCTTCTTTGCTTAAAATGGCATTTTTAATGTTTTCCATTTTATGAAGTTCTTTGATGATTTTTAATTTTTTTAGAGTATTGGCATCTGGCAAGTTAATCTCTTCCATCTTTTGCCCAGTAAAATGCTCAATGGCACTTCTTTTTCTTATCTGATCGGGAGCCACAAAGCTTATTGAAGTTCCTTTAAGCTCAGCTCTTCCCGTTCTCCCGATTCGGTGAACATAAGATTCATATTGTTTTGGAAGTCCCATATTAAATACATGGGAAATGTTGGGAACATCAATTCCACGAGCCGCTACGTCGGTGCAAATTAAAAAATCGACTCTCTTGTCTTTGAATTTTTTCATGGAATCGTCTCTTTGACTTTGACTTAGTTCTCCATGAAGAGCGGCCACAGAAACACCTCTTCTTTGCATTAATTCTGCTAACTGTTTGGTGTCTTGTCTGGTTTCACAAAATACAATCCCCTTGCTGTCGGGATTGGCATCGATAAAACATTTTAGGGCTGAACCAAAATGTCTACGATGAGCGACGAAATAATATTGTTTGATATTGCGATTACCTGAAATTCTTTTTTCCAGTTGAACGATTTTAGGTTTGGAAAATTTCTTTTCAATTAATTTAACGATGGGGTCTGGCATGGTGGCTGAAAACATCCACATCTTTTTGGTCTGATTTAATGAACTGATAATAGTTTGCACATCATCAATAAATCCCATATTAAGCATTTCATCTGCTTCATCAATTATGAGTTGATGACATTGAGAGAGATTAAGTACTTTTCTATTGATAAGGTCGATGATTCTTCCAGGTGTGCCTACAATAATTTGAGGATTATCCCTAGTAATTTCATTAATCTGCTTTACATAGGGTACACCACCATAAACAGTTGTGGCCTTAAGAGGTAAGAATTTTCCTAATTTTTTAATTTCTTCATAAACCTGATTTGCTAGCTCTCTAGTAGGTGCCAAAATTAAAGCTTGAATTTTTTTTGATTTAAAATTGATTTGTTCCAAGAGAGGAATAACGAAGGCTGCTGTTTTGCCGGTACCTGTTTGTGCCTGTCCTACAAAGTCACCTTGATGAGTTCTTAGAATCGGTATTACCTTTTCTTGGACCTCGGTAGCGCTGGTGAAACCCATCTGGATAATAGCGTCATTTATGGGTTGTGATAATTCAAACTCTTGAAAATTCATGGCATCTCCTAAATTCATGGATTTGGCACTTGATGCCAAAGATTGGTCATTTCTACTCTATATTGAGATCAAATGCACCTAAAATGTTTGCAGGCCTATAAAAATGGTACCATCCCTAACTGGTCTATGACATTGGGGATGAAATTAAGAATTGTCTTTATTTTTAAATGGGTTAAGTTATTTTGATGTAACAGTTTAAATTTGTTGGCATTAATCATAATGATTCCGTAATACTGGATAGGAATCATCCCCATTTTCCGCGTCCAGTTAAGTTCAAGTAAAAAAAAAAAAATCCGAAAAATTAAATATGCAAAAAATACTAAAAACTATATTCATAACGAGTATTGTCACAATGGTTGTTATTGACCACGTTTTAGCAGCAGACTGCGATATTTTTATTCATGGTTACACTCCCGAGGGACAGGGTTATTTTGGTGAGTTGCCCAGGCAAGTGGTATGGAATGCCAACGAGCCTATTGAAACTTCAGCACCGAAAGTCGCTGATAAAATTTTAGAATTAATGGACACCTGTGAAAAAGATGAGCCAGTAGTGCTTAGACCTCATAGCTATGGTGTGGCCCAAGTACATTATATTTTAGGTAAGGGAAAGCAATTTCAAGCACTCTATCCAGAACACAAGTATGTTCAAATTTATCAAAGAACAACTGAAGTCTACGCCTTTACTGGTGCCTATCATGGGACTCCTCTTATGGATTTGATTTGTGCAAAAAAAGTTACGCAAGCTCTTGGTAAGAGATTTGGTAGATTATGTGTAACGACACTTACGACTTCTAAAACATTCAATGTTTCGCACATTGTGCAAAGCCCAGGTGTTCCTACTCATTTGATTTATTCATCTGATCGATCAGGGTTTGGGGGATTGCTCGGTGGAATTATTGCCAAGCACTTGGTAGATTGGAGGGCATTTATATTTCATGGGGTAAGGAACCAAAATGATAATACACTTCCACTCTATGCAACTAAGGCATGTGCTGAACAACAATTGATCGAAGATCCTGAATTTGAGTGTAAGAACCTAGATAGCAATTACTTTGTGAATTTTTACCACTTAAAAGATAAAAGCCATAGCGGATATGTTGATGATCATGAATTTATGCTTATTAAACACCAACATAGCGATGCAAGCCAACAAAAATGAATATTAAAAAATGGATTAAAATATTTTGTTTTTTGCTAATGTGTATAATATTGAGCACATTTTTCTACCATAAAGAAAAAAAAATTAATCCGAAACTACCAATAGTAATGCAAGGGGAGAAAACGATTTCCCCGCCCCCGTTGATTAATTCGTCGCCTTCAATTAAAACTTCCAAAACTCGGGCCCCAGCTTTTGTAGAATCTAAAACTGACCACTTGTTAATGACTAACAGGGAAAAAACCATAGAGATTTATCGTGAGATGATGAATTATCCTGATTATTCGTCTCCCATTGATTATAGAAAGTCGATAGATCATATCGAAAGTAAATTTTCTCCTGATGTTAAACAGACGCTCGGGGAAAATGATCCGAGTGTCGTTATGGTTTCTTGGAGTGAGAAAAATTACTATTCAATAAAAGATAAAGTTATTCGTTTTTATGCCCTTTTTAGTAAGAATGGAAAAAGTATCAACGCTCAAAAGATAAGAGCTAATTTAAACAATGGATTGGAAGTTCCTTTTAGGCCACAAACGCCTGGGGAGTATGTGGGAGAGCTTAGTATCTCCCAGATCAAAACCGGTCAATACATGATGCAAATTGATGCAGATGTATTAGGGGAGACTTTAACCTCCATTAGTGGTTTTAAAGTTGAAGATCAGTATTTTGAATATAAAAAAATGGAAAAGTCCTTTTTGGATTCCAACGGTAACTTGGTATTTAAACACAAAGTTAATATATTAAAAGCCGGAACCTATTTATTAGAGGGAATGCTCTACGATAACCAAGGGAAAATTATTGCCGGGGCCCACAATGCGGTTGATCTTACTGAGGGAGTACATTTTCTCAATTTAAATTTCTATGGTTATATTTTTTATAAGAAAAAAATAAGTGGTCCTTTTAATTTAAAAAATATTCAACTGGCTTACGTGGACGATAACTTGGCTACTCATGGTGAACAACGGGTTATATTAAATGCCTTAACCGACAAATATGAATGGGATCAGTTTAATAGTGAGCCATTTAATAATTCGGTAATAGACAGTAAGTTAAACCAACTAAAAGATTAAACAATTGTTCAATTACAGCCGTTTTGATGCTGTACACGGTTATTACCCTAAATCTATTTATGAATCTTCTTTAAAAATTCTTCTACCTCTGGAATTCCGCCTTGGAATACCAGGTAGCCGTTATAGGGTTCTCGCTTGGTTATTTCTGCGCAGTAAGGATGAAGCATGATTTTTTTAACTTCTTCTTTGTCATGACTTTGGCCGAGGGCCCAAGCTAATTTTACGTAGGCAACTTCTGGAAGCATGTTGCCCAGAGGAATTATTCCCAGGGCCATTAAATCTCTACCCGTTTCATAAACACTCATGTGAGTATAACCCCACAGGGTTTGCACAGTCATATAGATATGCATACCAGCTTTGTAAGCGCGATCAATGGCCTTATAAAGAGGCTTGTTAACATGTCCAAGTCCAGTACCTGCGATAATGCATCCAACGTATCCGTTATCGGTGAGAGAATCAATCATGTCTGGTTTCATGTCTGGATAGTAATAAAGCAGACTGACCTTGTCTTCCCAAGCTGGGACAACTTTCATGCCTTCAGGGGATTGACGCCTTTTATTGTATTCTTTTTTGATGGGAGTTATTTTTTCTCTTGTAACTGTGGCAAGGGGAACATCGCCAAGTGTTCTAAAAGTTGAGCGATATGAAGAGTGCATTTTTCTGACTCTGGTTCCTTGATGTAAAAGACCATATTCATCTGAAGTTGGTCCAAACATACACACCATTACTTCGGCGATATCGCTGTAGGCTGCAGTTCTGGTAGCGTGCATGAGGTTTAATGCCGCATCAGAAGATGGGCGGTCTGATGAACGTTGTGAACCAACCATGACAATTGGGACGGGTGGATTTTGAATCATAAAGGATAAAGCAGCCGCTGTATGGTGCATAGTATCTGTACCGTGTCCTATGACAATTCCATCTATACCTCTTTCAATTTCTTTGCCTATGGCCTTGGCCAGTTTCATATATTGTTCACTACCCATGTTTTCACTAAAGACGGCAAAGATTTTTTCAGTTTCTAAATTGCAAATGTCAGCCAATTCAGGGACTGCACCATAGAGCTCACCAGGAGAAAAAGCGGGAATAACGGCGCCTGTTCGATAATCGAGCCTAGAGGCTATAGTTCCACCAGTTCCGAGAAGTTTTACTCTGGGACGACCTTCGGTAAAAGGGAAATCTTGTTCTGGTATTTTATAATGAGCTTCCTTGTAACCTATTTCTTTGATACTGATTATAGTGTTTACTTTTATGCCAACATTGTATCCAGTGATAAGTTTGACTACCACATGTTGGTCATCGTCGCTTTCACTTCTGGGTAAAATAATACCTTTAAAAGTACCGTTATTAGTTTCAACAATGGCATCACTCCAAACTCTGGATTTGAAATCTTTTAAAATTTGGAGAGCTTCTCCTTTGTAACCTTTGAATAGATCCAGCATCACCTACCTCGATTTTATAACGTTTTCCACCTGGGAATTTAGCTTTTTCATTGGAATGTTACCAATGCTGGCCTTTCTAATTTGCCCCATGATCCAATCCATTCGCGCGTGTTCCCGCTTAGTTTTGCAGATATTTGTGAAAAGATCATTTAAAATGGGAATATGACCTAAAATTTTATCTAAGGTAGCAGACTGGTGTTCCATGACGATTAAAATGGAGTTGAAATCCATTTTAGGATGAATATAAGCAATCTTGAGCATGTCCCAGGCAATTTCGTAATGCAATTCTTTATCATGAATAAATTCAAATAAAAATTGAACCTTTTTAAAGTCGGAAATGCTGGGAAATTTTTTATTTTTACCTAATATATTTTTTAATTGGTGAGCAAAGGTCGTTGCCACAAATTTGGGAGGAATATCAGTTTTATTAATAATATTTTCAACTATTGGTATCAGGTTATATCTTAATAAAAAACTCCAGGCATCGTGAGGAATTTTCCAATCAGTTAATTGTTTAAATCTTTTATCTATAGTCTGAGGTATTCTTTTTTTAATTTCTTCTACTCGTTTAGTTGCCAGTGGTATGGGAGCAGAGTCGGTATCAGGATACATTCTATTAGCACCGGGTAGTACTCTTTCAAAAATGGTGATTCCGTTTGTAAGCGCCTTTCTGGTTTCGTTTGGGACCCCGTTATAGGCCAGTACGATGCGCTCTTGAATGGTATCGAGTGCAGTTTTTATATCTTCTTTGGGTCCCCAAAAAATAATCTGTGCATCGTTTGGTCCGGCTTGAACGTAATCTCGAATTTCATCCCAATCTTTATTAGTAATAAAATCTAAAGTTTCCTCTGAGTGACACATATTGGGGTGTTCTAGGCAGGCAATAACTTTTAGTCGATGTCTAAATTCATCAGCAAAAGTGATATCTGGTTGATTAAAGTGAGATAGGATACCTTGTAAATGAGGAAGGTTAACGATCATGACTTCCTGGTGCTCTTTTATGGCCCTTTGAATAGCATCCAATTTATATTTTTTAGCAGATCTTAAAACTCTGGCAGTAATTTTATAATTTTTGATATCGGCAATTCTTTCATTTAAAATATCTTTAATCACTAAGAGAGATTTTTGTCTAAATGCTTCTATATGAACCAGGTCAGGAATTTTAGATATGGATGCCACCCCTTTTATTTCTATTCTGGTTCCGCCGGTAATACTTACATTGACATCTTGTCTTGCAGCGCCACTACCAGTTCGCATTTTAGAAGTGGCTCTTGCCATATATCGTAAATAATGAGCAGCTTCTTGGACTTCATCTGGATGGGTCATGTCGGGGTAGGTGACCGTTTCGACCAGTGGTGTACCAAGTCTATCTGTACGGTAAATTCGTTTATGACCGATATCACTTACTTCTCTGCAGGAATCTTCCTCAATGGATAATTGGATGATGCGAATTTTTTTATTTGATATAGGAAATACGCCTTCAATGCCAATAATACCAGTGCGCTGAAAACCAGTTGGAATTGATCCATCCAAATATTGTTTTCTAGCAACGTGGAGCTCTCCCACAATATTGAGTCCTAGTAGTATGGCGTATTCAAGCGCATGCTCTACCGCTTCCTGATTGATGGGGAATGGAGGGGTATCGTCGATGTCGTAGGTGCAAGCGGTGCCATCCTTGATTCGATAGGTGATTTCTTTTCTGGTTTTAAATTCCATCAAAGCTGTTCCATCATATTCGCCAAGTTCAGAAAGCGTCGGTCTCATATGTCGGACGATTTCTGCATCGTAATCGTCTGCAGTTTGAAAAATACCAGATGGGCATTGGCAAAAAAGTTTATGCTTGGTTTTTAATTGCTGATGTATTTCCAAACCGGAGATAAGTCCTAATTTATCGTAGTCAGCTTGAGAGCATTTTTTTCTCTCCTTATAACCGGTGTTTTTTAGGGAAAGGGAATAGTTGCTAGTTGGATCCACCTTTTTCATGATCTACCTTCAAAAAGTGATTGGTTTGATGAGTGGTTGGGGTGGTAGGACTCGAACCTACGAATGGCAGAATCAAAATCTGATGACTTACCACTTGTCGACACCCCAACAAATAACTGACTCTATGAAATCTAAGCCTTTTACATACATTTGTCGACTAAAAAAAGTTAAAACGCCATGCAGTATTTTTTAACTAAATTTCAAAATATTTTTTAGCAAGCTCGTAACTTTCAGGAGTGTTGAGATTGAATAAAACCTCAGCAAATGCAGCTCTTACTTTGTTTTGCAGAAATAGTCGAGCAAAATTAGAAGATACTTCTTTAAAGGATTCGGGATTAATTTGCATGATCATTTGTAGCATTTCTTTGTTAGTGGAGGCTGCCACCATTCTAAAATCTAGCTTGGAGATGATTTGACGGTGGTCAAAGACCAGCGTGAATTTAGGAAAATTTGTTTGCGATTTTTTTATGATACGAGTGAGTTCATCTTTTTTAAAAACGATGTCTCCGACCGTTAAAACGATATGTTCATTTTGAGCATATTGGTGGGCGATTAAATAATCGCCGGCAAACCCTGAGCTATTTTTTGGAATAATCTCAATATTTTGATCAATGCTTAAAATTTTATCTTCAAAAATATTTTTTTCATCTTTACCGCATACCAAGATGATTTGATTGCAGCATTTTTTAAGTTCATGAATAATGAGTGCTACCGAAGAAGTTTTTCCAAGCGGGAGTAGGTGTTTGGGAAGACCAAGCATCTGCGTGACGGAGTGAAGTCTCGAACCTTCACCGCTTGCCATTATCACTCCGGTCGTGTTCATGCAGGTTACTCCGTTTTTTCTCCAATCTATAATTTCGAAATTATGTTGAAGTCTTTCTCTCTTATGGATTAGAATGATTATACCAAGCAAATTACGAGGACGATATGAAATTTTTTACTTTGTCGTTAATTCTATTTTTACATTTTTTAGTTTCCTGTGCTCAGATAGAGACAAAACAAATTGATAATAAATGGGTTAAAGACAAATGGATTGGTGAATTTGTTGATGGTTGGGATGTGATGGTGAATTATTTAAATCAATTCACGGATGAGTCACATTTATTGAAAGGGAAAAAATATAATTTAAGAGTAAAATTGGATGGAGAGTGGCAACTTTTTGTTTTTCCTGTGCAGGCATTCAATGTAAAAAGAGTAGGCGATAAAAACTTATTTGAAGCCGAAATCATCGACCCTGGAGCATTATTTGAAACCAGTGGTGGAATTTCTCGTTTAACTTTTATTCAAGCGGAGCTTAAAAAAATCGGGGGTGACCAAGGAACAATAGAGCTTATGCCTGAGATTGATTGTTTATTTAAAATAAAATTTAATCAAAAAAATGGCAAAGCGGTTAATTTTGATCGGTTGCTTGAACGCTATGAGTACGAATTTGTTATTACTCCATCAAATGAAGTTGAGATCTACTCCATTACCCCGGAGTATGTGACTTTAAAAAAAATGGGAAAAAAATCGGAAAATGCTTTTTTAAGACTGCTTTTAGTTGACAAAAAAACTAAGGAAACCTTTTATAGCAATCAGGTAGATATACCAGAATGCGGATATAATGGGGAACTCGCTAGTGAATCCAGCGATAAAAAAGTTATATATCTTCAAGATGCCGGCCAATGTGTTAAACACCTTCGCAGTCATGGCGCTAAATTAGATAATACAAAGGTAGACAAGGTTTTTCACAAAGAAGATTTTTATAATATGTGTCCTTATCCCGTCAAATGTCATTTGAATGCGAAGTATGGATATATAAAAAATAATAAAATAGTTGATGCAGACACTAAGGTATATGACTTTTCGTTAGGTCCATATGCAATGCAGTCGGTTGATACCAGCTGGCATTATTTAAACCAGCAATTTGATTTTGATGCCAAAGTATATATCGCAGCTACCTCGTCGAAGAGTTCCTACCCCAAGGATTACCAAGACAATGATATGCCTGGATTTTTAGAATGTAAGTTTGAATGAACTGGATTGTAAGTTTTTTTTATTAAGCTTAATTTTCAATTTTCCAAGAAAAAGGTATAATACACTATCTTTCTTAAAAAGTATTAATCAAGGATGGTTAAGATGAAGTCGTTGTTTCTTTATTTTTTATTGTTAATTATTTTTGTATTCAATCAAGCCTTTGCTGCGAAAGGATTTCAAGTCAAATTTGAGGAAGGAAAAAATAATCTAATTTACCAACTTAAATTTGAGTTAGATGATTATTCCATTTCGGAAGTTGAAGCAGATAGTAGTATCTGGTCAAAAATAATTTACGGTGGCAATGTTACTACTAATAAAAAAGGATTTGCCGAACTACCATTTATCTATGCAGGTATTCAGCTAAAACCCAAAGACAGCGTTTTGGCAGAAGTTGGTGACACTGAGTATGAGGACATTCAATTAGCTCATCCGCTGTTACCGTCCAAAGGAGTTATTCTCAGAAATCAAAATCCGGAAGATTTTCCTTACGTTGAAGATAATAAGTCAATTACGGATGAATGGTATCCCAAAACTATTGCCGAAAGTTCTAAGCCTTTCGTCTTAAGGGATGTAAGAGGAACCAATATCTATGTTTATCCATTTCAATATAATGCCAAAAGAAAAATTTTAAGAGTTTATAAAAAAATTGAAGTGCGAGTTTTAAAAGGTCGCGGAGTTCCCGTAAACCCATTGATTGGAACATGTGGACGAATGATTCCGGAAATGGAAGATATTTATTCAACTCTGCTTATTAATTATCAAAGACCATCATCGCTTAGTAATATCCCTTTAAAAGATTATGGAAAATTACTAGTGATCTATCCTGCTCATTATAAACAGGTGGTAGCTCCTTACGTTGAATGGAAGCGAATGAAAGGTTTAGCCGTTTTAGAAAAAGAGGTCGTGAAAGGCACCAACGTTAAAAGTGTAATTAAACAGGCCTACGAAAATGATAAGGATATTTTGTATGTTCAGCTTTTTGGGGATTGGGAAGATCTAAAATCTGATTTAGGTCCATCTCAAGCACCTATGGATCCTATGCTTGGATGTGTAAAAGGGGATGATAATTATGCGGATTTAATTGTTGGAAGATTTTCAGGCAATACTCCAGAGCAGATTCAAACTCAGGTCAATAAAACTATTACCTACGAAAGAGATGCTGATGCCAGTGATACTTGGTATAAAAATGCCGTAGGAATAGCTTCCAGTGAAGGCGGCTCACAGGGAGATGATCGAGAAACCGATGAACAGCATATGCGAGTCATTCGAGACAATAAGCTGCTTAAAAATACTTACGTGAAAGTTGAAGAAGGATATGCCACTTTAAATGTTAATTCACGCAATGTCGCTGACTGGCTAAATGCGGGGGTTGGCCTTATCAATTATACTGGTCATGGAAGTAAGACTAGTTGGGCCACCAGTGGATTTAAGAATTCTGATATTGTTCAACTTAATAACGGTAAAAAACTTCCTTTCATTGTTTCCGTGGCTTGTATAAACGGAGAATTTCATAGTAGCGGTGGAGATTCTTTTGCCGAAGCTTGGCTTAAAAAAGAAAATGGCGGAGCCGTGGCAGCTTGGATGTCAACTATCAACCAACCATGGGCACCACCTATGAGAGGTCAAGATTATTTTAATGATCTACTGATTGGCGGTTATAATTACGAGCAAAACCCTGGGGATGGTACAAACACCCAAAATAACCGAAGTACTTTTGGATCTTTGACAATGAACGCAGCCAGTTTAATGTATGCTGAATCATCAACTGGACCTGATTTAGATACTATAAAAACTTGGACTATTTTTGGAGATGCTAGTTTGCAAGTAAGAAGTGATACACCCAAAAAATTAACTATCAGTAATGAAACTCTTTTAATGGGTACTCTTTTTGAAACAGTGGTAAGCGATTCATCGGGACCTGTTAAAAATGTGATTGTTTCGCTTTATCAAAATAATAAAAATTATGTTGGAATTACTGATGAAAATGGTCGGGTTGAAATTGCAAATCAATTGGAAGTAGGGGATGCCTACATAACGGTGAGTGGCTTTAATTTTCAAACGATTAAAAAGATGGTTCAAGTGATTCCTCCAAATGGACCCTTTATTGTTTTAAGTAAACATGCGGTGGAAGATAGCAATAATTCACAGGCGGACGTTGGAGAAACAATCTATTTAACGATAGAATTGGAAAACGTTGGCAATGGAATGTCAAAAAATCTTCGCGCTAAACTTGAAACCGATTCTTCTGCGGTCGACGCTATACTGGATAGTGAAGAGCAAGTAGCTCAAATAAATGGTGGTCAAAAAGTGACCTTGAAAAAAGGATTTAGGATAAGATTTGAAAAAGGTATTATTGATCAAAGTTTAATTCCATTTCAATTAGTGATGCTTGATCAAACCAGCAAGGAATATCGAAGTACTTTTACGTTAAAAGTCAATGCTCCCAAGTTTACTCTTGGTAATCAGTTGTTGGGAGATGGAGAAATTAAACCTGGTGAAACTAGAACTTTTAGATATATTGTAAAAAATATCGGGCATGTGGCTTCATCACTAATCTATTATCATTTAGAGGAATTAGAAGAATTAAACGTGCATATAGGTAATGCCCAAAGCAGTATCTCGGGTTTAGCTCCTGGTCAAGAAGCTCAGATAGATTTCGAAGTTCAATTTGGTGAAGATATTTTACTGGGAACAATTGCGCGTTTTCGATGTAAAATTAACAGTGATGACATTGAAACAATTATGGAAAGCCTGATTAACGTAGGGTTGACCGAAACTTTTGAAACAGGAAGTTTTGCTTCTAATCCGTGGCGTTTTGCGGGAAAGAAACCGTGGGAGATTACTGAAGAATTTCCATTCAGTGGAAGATATTCTGCAAGAAGTGGAAAGGATCTTGGCGCAAGTGGTGTGAGTGAATTAATTCTTACCAAGAATTTTATTCATGATGGAAGTGTTTCCTTTTTCAAGATGGTCTCTTCTGAAGCAAAATATGATCAATTGATATTTTACGTGGATGGGGATAAAGCGGGTAATTGGAGTGGGGAAATAGCTTGGTCTGAAGAGTTCTTTAATGTTCCGGCCGGTCTTCATGAGTTAAAATGGGTTTATAAAAAGGATTATTCAGCAGACGATGGTCATGATGGAGCCTGGATTGACAATCTTTTGATTACCGGCGCGCAATAACAGTTGCGTCCAATAAAAAACTATAAAAGGGAGGTGTTTGGCCTCCCTTTTTAATTTTTTTTAGGTAAGATCTATAATTATGAAAAAAATATTATATATTATCTCTCTCCTTTTAATTTTATCAGCGTGTTCAGTAAAATCTCCCAACAATGCCAGTGTTCGTTTGATTATTGAAAAACAACCATCTTTCAATAAAGCGATTTGGGGAGATAGCACTGATGATATTAGCGAAATAAATTGTATCGGGGTGTTTGTCTCTTATCCTCCAACGGAAATACCTCCCGAAGGTGCTTGCGTGGATGCCAGTGGATCATTAGTATCAACACCTGCCATAGCTGTGGGGACGGTGCCGTTTAGCTACACCCTACCTGCAATTTTGGATGTAAAATTGATGGCCGGGAAAAACAGAAAATTTGAACTCATTGGTTTTGAAACTCATTTAGCCGCTTGTCCGCCTTTTTTTGGTATTGATGATTTCATGAAAATTAATTCAGCTCCACCTATGATCTTAGCGACTAAGCTACAAGACGTTCCGGCAGGAGAAAGTGCGTTGGATTTAAATGGTAGTTTTGCTAGTAAAACTCTAATTGACAAATGTGGTGGAAATTTATTCAGCTGGCCGGTACCGGCAGTAAACAAAGGAATCTTTCTCGGTGGAAATTTCACCAGTATTGCTTACCAGACTCACCCAGGACTAGCTTCAGTTGATCTAATTAGTGGAAATTTGGTGCCCACCTTGGATGCTACGGTAAGTGGATCTGTGGAGACAATGGATTATGATCCAATTCATAAAATCCTTTATATAGGAGGAAGTTTTACCGCAGTCAAGGGGGTTGCCCGAAATAAACTGGCGGCAATTAATGTGGAAACAGGTGTGGTGACTGGTTTTAATCCATCTCCCGATGCGGATGTCTACTCAATTAAAGTAGTGGAAAATGGAACCAAATTGATTGCTGGTGGAGCTTTTTCGAGTATCGGTAGTGGAACTCGACCCAAATTAGCTAAGTTAAATGCTATTGATGGAAGCCTAGATGAAGCGTTTGATGCTACGGTTGCAGGTGATGTATATAGTGTTTCGGTGGTTAACAATAAAGTATTTTTTGGTGGGGTCTTCTCTACGGTTGACGGTAGTCCCAGCTATCCAAATCTTGCTTCGGTTTCACTCTTGAATGGAAGTGTAAACAGTTCCTTTGTGCCATATGTAAATGGTGCCGTGTATTCGTTGTTAACTCCACCAGCACCAGTTGGTTCTGAAGTGGTTTATTTAGGTGGAGAATTTACAGGACTTGGTGGTGTGTCCAGAATGAGGTTAGCTTTGATTAATGGTAATAGTGGCGATCTAATTCCTACTTTTGATGCAACCACTAGTGCCGTTAGCGGTACGGTGCGAGCTTTAGCGCTTAACCCAGCGACTTCAACTCTTTACGTGGGTGGATATTTTAGTGCCGTAGGTGGTGTAACTAGAAATAAATTGGCAGCAGTTGACAGTCATACAGGATTGTTAATGCCCTTTAATCCCAACGTCACTGGAACAGCCTTCGGGGTTACCTCAATGGTATTAAAACCTGAGCTTGGGGTTCTTTATATTGCGGGTGATTTTACCGATGTAGGTGGAGTCCCCAAAGTAAGAATAGCGGCGGTGTTTACTAAAGACGGAACAATTCTGAACAATTTTACTCCCCACGTTGATAGTGGTTTGGTTAAAACTATTATTATTCCCTAGTTTGTTAAATATAAAAATTCAGTTAATATGAGTAGTATGAATAATATTTTTTGGCTGTTTAGCTTGTTGGTCGTTCTTTCAATTTCTAGTCTGCAGGCTGAAATACAGAAAGCCGAATCCATTTCATTTGGGCCTATGCAAATTGGCGAAAACCGGGTTTCTATTGATAGTAAGAATATTGATCTTGTCATCAGTGCCCAGGGAATTAAAGTTTCTGCGGAAATCATCCAGCATTCCTTTGAATGGGTGAGGTTTAATAAGGTGTTATTATTACCACGGGCCAGAGTGAAAATTATTATTGATTCAAGTGATAAGGAAATGTATTTAAAATATCAAGAGCAGATTATTTTGCCTCAATATTCATCCAATAAATTGTTTTTTTCAGAATTTTATATTTCAGTGTTTCAGCCAGACGATATTTTACTATTTGTTAATAATCAAAATGTTGGAAAAATTTCCATTGTTAGCAAGCAAAACCAAGTCAAAGATGCCAAAAAAAATCATATGATTGATTATTCTTGTGCCCCCTACAATTTGCAAATTGAAGGCCTTGATAATGAATATATTTCGGTCGGTTGTATTTTGCATAAGATTGGACGCTTTAAGCGGGAAGCGGGTATGCTTGAAATTTATTGGACCAGTGCTAATTATATCTTGGGTGATCATGCACTTCCCCCTTATATTGCCACCATGGTAAACAATCATTCGGTTAAATTTAAAGTTACTGGTAAAAAAGGTGATAAACGTATTATCACAATTAAGGCATCTGTACCTAAAAATCTTCATCGACTAAAATTTGCCATGGGACTTGGCCCATACTACTACGAAACTAATCATAATATAGAGACTAAAAAATCCGGTTGGGCCCCATCAGGAATGATTTATAGTAAATATGATATAACTCAAGGCTCATCTTTAAGATTCTTTGATGCTTTCGTTTGGAAAGATGGCTATTTTAATAATGCTGGAATGTATTTTGCTTATGATTTGGCCATGGCATTTGATAATCGTTTCTTGGTTATACCACTGCTGGGTTTTCAAGGACTTTCTGTAAAATATTCCAAAGATTTAAATTCTTATCACAAGATCATTTATCCTCAAGGGCTTGAACTAGTTTATATGCATCCTTTTGGAAAGAAAAATTATAGTTTGATAATGGGACTGTTTACCAACGCTTCGGTAGTGGAGGATCACTACAAAAATTTTTGGGTAAGGTATGGCAAGAAAATATTTTGGGAATTAAATTATATCAGTTGGAAAAAAGAAGAGAAAGCCGCCTCCATGTGGGGGTTGTCTGTGGGGTTTCCGCTAATGCAATTTCTTTAAATTTAGGAGGGCCAAAGCTTGCCCACCAAAAATGAAAGTAATAGCAATAATGGTGCGTATGGTAATGGTTTCGTTCATAAAAAAGAACGTAATAATACTGACGACTACTGGCTGAAGATATATAAAAAAGGCTACCTGACTGGATTTTAATTTCGAGAGGGCGTAGTTGTTTAGAAAATAGGTGAGAATAGTTGCACCTACGATGCAATAAGTGGCAGAGATGATAAAATTAAAATCCATGGTTGGTATGCTATAAGTTTTCCAGTAAAAATAGCTAAAAGGCAGCATGGTAAAAGAGCTGATACCTAGTAACCATACTGTAACCCATAGATTGTTATATTTTTCTAGGAATTTTTTTCCAAATGCTATAAAAAGTGCATAGCAAATAGAAGCTAGGAGAACATAAACATCTCCCAACAATTGATTATTTGATAGACTGAAATTTTCCACTTTTCTTAAAGTTAAAACTCCTATAAATGCCATCAAAAAGCCCAGGCCTTTTATAAAGGTGAATTTTTCTTCTTTAAAAAAAACTACTACAAGAACAGTAAAGATAGGAATAGTGGTAGAAATAATTGCTGCATTAGTCGTGGTGGTTAATTCCAGTCCTTTTAAAAAGAGAGTTTGACCAACATGAAATGAAAGCAGTGAGAGGGGAATTAGAGGGGCAATAAATGAAAGATTCAGTGGCGGATGCTTTTTCAAATGGAAAAGGCTAGCAAATAGTCCAAGAAGAATAAAGGAAATGCTAAAGCGAACATGGGCCCATACCACGGGGTGGATAATGTTAAGCAGATATTTTGAGGCTATAAAATTTATACCAAATAATATTTGAACCAGGGTTAAAGCAAAGTAACCTATTTGTTTTGTATTTCTCATAGAGAGTATCATAGCGGTCTTTTTGTTCTTCGAGAAGTGTTCTTGTAAAAAGCTGGTAAATGAATTAATCTTTCTTTTATTATTTGGAGAGTAATTTATGATAGGTACAAAGTTTTCAGCTCCTTTGGAATTTAAAATTGTGACTGACAAGGAAATCTATTTGCAAGGTGATCCAATCAAAGGAGATTTTATTGTCAAAAATCATGGTGCGTCCTCCCTGACGCTTTCTTTACTCCAAGTAAGTCTTGAAAGTGGTATATTTAAAAAAATTAATCAAAAAGAAGATAAAGGGTTTACTCAAGTCGATGTTTTTAATGTAAATGACAAGATCTCATTAAAGGCCGGGGAACAAAAATCAATGAAATGGAATTTTTTGCTTAAAGAGGATTGTCCCATTACGGATACCCAACAGAGTTTATATATTGTTTATGGAAATAGTCGGAATCCATTTGAATGCGGACAGCTTCAACTAACCGTAGCGATGGCCCCTATTTTGAAATTTTTTTTGGAAGTCTTTGTCAATTTTCACCGTTTTCAAATTAAACAAACAAAATTTAGCAAGGATATGATGGTTGAAATTAAACTTTCTCCACCCAAATCTAGAGAAATGACCAGTGTTGAAGGACTGGTTTTGCAAATGAAAAAGGATAAAGATAACTTGATCGTTAATTATCATTTTTCAGTTAAAAAACTTGAATCAGTGTCCACCACTGAAGCCAAAGTGCAAAGTAAGAAAATGATATTTGATCAAATCCTAACTAAAAACGATTACGAGGAATATGGCAGCTTTTCTCACGAAAAGGTTAAAGAACAAATTGGTTTAATATTAAAAGAAGTAATCCCCAAATTCTTTTTTTGAATGTTACATATCCCCCGGTTCTTGATCTTTAAAGCCTTCTCGAATAACTCGATATTCTCCGGTTTCAATATTCACATCATAGATATTAAAATTATCATTTAAATCATAACCAGCATAATGGGTTGCAAAATTTATTGAGGCAGAACCGGTTTCTTTAGAACTTTCTATTCGATGAAAGACTTGACGTGGCCAAACTAACATTGCCGGTCCATCGAAAATTATTTCATTGTTTTTCATAATTTGGTTGGGAGTAACGACAAATTGTTCAATTTTTCCATGATCGGGTTTATAAATATCCACATAGCGTGTGCCGTGTAAGACAATTAAATTGTCGTCTTGGTTAGGATGCATATACCAAGGTCTATGTACATCTCCTATGGGACCTGGTGAGATAGCTCCCCCAAGGTGAATCACCCTGTCAATACTATCTATCCTTGGAAAAGCATCGGCATTTAAATTATCAAAAAAAACTCCGGGGGTTCTTCTTAAAAAATTCATTGGAATTATTTTATATAACCCTTTTATTTCTTGAATTATATGTGTTTTTGAATTCATTGTTATCTCCGTTGGTTAACTTTAATATAAGTGCTGATTGCCATGTCTTTATTACGATATTTGCTTGAAATTATACACGAGGATGGGTATTGTCCGACGAGTGCTTTTGGTTTTGAACAAATCGGGGATTTTATGAAAAGTTTATTTAAAATTAGTTTGTTAGTTGTATTTGTCATCTTTTTAACTTCTTGCGCTAGCACAAAATTAAAAACTGCCTTTAGGAATGATCCAACGAAGATTGATTACCCATACGTGCTAATAGTTTCCTTCGATGGATTTAGACATGATTATATTGATCGCTTTAATCCACCTAACTTGACAGCCTTTTATCGGTCAGGTGTGAAGGCGAAAAGCCTTAGACCGGTTTACCCTTCTTCAACTTTTCCCAATCACTATTCAATTGTCACAGGTTTATATGCTGGTAATCACGGAATAATTGCCAACAGTTTTTATGATGAGAAAAATAATAGATATTATAAATTATCTGATCGGGCAGCTATTTCAGATGCATCCTATTATGGCGGAGAACCTCTTTGGAATATTGTACAAAAAAATGGCATGGCTTCTGCTACTTATTATTGGCCGGGATCAGAAGCTAATATCAACGGACTTTATCCGACTTACTGGTATAAATATGAACACACTACACCTCATGAAGTGCGTATCAAGCAAGTATTAGATTGGTTAAAACAACCAAATGAAACCAGACCACACTTAATATCTCTGTATTTCCCTGATACTGATGATTATGGACACTCTCACGGTACTGATTCAAAAGAAATTAAAGACACTGTTATGAAACTGGATCAAAGTTTTGGACAGCTCATGAAAGAAATTGAAAAGCTTTCGATTAAAGTCAATGTCATTGTACTGTCAGACCATGGAATGCAAAATCAAGATAAATACAAAATTGAATATTTGGATGATTGTGTGGATATAAAAGATATCAATGTAATTGGTAATGGGCCTTATTCTAATCTTTATATTAAGGACAAAAGTAAAGTTGAGACAGTGGTCTCGAAGCTTAATCAGTGCAAGAAAAATTTCAAGGCTTACCGCAAAGATAAAATACCTAAGAAATATCAACTTAATAATCATGCCCACGTTGGTGATATCCATGTAAATACTAAAGTTCCATTCATTATATCCACAAAGGATAAAAATAATTTCAGCGTTGGCAATCACGGATATGATCCTTATGAGAATCAGTCTATGCATGGAATTTTTATGGCCAAAGGTCCAGATATCCAGGAGAGGATGTTGATCGACACTTTGGATAATATTCATGTGTATCCTTTTGTTCTGGCTATTTTAAAAACTCCCTATCAACATCAGATTGACGGCAAAGTAGAAGTTTTAAAAAAAATAATAAGGAAATAAAAATGGCAAAGATTAATTTATTAGACTTTGTAATCAATGGCGGTTGTGCCAGCAAAATACCGGCTTTTGTATTGGAATCCATCTTAAAAGATATTCCTTTTGGCACGCATAAAAATTTATTAGTAGGCAGTGAAACCGCCGATGATGCCTCGGTGTGGAAAATAAATAAAGATGTAGCTATTATTCAAACAACTGATTTTTTTCCACCACTATGTTCTGATCCTTATGAATTTGGACAGATCGCTGCAGCCAATGCTCTAAGTGACATCTATGCTATGGGAGGGAAAGCGATCTCTGCTTTAAATATTGTCTTATTTCCCATCTCAAAACTGGATGCTTCAGTATTAAAAGAAATTCTTATGGGAGCCAACGACAAAGCCAAAGAAGCCGGCATTGTATTATCGGGAGGACATTCTATTGAAAACGAAGTTCCCGTTTTTGGTCTTTCGGTTACCGGATTGGTTCATCCTAAAAAAATTGTAACTAATACTAATGCAAAACCAGGTGAAGTGTTGATTTTAACTAAACCTCTGGGAACCAATCAGATTATCAATGCCCATAAACATAAAAAAGTTAATAAGAAAATTTATGAAAAAACGTTAAATTATATGAAAGCACTTAATAACAAAGCCGCGGAGGTTATGAATAAATATGATATCGTTGCTGGTACTGATGTTACTGGATTTGGATTTGCTGGGCACCTGGCGGAACTTGCCAGAGGGAGTAAAGTAAGTTTTGAGATTGATACTCAATCGCTTCCTTTGATCGAGGGGGTTTTTAAGATTGCCAAAGAAAAATATAAACCATGTTCGTTGGAAAAAAACTTTAAATATTGCAGTCAAAATATTACTTTCAGTGAAAAGCTGGAAGATGTTTATAAGACATTAGTGCTTGACCCTCAGACCTCAGGGGGGATTTTAATGAGTGTACCAGAAAAGAAGCAAGCGATGGTGCTTAAAGATTTACACAAAAAAGGCATGACGGAGGCGAAAATTGTTGGTAGGTCAATTAAAAATATCAACCGTAAAATTTCCATCAAGTTTGTTTAATGATAAATTTAACTAAAGAAATATCTTACAATGAAATCAATGGCGAAAATCATGTTATTATTGATGTGAGATCACCGATAGAATTTGCAAAAGGTCATTTGGTAGAGGCATTTAATATTCCCCTTTTTTCTGATAAAGAGCGTGAAGACATCGGCACACTCTACAAACAAACCGGAAAGGATGAAGCGGTAAAAAAGGGACTGGAATTTGTCGGCCCTAAAATGAGTCGTTTTGTTGATGAAGCAAGCAATATAGCAAAATCAAAAAAGGTGCAGGATATTTATGTTTATTGTTTTCGAGGAGGAATGCGCAGTGAAAGCTTTGTTTGGCTTTTAAATATGGCAGGGCTCAATGCTTCGAAAATTAGTGGCGGTTATAAGCAAATAAAAAAAATTATTCAGGATGGTTTCAATCAAAAATGTAAAATAATTATTTTAGGAGGATTGACGGGAAGTGGGAAAACTCAATATCTTCATAAGCTTGAGGAGTGTGGATTGCAGATCCTAGATTTGGAAAAAATTGCCAATCATAAAGGCTCTGCCTTTGGACATATCAATGAACATCCGCAGCCTACCAATGAACAATTTGGAAATAATATTTACTCTGTATGGAAGAAATTTGATTTTGATAAAATCGTCTTGATAGAAGATGAAAGTTTAAAAGTGGGGGATGTACATATTCCCCAACCGCTTTATAATCAGATGAAAAGTGCCCCAGTGATTTGTATCAATGTACCCAACGAAGTCAGAGTAAATCAGCTTCTTAAAGATTACAAAAGCACCGATAAAAATTTGTTAATTAATGCTTGCGATTCAATTAAAATGAAATTGGGTGGACAGACTCATCTGGACATTATTACTTTAATAAAAAATGATGATATCAATAGTGCCTGTATAAAATTATTAGATTACTACGACAAATTTTATTCATATGGACTTCAAAAAAGAACGACAGAACAGCTTTTAGAAGTTCACCTAAATTCTTCTTCTGCGCAAGAAAATCTAGAGGCTTTAAGAAACGCCACCTCTATAGTAGAACGTAGGATGGATGGTAGTAAAATCTAATCTTTTTTTCTTGAGTTTTCAATTTTTCGCCCAAATTTTGTGTAAGTACATCTGTAATTAACAAGTTAGTAAATTAAATAAATATTTTTTAAAATAATTAAAATTATTTTAACCTGCTGATTTAAAGAAGGTTTTTCGATTAACTGACCGGTATCATGCTTGTAGCTCAAGACAGGGGGTAATATGGAAAGTAGTAGTTTAAACCTTTAACAGTAGTTATGTAATCAAACGGGGGCACGTATGTGTAAAACCAAAGTTCTTCTATTTTGTGTGCCACTTCTTTTATCCCTTATTATTCAAGCTAAAGAATCAACGCTCGGAATGGAACTCAAACTGAGCAGTGGGATTTATGGCAATAAATTTGTGGTTAAAAAGGTAAGTGGAGTTATGCTCATTCCCGATGAAATAGATGTCACAAAAGGGTATGGAGCTTTTGGCGGTACAACGGTGTCTTTGATTATTGATGATAAAATTGAGTGTCGTTATCATAGTGGCAACGTAATTGGTATTGAGGATCTAGACTTTTATGATTGTTCCAACGGTTTTCAACCTGGGGACGAAGTCGAAGTGAAAAAAAGCTTGGGAATGGGAGTTATTAAGAAGCGTCTTTATAATTCCATTCATCTGAGTGTCAATATTGTCTTCATTACACCTAATCATAATGGCCATGAATTGATCTTCCCCCAAATAGATCCCAATGCAGGAGATCTACTAGGATTCGATGGTTCATCATGGGTCCCAATTGATCCATCATATATTCAAGGTGTTCAAGGCGAAGTGGGGCCAATGGGGCCGCAAGGTCCAGCTGGTGAAAAAGGTGATCCGGGAGAAGTCGGCCCACAAGGTATTGCTGGAGAAATGGGGCCTGTCGGTCCAATGGGACCACAAGGTCTTCAAGGAATAAAAGGTGATGTAGGAGCTGTTGGCCCAATGGGACTACAAGGTCTTCAAGGAATAAAAGGTGATGTAGGAGCTGTTGGCCCAATGGGACCACAAGGTCTTCAAGGTATAAAAGGTGATGTAGGAGCTGTTGGCCCAATGGGACCACAAGGTCTTCAAGGTATAAAAGGTGATGTAGGAGCTGTTGGTCCAATGGGACCACAAGGTCTTCAAGGAATAAAAGGTGATGTAGGAGCAATGGGTCCAATGGGACCACAAGGCCTTCAGGGATTAACCGGAGATACAGGAGCAATGGGTCCAATGGGACCACAAGGTCTTCAAGGCATAAAAGGTGATACAGGAGCGATGGGTCCGATGGGACCACAAGGCCTTCAAGGCATAAAAGGTGATGTAGGAGCGATGGGTCCGATGGGACCGCAAGGTCCTCAGGGATTAACTGGAGATACAGGAGTGATGGGTCCAGTAGGACCGCAAGGTCCTCAGGGATTAACTGGAGATACAGGAGCGATGGGTCCAATGGGACCGCAAGGTCCTCAGGGATTAACTGGAGATACAGGAGCGATGGGTCCAATGGGACCGCAAGGTCCTCAGGGAGAAATTGGTCCAACCGGTCTTCCAGGCCTTATGGGAGAGAAAGGTGATAAAGGTGATCCTGGCGATGATGCCTCCGTAGAGCTGATGGCCGGTACAGGTATAGTCCCTGGAACGATAGGTTCAACTGGAACAATTAATGTTGATGTGGGTACAGGAGCTAATCAAATTCCTCAACTCGATATAGTGGGAAAATTGCCTGCTTCAGTTATACCAGAAAGCAGCGGTTCTAAAGTTAGAATGGTTTTTATCCAGGACGTAAAACCATCCGGTGAGCATGGTGGCAATTGTATAGCTGATTGGCAGATCAGAACTTTAAATCAAATTTCTGGTGATTCAAGTTTTGCAACTTTGGGAACTAATGAGTTTACTTTAAAACCTGGCCGATATGCTATTGATGTTCAAGCTCCCGCAAACCTTGTTCACTTACATCAAGCCAAAGTGTTTAACAAAACTTTGGGAGTTGATGTATTGGTTGGCACAAGTGAAAGATCTCATCCAAGTTACGGCTCTGTAACCGATTCAAGAATAATGGGTGAATTGGTGGTAACTGAAGATAGTATTTTTGAAATTCATCATCGATGTGCATCTTTTAGAGAGCTGGTAGGTCTTGGGATTGCCAGCGGTTTTACAAACAAAGAGGTCTATACTCAAGTTAAAATTATGAAAATTGAGTAAGTATATATTTTAAGTCCATATATCAAAACCCTGTAGATGCTTTTTTCTACGGGGTTTTTTTTTGATTATAACTTATCAGTGTTTATGGAGGAAAGAAGTAAATCACTTGGGTATTATCTTGTATTTAATCTTTCTCAAATAAAACAAATCTCGATATAATTATCAATATGGTGAGATCATTTGTTGCATTAGCTGTTTATCTTTTATTTGCTTATAATTTACTGGCCCTAGATGTCGGTGATGGCAGTCTGGGGGCATGTACTGAGGCGAGTTTTACCAATAATAATTCAGGACCATATAACTGTGCTAGTTTAACTATCGGAGCAGCCTTTATTTTCATTGGGGATGCGGGTGCTACACCAC
>Ga0156359_137_pt1 | contig 69989 bp, 66 predicted proteins | sample RifOxyA1_FD_108004 | JGI IMG/M metagenome (GOLD analysis project Ga0156359, IMG submission 108004) | Bdellovibrionales bacterium RIFOXYA1_FULL_36_14 | reverse complement strand
TTCTTGGTAACCGGGCCCTCAATGCTGCAATAGAATTAACTAGGCAGCCATAGCAAAATTACTTTCGCCAATTATACATTTTAATCACCTTTTTACGAGGCCGGGTGATCAACCTCGACACGCCCGTCTAATCCAGCAGATCCCCTGTCGAAACCAGGACACCCCCATTAATCAGCGGTCGGTTATAATCTATCACAAATTATGATTTATACCAAATCCACGAACAGATTTTGCAATTAGATTAACAAATGTTAATCCATCTAATAATTAGATGGATATAATATAATTTATTTACTTAACCTCCTATATAAACAGGACTATATTCGCCGCTGGGATAACCGACTAAGAAACTATGAAATATTTTATACTCTCTATTTTCATTTCGTTTTCACTGTCACTTCCAAGTTTGGCAAGCGACAGTTCAAATATTCAAGTAAAACTCAAGAATGCTTTTGTATATGGAGAGAATGTCAGTGGTACGTTTGAAGGCAGCCTTGTTGATTTTGTGCAATCTGAATTTTTCAATCACGAATATGCCAAAGGTGAATTAGAACTTTATATACTAGAGGATGGAAATTTCTTTAGTAATGCGCGAACGGTCGCTAGATATTTGTGGAAACATTTAAGCAATAATACCAGTGTAACGCCCCCATATCCATGTGGTGAATATTATCAAGGAACTATTAGTGAAGACTTCACTAAAAATGATAATGGCGTTATCAACTATTTTCAAATCACTGGTAAGGGTGATGGCATCGTTGATTCTTGCTTGGGAAAGGGCGGGCCTGGAATGTGGTCCTATAGAGTTACTACCCATTTTGATCCCGTAAAGTTGACTGGTTTTGTCAGTTATTCAATTGCCCAGGAATAAGTTTTAATTTGCCTATTACCTAAAAAGCTTTAAAAAACACACTTTTCTGTGATAATGTAGCTGAAGTATTTATTTTCAATTTAATATATAAAATATTTCTAAACCAGGAGTTTCAAATGACTTTTAGATCAGTTTTTACCATTATTCTTTTATCTATGGCCTTAGTTACATTTACCAGTTGCTCAAAAAGCGCAAAAAAATCTGAAGGCGAAGAAGCACTTTCTTCATCTGACATGTCTGAAGGCGATCTACAATTAAATGCAGATAGTGATTCAGGTAAAGCAGGTGGATTACAAACTGTTTACTTTGATTACAATTCATCAAAATTAACAGACACGACTATCGCAACTTTAAAAGATAACGCTGCCTTCCTTTCAAAAAACACCATTGATATCCAGATTGAAGGACATTGTGATGAGCGCGGTGGTGTACAGTACAACCTGGCACTGGGAGAAAAAAGAGCAGAAGCAGTTAAAAAATATTTAATCGGCCAAGGAATTGCCGCTGCTAGAATCTCTACTGTAACTTTCGGAAAAGAAAGACCACTGGCATTTGGACATGACGAAGATTCATGGTCAAAAAATAGAAGGGGTAATTTTGTAATTACTGCTACTAACAAGTAATGGTAAAAAGACTGTCATTAATTATACTGATAATTTTGCTTGGGTCTTGTGGTTTAGTTACAACAAGACCCAAACTTGAAATGAGCCTTGCCGCTGTCGCTTTTATTGCCGCTCAAGATGCCAATGCTCCCACCCTTTCTCCCAATCTATACAGAAAAGCTGAACACTACTACCTAAAGGCCAAGAGTAATTACAAAAAAAAATATTTTAATAAGGCCAAACAATACGCTATTCTATCACAGAAGTTTTCTGAACAAGCTGAGCTAAACTCGCAACTAAAAAAGTTAGAGCAAGATAATTAAAAAAGGATAGAACATGCATAACATTACTACATTTACCATTTGTTTAGCACTTATGCTGATTGTTTCTTGTAAGACTACTGAACAAGTCCAAAGAGAAAAAATTGTCGATACGCTATCAAGTCGCGTAGTTAAACTGCAAAAGGACAATGCGGATTTATCTTTTGCGGTTAACGATCTTCAAGAAAAGCTAAGCCAATTTCAAGGGAAAAAAGGTGAAGAAGAATACAAGCAAAAAGAACTGACCCAGGAAATTGTTAATCGCATTCGAGCAGATCTTGAAATCCTACATGAAGGACTCGTCTCTCTTCGAAAAGATCAGGAAGCAACTAAAAAAGAAATGCAAGAGCAAAAAGCATACATAGCCCAGGTGGTAAGCACCCTAGGAAAAATAAGTGGTACTCCAGTCGCAACTGGATCTAGCAAAAAAAAAGCAACCATTTTTGAAGACGCCATAAGTCTATATGGCAGTGGAAAATGCGATCAGGCGGTCGTGAAATTTAAAACTCACATTGATAGTGCTAAAGCCAGTAACAACGAAAAGGCTACCGCACTTCACCATATAGGAATTTGTGAACACAAACAAAAAAATTACGACACTTCTATTGTTTCACTTTCCAAGCTAGTCACCAACTATCCTAAATCGCAAAGGGTTCCCGAAGCCTTCTTTTACTTAGGCAAAAATTTTTTAGAGAAGGGACAAAAAAGCGAAGCTAAACAAGCTTTTGAAGAAGTCATCAAACGCTCTCCGAAATCCAAGCTTGGTGAATCAACTCGAAAAATACTAAAGACTTTGTAAACTTAGAAATATTTACCAACGCCCAACATAATTTGATACTGACCTAGATTAAATCCACCGGTTTTAGTCACGACAGTGTTTCTTAAAAATACTTCATAATTTTCCAAAATGGAGGCTGATACCGAGGCTTCATTTTCCACATAATAAGAGTCTTTTAAATTTTCTAAAAAACTAGAAATTATTTTTTGCCTTAAAAATATTTTGCCATTACTAAATGAATCAAAGACCATCAACCACTCTCCCCAAGGTCCCAGTCGATCATGTTTTTTGGTGTAGGAACTTCTTTGATATTCAAGTCCTGAAAAAAAGGAAAAAGTTCCCCCCAATTTAAAAGTTACACCCATCCCGTAATAGAGCCGGTTTCTAGATTTAAAAGACAGATCAATATCTTCCACATAATCTTTTTTAACCGCACCCTTTTGGGACCAACCAAAATTCCCTTTAGTAATCGGATAAAGATAGGCATAATCAAAAATGCTGATTTCGGGAACTTTATATTTTTTTACAACGGTATCATAAGTCATATTGATTTTTAAAAAATCCAAATTACTATGATCTAAATGGCCCTGACCGCTACTTAATATTCCGTGATATCCCGCTTGATAACCAAATCCTACTATGGGGTGGTTCTGGGCAAAAGCCGATGTGAATTCAATTTTTTGATTTTTATGAGATTTTTCCGGAAACCTTTTTTCAAGCGCTACCTCGTTTTTCGTGGTGAAGGAATAATACTTCGTCTTTTCAACTTCATCTTGGTAGATGGTTAGATTTCTAATCAGATCCCGTGGTGTGAAATAAAACTTATTATTTTTTACCAAATCCCAATGATCTTTCCCTACTTGTAGCAGACTCGCCGTAAAAAAGGATCGATTTTCGCTCACCATATAGTAATTAAATGTATGGCTATTTTGGAGTTCCCAAATATGATTAATAATACGGTCCATTTCTTCAGGAGATAGCTTTAATTGGTACTCATAAAAATCACTGGAGAGATAATTGACTTGATTTTTAACAAAGGTATCATAATCCTCTATTTTAATTTCCAGACTATTTAATCCAACTAGTCTTTGAACTTGTTTGGGCAAATAATAATTTTTAACATTTTCTACAATATTAAAATAACAGGCGTATTCTGTATTTTTATCAGTCTTGATTTTTAAAAAAACCTCTCCTAAAAAGTTCGCTGTGTTTTTAGACAATGGTTGTTTAAACATTAAAGATATTTCATGTGGTTGATAATTTTTTTTCCATGCTCTAAATTGCGCACAATCGACTTCTTTCAAATCAGTAATATAAAGATTCTTAATCAATTTTAATCGTTCTGGATAAGCACATTGAGGGTGAAGTCCTTTTTCACCAACCAAAGGCAAGCCGGTTTGAAAAGCAGCAATCGTTTCATTTAGCTCTTTCTCTGGATCAGAAGGGCCCTCACGATAAAAAAAGAAATCAGTCCGATCCGCCCTACTGGATGATGGTAAAAAATAGTTTTGTTCAAAATGAATGAGCTTTAGCCAATATTCACCCAGACCTCGGGCCAGCAATCTATCGTAGTAAGTAGCAGATATTAGCTGTGGCGATACAAAAAACAAGGCAAAAATTAGCAGAAATTTTATCATACAATGTTATACCCTTTCTTGGTTCAAATATGTATTATTTTATGCTAATCTCCGGCCACTTTGTATATCGTATGGGGCTAATGAGAATGAGTGATTTGTATATATTAGGAATTGAAACCAGTTGTGACGATACATCCATTGCAATTATCAAAGGTCAAAAGGGCCAATATACCACCCGACCTGACATCCTCACCCATAAACGCTTTTCGCAAGACACCATGCTAGAAAAATGGGGTGGCGTAGTTCCCGAAATTGCATCCCGTAATCATTTAAAGAAGCTGGTTCCCCTATTGGAAGAGTGTTTTGCAGAAGCCAAGCTTTCACCTAAAGATATTAATTTGACAGGTGTAACGACTCACCCAGGGCTACTGGGGCCGCTACTTACTGGGATTAATGCTGCTAAAACGCTTTCCCTTTTATACCAAACCCCACTTATACCTATTAATCATCTTTTTGCTCATTTGGAAGCCATCTTTCTAACCAAAGATGTACCCTACCCTTATCTGGGCTTACTCATAAGTGGCGGACATTCCATGTATCTTTTAGTCACTTCTCCAACTGATTTTGAAATTTTAGGTTCTACTATTGACGATGCTGCAGGTGAAGCACTCGACAAAGCCGGAAAGCTGTTAGGCCTTGGATATCCCGCGGGAAAAATTATTGATGATATGGCCAAAGAAGGTGATAAAAATAAATACCCCTTCCCCATTGGATTAAAATCCAGCGCCAATACTTCACTTAGTTTTTCCGGAACCAAAACTTCCCTACGACTATTTTTAGAAAATACTAAGGATTATAAACTTAGTGATGTATGTGCCTCCTATCAAGAAGCCGTTATCGGAGCTCTTTGTCTTAAGCTCAAATATGCTATAAAAAAAGCGCACGAGAAAACCCGAAAAAATATACCTATCGTGGTCGGTGGAGGAGTTGCCTGCAATTCTACACTTCGACAAACCCTTCATGAAAAATATAAAGAAAATGTTCACTTTGTGGCCCCAGCTTTTTGTACAGATAATGGTGCGATGATTGCCAACTATGCCTTAAGAACCTACGAAGACAAAATTGTTTTTCCGGAATGTTTAAAAATTGATGCTAAAAGCAGATATATCTCCAAAAAAACCCACCGAGTTTAAAATAATGAACAAAATAACTGCCAATAAAAAACTCGGACAACATTTTCTTACCAACCAACATGTGGCCCAGTTAATGACTAAAAATTTTGCAAGCGATGCCGAAGGGATTATTGAAATCGGTCCAGGCAAAGGAGTTTTAACCAAGTACCTTGCTACCTGGCAAATCCCCTTTCATGTCATTGAAAAAGATGATCGGATGCTTGAACCTTTAAGTGAATTTTTAAATGATAACCAAATTACCTGTGCTGATATCTTGAAAGTTGATTTAACCGAACTCATCAACACGCTAGGGTGGACAGGAAAAAAAATATGGGTTATTTCAAATCTCCCTTACAACATCTCGGTTTTGATCTTACTCCAATTGGTGAAATCAGATTCCATAAAATACATGACGCTAATGTTTCAAAAAGAAGTTGCGGAAAAAATATTCAATTTCACAAATTTAAAAAACCCCATGAGCTCCCTCATGTGCATATGTTTAAATTACTTTGACTTAAAACTACTGTGCAAAGTCCACCCCGGATCGTTTTCTCCTCCTCCCAAAGTTGAATCGGCAGTCATCAGCTTTAAACGCTTTGACCATCCCGAAGTGGCCCTTAATGAATTTGATTCACTGGAACAGTTTTTAAGACGACTTTTTCAATTTAAAAGAAAACAGATGGGGGGAATACTTAAAAAATACTACCCACTTGATGTCCTGGTTGATACATTTAAAATGATAAATAAGGAAATGACAGACAGAGCTGAATCCCTGGTTTTTAAAGAATTAATCTGCCTGTATAAAAACTTAAAAAAAATCTGTTAGGTATTGCCATGGGAATAAAAGTAGTTTGTAAAAATAAAAAAGCATATTTTAACTACCTTATCAAAGAAAAATTTGAGGCAGGTATCGAACTTCGTGGGACCGAAGTCAAATCCATTCGCCTTGGTAAAATTAATATTAATGATGCCTACGTTAAGATTGATGAGAATAATGAAGCTTATATTATCAATATGAATATTGCTCATTATGAATTTGGAAATATCAATAATCACGAAGAAACTCGAAAGAGAAAATTACTACTGCATAAGAGAGAAATTAAAGAACTCTCTCATCAGGTCATGACCCAAAGAATTACCATTGTACCGGTTTCGGTTTATTTCAAAGATTCAACCGTTAAAGTCGAAATTGCTATAGCTCAAGGTAAAAAACTGCACGACAAAAGAGAAGATAACAAAAAAGCTGAAATCAACCGGAAATTGCAAAAAGGCCAGTTTGATTAAAGATTAATCCAGTAAAAAACCATGCCCGCGTAGCCAATTAGAAAAAGTATTCCCACCTTGCGATCGAGAACCGGACGATATTTTGCCAAGATTAAAAATAAGATTGATAGCATCAGCAGGGTCACCATTTCTACCCAATATGTTGAATTAGATACAATGTTGTAAAATCCACAGGACCCCAAAATAAGTGCAATATTAAAAATATTAGAACCAATAATATTACCGGTTACCAAATCCACATGCCTTTTCTTAACACATGCAACAATTGATGTTACTAGTTCAGGAAAGCTGGTACCAACTGCCACAAATATTGCGGAAATTACGTAGGGTGAGATTGATAAAAGTTCACCCAGTTTGCTTCCTGAACTAACCAGCAAATCCCCTCCCAAAAAAAGTAAGAAAAATCCTAAAACTAACTTAATTATATCAAGAATCCCTATCTTAACTTTGGTTTCATGCTCTTCTTTAACTCTCTTTGCCATTTTTCTAAAAGTAAAATAAAGATAGTAACCAAAATAGGAAAGTAAAATAATCCCAGCACTCCAATTTACCATTTTAAACTGCATAATAATTAAAAGCAAAATGGTTACAGCTAAATGCCTTTTAAGCTGTCGTTTAATATCCCTTCTTCCCATACTTAAAGGATAAATGATGGCGGAAACCCCTAGAATTAATAAAATATTGGCCACATTACTTCCAATAATATTGCCAAAAGCAATTTCATAAGATTTTTTAAAGCTTGCCACTTGGGAAACAAATAATTCCGGTAATGAGGTACCAAAACCAACAATCACCAGACCTATAACCAAGGGAGATAATCCAAGAGCCTTCCCCGTTTTTTCTGCAGATGATAAAACAAATTCAGCGCCGTAATATAAAATAACAAAAGACAAAAATAGCGCAAAACTATGAACCCAAGGGCTTTGAATATCTATAAAGGCTTGTGGTATCATCTGAAAACCTGTTTAGTTAAGGATCAATTATGGAAAAATTCTACTCTATGTTTACCCAAAAAACTCTAAAAATACTAATCATTCTTTTTTGTTTTTTAGGAGATTTTTCAATCCTACTTTTCTTTTATATGAAATTTAATAATTTTGAAACATTTAAAAAACTTATGAGCATGTTTCCATTTCTAAATATCAACATGATAGAAGAGGAGATGATAGAACCATTGTTCAGATTCACTATGCAATCGTTAGTATTATTCTTCTTTCTACTCATTATAATTCATTCAGTAGTTTATATTCTTTTTTGGTATGAAAAAAAAAGTGCCATGAATTATATTAAAATTTTAAGTTTATTAGGTGCACCATCAAGTGTTTTCTTTGTAGTTGAAGGAATTGAATTACACGTAGGATTTGCCTGGTTTATTGTGCAAACTTTTTTATATGCCTATACCTTCTTTGGATTATATTATTTTAAAAAACTGGCAAAATAAAATTAACTTCACCCGGTCTGGTCCACCAAGGCATTTCGACAGTTTTTCCCAGGTGAAAACGGTATCCAGCTAAAGCCAGCAATAACGACTCAAAGGCTTTTGGTTTTTTGACCAGAATTTCTTTCTCATGATCATAAATAAAAAGATTCAATTTTTCTTCCAAACTTTTTAAGATATTAAGTCTGGCCAGCCCGGCACTTCCCATAATATTAAGCTCATTTAAATCATTCCGGGTAACGATCTTGGCCCGAAGCAGTTCAATTAGTACCATATCCACATCAGATTCAAATAAATTAAAATTTCTAGGGAAATGTCTTTTTAAATAATCCACCCGGTACACTAGCATCATAGAGGAGTGACCAAAGGAATCATAAGAAGTTTTAAAAATCTCCAAGAGAGCGTCATAGTAGTTACACCAAATCCAAAAATCCAAAGGTCTATTCCAATAAGGTAAAATATCCTTCTTTAACCTTTTTTTAAAAGACCTCGACAACATATGTTCCTTAGAACTTTTTCTAAGTATATCGCGAGCTGGCTCAATCTCGTCGGAAACATTTCTATTTCTTTCATACTCTTTGGGATGATTGACTATTTTTTTTTGATCCTCATGAAGAAGGATATTAATTTTTTTTCGAACTTCAACAATGGTAACCTCCGGGCATTTTTTTTCGCCGGGACATTCCAGTGCACAAGTTGTACATACCGGGGAAACCAATGGGCAATCCACAACAATATCACTTAATTCGTATTTATCGGCCCAATCCTTGATAAAAGTATCACGGCTGCTATTTTCATCCTTTAATTGAAGCAAACTTTTTAGAAATATACGTTGGCCACCTGGATAATATTCAAGAAGCGAACAATAAAAATCATCATTACGCCCTCCTCTTATATCCATACCTGCTATATATTTTTTTTCCATATTAAATCGGCTTTTCCACAGTAAAATCCAAAATGCTCATTGTACTAGATCTGACAAGTTTTTCAATAATTGGATACTCGTCATTCTTATGAATGAGAATAAAACAACCACCGCCCCCTGCTCCACAAACTTTCATACCGACGTCTTTTATCTCTTTTCTTATCTCTCCCAACAGTTTCCTTTGGGAATCAACCACGATTTGTGGAAAAAGTTTTTCTCTTTCTTCACCTTCTTTTTTAATCAATTCAAAGAAGGCATTCCAATCTTTTAAAGTGATGGCATCATAGGCTTCCTTGGCATATTGAGCAATATTAGCAAGGCCCGTGCGAATAGCGGGATTTTTATTAAAAAAGCCTTTATAAACCTCCCAATTATTAAGACCAGAAAAACGCATTTCGCCGGTAAAAACCAAAGTCATACGCTCTTCAATTTCTTTTTTTAACTTATCCGAATAAAGCTGGGAAACCTTGATCCCCCCTACGGTTGGGATAAGCGCCAGCACTCCACCATAAAGTGCTGGATAATAATCCTGGTAACCAGTTTGACCACTATCTAAAAGGATTGCTTCCACATCTTTTACTTTTCTTATAATTGATTCTTTGTCTTCTTCGATTTTTAGCAGTTTTAAAATAGCTTTATAAAAGGTGATCCCCATAGCAGATGATCCGCCCAAACCGGCTCCGGGAGGGGAACCGGAACTTAGGGTTATCTCTAAATTTTTTTTAACTTCAAAAAGCAGCAATATCCTCACAAAAAAATTAAAATTACCAAATAAAGCTGTTGCTAGGTTGGCGTTTGTTAATTCTGTTGTTTTAAACTCTTTGGTCTGACCATAATCTTTTGTAATAAAACGAATTCCTGGAAAATTTATTTCTTTTAACTCCACCCTGGCTTTCAAGCTGGTGGCTAAATTCAAAGTATAGGCATTGGGTAAAACTAAATTAATGGGATGGATATCCAATGTTCCACCCAGTAAATCTATTCTAACGCTCCCTTGTTCTACTATCATTCTTTTATATCTCCACTATAAATGGCAATATGAGGAATTTGTCTACATTTCCCGAATAAATCCAATCCGTAACCATAAACAAAATGATTATCAATAGTAAATCCCAGATAATCAATATTGATTTTGTATTTCTCCCTGGAAGGTTTATATAAAAGCGAAGCCAGCTTAATAGTAGCTGGTTTTCTTCCTTCGAATAGCTCCATTAGGTGATGAATAGTAAGACCAGTATCAACAATGTCTTCAATAAGTAGCACATGTTTATTTTCAATATCTTTTTTAAGATCCAAATACACTCTGATGTTGCCGCTACTTTCTGTCGAATGACCATAAGAAGAAATAGAAATAAATTCCAACCGCTCAATGGGTACTTTTATTTCCCTTAATAAATCAGCTGTAAACATAAAAGCACCGGTGAGTACCCCCACCACCACCAATTCCTTTCCCTGGTAGTCTCGGTTGATTTGGACACCTAGTTCTTTGATTCTTTGTTTTATTTGTTCTTGGCTTATAAGAATTTTATCCATCACGCTTCTCCGGCTTGCTTACATTGCAGTAAACATCAATATCACATAACCTATCAAAAAAAGAATAGTAACTACCAGTAGAAAAATGGGGGCCATGAGCACTAAAATACTTTGTTGAGTATTCATCCCCAGATTGCTTTTGAGCCCGGCAAAAAAAAGTAATATCTGATAAAGTTTAGCCAGTACAGAGCCAAAGAGCGGAATTAATAATAAAATATTCGCACTCAGAGTGGAAGTAACTACATCTATCGCTCCCAATTCATCGAGTTCATCGTACTCAAATAACTTCATAAAAAAAACTACAATCATTTCCCACACTTTAATATAAACCCACGCTGTAACTGGAAATAACACCACAAAGAAGAGGGTAATAGTAATGTTGGTAATTTGTCCCGAGTAGTAAAGTTGAAAAGCTATCCAGCTATTGAACGACGAACCCGTATTTATAAAATTGAGTGCCGAAATCCCCAGATTGATTGACATAATCGTGTAAATTGCACTGATAATTTCCATGATCCAAGAAAAACATATCACTTCTTCGCGCTTTAGTTGAATCAGGTTGTATTTATCATCAGATGGCGGAAAGGGAACCACCGTTGAACTTTCACGCATGGCCATTCTGTGCTGTCGTAACACCTCATGTGTTTTAAAAGGATGTATCAACATCATAAAATAAGAATAAAATGCATCACATGTGTGTTTAATCATTTAAAAAATCACTTTTTACATGTCTAAATCTGGATAAATCGCCCAAGTGATAGTGAAACTCCAGATCATTTTTAGTGTCTTGTATTATCAAATCACCTTCTTTAAAAATAACATGAAAGGTGGAAGAGTAAAATGTAAAAGAAAATAAGACCCCTTTATTATTATTTTCAACTCGCTTTTTTACAAAATCAGCTTCTCTTTGTAAAAAATCCAGTAGCTCCTTAAAACCTGAGTTTTTTGGTTTATTTTCAGGGTTTTTAGACAAAACATTGAATTTGGAGGCATTGTCTATTTTGAATGCATACTCACGGTTGAAAATTAATGAAAAATCAAACTGTTTATTTTCCTTTACGAAGCTCTCTGGAATTACGCGTTTATCCCAAAAGTCTTGCACATTAGAAAAAAACAATCTGACAATATTTTGATCTATCTCATAAATCGTCTCTTCTAGATTAGTTTTAACAAAAAAACCAGTTTGGCTCCCATACTTTCTAAAAAGTTTCAAATCAATTTTTTTATCAAGCGTTAAAACCATATGGGCAATCTGGTCCTTATATTCTATGCCGTTTTCTGGTAGCCAGATATTTTGCGCCTGCATATTCATCAAAGCTCCCAAAAAAACTAGATAATACTCTTCATTAAATCGCAGCCCCTTTAACACCTCAGGATTGGTAGTTTGCTTTGGGGAATAGATTGAAAAAGGAATATTTCTTAGATTTTCAATTTTAATTTCTGTTAGATTTTTAGAAAGAGTTTCCCAATCAAGATATTTCAAAATTTTTCGATCAACAAAATCCTCTTCGGTCATACTGAATGCTCTAACTAGTCGGTTATACTTCTCACTGTTTTGATGAACATTTTCTTCTACATAAATCCCTTCCAAGGGTGAGTCATCATAAGCAACCACTACCAATTCATCCACTTCGGTTTTTACCAATATATAAAAGCTGGGGTCAGTTTGCATTTTTTTGCCCAGAATAAATTCAACTTTGCCTTTTTCAAATTCAAAGATAACTTTTCGATTCAGATCAGGTATAAACAGGTCAATATTTTTTTCACTAACTTCTTGTTTACTTAAATACCGTTTAATTTTTATTCGGGAGAGTACATCAAAAAAATATTTTATTTCTTCGGGTGATACAGGGTAATTTAATTTCTTGGTGTAAAAATTATTATTTAAATAAATTATCTCGTTTTGATTCATTGTAGAAAACTTAAGCATAGTTCCAAGTTTATGCGCATCGAACAAGCGGTTTTCGGATTCTTCTAGCAATTTTTTCTTACTTTGCCCCAACTCTTCAAAAAAATAAGTAAAAATTAGAAGTGCACTTAACACCCCCATGAAGAATAAATTCTTTTTCATAATTTTTTCTTTCGTTGATAAAACCAAATCGACAAAACAATAAAAACTAATGGTAAAAATAAAACAGAAAAATAAAAAATCAGACCAATTTGATGACGATTTAAAAATACCGGTTCATTTTTTCCAAGCGGCAAATTAAATTCATCAATCTCACCACTTTTAACCAGCCAGGAAATAGCGTTTACGAATAAATTAAAATTTTTACCATACTTTTCGTAAGCATTTGACACAAAAGTCGAATTACCTATTACGACTACTTTGGTTGGTCCATCTATTTGACGGGAAATCCCAATAAGATCTATAGGGCCTTTAAAATCTTTATCCTGATTGAAAACCACTTTACCTTTTACCATTTCTTCTGGATTATTATCCGCCCAGCTGGCAGGGAAGGGGCTCGTTTTCAAATCAAAAAATAATTCAAATTTTTTGCTTTCCTCATTATTTCCGGGTCGTACACCAGAAACCAGTGGAAAAAAAACTGGTCCTTCTTCTATGGATAATATCGGATGGTTCCCTTTGATTTTACTGAGCATGGGGACAGACCCATTTGATCCATCAATAAAAGAAAGCTGATCTATGACAATATTATTATCAATTTTTATACCAAATCGCTGCAGCATAAACCTTAAATCAGCATGCTTATCACCATTAAAAGTGGGGTCCAGCCCTACTAACAGCTTGCCCCCACGACCGAGATAATTTTCTATTAATTGCAATTCTGGTCTCATCAAAGCAGTTTTCGGGCCCCAAATAACTATCAGATCAGTATTTTCTTTTATATCAAAAAGTGAAAGCGTATTTTCTGAAAAAATATTAAAGTAAGCTTTTTTTAAAATAGCGGCTACGTTATAAATACCATCTTTGCCTTTATCCTCAAGTGAAAGTTCTCCATGTCCTTTGGTAAAAAGAATTTGCGGATCACGCTTTCTGGTCAGTCGTAAAATACTATTGGTAAGTGCCAGCTCGGAGGCTTCGGTTATCTGATCAACTCGATTATTATATTCAATTTCAATAGTACCACTTTTATAAATTTCATGCTTTTTAACCAAATCAGGACGAAGCTCAATATCCACCTGTTCAACATCTATAAGATTATTTTCAAATCGATAAAGATTCGTAAGTGCCTTTATCGCGAGTATTTCATTCTTCCTACCAAAAATTCTAATGGTGATTTTACCTTTTATATTTTTAAGCATATTCACCGTCTCAAAAGTTAGCGAATTATGCTCCATATCCGAGATATCTGCCTGGCGAGGATGTTTATAAGCAAGATAATTAACCGCTGCCAAAATCCAGAAAATTAAAAGAATTGATATCGATAAGGAAATTAATTTATAAAAATAAGGACCGCTGTAATATTTTTGAAATTTTCTTCTATCCCAGATAATCATTAATATACTAAAACCGATGGTAAATAATGCTGTGGATAAATTCAAAGTTAAGGTATCAGGTAAAACCACCCAAAGTGAAGCCGTCACTAAATACATTAATCCACAAATTACCCATAAAAAATTTTTAAAAATACTTTTGGGTTCTACCATTTTCTAGTCTCCAAGGACTCTTTGGTGAGCCACAAAAAAAATCCTGTAAATGACAAAAAATAAACCACATCATAAGAACGGATCTCTCCTCTTACAAATGCTTCAAAATGATAAGCAATGCTTAGGTATTGCGCTATTTCTCCCAGCATCCAATTGTTCGTGGCATTCAAACTTACCGCTAACAACATGACTAGCATCAAAAAGGCAAATCCCATAAAAGCAGCCACAATAGGGTTATCAGTTAAACTGGAAGCAAACAAACCTACCGAAATAAAACACATTAAAGTAAACGAAAAACCTACATAGGTGGAAATAATCATTCCAATATCACCGTGTCCCGTAAGGCCTATCATCACTGGAAAAATTATTGTCAGTAGCAGCAAAAACCAAGCCATACTGATTCCTGCTAAAAATTTACCAATAACAATTTGAGAGATATTCAACTTAGATAAGAGCAGCAATTCCAGCGTATGGTTTTTTCTCTCTTGAGTCAGTAGTCCCATGGTAAGCATAGGAGACAAAAAAATAAAAAGAAGATTAATATTTCCAAATACTGGTGCCAATACCGCATTAGTTATACTTAAAGTAGTCAAATCCTTCGCTGCTATTACATAATTAAAAAATAACCAACCTATAATTAGAGAAAATAAAGATGCAATGATATAAATAAATGGTGAATTGAAAGCATCCATCAAATCTTTTTTAAAAAGTACCATTGTCCCTTTTATATACCAGATCATAGTCATTATTTAACCTTGGGTTATTTCTTTAAATACATCTTCGAGATCTAATCTTTCTTCATTCATGGATACCAATCCACAATTATTTTCCACTAAATATTTCGCTATTTGACTCCTAACATCTTGTAGTGAATTCAAATAAATTTTTATAGAGGTGTGATTATTTTTTAAAGCCACTTCCATTCTCTCAAAGCCAAATAAATTTGACATATCATTTTGAGTATTGGTGTTCCAATTCAGCAGTTCAATGTTAAGTACTTGTTTGCTACCAAACATTTTCTTAATTTTTTCTTTAGGACCGCTTTCGATCAATATGCCCTTATGGATAATAGTTAAATCATCACATATTTTGTCAACTTCTGTTAATTGGTGAGAAGAAAATAAGATAGTATGCTTACATCTTAAAGATAATATAAGATTTCTAAATTCTATCACTGAATTTGGATCTAAGCCCACAGTGGGCTCATCTAAAATTATAATATCCGGATTATTAATCATGGCCTGAGCTAATGCCACTCTTTGTTTGAATCCTTTAGATAAATTTCCAATAAGCCGTTTTTTTACTGGGATTAAACTGCACTGATTGATTATTTCATCAATTTGAGTCCTGATGATTGATTTTTCCATCTTAAAAATTTGTGCAACGAATTTTAAATAATCATCCACCACCATATTTTCGTAAAGGGGAGGATTTTCTGGCAAAAATCCGATAGTGCCGCTTACCTCCACACTGCCTTCGCTGGGATTAGTAAGACCTACCAGTATATTAAGCATAGTGGATTTTCCAGCACCATTAGGACCTAAAAAACCGTGGATGGTTCCCTTCTTAACCGAAAAACTCAACTTATCAAGTGCTTTGAGACCCGGCCATATTTTTGTGACAGCATTCACTTTTATTACGTCCAATTATCCTCCCAATACCTATGTAGCTTATTGTAGCAAATTAATCAGAAATTGAAAAATAAGGTTTCAATTAAAATGATCCGATAGTAACCGTATCATGGAATCACTAATTCGTTTCAAACATTATTTAGAAGAAGCTAAAACTATTTTAATAACCACTCACATTATCCCTGATGCGGACGGAGTTGGTAGTCAGATAGCCCTTGGGATTGCCTTAAAACAATTGGGTAAAACCGTTTATTGTGTGAACGAAGAGGAAATTCCCAAAAAACTTAAATATCTTGATACCACCAACATTGTTACTTCATTTAAAGAATTTAACAAAAAAGTAAACGTTCATGAAATTAATCTTTTTATCATAGTTGATGCCAACAATCCTGAACGAGTTGGTCCCAACCTGCAAAAACTAGCACAAAAAAGCCAAAACTTTCTCTATATCGATCATCATCCTTCTCCTCGTGAGATAAGCTCATTACATTGTATAGACCAAGAAACTTCCGCAACCGGCGAAATCATTGGCCGTCTGATCAATTCATTAAAGATTGAATTCACCGCCGAAATGGCCATCCCTTTATATACCGCTATTATGGTGGATTCCAGCAGTTTTCGTTATCCAAAAGTAAACGCTAATACGCATAGATTAGTTGCCCAATTAATGGAAACAGGGGCCATTCGCCCCTCCCTAACCTACAACATGATGTATGGAACCAGATCCATTAATCACATGAAATTTTTAGGCAAAATTTTATCAGAAGCAGAAACCAACAAAGAGAAAACGATTGCCTGGATTTGCATAAGAGAAAGTGACTTGAAAAAATTCAACGTCGATATGGAAGACACACATGGCTTTATCAATCATCTACTGGTTTTAGATGAAGTCGAGATAGCTTGTATGTTTAGAGAGGAAAAAGAGTTTGTCAAAGTCAGTCTAAGATCCACTTCCACTTGTGATGTGGGAACCATGGCCCATGCCCTCGGTGGTGGTGGACATAATCATGCCGCCGCTACTCAAATCAAAGGCGATTTAGATCATGTCGTCAAGCGTACCATATTTCAATTGGCAATCATGAAAGATAGCTTAAAAAACAAATAGGTTTCAAGGCTTAGCGATCTTTAAGAATATCGCCCAGCACTTGTTTGGTTTTATCTGAAAAATTCAAAGAACCGCTTTTTAGCACATCTTTCAATTTTTCCACCGTATTGGAATTTGACGGATCGTTTAGTGATACTGCAGGTTCAGCAATTTCTTTCATATCGCTTAGTCCAACTGGAGTTGGAATGGGTTCTTTTTTTATCTCGTTTTTTTGGGCTTGATTAAGTTTAACCTTCTCCCTTATTTCACTGGGAGATAAATCAATTTTTACATCATTCTTTCTGATAACTTTAGAATTCGATTTTTCTTTGATATTATTAGCTGCTTTGGAAGATGATGCTCTTGACCTACCAGTGCTTGGCAAATTAGGATCGAAACCACTAAATATTTTCATCATTACCTCATTAAAGAATTGATTCTTATCAATTCTTACAGTCACTATTATTATATATTCACTATCACTTTTTTTAATCGGGCAAAAAAATCGCAGTTTGATAAACCGTTTTTTAAATTATTAATTTCAATCAATTGTCGTTATCAAGAGAAAAATTGTTGTCATAAAAAAAAATACAAATAAATTTTTTTCTTACCTTCGCATATTGAAAATGCTTACATTAAGCTTTTAAATTTAAGAGCTTGGTATTTTTTGCCGACTAGGTAATACAAGTTAGATTTTAAGGATTGAAGTAAAACTCAATTCTGATAAGCTGGTAGTTGACGTTTTCGGTCAAATATATGTCGAGAAGTCAGCTCTTAAAAAGGATGTTTTTAATAATTATTTTTGCTTGAACCTTCGCTGTACGTAAGCTCAAGAAGAACGTTAAGAGTAATCAAGGTTCAGACTTTCAAAGAAAACGACGTTTTTTTTGAGAGAGCAACATGAAGGTAATAACCTATACAAAGAAACTGTTTACGCTAAGCTTAGTTTCCATTTCCCTGTTCCTTTTCTCCTGTAATGGAGTAGGTATCAACCCAAACATTCCAGGGATGTCTGGTCCTCATCTTTATTTGGATCAGGATTTCGTACGCATTGATGCAGTTTTTGAAAAACTGCAAATTATGGGTGGCGGTAGAATGCCATTCGACGCACTCGGATTAACCAAATATCCGAACTCATTTTTAGAATTTGGACCGGACGTTTTAACTGGCGGTACCATGATCGCTATTCATCTTTCCTTACAAGACGTCCTTTTTGGCCAAGAAGGTATCGACCAACTTGATCCGCAAACTTTACCCGATGGACGACCCCTTCCAGGTATCCAGGGTGGTAGATTACCAGCGATTGCTTTTGATGTTGATTCCATTAACAATATGGGTTTCTACATTGGAACAAGAGTATTTGGAATTTGGTATCCAATGCCTGCACTGCAAATCGGCTCAAACAACATTATTACCGCAAGATTTTATTCTGACGGTGTAAGAGCTGGAAACATTTCACTGGTTGGACCAAATAGTGAAGGTAACGGAAGTGGAGTTCTTTTACTAGTTGACCTTGGTGACAAAACCAAGAGCTACTTGAAGAACTACTACAAAAATTGGAAAGCAAATAACGAATAACCAAGCTATTTACTAGCTTTAACAGTCATGCCAGGCATCATCTTCCCATGATGCCTGGTTTTTTTTTATTCCAAGATTTTAATTTTATATTGCCGATAACTATCTTGAAAAGGTTTGGACATGGAGGCCCAAAAATGAAATTTTTTTTCACCACGTTAAGTCTTTCCATCTTATTGATGTTGCTATCTTGCGGAAATAATAAAAACGTTCACATCGAAGGAATTGACGGGCCTTATATTTTACTAAGCGACCAAACCCTAATCATGACTATGACTTTCAAGGATAGTACGCAAAAATCGGTTACCACCTACAAGCTCCCCCAATTTCAAAACGCTTACGTTGAAATAGGTCCATCCAATAACGGAGAACTCTCCATTTCATATAAATTTGATATTTTAGAACTTATAGAATTTGATGATGGAAAACTACCGCTAATTAATCTTCCTGATGAAAGAGCAATTCCCGGGATGGTCGGCGGATCACTTCCAGGTATCGATTTTGCCATTAATAATTTCGAATATTCATCTTTATATTTATCCGCCAATCATCTAGGCCTTTTTATCCCAGTTACTAATTTTGAAAAATTTTACTCCATAACTAGTTTTGATTATTTTATCAACAACAAAAAAGCCGGTTCCATAACCATGGTTGGTAAAGAAGCAGATCAACATATTCCAGGCATCCTTCTGATGCTTGATTTCGATCAAGATGTCAAAGATGATTTACTGACTTATCTTTCAAGCAAATAGTCAGTCTTCTAAAATATAAATTTGCCAGCGAAAATTAGTCTTTTCTGAATTTTCTAATTTGATATATTGTGGTTTTGCTTTATTTTCAAAATCATTAAGCACATAAAACTTTTCCCCAATCACTGCCTGCAAGTTAAAAAGACCCTGGTGTTTATCTGTATCCATTAAGTATTTTAAAAATTTAAGTCGCACTGGTTCTTGTTTAGACCCTAGTTGATCCAAAGATAGCATATCCATCAAAGCAGATCTGGAATAATAATTTTTTAAATTTTTATCATATTTCTTAATAGTATCTTCCGTAAATGGATAATCTTTTTCAAAAATATTCATATCAATACCCAATATGCTCAGGGATCTTTGTTCTCGAAGTTGAATCTTACTTTCAAACTCGCTTAGCTTCACTACTACTACCGGGGCAAAAGCGACGGTGTCTCTCGCGGGTTTTTCTTCCGATTTTACTGAAACACTTGGCAAAGGTGTCGGGGTAGGCTCTTCCATTAATTTGATAATTGATACAACTTCTGGTAACTCTTTTGAAGATTCTTTAACTGGTTTAACTGCAAATAAAAAATCACCCAAACCTTTTTCGTCGTACTCCCTAAGTGCCCCACGCAAAAACAATTCCCCCTCTAAATACTTGGATTGACCAGCTATATTTTTTCTAAAAATCACTGGAAGGATTGGCTTAAGCCAATAATATTTAGACTCAATATCCCTAAAAAGAGTTACAAATCGATCTAAACAACCAATCCCATATCCTTCTTGATTTAGGATATTCATAACATTAGAAGTTTTTAAAATTCTGGCCATTTCTGGTATATAAGAAAGACCGTAAAGGGAATCATTTTCGCTACAGATTTGCACAATCAATTTTCTACTATCTTGGCATATTTTTTTTCCAGCATCTTGATTTTCACATTTTTTTTCATTTTGACACCAATGCGTTCTCCATCTTTCAATAGATGGATCTTTAATAAGGTTTACTTCATTTTTATTAAATGCTTCGACATACGAAGGTCTGAGTCTTTTCAAAAACTTTTTCATTTCTGCGCTCTGGGGCTGACACTGGTCAAATAAATCCTCCCACTTAGTAGAACATGATTGTCTATCACCAAAATTTTTCAACATATCGTTATATTCTTTAAGCGTTTCAAATAAGTAACTGACGGATAATAACCGAAACACATAACGCAAATACTCAACATGTCTGCTCATAACATAATTAGGACAACGATTGGCATCTAGCAGTTCAGGAAAAAAAGCAAACTCCAGCTGGTTTAGATGTTCTGGATAAGCAAAATTGACTGCATCTTGTGCAACAATATTTTGCCGATATAATATTCTTCTAGTGTTTTTATCCACATCAATCAACGGTTCATAGGGAAGAAAAAAATTATCCGTGGCATATTCCCCCAACACTACATCGTTAAAGTAGTCTTCACCTTGTGTATTGAAAGAATAAACACCAATTATAATTGATAGTGACCAAATGATGATTAAAAGTGTTCTTGGGAAAAACATTTCTCTGCAATTCCTAAAATCTTATTTTACCAAAAAAAGACTCAGCTCTGGTATATATGTTATAACCATAAGCACCAAAAGTGAAAGAATTAAAAAAGGAACCGAAGCCTTATATAGCTCAGTTACTGGTTTTTTAAATCGAAAACTGGAAATAAATAAATTGATACCAACCGGCGGTGTTATATAACCAATCTCCAGATTGAGTAAAAAGATAATGGCCAAATGAATTGGATGAACATCAAATTCTAAAGCTATTGGAATAATCAACGGAACCACCACTACAATAGCACTAAAGATATCCATTAAACATCCAACCACCAGCAAAAAGATATTTAAGAAAAACAAGAACTGATATTTATTGGTTAAAAACTGTCTCATTAAGTCCAAGATTTTCATTGGCACTTCTTCATCCACCAAGTAATTGGTAAGCCCTAAAGCACAACACAATATCAGTAAAATTCCACCAACCAAACTCATACTATCAAGAACAACTTTGGGGATATCTTTAAAAAAATTTAAATCCTTGTAAACAAAACACTCTACTATCAAAACATAAAAACACGTAAAAGCCGCCGCCTCGGAAACAGTTACAAAGCCTCCATAAATGCTAAATAAAACTCCAAAGGGTAGCAAGACTTCATAAAAGCCAGCCTTTAAAGCTGACATCAATTCCCTAAAAGAAAAATGTCGCTTGTTTCTCACCTTTGGTCCGTTGATAACCGACCATAAAGATAATACCAAAATTAAAATAATCCCCGGCAATATACCTGCTCTAAATATTTTATCAATATCAACTTTTGCCACCAGCCCATAGAGAATAATCGGCAAGCTCGGCGCAAATAACAAACCTAAAGATCCAGATGAGGTGATGAGCCCCAGGGAGAATTTTTCCGTATAACCTTCTTTTTTCAAAATAGGATAAAGCAAACCGCCAAGTGCAATAATGGTAACTCCACTTGCTCCGGTAAATGCAGTAAAAAAAGCACAAACCACCAAACTAACAATGGCCACACCACCCGGTAACCATCCAAAAGCTGCTTCAGCTACTTTTAACAATCGTTTCGGCGCACCAGATTCTGCCATCATATAACCTGCAAAGGTAAACAAAGGTATAGTTATAAGAGTCGGTGCCGAAGAAATTTTATAAACCTCAATCGCTACCGCAGATACTTCCACACCGGCCATAGTAAAAAGCGACAAAGCTGCCAAAGACATTACAATAAATAAGGGTGTCCCCAACATAGCGGCAATCATTATTCCTGTGAATACCATTACTGCTAACATGATTTATCCTCATTATTTTTAGAAAAAGAACAAAGCAGTTTATTAAAAAATCTGCAAGCAATTAACATAAAACCAATTGGAATAATTAAAACCAAAAAGCCACTATGAATTCCCAAAAATTGTGGTTTGCCAAACTCCATTTCAACTTTAAATAAAACAAAGGATGCATAAATTAACCAGATCAGTGTTCCTAGTGAAACACATATAATTATCCGAGAAATAATTTTTTTCATTCTGTTGAATTTATTCTTCTCCAAATATTTTGAAACGATATCAATTCCCACGTGAGTTCCCCGTCCAGTGGCAATTACCCCCCCTAGAAAAGTACAGATGAAAACCAAATGCCTGACTAAAGGATCTATCCACATTACAGCCAAACCAACCCAGCGGCAGACAATATTCAAAAGTGCCAGCAGCAAGATTAACATTATGAAAACTACCAATCCCACAGAACTGACTTTTTCAACTGTTTTATCCAACTTATTAAAAAACTTTAGTATCATGCTTCATCCACTATATTTTTTTACTGAAAATCTCAATAACCTTTTTAGATAAAACTTTCCCTTCCAGATCTTTGATAACTTGTGCCCTTATTAAATTACTTTTTTTAATATCTTCTTTAGAAAATTCCACAAATTCCATCCCGGTAGATTTCATGGCATCAAGGGCCTCTTGGCTTTCTTCGACCGTCTTTTTATTGACTTCGTCAGAATATTTAAAGCAAATTTCCTTAACTTTAGCACGGTACTTCTCGGGCACTTTGAGCCAAGCCTTGTTATCAACCAGAAAAGCCCCCATAGAAAAAGCTATCGGAAAATTAATCAAATAATTAACTTTGGTATTCCACTGCACTGCCAATATGGCCATCGGTGGAGCGTAGGTAGCCTCTAATATTCCAGTTTGCAAGGAAGTTAAAACATCTGTCATCGCCAGAGGAACCCCCACCAATCCCAAATTAGAAATCAGCGTAGAAACCAGCTTATCTCCTTCCCACAACCAGATTTTCATTCCTTTCATACCGTCTATACTAGATGCTTTTTTCTTTGAAATAAAATAAACCTGACCTAATTCATAAAAACCTAAATTAACAAATCCATTTTTTTCAAATCCGCTATTGAAATAATCAGTCATTTTTTTTAGCGTTTGAGAGGCTTTGTTGTAATCATCATAAAAAGTAAAAGGAACTTCCATAATTCTTACATCACCGTATATTTCCGACAAGGTTTTACCAGTAAAAATTCCTCCGTGCAGCTGTCCTACCCGAATTTTCCGAAGGACATCACTCTCGTCGCCTTGGGCACCTCCGTAATAAACCTTAATTTTAACTTCACCGTTGGTAGCCTTATCTACATCTTTGATAATTTTTTTAAGATATTTTGCCCAAGTTGTACCATCGGGAGCAAGAATTCCAACTTTTATCTCCGTAGCAAAGGCTGAATTTAACAAAAACCAAAACAGTATAAAACTCAATTTTTTCTTCATTAGCACTCCAATCAAAACAAATCTTTTTCAAATTTCTCAATTAAATTAAATTTTTCAATAGCAACAATTTGGTAAATTCGATACTTGCTATCACCCAGCAAGGACATTGATGATACTTTGCCAGGCTCCCATTTTTTCTCTTTTTTAAGCTTCATTTTGGCTTCATTTAAAAAGATTTTTTGAGCCTGATAACCCGCCCTATCACCATTTGGTATCAAATAATGCTCTATATACATGACTCGAGCAAGCCAATTGTGCGGATACATTTCAATAGTCTTTTTAAAAATCTCTTTACCAAGCTCAGGATTACCCCCTAGCATTTTGGGTCTAGAAGCTTCATAAGCACCATAATACATCCCACAGGCACCCCAATTCATATCAGGTTTGTTTTTACAAACCCAATCATACATATCTTTAGCAATCGACGCATAAACTACTAACTTCATATCATCTTTTTGCAAGTTAATAAGGGCACTCAGCGCTTGCGCAAAATACATAACGCCTTCCAAATCACGAGTTTTATTGCTTAACCGACTATTTAAAAAATCAACTATACCGTCTTTGGTTTTTGCAACCTTCACTAGCTCCTCAAACTCAAACCCTTGCTGTTTGAAAAAAAGCATCCCATATCGCAAAGCCTGCGAATAATTGTAAATAGCCTGCATCTTTTCTTTACTCTCATCAACTTCCTTGAATTTATCAGTTAAATAATCTGTTTCATTTATTAAAAATGCGTATGCCGTATATCCTTTGATAAGCGTAACTAATATTTCTGCATCTTCTCTTTTCAAAGACCAGATTGCTTCCGCTAATTTTAGCGAAGGCATTGTTCCTTGTTTAAAATTGGAATAATTAATCTCTTCCTCACTCATAAAAGAAGCTTCGTACAGAATGTCTGCAAAGGGTGCCAGGACCACCTTATTTCGAATGCTGGCGCATGAAACCAGACTCAGTAGCAACAATAATTTCACCCCAGACTTAAACATAAAGACATCTCCTTATCTATATCTGTTTGAATTAAGTAAGTATTATAGACACGAATAATCATAATCTGCCATAAATTTCAGTTATTTACCAGTGAAATACCACTAAAAGATATTGCCCTATTGTAGTTATTAAAATCTATGCTATTATGGCATTCTACACTAAATGCAAGGGGTTTATATTGTATAAATGGACTGTGTATTTGAGTGATCTAGTCTGATTTGTTAATATTTTGCTTCTTAACAGAATCTACTGATCAGTCAAAATTAAAAAAAGTGTTAAGGAGCGTATCGTGGAAACCAATAACCCAACTTCAACTATAAAATCCAAAATAAACATTGCAGAAAACCAAGTGATTGATTCTACCTTTCCTAATAATAAAGTAACCAGCCTACGACCTACTCGTTCAATTATACCGACTAGAAGCCTTTACCGCACTGGAATTAAAACCACCGTTACCCCTCCTAAGGATCGTGAACTTCTTAATAAAGAAGAAAAATAATAATATCATTTTTTATCTTTTTTCGTAGCTTCTTTGGATCTCATCAATTGAATTTTGCTTAATGATACTCAGTTCTTTCAAACGCTGTTCATATACATAATCAAGATATTTTTTGCGCCAGATAAACATATTGTTAATAAAACTAACGTGCAATTCTTTGAGATCTTTAACACAAAGATTTTTTTCTTCTCTGGATAATTTATCCAAGGATTTAGTTTGCTTCACGCCTTCTTTTTCGTCAACAATCATTGTTGTAAAAGCCCCATTGCAGACTTCTTTTTTGTATTCAAAATAATTTTCAAAGGTTTCTCGAAATGAGGCAATTTTATCTGGATAGTACACCGGTTCCATCTGAGGAATCTCATTCATTAATTTCCTGATTGCCACTGATGAATCAGCTCTAGAGAAATCTATACCTTCTAATTTTAAAGTAGCCGTTGTGGTGGGCACAATAGCATCCTGAGCATGGCTCTCAATATTTGCCATCGTCAAAACCGCCCCAAAAATACTCAAAAGAAAAATTCTCATAAGACTGGATTGTAGCCCACAATTTGGAATTGATCAATTTATGATAACCTAAATCTTTTACGCCACTGCCCGGTAGACTCTTTTGGATAACCAAGAAAATTTTTCAGTTCATCGATAAACATATCCAGCGGAAATCCCACGACATTAGAATAAGAACCCTCAATGCGATCGATAAAAGTCAAAGATTGCCCCTGAATACCATAAGCTCCCGCTTTATCTAGAGAATCCCCGGAATCTAAATAATTTTGTAGAAGATCTTTATCTATTTTTTTAAAATGAACTTTGGTTTTACAAGAAAAAACTTTGTAACAACTATCCTTTATATTCTGCTCATATTTCCCAATATAGACCGCTGTAATCACGTCATGATCGCGGTCAGACAGCCTCAATAGCATATTTTTCGCATCCCCAATATCCCTGGGTTTGCCAAGAATTTCATTCTCCAAACAAACAATAGTATCTGCACTAACCACCAATTGATATTTTTCATTATCTCTAATTAATTTTTGTAAAATATCCTGTCCTTTTTGTTTAGCAATATCCTCCGCAATCTTTTGCGGTGAGATTTCCATGCTTTTTTCTTCTATGGAGGAGATTTCTATCACAAAAGGAATTTGTAACCAACCAAGCAATTCTTTACGTCGAGGACTCTTACTTCCTAAAACCAACCGATAATTATCTGTTATTTTCATGAATAATCCGCCAAAATTTTCTACGGGTACTGTTTAATATTTTTCTATCACTTTTTGCCATTCCCCAGAAATCAGATTCTCGGCGAACACTGTAATCTGCCATGGCCTTGCTATAATACTTCGGTCCATATTCCATTAACTCATAGGGAAGTCCTTCTTTCTTCGATTCTTCAATATAAGTTGCGTAAGCACCTATACTTTGACTCTCTAGCTTTCTTATAAACTCTAAAAGATAGTTGTAACGCAAAAATAGATCTCCCTTTTCATCTGCCAGGTCTTTCCAAAGTCTGTACCCCATCTCCTCTCTTAAAATCTTTTCATCGATGGTCTTTCCATAAAAAACCTGAGAAAACTTTCGTAGCCAGAGTTCTCTTGCAACCATAACAGTAGGAATTCTTCTGGTCACTAACTCTCCGATTTGAAAGGAATGAATAAGATCTCCTTCATATTTATCAATATTTTTCCCTCTAAAATCCACCTCATACCAAGTATTGGGTGATAAAGGATAAGATTGTGCTTCATCAAAACCCAATTTTATATACTCACCGGTTGGGAATGTAGTGATTGCCGAATTATAGACATCAAAACCTCTTTGTTTGAAAAATGTTTGGTTACCAAGAAGAACTACTAATTCCATCGACAAATCCTGACCGATTATCAATCCATTTGGTAAAGACAGAATAAGTTTAGTAGGTTTGTTGGCCCACTCGTTGTTTTCTTTTATCAATTTATTTAAATAATCATATTGCTTGGAGTATTCTGCTCGAGTCAAACTTTCAAACAAGTCTTTTTCATCCAACTCCTTTTCTCTATTCAACCATTCATCTATTTCAGAAATTTGTAAAACCGAAAATAGTGAATCTGTCTCTCTTAAACTGCTAACCTCTACTTCATTGGTCTCCCTGGACAACCATAAAATATTTCCATAATTAATTCTGGAATAAAGAAAAAACTCCTGGTTACTCATATTAAATTCATTAAAAGTAATAGATGAATTGGGGGACAATCTTACCAAAGTTCCATTCATTAAAAATACCCATGCATAACTATTATCCTCGGTACGCAGCTCATTAGTTTCATAAACTTTAGAATAAAACCCCACCTTAAAAACTCCATCATGTCTCTCATTAATACAATTTCCAACACATTTGATAATTCGCCCAACTTCTTCAAGATTGTTTTTATCCCTTTGTACGTTGGCCCAATCCGGAAATTTCTTTCGATAAAGTTGATCTCTTTTCCAATAATTAAAATCGAGCCATTCATTAGGGTCCAAATTCTGCCAATCTATCAAACTTTTGGTTTGCCCTTTATAAAAAATCTCTTCGCTATGTGATAAACTAATCACCATAAATTGAGATATAATTAAAACTAACCATAAATATCTATTCAAATCGCTATCCTTTACAAACCTAATACTCCCGAACATTTTTCGTCATTATTGATCAATATTTTTAAACATTTAATTATTTGGGCCCAACCGGGGGAATAATTTATCCTTATAAGCAAAAAAGTTGACACCCAAAGTCAGCCTCTGCTAAAAAAGCAGTTGATTTTGTAATACAATTGACTCATAAATCATAAAAAAGTCAGGAGAAAGCACATGTCTGAATCAAGCAGTCCTCAAGGTTCATTTTCTTTTGTAGAGGCCGAACATGAAATTTTAAAATTTTGGAAGGAAAAAAATATTTTCAAAAAAAGTTTAGAAAAAACCAAAAAAGGCAAACCTTATATTTTTTATGATGGTCCTCCCTTTGCAACTGGACTTCCTCATCATGGACACTTGGTTGGTTCAATATTAAAAGACATTGTTCCTAGATATTTCACAATGAAAGGTCGATATGTAGAAAGGAGATGGGGTTGGGATTGCCATGGTCTTCCAATTGAACACGAAATCGATAAAAGTTTAAACCTGACTGCCGATGAAGCCGTCGCCAAACTGGGAATTGCTGGTTACAACAATGAATGCAGGAAAATTGTAGACCGCTTTACCAAGGAATGGCAAAAAACCATTACCCGTCTAGGTCGTTGGGTAGATTTTGAAAACGATTACAAAACCATGGATACTGATTTTATGGAATCCATTTGGTGGGTTTTTAAAAGTTTATGGGACAAGGGTTTGATGTATAAAGGGACCAAGATCGTCCCCTTCTCAACTGCGTTTGGAACTGGTATTTCTAATTCCGAAGCATCATCCAACTATCAAGACGTTCAAGACCCCGCTATCACTATTTTATTTAAAGCAGTTGATGAAAATGCCTACTACGCCGCATGGACAACCACACCATGGACACTTCCGGCTAACCTCGGACTTTGTGTTGGTGATGAGATCGAATATGTATTAGTTGAAGACCAGGAACTTAAAAAAAATATTTACTTCGCCAGAAATTGCTTACCCAAATACGAAAAGAAAAGAAAATTTAAAGAAATCAAAACCGTACTGGGATCAAAGCTCAAGGGAAAAAAATATGAACCACTTTTTCCATACTTTAAACATTTGGAAAGCGATGGTGCTTTTCGAATTTTTAGTGATGGCTATGTAACAACTGATGATGGTACTGGCATTGTTCATACTGCTCCTTCTTTTGGTGAAGATGATTATCGGGTCTTCAAAGAAGCAGGTCTCAATTTGGTAGCCTGTCCCTTGGACAACGCAGGCAAATTCACCAAAGAAGTATCTGACTTTAAGGGTGTTTATGTAAAAGACGCTGATAAAGGTATCATTCGAATGCTTAAAGAAGATGGAAAACTGTATGACCAATCTGTTATTGTTCACAGTTATCCATTTTGTCCACGAAGTGATACACCCCTGATCTATAAAGCTATTCCCTCATGGTATGTGAAAGTCGAAGAAATTAGAGATAAAATAATTAAGGCCAATGAAGAAATTAATTGGGTCCCCTCTCATATTAAACATGGCCGTTTTGGCAAATGGTTAGAGGGTGCTAGAGACTGGGCTATTAGCAGAAACCGATACTGGGGAACTCCGCTACCCATTTGGGAAAATGATGAGACTGGTAAATTTATCTGTATAGGCTCAATTAAAGAACTTGAAAGTTATACCGGAATAAAACTAACTGATCTTCACCGAGAATTCGTTGATAATCTAACCTTTGCAATCAAAGGAGAAAAAGGAACCTACAAAAGAATTCCAGAGGTTTTAGATTGCTGGTTTGAATCGGCTTCCATGCCTTACTCACAACTTCACTACCCGTTTGAAAATCAAGATGTTTTCAAGGCAGGTTTCCCTGCCGAATACATTGCTGAAGGAATTGATCAGACCAGGGGCTGGTTTTATAACCTAACCATTTTATCAGCCGCTTTATTTGATAAACCTGCCTTTAAAAATGTTATTGTTAACGGAATTGTTACTGCCGAAGATGGCAAAAAAATGAGCAAGAGACTCAAAAATTACACTGCTCCAGATGATTTGATGGAGGAGTTTGGTGCCGACGCCTTCAGACTTTACCTAATCACTTCGGGACTTGTTCGCGCTGAAGAACAAAAATTTGCTGACAGTGGTGTAAAAGACATGGTCAGAAGAGCTCTTTTACCATGGTTTAATTCCTTCAAATTTTTTAGCACCTACGCCACAGTAGATGGTTGGAATTATAAAAGCCATTTTAAATACGGAAAAAATATCACCGATGAATGGGTTCTTTCAAGCCTTCAAACATTAAAGAAAACTATTGCTAAAGAGATGCATGAGTACAAGCTGTACAACGTCGTTCCCGCACTTTTTAATTTCATTGAAGATTTAACTAACTGGTACATTAGACTTAACCGTTCCCGTTTTTGGGGTGAAGGACTAACAGATGATAAATGCGCCTGCTATTCAACTCTTTACACAACTCTTAAGGAATTAAGTCTTGCTATGGCCCCCTTTGCTCCATTTCTAAGTGAATATATTTATCAGGAACTTGGAAAATTCTCTCCCAACAAGGAAGAATCGGTTCATTTGGAAACTTACCCCGTAGAAGATGAAAAATTAATCAAGCCAGAACTCGAAGATGCAGTTAGCAGAATGCAGCAGATAATTCTCCTTTGTAGACAAAAAAGAAATCAGGTTCAAGTAAAGGTAAAAACACCCCTTAAAAGACTAACAATTTTACACAAAGATCAAGCTACTTTGCATGAAATTAAAAAACTGGAAGATTACATAAAAGTCGAACTCAACATAAAGGAAATTCAATACTCCACCCAAGAGTCCGACTATATTAATCTTTTTGCTAAACCCAATTCGCCAGTGCTTGGAAAAAAACTAGGGAAAAGATTTGCAGAGTTTCGCCAAAAAATTGAAAGCCTCTCAGTGGACCTCCTCGCTAAACTGGAAGCCGGAGAGACTATTAACATTTCGGGGGAAGATTTCAATCAAGAAGATGTTTTGATATTCAGGGAAGCAAAACCAGGAACTCAAGCTCTATCGAATCGTTCTATTTCTATTGATATGGATTGCCAATTGTCAGAAGAACTTATCTCTGAAGGTTTGGCTCGGGAAATCGTAAATAGGATTCAAAAGACCCGAAAGGAAATCAATTTAAATGTATCTGATCGAATTAAAATTATTTACGATGCATCCAGCGACGTGGAAAAAGCCATCATACATCACAAGGATCATATCTCAAAAGAAACTCTCACCGTAAGCTTGAGCAAAGGTGTACCTTCAAATAAGAACTCTTTTAATTATGATATTGATTCTGACTTTCTAAAGATAGAAATTATTAAAGCTTAAATATGGTTTTCAAAACTATAAATTGGTCCTAATATTTAATTAGGATCAATTTATGGCCATAAAAATTCTTATAACTTTATTTTTTACTTTATCCCTTAAAGTTAATGCTTATACTTTTTTATACTGCGATCATGAAGATCTCAACTTGGATAACACCATGCTTGAACGTTACATTAAGCCACAACTTAAAGCGATGGTAAGCGAGTACTACCAATCACTCACTTCATTACATCCCTTAAATTCCCAATTAATTATTGTTAAAGAATTGACTCAAAAAGCCAGGGGTGAATGGAAAAATTGGAATCAGCGTTGCACCACATGGAACGCAAGCTGCATTAAAGACTTAAAAAAAATTAAAAAACTCCAAAAGGATCTTGAAGTACAAACTACCTCTCTGCAAAAACAAGTTTTTGACAAGTCTTTTTTTACCAGCCAATTTTTTACAGATTCACTCTTTCTCTTGTCATCCGATTTGGATGAACTGTCCATGCTAAATTATAAAACTATTGACGCCATGGACCTGATTCCCATCCTTGCCATTGATAGCAACATCCCTTCGCAGGGAAAAATTGATTTTATTGAAAATCAATTAAGCAATATGCAACTATTAAGTGAAAAAATATTTACTCAGCTGCTACCTAAAAATCTAAAACGCCAATATTCTGAATTATGGTTCTTCTTTATTAAAGAATTAGAAAGATATTTGGCTTTAAATAAATCCGATGCTTTTTTTCTAAACAAGCTGGAATTTCTCAATCAAAATTGGAACACCTTTCACATGTTACTGAGCAAGCATATAGTTCAAGCACCTCAAAGCACTATTAATACGTTATCTATTATGCATAATAGGTGGAATTCTATTTTGAAAGTTCTTTTAAAAAACAGTAGCAAAAGATCAAATTAAAAGAGCCTCATTTGAGGCCCTTATGTTTTAGATCTTGGTTGATCTATAAAATTTACTTGAAGTCTTCTTACGTCTCTTTAAAGCAGCCTCTGTTTTTTCTTTTAATTTCAAAGAAGGCTTTTTATATTCTTGACGCTTTCTATATTCGCGTACAACACCGTAAGCTTCACACATTCTCTTAAATCTCTTTAAGGAACGTTCAATTCCAAATTTATCGTCTATTTCAACTACAACACTAGAATTATTCTTTGACATGGCCCTTCACCTCCTTTTTGTCGTAATATCAATTCCCAGTAAAACCGGGATTTTTCAAGGTCGATTTGCAAAATGACCTTCTAAGTTGTAATAAACTAAGCCTAAAGCATAATTTAGTCAATCAGTTATAAAAATAAAGGTGTTAAATGACAGTACAAGGTGAACTTTTTAATAATAATTTTAAAAAGGCTCAAGAAAAACAAGAGGTTGTATCTTCCTCTACACCCCTTGCATACCGAATGAGACCCAGCGAGCTTGAAGCTTTTAAGGGACAGGAACACATTTTCTCCAGACATCCCTTTTTGAAATCCAATAAACTAACCAGCATGATTTTTTGGGGCCCCCCCGGAACTGGTAAAACTACGCTTGCCAATATATTAGCAAACCGAGCGAATGCTGAACTTTATAAGTTTAGTGCTGTACTAGGTGGCGTCAACGAGCTTAAAAAAATCATTACCCGCAGCTTTGAAGTTAAAGAATACAATCAAAAAAATATTATCATCTTTATAGATGAAATTCACAGATTCAATAAAGCTCAACAAGATGCTTTGCTACCATATGTGGAAGACGGATCTTTTATTCTCTTTGGTGCAACTACTGAAAACCCTCGAGCATCAATCAATAAGGCCTTATTATCCCGATTACATGTAATTGAACTTAAACCCTTATCAGAAAGCAATCTGGTGGAAATATTAAAATCTGCCAATGAAAAATTTCAAATTTATGCTTCTGAAGAAGTCATCAATTTTATTTCCGACTACTCAAGAGGAGATGCGAGAAACGCTCTTAACTATTTAGAGATCGTGGAAAAAAATCCTGATATTAAAAATAATTTAACTAAAATCAGACATCTTGTTTTAGAAAACGCTAGAGATTATGATAAAAGCCAAGACCGCCACTACGACGTCATCTCGGCTTTTATCAAAAGTATGCGAGGCTCTGATCCTCATGCCGCCATTTTCTGGCTGGCAGTGATGTTAGATGGTGGGGAGGATCCTGTCTTCATTGCCAGAAGACTGGTTATTTTTGCTTCGGAAGATATTGGTAACGCCGATCCATTAGCATTATCTATTGCAGTCAACGCGCTTACAGCAACTAGTCAAATTGGGATGCCGGAAGCACGAATAACTCTCGCTCAAGCTACTTGCTATCTCGCTTCTACCATTAAAAGCAATGCTTCCTATAAGGCCATTAACGAAGCATTAGAATATATTCAATCAGGTGGTACTCAAAAAGTTCCTGACCATTTGAAAAATTATCCTCCAGCCAATACTCCTAAATATCTTTATCCTCATGATTTCGAGGGAAATTGGGTTAGTCAAACTTATACTAGCTCTCCAATTCCTAAGTTCTACCAACCAAGTATTAATGGCAGGGAAAAGTTTTTAAAAGAAAGATTAGATGAAATTAATAGAAAGAAATAAACCTCTTCAGTATTAGGTTTTTCTTTGAAAATTTATTAGGCAAATTAATAATTATATTATAGTATGCACTCGAAACACCACACGTCAGTTATAGTATGGAGATTAGCTAAATGAAAGTTGTCATTTTTGTTTTTTTGCTACTTGTTTCTCTTAACCTCTTATCAAATACCCCGTGCGATCACCCATATTACCCTGCAACATTTGCTCAAAGTGTCTTATCAATGAATGTTAAAAACAGCGAATTGAAAAAAATGATTCAAGCCGTTTTAAATAAGGCACACCTTGAAAGAGAAGGAAATACTGATGTTCTCGTAGATAGATGTGAACGAGGTCAAATCTGTCACCAGAGAAAAGTTTTGCATTACTCAGAAGCCAGAGCATATCTCTTTGGCAAACTCCACCTCCAAAAAGATAACCATGGTTACTACATTAAAGATGTATATTGTAATAAAACTTTTGATAGCCATACCCCCCATATTAAGGACGTAGGTCCCATGCAAATTCCAAACGCAGACGTTATAAACTGCGAACACACTTGGCCTCAAAGCCGATTCTCTACCGCTTACAGTGCCGAAGAACAAAAGAGCGATCTTCATCACCTATATCCCACGGAAAACACCGCTAATGGTATAAGAGGTAACTATCAATTTGGTGAAGTGTCTGAGCCTGCGGAAGTAGATCTTTGTAACACATCTACTTTTGGAGTTTATCAAAATAGAAAGAGTAGAGACTTTAGTACATTCTTTTTTGAGCCACCGATGGAACACCGAGGAAATGTTGCTAGAGCATTATTTTATTTCTCCGTAAAATATGATTTGAGCATTAGCTCTGACGAAGAATATTATCTTCGAAAGTGGCATACACAAGACCCCGTTGACGACGAAGAACTTCAAAGAAATGATGAGATCTATAAAATCCAATCAAATAGAAATCCTTTTATTGATTATCCATTCATAGTTGATCTCATCAACGATTTCTAGAAATTCAAAGATCTATTTCTTGCCGCCAATACAGCTTCAGCGAGCGTTTCTCCGAGCGTAGGATGTGGATGAATTGTAGCGAAAATATCTTCGTCGACTCCTTCCATCGTTTTGAAAAGTGAATATTCATGAATGAGTTCAGTTGCCACGGCACCAACAATATGTGCTCCCAAAAGGTTACCCTCTTTACCTAAAATGACCTTAACAAAACCATCGGCTTCTTCACTAGCAATAGCTTTTCCGTTTGATCTAAAGGGAACTTTTCCAATTGTATATTCAAGTCCAAGCCCTTTAACTTTTCTTTCTGTAAAACCAATCGAGGCGACTTGTGGATAACAATAAGTACATCCCGGAACATTTTCTTTCTTAATTGGATGGGTCTGATATCCTGATAAATGCTCGCTAGCAATAATTCCCTCATGACTGGCAGCATGGGCGAGTAAAGGTGGACCGCTTACATCACCAATAGCATAAATATGTCCAATGTTAGTCTGATTATATTCATTTACTTTAATAAAGTTTTTATAAGTTTCTACTCCAATGCCTTCAAGACCGAGTCCGGTAATGTTCCCCGTCATCCCAATGGCAATTAAAACTTTATCAAACTGATATTCCTTCGTTTCGCCTTTTTCGGTTGCTGTGATAAGTGCGTAATCACCTTTATTTAGAGCTTCTACACTAGAAATACCCAGGCTTAATTTAATTTTTAATTTTTTATAGGCCCGCTCAACTTCTACACTTGAATCTTCGTCCTCAATTGGCAGAAGATGATTTTGTAATTCAAACATGTGAACATCTACTCCAAAAGCATTCCAAAAATAAGCAAACTCCACTCCGATTGCGCCTGCTCCGACAATACCAATCGATTTGGGGAGTTCTTCCATTTTCAATGCTTCCCAAGCACCGATTAATCGATCTCCATCATGAACTAGACCTGGGAATGAATTATAACTGGCACCTGTCGCTATAATATAATTCGTGGCTTCTAAATCAACCAACTCTCCCGAATTTAATTTTACATTCATTTCGTTACTATTTTTAAAACTACCAAAACCATCAAAAACAGCAATGTTATTCTTTTTCATCAAAAAAGATACACCCTTGGCAATCTTGGAAGATATTTCATTCGCTCGTCTCACAGCTACCTTTGCATCAAGAGAAACTAATTCTGCATTAATCCCGAGTTTTGCCAAAGATTTTAATTCGTGAACACTGTGCGCGGACTTTAAAAGTGCCTTAGTAGGAATGCACCCCTTGTTAAGACAAACGCCTCCAAGATGTTCTTTTTCAACCACCGCAACCTTTTTACCCAGCTGACTGGCCCTAATCGCAGCTATATAACCACCTGGTCCACCACCTAAAACAATTACATCAAATTTTTCCATAAAACGGGCCCTTTTCATTGAAAGTTGATCTAATAAAAGTTATATCAAAAGTACTTATATTTAAAAATCCAAAGGATTTTATGTCAAATGACATACTAACTCAAAACTTAGTTGCCGAAGAAATAGAAATATTACTAAAGTTTTTTCCTCACGGCATCATTGCTCTGGATTTTGAAACCACAGGTCTTTCTCCTTTAGTGGATAAAATCATTGAGATCTCGGCTATCAAAGTTACCCCCAAGGGCGTTACGACATTTAATGAACTGATCAATCCACAGATCGATATTCCTGCAATTACCACGAATATTCACCATATTACAGATCTAATGGTCAAAAATTCCAAAACACTCGACCATGTTCTTCCATCCTTTATCAATTTTATGAGCGATCTTCCACTCATTGCCCATAATGCTCAATTTGATATGGGGTTTTTAATGTATAATGCCCACAATCTGAAACTGGAAATCCCTCAATGTAATGTTTTTTGTTCGTGTAAATTTGCCAGGAAAATATTTAAAGAATCAGCTAACCACAAATTAAAAACCGTTGCAGATACTCTGGGAATTGAAATAAAAAATCATCACAGGGCCTTGGATGACGCTTATGCGAGCCTTCGTATTTTTGCGAAAGGTCTCCTTAGAAAAAACCATATGATCAATTTTGATGACATACTAAAAGATGCCAACGTCTTTCATTTGAAAAATTTTAACAATATGGAAGATATGATCATTCCCGAACATCTAAAAGCTTTAGAAGAAAAAGTTAAAAATCAAAATTTTATTGAAATTAAATATGCCGGAGGAAGCCACGGAAAAAACTTCAGGCCGGTTCACGCCTTGAGTTTACTTCCCCTACCTGGTGGAAATGTGCTTTACGGAAAATGTTTGCTCAGTGATATTTATAAATCATTTCTTTTAAAAAAAATCACCGAATGGCGAGATCTTGTGGAGCAGAAAACATAATCGCTTACTAATTATTGTCAAATATACGTTAGAATTATACAATAATCTCAAATTCGTATTTTGAATTTCAACGAATCAGGAGGGGATCATGTCTCAATTAACCATTGCGATTATTACGTTTATTTTTATGACCAATGTAGTATTGGCAAAAGAAGAACCCTCGCTAATTGTAAAAGCATTAAATCCATATATTTTGATTACTCAAGTTGATGTTAAAGTAAAAGACCCTAATAATTGTCTTAAAGTCTCCCGGGACACAAAGAATATCAAAATAACTTCCACTGGACATAAATTCCCTTGGTGCGCACCCTATTATCAAATGAGCGCAGAGAAAGATGAAAAAGATGAGTCTATCTCAAGAGTAACGGAAACAGAACCGGCTCTGGATCCCTCAAGAGAAATTACCTCCTCTTCGGATAATTTGGATTTTATAAATCCCATTCAACAAACAACAACTTTTGATTCGAAGGGAAAAATCACTTCTCAGACGAAATGTATCCCAGGGATGGATGTAACACCCGCTATTATTGCAGGACTGGAAAAATTGAGATGCATTACTGTCACACCGAACTTTTGCCGCAGTATACAACAAGCATTTGCCAAAAATCCGCTCAATTATCAGATGCTTGAAAAATGTGGAACCTTTATACATCAACTAAACAATGCTGTATTGGAAACGATCGAACATGAACCCAATATCGTGTTAACAGAAAAAGAAAATATTGAGTATTTGAACAAAACTTTGACCCATTTCACTAAAGCAAACAAAAGTTACTTCCCTGATCTTGTTGCGCTCGATTCCCCCAAAGAAAATCAAAGCTCTCAGCAAATGAAAAAGAAGATTGCAATCAGGAACACTCTTGGACATGAACCCTTGCGTAATCTTTATCAAACTTTAGAGTTATGCGGAGTCTTACGACCACAAATGGCAACTGCAACTAATATAGCTCTGCCTGACACCAAAAGAACTAACGAGAGCATAGTTAAGGAAAAGTAAAAAATCTCCAAATGGCGTGAACTTCCACCAGATCAAATTGAAAAGTTCAACGCAAAATCAAAGAGTTGAAATTTTCCTATATAAGTTTAACATGCACCTTGATAAGGGGATCAATATCCTTTATAAGATACTAAAAATACTAAAATTTTGAGGCAATTATGGATTTTCGAGAAATTCGTACTATTGAAGACCTAGAAAAAATTTATCCTAAACATATTCTAGAAAAATTTCCAATTTCTGGCAGAGGAATATTTGAAGGAACCAAGGATGAAGATTGGTATGATTGGAAGTGGCAACTTAAAAATCGAATCACCACTTTACCAATGCTCAAGAAGGCCATCAATGTAACCGGTAACGAAGAAAAGGCCTATGATGCTTGCTCAAAAAAATTTAAAATGGCCATTACCCCATACTACTCAGCCTTAATGGATCGAGATGATCCTGAATGTCCTATCAGAAAACAATCTGTACCAAACGTTGCCGAAATGAATATTTTAAAAACTGATATGGCTGACCCTCTTGCTGAAGAAAGAGACATGCCGGTACCAGGCCTTACTCATCGTTACCCTGATCGCGTTTTATTTTATGCTAGCAACGATTGCCCGATGCTGTGCCGTCATTGTACCAGAAAAAGAAAAGTTGCCAATGAATCTGCTGATGCCAAAGATAAGCAAATTGAAGCAGGGCTTGATTATATAAGAAAGACCAAGAGAGTGAGAGACGTTGTGGTTTCCGGCGGCGATCCACTTTGTTTAAACAACGATAAAATTGATTATATTTTAGGGGAACTACGAAAAATCGAACATGTGGAAGTTGTACGACTTGGTACTCGAAATCCTTGTACTCTTCCGATCAGACTTCGTGATGACAAGCTCCTTGAAATTTTAGAGAAGCATCAACCAATTCACGTTAACACCCACTATAATCATCCCAAAGAATGCACCAGGGAAGCACTGCTGGCCAATACCAGACTCTCACTAGCTGGATGTACCGTTGGTAATCAAACCGTGCTTCTTAGAAACGTGAATGACAATGCCAACATCATGCTCAAACTCAATCACCTTCTACTATTGATGAAGGTACGACCCTATTATATTTTCCAATGTGATCTTTCAGAAGGGATCAGCCATTTTAGAACCAAAGTATCGGTAGGCCTTGAAATCCTCGAAAAAATGCGAGGCTGGACTTCCGGACTAGCTATCCCCTACTATGTTGTTGATTCACCCGGAGGAGGAGGCAAAATTCCTCTGACCCCTAATTATGTGGTCAGTCACGATGGTAATAAATTAGTTCTTAGAAATTATAAAAACGTAGAGTTTACTTATCACGAACCTATAAATTAGGAATTTTCGTTGACAGAAAAGTCGACGCTGTTTAATATGACGTTGCCTATGTGCGGGATTAGCTCAGTTGGTAGAGCGTCTGCTTGCCATGCAGAAGGTCGCCAGTTCGAACCTGGTATCCCGCTCCAAAAAAACTTAGTGATTACGATGATATAAAGCTTCCTTTCGGAGGCTTTTTTTTTGACTTTTTTTGAAGTTCACCACATTTTCACCAAAACTTTTAAAATATTTTTTACAACTGGTGTGTGCGCTTATGAGATTACCAACGATCCGAAAATACCAAGGGAAAATTGGTTTTTTTAAATGTCCCTGCCATATTACATAATCAATTATAAGGATATTTAACAAAAGGTGATATCTATTTAAGTATTTTTTTTAGTAATGTTTTTAAAAAAATTTGTACTTTAGAACTGTAATTTAATTCTCTCGTGCTAAACTTTTTAAATGAATTGCAATTGTATCTTTCAATATCTTTAATTTTATTATTCTTCAGTTCTTCTTTAAATTTGGACATTAGTTGATTAGCATTTTCGTTGGCAACAATAATGTCTTGCTTTAGACTGTTATCAATAAGTCCATACTCCATCATAGTTTGAAGTAAGCTAAGTGGAATCATTTGAGATACAAGGGGTGTTTTATCAATATTTGATAAATGCTTAATATAATCAAAAATTTTATTTTTTGCCATTTCCTTTGTTTGTTTACTCCAAGCGTAATTTTTTGTAGCAAATATTAAAGCTTTCATAAAACTTAATTCATCAAAAATTTCTGCACAATATTTTCGATCTTTTTCAAGAGACATATATAGTTTTAAATTTGGGCCGGTACAGTTATTAATCATTAATTGAGTTAATTTATTTTCATAGAAATGAGTATCTCGTTTTTTTAAATCTAAACTTTGAATAAAGTTAATAGCTTTGTTTTCATCTTTAACAAATTCTACATATTCATCCTTGTTTTTAGCATTTTCTATATTCGTTACAGCTTTTTTTACTACTTGGTCATTTTGCTGAAGACATTCATTAACTTTTACATCTAACTCTTTTCTTATTTGATCATACTTATTATTAAAGACATCTTTTGTCATGGAGTACGAGTTCAAAGAATAAATTAAAAACACAAATAATAATTTTCTCATTTTTCGTCCTTATACATGGTTACTATAAAACAAGTTAAACAAAGTAGCTCTCCTATTGTTGGTAAATAATATCAACAATGTCACATTTAGTAACTCGTTTTTAAAATTTACAGTTGTGCTTGATAGTAGTTCAATTAATAAATATAATGTATTTATCGACTATAGTGCTCAAACCTCCTTACGGACATTAGTTAAGCGCCGAAAGAAACTTATTAACATGCATAACTCTAATATTGGGGTGAAGCAAACTGGCACCTCGTTCTTTTTTTTCTTCGCGCACCAATTGAAGGCAAAACATCGGTTTAAGTATTTCGTTATAATGGATTAGAGAAGGTGAAAGTGCCGTTTGATTAGATTTAACCTCTAAAAGAAGGTACGGTTTATTATTATTGGTAATAAAAAAATCTACTTCGCGTTTTTGTTTATCCCTTAAATAATAAAGCTTAAAATCCCCCATGGCACCATCCGTCCACAAGTGAACATTTTTAAGTAAATGCCCAGCTATCAGATTTTCAAATTTTGCTCCCTGCTCTTCTAAATTTGACCAATCATAAAGATATAATTTAGGTTCTTTAATTATAGAATTTTTAATTTTATTTGAGTAAGGCCTGATTCTGTAACAATAATAAATAGCTTCATATAAATCTATCCACCTAAGAATTGACTCAAAAGATACTGATAGATCTTTCCTTAATGATTCATATGATAACTGTGAACCAATCTTTGTTTTAAGTAACAATGAAAGATTATCAAGCATCGACAAATCACGTACATTTTGCAGGTCTCTAATATCTTCTCTCACCATTCGTTCTCGATATAAATTTCTCCATCTGGTTGCCTTATTTTGACTCTGCCCCAAAAGCGGTTCAGGAAATCCCCCCAGATTTAATAAATCATCAAATGCTATATCGGATGTATTTGCATGCTCCAGCCAATTTTTTTGAGGCGGAAGTTTTATACTAGACGTTTCGCCGAGAGTGAATGGATGTAGATGATATGGAAAATATCTCCCCTGTAAACTATCCCCGGATTTTCGATAATAGTCGAGTCTGGCACTTCCTGAAACTATAAAATTAACCTTACTCCCATAAAGATCAAAAAGTCCTTTTAATTTATTTTTCCATTTTCGGTCTTTGTGAATTTCATCAAAAACGACAATATCCTTTTTTTCAATAAGGTTTTTAGGAGATTGAATCCAGACCAATCTAAAATCTTGATCATCCCAGTTATAATAAGAATCACTAGCTTTTAACTTTTCTAGAATTTGTTTACAAAGAGTCGTCTTACCCACCTGACGTGGGCCCGTTACAAATGCAATTTTCTTAGCAGCAATAGCATCAGTTATAATTAAATTGTTCAAATAGCGATTTTTCATAAAAAACACCTTTATACTATTTTACATACTAATCGAGTTTTGGTCAACTTTTATCTACATTAATCGAGTTTTGGTAAAGGCTGATTTTGCCCTACAGAAGGTCGCAAGTGGCTTACAGGATGTAGTTCTGCTGCGAAAGCAGCGCAAACCTAGTATCCCGCTCCAAAAAAAACTTAGTGATTACGATGATATAAAACTTCCGAAAAGAGGCTTTTTTTTTTGACTTTTTTTGGCACTTCCCCAAAAATCCAAATAATATATTTATCATACACTGATAATTTCAATTATAAATATGACATTTCCCACGTAAACTAACGGTATTACCAATATTAGCATCAATGATAGAGTTATAACTTTGATTACTTTTTCTATTAATAAAACTACTCATATGGGTTCGAAGGGTCTTTTTAAAGATATTAAAAGAGCTATCATCACAAAGTGATAAACTGGCCAATGTATCTAGAAATTCCCCCTCACCTATTGCAATTTCAGCCAAAAGTTCATCCTCGTGGATTTTAAAGAATTTTTCACGCCCCTTATTCAAATTATTTAGAGCAAACAAATCACAATCTCCCCAGGTGCTACTTGTTTGAATCTCAGAAGTTGTAACATTTGACCAGTAACCTGGATCGAGTGTTGCGGTAGAGCCTTCTGTTGAAGTAACGGCAGTTGCTTTAGATGATCCATGTTTTTTGGTTGCTTTAGTTAAAGGTTGATCAATCCCTCCATATTCATAATTCATCCACCAACCGTTATTCAACATTTTAGAGCACTTTGCATAATCTATAGCAAATACAGATGTTGAAAATACAAGAGCAAGTAAAGATAAATTAACTAGTCTTAACATATACATTCCTTTTTGAATTAGCTAAACTACGTACAATAATGAGGATAATATATCTTAAAATATTTATCTATTTAATTTTTCTTAACCTAAATTTTCAAGTTTGTTACGCCTTAAGTAGTACCCCGCAAAAACTAAAAGCTTTTGCAGAAAGCAGGTCATGGCAAAAACTTCTTCATTACAAAGTCGATTTTTTAGGTCAGAGATATGGCATGATAGAAGAAAGTTCACGCTTTTATCTTTCCTCTACAGGTCATACTGATCCATACTCAGAGCTAATCACTTCAATTGAAACATTTAATAATCCTCACCACTTTATCAAAAAATATAGAGAACATCCTCAATGTCTCTTCCCGGCAAGATATAATATAATCAAACAACATCTAAAAACAAGTACAACCGATATCAATTGTCCCAACTTAATCCGATGGAAGAATTTTATAAATGCAGACAAGATTGCTATCATTTTTGCCTCTCAGTTTATTTCAAATCCTGCCTCCATCATGGGACATACCTTTTTAAAATTTATCGATAAAAAAAGAGTTGATTATCTGAATTTATCTTTTGGATATGCAGCGAACATGCCAATAGAGGTAGGTGCATATGATTACATAACCAAAGGACTATTTGGAGGTTTCCAAGGTGTTCTTAGTGAAACTCCATATTTTAGAAAGGTCTACGAGTATAACAATATGGAGCAAAGAGATATTTGGGAATATAAACTTAATCTCAATCCAGCGCAAATTAGTCAATTACTTGATCACATATGGGAATTAAAACACAATGCGGAAATAAACTACTTCTTCATAGATGAAAACTGTTCGTATTTAATATTGGCGATGATACAGGCTATTCTTCCCGAAAAAGAACTTTTCAGGAATTTTCCTCTCTATGTTCTACCCCATGAAACAGTAAGAAGGTTAGAACAAGAAAAAGTAATAACTAAAACAACATTCAGACCCTCAATTAGAAGAATATTAGTACATAGATATAACAATCTTGATAATCAGCAACAAGCTTTGGTTTTGAAGTCAATCCAAGAAATGGTATTAATAAGCGAATTAAATGTAAACTCAATCGATACGATTTTAGACTATGCATCTTTAGAAAAACAGAAAAAATCAGGAAAATCAGATCCCGAGTGGAAAGAATTTAAAAACAAAGTGTTATTCGTACGATCTAAACTACCTACAGCTGAAGAATATACTATCCCATCTCCTTCTTCTCCACTTAAAAGCCATCTTAATTTTTTTGTTGAATATGGTTTTGGTGAAATTCTCAATAATAATATATTTCATCAACTTACCTTCAGACCTGGGTTTCACAAAACAATGGACGATGATCCCGGTTTCATAAAAAATTCGTCATTTAATTTTTTTGAAACTAATTTCAGATATTATGCAGATAATAATTCATTTAAAATTTATCAAATATCATTTATAGATGTTGCCAACATGGCGCCTTTCACTTGGATTGATCCAATTTTATCCTGGAAATTCAATGCGAAATATTGGATTAATAATGATTACTCATGTATCGAATGTAAGAATTACGAAGTATCTCCTTCGATAGGCATAAGTAATGACCTATCAAAGTCTGTCGACCTACACAGCCTTCTTACAACCACTCTTCAACTTGGGTCAGATTTACCCAAATCTATTAGATCATGGGTTGGATTAGAATTCACTACAGTAGTATCCATTAAGCGACTTAAATTGTTGGTCTCACAAAAAATATTAAAAGAACTCATTGAACAAGAGCGCCTTATAAAACTGACGTCTCTTGCTGAGTTACGAATACATAACATTCTTCCACATCTACACTTAAACTTAAAAAGCGAATATAATAGTTTTCTAGATGATATAAGCAGCAATCATGACAACAGCGTTAATATGCTTTATGATTTTTAAACTGAGGTAGATATGAAAATTGTATTATTTTTATTACTTTTAACAACTTTCTTCTCTTCACAAGCATTTGGGGATTTTTATTTCTCTCCAGGAGGTATTTTTACCACCAGTTTTAAAAGCAAAGCCAAGACTAGTGATGAAAAAGAGATAGTTCGTGCAAATTCTGGGGTAGGACTTGAGCTAGATTTTGAAACTAACTTATTCTGGGGATTTAGTTTTGCTCTCATGGGAAGTTATAGTAGTAGTGGTGCACAAGTTGAATATTCCTACATTGATCCACAAAACTCAAGTGTCAGCAACACAACATCTGATTTAGAATCTACCATGGACATGTTAACCGGTTACCTTGGAATGAGATGGAGACTTATAAATTCAAAACAATTTAAATTTTTAGTGGGAGGTGGAGTACTCGGAGGATCAGCAAATATAAATCATGACGAATTTGATTTCAAAAATAGAAACAACCAATCACTAGAAGGATACAAAATGAGTTCATCAAATTCATACGTGGGTTCTTATTATGAAGCTGGTTTGGCTTATTATTGGAATGATAAAAACGGTCTAAGGTTACAAGGTCGCCAAATAAATTTTAAAACAAAAGATTTTGAGACACTTGGAAAAACCAGTATCAAAGCAAATTATTTACAGGTTGGAATCTTCTACATTCACATTATAGATATGAAAGCTTTATGGAGATAATTTTTCAAGTGGATCTTTCGGTTAATCCTTACTTAACATAAAATTCGAGAGGAATCGCTAAATTTATGTAAGCGATAAATGACAATCTCATCTTTGGGTTATTTACCGCTTACTGATCTTCGTTTGTTATTTATTCAAATGTTTCTAGTTTAGGAATACAGGCAATTTTTTTATCAGATAAGTATTTTGCGCCATCTACTTTATAAGGATTAACCACCTTGATCTGTCCTGATTGAGTATACAGATTGATTAAGCGATTCCATTGATCTTTGGATCTAATCATTCTAGACATGCTTTCCTCCTTGAAAGTACTAAAACTGATCACAGTATCTCAAAGGGTGAAATTATTAAAAGGTGGGATTTATGGAGCGCTTACTTTTTTGCTGACAGCTTTTTTATTGAATAACTTTCATTGAAAATCATAATTTTTACTTGATGGTAGTTCAATTAATAAACATAATGTATTTATCAGCTATATAGTGTTCAAGTGTTATTTAGGATTATAGAACACATTGCTCTTATATATGGACTTCAAGGGGATCAGCATTGCTTCTCAAGCTGCTTTTTTATAGCTCAGTTTCACATCTTGGCCATTAGCACCCAATACTTTAAAAAGAACATCAAGAGAAATGCCAAAGGTGTCATCTTTTAAAATTCGTGTAATTCTACCTCGCAAGATTCCTGAATCTTTTGCTAATTGGGCTACTGATGTTGATTTATTTTTGACGGTCTCAATAATTTTCTTGGTTACACTATAACGGACTTCCCATTCAACTGCATTTGCAGTAGCAAGACCTGGAGATTTTACTAAAGCATGGGGCGTTTTATTAGTTACGATGTTATTATTTTTCATTAAGCATCACCAACGCATTTTTTAATACCAGCTAGGCTGCCTGATCAATTGAAATTTTAAATTCATATCCAAGCAGTGAGATTATCTTATAAAGTTGTTCAAGATTTTTATTTAAAATGGTGGGATTTAAAAGACGATGGATTTGGTTTTCAGAAGTGTTCAATTGCTCTGCTAGATATTTTTTTGAAATCTTTTTATCCTTAAGCGTTTTTTTAATCATGGCAGTAATGTATTCAATATGTGTAGACAATAAATATTCTGGATCTTTCATAATGGCCAGCGGCTGATCATAGGGCATATAATCATGCTTACCATCGTTAAATTTAAAAATAATGGAATGCCCTTTGGTTTCATCATCAATCAATGCTTCTAAAATATTTTTCTTAATCCCCAGAGAACTATAATGAATAGTATATTTTTTACCCGAAGTATAAGTAACTTCAATCAGACGTTTTCGATTATTAAATTTCACATTTTTAAATTTAGTATCTTTCATAATATTTTTTCCTTAATCATCTCTTGCAATATTTTCTTAAGTTTTTTCGTCATCGCTCCCTGCAAAACAATAAGGTTAGGAATTCCTATCTTCGCAATTTGAATCCCATTCTTATATACGTGGACATGCTTGGGAGTGTGATCACCCATCCACCATTCAAAAATATATCCCCCACGTTTTTTCCGGCCCATGAGTCCTCGCCTAAACACTACTATATTTAGTAGTGTTTGTCAATCTGCTTTTTAGCTAATATTTGTATGACTTCATTTCACATCTTGGCCATTAGCTTCCAATACTCTACAAAGAACAGCGAAAGAAATACTCAAAGTATTATCTTCAAAAATTCTAACCGTCATCGATCAACAAATCTTTTAGTTCACCAGAATAGATAAAAAAACTAATTTTTGTTGTCAGTCCCAGTCTGATCTATCTATCTTCGACTTTAGCTTAATCATTTCTTGATCAGTAACCCGTTTCCAACTGATTGGTGGCCCTTCAATCCACTGTAATTTATCATCAATGTTACAGAGAAATTTTACACCAATCTCTTTATCGGATTTAAATGCTACTGGTAACATAATTCGTAATATGGGAATATCTTCATCATAAATACCCGTTATATACATGTCATAGTTAAAATAAGGAGTATCACCCTGCCATAAAATATAATCAAATTGACTTTTAATTGAAAATTGTCGATTGGTTTTATATAAAAGATAACCTTCTAGCAAATAACAAATATGCTTAATAGAATCATTTCTCGCCTCGACCTTAGTTCCCTTTTCATCACACTCATCGATTTTTGCAAAGAATACATAGTCAGCAATATCCTTGTAACTGATTAGGGCCTGATGCCATGTCTTTCTATCAGATTCTAAAATATCTTTAATAATTTTAATTTTATCTGGGCCGATTGTTGAGTTCTCAAACTTTGTAAACATTTCCAGACTTTTTTTATCAATCAAATCAAACATTTCAAATGTCGTAACTTCGTTATTACGATCTACAATTTCTTCATCCTTTACCTCCTGGACTTCTTTTTTTCTTTCAATATCCCGTGGAGTTTTTACAGGCCTTGCCTCACTATCAATAATTTCGGCTGATGCTGGCGGCGTATCTTTCAAAAATTTATCTGATTTACTTGAATCCTGTTGAGAGGAATCTTTTTCATTTTTTAAAAAGATAAGAACAAACAAACCCCAAATAATAAATCCAATAAAAAAAAATTTAAATAATTTTATCATATTATAAATTATAATAAAAACTAAGGATTAATATATATTCTTTCTAAAAATGATATTCCTCTATCCCCTATATACTGATCTTCGATTTGGTATACAGGATCAGACAAGGCTTCTTGCAAAGTTATATAATGCCACTTTTCGTTCTTGTACCATTCCAAGAGATTCTCCAGGTAATCTGAATTTAAAAGATTCATATGAATGAGCAAAATATGTTTTATGTTGCGTCCAAGTTTATTATTTGCCATCGACTCAAAAAAATATGTTCTTTCTTTCATGTGTTCAAGATAGTTGAGTCCTATTTCCTTCATTTTATTTTCATCTTTATTAAAGAAGGCTTCTTCGTAGTCTGCATTATACATCCATTCATCATTATCAATGGAAACGTGTGCAATTGTATAATGTTGACCAAGCAAAAAATTTTTCATAGTATCTTTTTTAAATCTAGTTTCTCCCTGATGAAGCATGGGATACCTAAAATATTTAGGTTCACTTAACCACGGTTCAAGAATTTTCTCTCCTTTCAAAATATCATTGCAATAAAAATCAATCGTAACCTCTTTATAATAAGGATGTGAATAGGTATGATTCCCAATTGAATGTCCCTTTGCCAACAATGTGTCTAACATGTAATGATTATAACTGTTAATCTCCTGCCCAATAACAAAACCAACGATTTTAACATTATACTTATCAAGAGTTTTTAGTATTTTATTAAAAATTATTTTCTGCTGCTTTTGGGTAAATACATTCGCATGTACTATGGGTAAGTCATCAATTGTTACGGCCAATTCTTTAGATAAAATAATCTTTGGAACAATTATCATAACAAATATTATAATTATTAGCATTTTCATATTGCGCTCTATGTTTATTATGAATGATGTTACCTATTATCTACTAAAACTGTCTACTGGCAAAATTACCTGTATGAAAAACAATATAAACTCAATCATATATGCAGAAGAAAAAAATTATCATGCTTGAAAAACTTCAACTCTATTTTTTTTAAAAATATATCGAAAAGTTATCACCCCACCCGCAACTAACAAAACCAACATTGGCCAGTAAAACATCATCCGAGGATCGTTTGTAAAACTGATGAGTAATCCTGAAACTAACGGGCCTAGGCTTTGTCCAGATCCAATCATGGCTTCATGATGACCGCCATGTTTGCAACCACTTTTTTCTCCAAGCATCCCGTAATAAAGAGATGAAAAATAAATGAGCGCGCAAGGAGCTCCCAGTAAAAAAGATACCCCGATAAATTGATAGAAGGCACTGGCGTTGGCGTAAGTAAACAGCAGTAATATATAAGCGAGGACGGCACCCAAAATAATTTTTTTGGAAAACTGCCAAAAATCAAATTTCATTAGTATGAACATGAAACTTAGAATACCCAAATTAAAAACTGCCTGAATGATGCCATATTGAAAAGAGCTTATCTTAAAAGAACTTACAAATTCTACTAGTAACGAACGAAAGGAGCTTATAAAGAGATAATTTAAAAGATTTAAAACGATGCCAAGCTTGATAAAATATTTTAGTGATGGAGGAATCATTAGTGCTTTTTGTTGGATAAACTTCCAAGGTGCTATCGTTAAACTCTGAGGTATCAAGACCAGTAACATGACAAATATAATAATATAAATCCCCGTCAAAAGTGGCCACATTACATTGACTTCATAAAGTGCTCCCGCAATAAATGGACCTATCGTAAGTCCAAAAAGCCAACTGAAATTAAAAAAAGCTACTGCCCGTTTTTTTTGTAGAGCACTTTGACTTTCACACATTGCCCCTTCGATGAGCGGCCACCATCCTCCTTGCGCAACTCCTGCCAAAAGAAATGGAATTATAAACAAAGATTTGGTGTGAATAAAAAATACACTAACAAAACTTAATAATTGTACCGTGAGGAAAATTAATAACGACTTTTTTAATTTTAATTTTCTTTCGATTCGAGAAACCAGCAGCGCCGTAACCACATACACCATAGCGCTTAAAAATGCATAGATTCCTAAATCGCTAGATGTAAGCAGAAACTTAAATTTAGCAAAGTAAGGTAAAAAAATTGCACCTAGTCCATTATTTACGGACATAATCACAGAGGCGATAACAATAAATACTCTCCGATTATATAATTGCGTTATTATCCCCAAGCGGGATAAATACTTTGAATGTAGCACCTTTACCTTCCTCACTTTCAAGCTCCACTCTCCCACCATGTGCTTCCGAGACCGCTTTAACTATGGCAAGGCCTAATCCTGAACCTTTAGTATCTTTATGTCGAGGTGATCGATAGTATTTCTCAAAAATTTTTTCTCGCTCACTAGCTGCTATTCCAGGTCCAGTGTCAGCAACCGAAATGACCAAGTAACTATTTTCCTCTGTCGCCACGTTATCTAACTTGAGAGTAATTTGCCCATCTGATGGAGTAAAATTTATGGCGTTTTGTAACAGGTTGGCTATAGTTCGACGAATTAGTATCTGATCCGACATTACCAGAGGGACATTATCTGAAAATCTTTCAATCAACGATAACCCTTTAGCTTTCGCGGTCGGTTCGAGATCTCTGATTACCCTTTTTACAACTTCTAAAAAATCTGTAGGAACAAGATTGAGGGTAAGTATTCCGGAAGATTCAATCATGGAAAACGCTAGAAAATCATCAATCATATTATGAAGATTTACGCTGGAATATTGAATATCTTCAATCATCCTGTGTACATCGGGATCCATGCCTTTAGTTTTAAGGGAAAGAATATAACTCGAACAACCTATAATTACTGTAAGTGGCGATTTAAAATCATGGGTGATCATGGCATATAGATCGGCTTTCTGCTGTTCAAGTTGTTTACGTGCAGCTATGTCATTAACAGTTCCAATAATCGCAGGCTGTCCACCATAAGTTGTATATGAGCTCAGTACTTCTACGAATAAAGTTTCCCCATTTTTCTTTAACATACGAAATTCATATTGTAGTCGAGGAACTTCCCCTTCAATACGCTTACGAATATTCTCTCTCACCAATGCTCTATCATCTGGATGGACTAATTCGCTGATATCCCTCATGACCATAAGGTCTTTTGATGGGTATCCAATCATCTCTGCCATTCTCTGATTTACATAAACCAATCGATTATTCTGTAAAATATAAAGTCCAATAAAAGCATCCCCGACAAGACTTTGCAACTTGTCACTAAGTTCACGAGCTTGTGCTTCGGCTTGTCTACGTCCAATTTCTGCAATTCTACGCAGCTCTTCTTGCTCCATTGACTTAACTGCGTAAGAAATATCTCCGGCAAATGCCTCCAGCAGTTGAATTTCTTTCTCGTCAAAGAAAAATTTCTCGCTAGAGTAAACCATGAGAGCCCCTATGGGCTTGTCGTTAAAAATCAAAGGAAAAGCTGCACTAGAGAGGTAATTATGCTTCAAAGCTTCTTCTCTCCATGGCAACATTGCAGGATTATTTTCCGTATCATTATTAACAATAGTTCGCCCAGTCAATATAGCCTGTCCGGTAGGACCTTTGCACTCGGGGACTTTATCAATAGATACTTTAATACAATCAAGGTATTTATCACTACACCCCCAACATGACACCGGCCGTACGGTATGTGTATTCTCTTCCGCTAACCCTACCCACGCCATTTTAAATAATCCATCCTCAACTAAAATCCGACATGCTTCTTTAAAAAGCATCTCTTGAGTGGAACATCTGAGAATAAGATGGTTTCCCGAGGTCAATACAGAGTATATTCGATTGAGCTTGATTATTTGTTCATCCGCTTTTCGGTGCTCTATTTTTGCTTTAGTTTCATTTTGGGCCCGAATAATGGCCGGTGCTAAACGTGCCAGATTACTTTTCATAATATAATCAGTAGCACCTTTTTTAAGAGACTCGATCGCGATATCCTCTCCCATCTGTCCGGTAACAAATATATAAGGCATATCAGGACACTTTTGACGAATTATAATTAGCGCCGACAAACCGTCAAAGGTTGGAAGACTATAGTCTGCAAGGATCACATCATAATCACATTTTTTCAGTGCTTCTAAATAATCCTTCCTATTATCTACCCGTCGAATCTCACAATTAAGACCATCTGATTCCAATCTAGCATGTACCAGTTCAGACGATACTGGATCATCTTCTAGGTGCAGTATTTTAAGAATCTTTTTCATAATTTATTTTTCTTTCCTCTGATTTCCCACCGGAGGTTCATTTAAAACTGCCCAAAATGCACCTAAACATTTGATGGCCTCTACAAAATCTTTAAACCCTACTGGCTTAACAACATAGGCATTTGTTCCAAGACGATAGCTTTCTATCAAATCCTTCTCCTCTTTAGAAGAAGTAAGTAGTACTACAGGTATATTTTTCAAATTATCATCTGCTTTAACTTGTTTTAAAACCTCAAATCCATCCACTTTGGGCATTTTAAGATCGAGCAGAATAACCGCCGGGTTTCCTTCAGAACGTAATTTGAAGGTACCCCTTCGATAGAGGTAGTCCAGCGCCTCGGCACCGTCACGAGTTACCACTATCTCATTAGCTAAGTTATATTCCGAGAGTGCTTCCAGTGTCATCTCTATGTCATTTTGATTATCCTCAACTAGCAAAATCCTTTTAAGTTGTTTCATTATATTCTCCTTTTACTTTATTATTTGGAAGAGTAAAAAATATGGTAGCTCCCTGATTTAAGACTCCTTCCGCCCATGTTTTGCCCCCATGTCGGTTTATTATGCGTCTAACATTGGCGAGCCCAATCCCAGTACCTTCAAACTCTTCATCCCTATGAAGCCGCTGAAACACTCCAAACAACTTACCTACATATTGCATATCAAAACCCACACCATTATCTTTAACAAAAAATATTGGCTCACCATTTTCACCAGTGGTGCTACCAATTTCAATTCTAGCAATCTCACATTGCTTGGTAAACTTCAAAGCGTTGGAAATAAGATTGGTCATTACCAGTCGAATCATAGAAGGATCACACGTTATCAGTGGTAATGGTGAATCAATTTTCCACTCAATATTGCGCCCTACTATATCCAAGTGCATTTCATGGATCAATGTATGAATCATTTTCTCAAGATCTAAAGTTGTCGTCTTTATTGTTGCTCGACCCATTCTTGAAAACATTAATAAATCATCAATGAGAATCCCCATCTTGTTTGCTACATTACCAATTATCAAGAGATATCTCTGCCCTTTATCATCCAGTAAATTTCCGGAGCTCTTATTCAACATTTCTACAAAACCTTGGATATGCCTAAGGGGTGCTCTTAAATCATGAGACACAGAATAGGAAAAAGCCTCTAACTCTTTATTACTCTCCTCCAATTTGGCAGTTCGCTCAATGACCCGTTTCTCTAGTTCATAATTAAGTTTCCGAACCTCTGCTTCTGCGTGCTTCCTATCCCTCACCTCTTTGTCTAAATCATCCCTTGAAGCTGTCACTAATTGTAAATTTTCTGACATGCGATCAAAGGCCCGGGAAAGTTGCCCAATTTCGTCATTGGCAGTGATTCCCACTTTGTAGTCTAGCCGGCCTGAACCAACAATCACCATTCCCTTTTGCAGGTTATGGATGGGAGTGATAATAGACTTTGAAAACAAAAACAGTGCAACCATATAAAAAACTAAAATAAATAATTCTAATACCACGGAAATTTTTTTGACTTTAGCTATTGGGGCAATAGCCTCACTAGAATTTATTTTGGCGACAATCCCCCAACCTACGGAGGGTATTTTTCTCCATGCTGCTATAACTTCTTGTCCGAGATAATCAACACTCTCTCCTGATCCATCCTTATCAGCTTGAAGCACAGACTGCATAGGTAGGGCAATATTACCTTTAATAAGACTATCCAGCTTAATTGTCTGATTACGAGTAGGCTGAAGTGGACTGATGAAGATTATCTCATCTCCGTGAGGAATACCAATAAAGGTTTCACCCGTATTACCCAAACCTGTCGTGGTATGAACATAGTCAAATATATGACCAGCATCTATTTCAAAAACCAGTTCACCTACAAAATCATTAGAATGAGAAAAAAGTGGAGCAGTACAAAGCATCCCAAAACCATTTCCGCTTTTATAAATTCCACTAAAATAAGTTTGATGTTTTCCTCCCTCGAATGCATCTGGCTCAATATCAGAAAGATAAGTACCAATTTCGTTATTAGTATGTTTTGGGTTAGCAGTCAGCACAATCTTCCCGGCGCTATCAACCAACATAACATCCAGGTAGCCATAACTCGAGCGCACTGCCTCAAGCTGCGTTTCTAGTTCCTTCTTAGCATTACTAAGCATTAAATTGTTCGTTTGACCTAGAAGTTTTAAAAATATAGGAAAGTTTTTTTGCACCACCAAATTGGCCTGAAACAGCTTGATATCATCTCGTCGTTCTAAAAAAAAGGCATCGATTCTGGCCCGTTGAAGATCCACAATATTTTCTAATTGGATCATCCGCACATCTTTAACAACATTTTCCATGCGGGAAAACATTGCCATGATTCCGATAGTTGTTGGAATAATAATACATCCAAAGAGTATAAGAACAAGTTTGGATCGTATGGTCATCTATTACCCTTCCGGCATATTCCGATGATTATATTTCGATTCGTTTGTTTACCCTAATAGGAGTGACCATGGCAAATAATTATTGATAATGTTACAATTTAAATGTAACAGGATATAAATATGCCGCTTAAAATAAACCCAATTGTAACCATTCTTGATGATGAATTAATTGAAGATTTTGTGCGTTCCAGTGGTCCGGGTGGGCAAAATGTCAACAAAGTCTCCTCCGCAGTGCAATTACGCTTTAATATCAAAGATTCACTATCTATTTTGGAAGATGTCAGAACAAAACTTTTAACAGCTTTAAAAAATCAGTTGACCAAGGATGGGGAGATTATAGTGGTTGCTAAAGAATCCCGTAATCAAAAAGACAATCGCCTTCTAGTCAGAGAAAAACTGGTTCTCATTTTGCAAAAGGCTTTATTCGTCCAGAAAAAAAGAAAAAAAACCCGACCAACTAAAGCTTCCCAGGAGCGCAGGCTGGCATCCAAACAAAAACACAGCATTCATAAAAAAATGAGAGGGAAAGTTCAAGGGGATGATTAATCCCAATGAACCACTTCAAAACAGATTTACAAAATATTTAACAATTCTTTTTTTAACCTATTTATCTTAAAGTAGATGGTCACACCCGTTACAAGTGTTAATAACAATACAATAAAATTAATTAAATAAGCCTTAAGTGAAAACAATTTAAATTCGATATTTCTTTTTGCATCAATTAAATTGGTCGTAAAGTAATAGTTGGTTCCATTGATTGGAATTTCAATCCGAGCAGGAATTCCCTCAAAATCAAATTGAGATGAATCATCTGCTAATTTTTCTTGTTCAACTATTTCTTTAGGTGCCGCTGCTTCCCCAAAAGACATTTTATGCATACTCCGTTCCATCATGGGTGCTTGGTAACGATCCTCGACATTGCTGACCATCTGGCTTGCTGAATCTAACTTCTGCAATGCATTTTGCGTGACATTGATTAAAAAATGATAGCTTATAAAAAATATTAGAATTAAAACAACCAATGCCGCAACTTTGGTTAAGTTCGTTTTAGTCACCGATACCCTTATTTTTTCCCGATATCTTACTAGTAGTAATAATCCAAGAATAAAATAAAATGAAAAAGCATAATTCGACTTAAATAATAACAACAAGGATAAAGGAATCAAAATGGGAACAAAAAGATTCTTTGGCGTTTTTAAAAACGTAAATAATATATAGGCAATAATAAAAAACATCAAACTGCTAGATAGTTTCGCAATGCCTATCAACGACTTACTATCTGAGGAAAAATTTGCAAAAATCAGGTTCCAGGCTTGATCAAATCTAAGGTTGAAGGAACTATTACTAATAATCGTATCAGGCTTCGCCAGCTTTAGATTGAAAACTCCACCAAATACACTGGCCTCTTTGTTAGGTAGATACTGAAATTTTACGTCATGGTACCCAGGATTCATGGTTATTAGTAATTGATTAAGATCGTCTTTTAACATTGGTATCGCCTGACCATCTAACTCCGCATAGAGAATATCACCATCTATTTTAAATGGTATTTCAGGAGTACCTTTGTTATCTAATTTGAAACTAGCTTCAATAATACCTCGCCCTTTTTTGGGAATATAAAAAAGATAATTGGCTTGAGAAACAGAAAAGCCCAGCGAACTAAACACATTTAATTTTTTAATTTCCCAAGAAATATTTTGCTCTTGATTAATAAAAAATCCTTTCGGGTTTGACTGAGTTGGATTTATACCACTTTCACTTGGAGAAATCCTGCGCCACTTTGTCTGAGCAAGCACTTGCACCAAGGGATGAGATTCAATGAGGAAAAATTGATTTTCGCTATCGAGGGGACTTACAAATTCACTTCCCTCTAGGTGACCATTAACCGTCACAAAATTTTCCCCAGGATTTAGCTCAATCGCAATACTTTTTTCCCCCTCTGTAACGTTAAGTCCAGATTCAATAGATTCAATAATCTCTGAATTTTTAAAAAATATCGTTAGAGGTTCCTTGTTTTGATTGGGATTATTAAATTCAAATGCGTACTGAAAATTGGTGATGTTGGGATTTACCGTCACGCGGTATCTTCCATTGGCAATAACTTTTCCTTTGGTTTTTTTGGCTTCCGTATATTTTCTTAAAACATCAATATTAATTCCGGGAGGAGTGTCTTTTCGTATAATGCTTTCGCTATCCGCGATTTGGTTGTCAATATAAAGCACATTTAAAAAATTTAATGAGAAGTTGCCTGTCTTAGAAAGTTCAATCTCACAACTTGCCTTAAACATATCTTTTAGTGGCATAAAGAAAACTACGCTATTTTCCAACGTAAAGACTCCATCCCCTGAACAATTTTTTAATCCGTCTGTAAAATTATTTAGAATAACTTCTTTTTTTGATTTTCCAATCATCCGACCATTAAGTTTCATCTCAAATTTTTCACCCTTAAAACTCCCCGCAAGTGTTAATTTTTCAATTACCATGACGTTAGGAATTTCAAGTTGACGCCGCAAATCTTCGTATTCTTTAAGTGGGATTGTTACACTTTTCTCATTAGTCTGTGCGAACACATTAAAACAAATTAATAGTAATAAAAGCATTTTCATTGCAACCCCTTTAGAACAAAAAATATTAAGGAAGTGAAAGTATATCTAGATTAATTAATCATCGTCAAAACAACTGCATATTTTGTTTTCCTCTAGTTTTATTAACGACAAAATCAAATGAATTGTAAAATATACACAACACTCCGCATTAGTCTATCCATGGGTGTATGGTGCACCCACTTCAAATATGTTCTGTTAGACATTTTTTAAAAAAAGGGAGGAATTTATGGTTAAATTAGTTCAAATGCTTTTTGCCTTTACCCTTGTCTTTTCGGCTTACGCTGAATTTCAAGGAAAAACATTCCGGTATAGCACTTCTTATGACAGCTTTGATCGGGTTGCTTACAACCATTATGGCTACTCAGAAAATTTTTCCTCACAAAACTATTGTGGTGGTTATCACACCTGTTATCACCCATCTCTTCGAACTGAGCGAGTCTACATAGAAGAGCGAATTGTTGATTATAGATATGTAGATAATTACAATGCTGATACTAGAATTACCATTTACACTGACCGGCACTATTCAAGACCTTATGTAACATACCACACTCACCGTGGAAGAATAGTTAATCGTTCTTACCACCACAACAACCACTACTATGGTTGGCATTCCGGATACAATCACCATCATGATTATTACTATGGTGATTATTACAACTATCACCAACACTACTACTATACTGCCGACTGGAGTACTCCAGAAGGCAAAATCATTACTGGTCTCCATTTTATGGCCACTGGCGTGGAGATGATGGCCTTATGTAGTGACGTTGATGATGATGGGTTAAGGGCCATTTGCATGGGTTTTGGCGCGGGATTGGCCGCTAGCGGTTCTGCTTCCTCTGCCCAAGGTATTGATCAAGCTATTCAAGAGTCAAAACTTTATAAAGAACTTGAAAGAGATGCTCAAATTTACGGAGAAAGAGATCTTGATATTGAATAAATATCTTAATGGTAAAAGCTTATCAATGCTTGCATCAGCAAGTATTGATAAGTTTTTTCAAAAGGTAGTCATGAAACAACTAATTTTTTTCATTTTGTTGTTTTACTGTGTGGGTATTTTAGGAAAAGAGACCTATAACTTTTCTCTTAATCTGCAAGACCAAAATCTCGATAAAAAAATCAAATATTACTTTCTCATGATCGAAAACAGTATTTCAAACGGTATCCGTCTGGGGACCAATCAAATAATCAATATTGAATTTGAAAAATTCAATCACGATCCGCTTACACTTAACTGCCAAGAAAATTATTTATCACATTTGACTTATCCCGATTTAAGTAACCCTACCATATACATTAATCAAGACATTCTCAGATTGATAGAGTCTGATTTTATTTCCCAAAGGAATAAAAACTGTAGCTACTCCGAAATTCTAATTAAATCTCTTGAACAATCCATAATGACTTTGCAAAACGCAGCTGATTTATCTGTACCATATTCTAAAAAAAGAAAAAAACAAGTGCAACGTTGCCGCTTGGATGAACTAAACAATTCCAAACAAGGCGTTTACAAACCTACCCTAGCTAATTGCCAAGAGATTATTAACTACGATAATAAGAAAATTAAATATAAAAGGTTTAAAAAGATTTATGTCAAAAAATTGCTTTACTCAACTGATGCTTCCAAAATTGTAGTTGATCCATCTTCTTTATCAAAGGAAGGTCTTCAAAAATTTAATGTATGTGCGCAGTCCTATCAGCCAGATCTGTACACTACACAAAATCTACCCGTTAAAATTCTAGGATTTGCCATTGTATATATGGCCCCTGCTTTTAGCTCCTCGCAATTTGGTCATGTTGCTGAAAGATATATTTACTGCGTTGAAAATAGAATGGTCGATACACTTTATGAGTTTGGCCAGTTTCGACCAACTAACTTAAATGATTTTAAAGATCGATATAGAGAAAATTTAGATTTTTTATCTGAAGGTTCTAATAAGCTTACTGAATCTGATGAAGCTTTTATGATCTCTCTGCTTAAAAAAAATTACATTCAACCTAGGTCAAACCCAGCCAGTTATCAAGTATACGGAAAAATGCAGCTAGAAAACAATCGAGATATTATTGAAGTTTGGTTAAATGTTGACCCGCTTTTAATTTATGAAAATTACTTAATGTCACTTCGCCTTTATAAAAAACAAAAAGAGCTTGTAAAAAACAGAAACTCAGTTGATTGGCCAAACTATGATTTGTTTCATAGTAACTGTACTCACCCCGTGAGAGAAAAATTAAATCATATTGGCGGTGAATTCTCTATAAGTAACTTTGACGGTTTTCTACCAAGTTTTATTTATAATTTTTTAAAGAAAAAAAAGGTTGCTAAAATTATTTTTTATCCGGCCCAAAAAACTTTACGACGATATCAAATGCTGGATATTGGAAAATCTATTAATTTTGAAAATATAACTTTTCTCTCTAGTACAATTGATCAAGGTCAAAACAAATTTATGCTAATTCAACCAGACTTTAAGGGAGGCAGCGGCTTTTTTCTAAACAGAGGTGCTGGAATTGTAAATTTTTTTAGTGCACTTACAGAAACTACTTGGGGCGTGATAACTTCACCCGCTTCTCTATTCACTAATTCCAACGAGTTGGGCTTAAATAGTATTAAAAGCGGACTAAAAAACTCACTCTTTTCGCTAAGTGAGTTTTTTGGCATTGTGCGGATGAGATTTCCCGAACCGACTGCTATAAGACAAGATGAAATGAATTATTTATTAAACGTTCTTCCCCATAAAGAACCTGCAATACTGAGTTATCTCTACAACAAATTTTAAATTATTGTAAAAAACACCATGCTTTTCAATTAGCTGGAGAAAATTTTTTTTTATGATATAAGAACACACAGTTGTTTATTAGGGAGTAAATATGAAATTTATTATCACTTTATTATTACTAGCGTCGTCTTGCTTTTCCTACGCCAATGACGAGATACTTGATTCTTGCGAGCAAGTCCGAGACGAAAAAATTAACGCATGCAACGTATCTTTTAAACGATGTAATGCACATAATCCAGATTCCGATATATGCATTTCAATATTAGACACTTGCACAACGAAAGTTTATCTAGAATATGCCGAGTGTTTAGAAAATTAAGAATATAAATTCACTAAGGTATTTTGGTTATTCAATATATTGCCTAATTTTTAAAATGCACCTATTCTAAATAGGTGCAAGATGTTTAATCAAAACCAAGGTACTTTATGAAAATTGTATTTTTTATTTTATTTATATTCCTTTGCGTTTTAAATATTCAGGCTAAAGAGCAGGCAACCATTGCCAATAAAGTTTCAATTTATAACGAGAATGCCTCTAACCTCAGGTTTTGCTTTGATCGTATTCAAAACAACCAAAGCAAAAATATTATAAAAAATATTATTGAAGGCGAAAAAATCACTGCCTTATCACTTATCGTTGATCACAAAGATTATTATCAAATAGTTGAAAAAAATCTCGATATCCGATTTGACAAAAATGTACTTAAAACCAACCAATTTATTTATAAAAATTTTAAAATAACCCTTCCAGCAAAACTAAACACCGAAACCATCAAAAATAATTTAGAAAAAGTAGAAAGCAATAAATCACTTTCTAATCGAGCTACTCTATACATAACTTGCTTAATAGACCCTGAAAACAATACTACTAATATAACCAAATTTAAGACTGATTCAATTGACGCAAAAATCAGTGAATATAATAAAAATGTTCAAAACCCTCAGTATTTTTCTAATAAAATCGAAGATCCTGAAGATAAAAAGGTATACGAAGATTTGCTTAAAACAAGCAAAATTGGCGAACTCCCCCCCATCGAAAAAAAAGGGAATGTGTATCAAATGAAACAAAACGGGATAACCTTAGAGTTTGATCAAGATTTAATAAAACAGGGCAAGGTTCGTATTAACAATGAAATAATTGACTTAAGTAGTGCTACAAATGCACAAGAAATTACTGAGATTATCCAAAAAGCATTTAAAAAATAATTTTTTCTATACCCTTGATCAGGTATAATAAGTCTTAATAACGTATGCTTTATTTCACGGATAGAAATATTCCAAAAGAATATGCTTTTTCGTCTTTTTAATGGAAAGAGGGTCATTAATGAAAATACTTTTTGCAGAAGATAATCAAGACATACGGGAATTTTATTGCTCCCTTTTTTCCGAATGCATTCCTGGAATTCAAATTGTTGAAGTAGAAAATGGAAAAAATGGTATTGCAGAACTCCTAAAAAGAAACAATTCTTTCGATCTTGTAATCACTGATTATTTTATGCCTAATGGCCATGGAGATTTAATTTGTAACTACCTATATAAAACCGGTTCAAATATACCCTTTATTTATTTAACTGCTAGGCCATATGAAGAAATCATGACTAAAACCACGTTTTTCCCCATGAGAAAAGGGCTAGATCATTATTTAAAAAAATCAGGCAACGTTAACAACTTTTATCATAAAATGCATGACATCTGTTTGAGTATTATAAATTATTATAAAGAAAGTAATATGAGTGCGCCTGACGGGTTTCCACAAATTTCGGAATATTTTTTACAAACGATAAAATAACTAACCTCATAAGGAAGAATTAAATGATGGCGCTTCAAAATTATTTTAACGAACTTCCGTCTGCACTTACCCTTTCAGATACAAATGGAAAAATTCTTTATATGAATAATAAGGCAGTAGAAACATTTCAAAAGTATGGGGGAAAAGATCTTATAGGAAAAAGTCTCTACGATTGTCATAAAAAGTCATCTAATCAAAAGATGCTCGAGATGCTGGCCACAGGAGAAGGCAATATTTATACTATTGAAAAAGATGGGGTAAAAAAACTTATCTACCAAATGCCGTGGAAAAAAGATGGGGTCACTCTAGGACTTATGGAGTTTTCTATAGTACTTCCTGATAATATGCCACATTTTGTTCGCTGAAAACGCTCACGAATTAAAGGATAAGATTCTCGTTTTTAAAAATAATCTTTTCCATTCCATTAACCGTTTCTCCCAATATCCAATATTTTTCTCCCATTCTGTCCAGGGAAGTTGTCAAACATTTTGGATTATCAGTTACAATGGTAAGCCCTATACCCATATTAAACGTCTGATACATTTCTTTTAAGTCCAAATTACCTAGATTTTTTAATATAGAGAAGATTGGTGGTATTTCATCGAAATCTGGTAGATTTTCAATCACATAATCAAAATTAGAATTCATTCGACTAATGTTCAAAAAGCCACTACCGGTGATATGAGCTAATCCTAAAATATTCTCTCTATGTTCTTTTAAAAGAGTAGACAAAATTTGATGATAAATTTTAGTGGGGGTGAGCGCCATATTAAGATGGTCATTTTTGCTAATTATTTTTCTTACTAGTGAATATCCATTTGAATGCAACCCGGAAGATGGCAATCCAATAATGGTATCACCTTCTTTGATTTTTTTTCCATCGATTAGATCTTTTTTGAAAACTTCACCTACCGCAAATCCCGCCAAATCGTATTCGTCATCCTTATAAAATCCTGGCATCTCAGCGGTTTCCCCACCTATAAGCGCACATTGGCTTTGTTTACATCCATCCACAATTCCATCAATCAAAGACTGGCTAATATTCAAATCAAGTTTGCCGCAAGCAAGATAATCTAAAAACAAAAGAGGAGTTGCCCCTGTACATAGAATATCATTTACACACATGGCGACCAAATCGATTCCGATGGTATTATGAATTCCCAGATGTTGGGCAATTTTAAGTTTCGTACCAACTCCATCTGTTCCTACTGAAAGCAATTTGTCATCGGTGATTTCATAAAGAGCCGCAAATCCTCCCACTCCTTCATAAACCCTTGTTCCGTAGGTGGATTTAACCTTTTGTTTTATAGACTCAACCAGTTCATCACCTTTATTAATATCAACGCCACTCTCTTTGTAGGTAACCATACCGCCTCCTTAGTGTCTAAAATGTCTGGTGCCTGTAAACACCAGCGAAATATTATTTTCATTACATGCTTTGATAACCTCATCATCCCGAATACTTCCACCTGGCTCAATTATATATTTGATGTTATTTGTTTTAGCCAGTTCGATGCTATCTGCAAAAGGAAAAAAAGCATCTGAAGCGAGCACCATTTCACTGAAATTAGTTTGATTATTTTCTTTTGCCTTATTGATCGCTTCTTGCAAAGAAATAACCCGGTTAGGATTACCCATTCCAGCTCCTGCTAAAGCAAAACCTTCAGGGGTATCACAAACTAAACCTATAGCATTACTTCTTAGATGTTTTGTTACCATAATTGCAAAGTGAGCCAGTTCTTTTTTTTCACTGGGAAAAAGTGTTTTACTGACTGTTTGAAATTCAAGATCGAGTCCTAAGTCTTCTGTTTGTACCACAAATCCACCAGAGATTGACCTTACTACCAATTGATCATTATTAATCATGCTCGGATCAATAGGAATCAAACGAAGATTTTTTTTCTTGGAAAATAATGTAAGTGCTTTGGCTGAAAATGCAGGTGCTATAATGACTTCCACAAATTTATCATCTAACCAAAGAGGAATGTCTTCATGAATTTCTTGGTTGAAACAAATAATAGAACCAAAACTACTTATGGGGTCACCATTCCAGGCAAGCTTAAGTGCATCCAAGGGTGTTTTGGCCAAAGCTGCGCCACAAGGGTTCAGATGCTTAATAATGGTACATGCTGATTTAAATATTGAATGATTTATTTGTGAAATATCCTGATTGGATTTTATAGCTGCATCAGCATCGAGATAGTTATTATGTGATAGTTCCTTACCTTGAATTGGGTTAGCGTAGGCTAATCCCTCATCAGTCAGTTGGTTTTTATATAGCCATGCTTTTTGATGGGGATTTTCACCATATCTTAATTTTTTTGTATCGGTAGAATTAAGATAAATTGTAGTATTACATTGATCTAATCTTTTTTCAAATGTTGATGCAATAAATGAATCGTAAGCAGAAGTAAGCTGATAAGCAGCTAAGGCCATTTTTTTTCTAAAACTTAATGTTGTTGTACCCTTATTTATTTCTAACTCTTTGGCCAATTCATCGTATTGATCTGAATTAGTTAAAATTGTAACGGATTCAAAGTTTTTAGCCGCAGCCCTGATCATGGTTGGCCCGCCGATATCAATATTTTCAACCAGCTCACTCTCCAAAGCATATTTGTCATTTTTAACCACTTCCATAAATGGGTAAAGATTGCAAACCACTAGATCAATTGGCTGTATTCCAAGCTTCTGTGCTTGGGCTACATCTGAGTCAGAATTTCGATTATAAAGTATTGCACTTAAAACTTGAAAGCTAATAGTTTTCATTCGACCGTTAAACGCTTCAGGATTGCCTGTTATGTTTTCTATTGGAATATAATTGATATCTAAATCCTTTAACACTTTTCCCGTTCCTCCAGTGGAAATAATTTGGATATTGTATTTTACCAGCGTCTGTGCCAATTGCTGCAAATTTGATTTGTTGCTAACGCTTATAAGTGCTCTCATATTGACTCCTAGTTACGCATTTTTTAAATAATGGACAATGCTATCAAATATTAACTGGCCTTTGGCTTTTTTAAAAAATTCTTTTTGATGAATATGATTTAAACCTTCATACAAATAAGCTTCAGGGTGAGGCATTAATCCAAAAATAAGACCAGTAGGATCACAAATGCCCGCGATATTTTCATATGATCCGTTAACATTTTCATTATATTGAAAAACAATTTGTCCATTTTTCAAAAGATTATTATGTATCGTGGTTTCTAAATTTTTCTGGTAAACGATTCTACCTTCTCCATGTCTTATCGGTAAATTGATCGAAAGATCTTCTAATAAGACTGTCCATTTGCATATGGTTTGGGGATGTTTATAAATAGTTACCCACCGATTAATAAATTTTCCGGAAACATTATGATCAAGAGAAATCGTGCGTTCTTTTTTATAATCTGGCAGGAGTCCAAGTTTTAGTAGCACTTGAAATCCATTACAAATTCCAATAACCGCACCACCTTTAAATATAAAATCGTTAAAGTGATCTTTGAGTTTATATTTTATTTTTAAAGAGAGCACTTGCCCACTCCCTAGTTCATCGCCAAAAGAAAACCCCCCGGGGAGAGCAAGGCCTTGAACATTTCGAAGCATTGTAGGGTTTTCGAGAAGTTCATTAATATGAACAATTTTAGCTTCACAATTTGAATTAGAAAAAGCCAGTTTAGTTTCATTTTCGCAGTTTATTCCATCGCCAGAAAGAATAATAAATTTAGGTTGACTCATTTAAAACTCCTTTTTCCATAAAGATGCCAGCGTAGAAATATCCTCATTAATAAAAACGTCATTATCGTTTTCAAATCTTAGTTTTGCATTTTGAGTAACCTGACCAAGTTTAAGAAAAGTTAAATTACCAAATTGTTTTTCAAAATCACCTTGATAAACTTTTGGAACACTTACAATAAATCTACCTGGCCCTTCGTTATACAATAAATTTATTAAATCAATATTTTCCCAACCGAAAATATTAAGGTGAGCACCCAAGTTATTTTCAAACATAGATTCCACCAGAGAAATCAACATTCCTCCGTCTGAAATATCATGGCAAGATGCTAAAAGATTTTGATTGATTGCCTTATATATTGTCTTATAAAGTTTCAAGTTTGATTCAAGAGATATAGGTGGAATAACTAGATACTTTTTATTAATTAGATCATATTCTTCAAGATATTCACTCCCTAGCAACCCGGAAGTATTATTTCCCACCACATAAATCACATCACCAGCTTGCTTAAATCCTGACGTACAGGTGTGATTTATGTTTACTTTGCTCATGGCTGTGACTAGCAAAGTGGGCAAAATACTTATGCAAACCTCTTTTCCATCAACCGTCTTTCCTCTGAAATCATTTTTCATACTATCTTTACCGCTGACTAGAGGTGTTTTATATTCATAGCAGATATCATAGAGTCCCTGACATGTACGCACTAATTGGCCAAGTTTATATTCACCATCTGGGTTTTTTAAACTTTCTACCGGGTCAGGCCAGCAAAAATTATCCAACAAACAAGTTTTTTCAGGATCACCACCACAAGCAACTACATTTCTCAGGGCTTCATCAACTGCATACTGTGCCATCAAATAAGGGTCGTACTGAGACAACCTTGGATTTAAGCCACAAGATATTGCAATACCATTGTCAGCACTACCACCATGCGGATATAACCAAATAACCCCACTGTTGCTGGGTCCATTTTGAGTTTGTCCCATAAATGGCTTAATATGAGTTGCTGCCTGCACTTCGTGATCGTAATGTTTAACCAGAGACTGTTTAGAAGCAATATTGCTTCTTTGCAAAAGTAATTTTAAAGAAGCAAGCAGATGATTTTTATCAAAATTTTCGATATATTCTTTATTGGAAGGTGTGGACCAGCTTTTATCTAATTGCGGCCCACTCCATTTAGCTTTAAGTGATAATCTAGGAAGACCGTGGTGTAGGAAATTAATATTTATTTGCCCCACCAATTCACTATTATAAAATACCACCAAATAGCCACTATCGGAAAACTCACCAATATCCGTTAAAATGACACCATACCTATCTGCTAACTTTTTAATTTTTTCAAGTTGGCCTGGGGAAACTGATAAAGTCATTCTTTCCTGACTTTCACTAATCAAAAGTTCATAGGGCGAAAGACCTGGATATTTAACCGGACAACGGGCAAGATCAATTATCGCTCCACCTGATTGGGTAGCCATCTCTCCCACACTGGAACTAAGTCCGCCAGCCCCATTATCGGTAATTGCGTTAAAAAGTTGTTGATCTCTGGCCACCATAATAAAATCAAGCATACGCTTTTGCGTTAACGGATCGCCAATTTGCACGGCTGTCGCTGGAGAATTTTCATTTAATTCGAGCGAACTCATGGTTGCACCATGAATCCCATCCGCACCTATATCGCCGCCAATCATAATAATACGATCATGCACTTTGGCTTTTTTTTGAAAAGAAGGAGTATAATCAGAAAGTTTTTGAGGTAAAACACCGACTGTGCCACAAAAAACCAGCGGTTTTCCTGCGAAACTGCGATCAAAATAAATTGCACCATTAATAGTAGGAATACCGCTTTTATTACCGCCCTCCTCAATACCTTTATGAACACCACGAAGAATTTGAGAAGGATGTTTTAATCCTACAGGCAGTTCAGCCAAAGAATTTTGATCAGGCCAAGTAGGTTCGCAAAAACAAAAAATATCGGTATTAGCAATTGGTTTAGCACCCATACCACAACCTAAAATATCTCTATTAACTCCTAGTATCCCCGTAATTGATCCTCCAAAAGGATCCAGTGCCGATGGACTATTGTGAGTTTCCACTTTTATACACAAATCAATATTATCATCGAAACGTACAATCCCCGCGTTATCATCAAAAACAGACACCAGCCAGTCGATATTGTTATCTTTGGCAAGTGCTTGAGTAAGCTTTTTAATATAAGTTTTATAAAGACTATCAATTAATACATAATTGTCTGTTGATTTAGCATCATCTGATTCGTAATATTCTATTTCAGCAGCAAATATTTTATGTTTGCAATGCTCACTCCAGGTTTGTGCGAAGACCTCCACTTCTAAATCTGTTGGATTAGTTGGCAGTCCTATATTCTTACGAGAGCTTTTAACATCTTCTAAATTATAATAATCCCTGAGGCTTTTTAATTCTTTTAGTGTCAAAGCTAAACACCGATCTTGATTGATTTTATTCAATTGTTCATCTGATACATTTAAATTTATTTCGTTGATTTCAAATTTTGCCTCAAGTTTTACTTCGGGCAAATGAATATTTGAAAAACGGTTAGTGTTTTTAAATTCTATAATGTTGTGTAAAACTATTGTCTCCACTAGCTCATTCCCCAACATTTCTCTGGCAAATTGTTGCATAAATTTAATAGTCATAGTCGATTCTATAAAGAATATTTTACCAGTAGAGACCTTGGCTTTGATTCCCATTAGGTGCAAAGCCTCTATAGTAGTCTTGGCTAAATTATCCGTAACACCCGGTCGAAATCCTATTTCTACAGCGTAGTTATAATTAGCAGGAATAGTGTAGTCCTTCTGATATATTTCTTGAATAATGGAGTCATAAAATATTTCCAGAACGTTCTGGTTTAACTCTTTCAAGCTATCAATATCCATTTTAAAAAACGAAATTTCTTTAATTGCGTTTATATCAAATTTCCCTTGGTTCTTTTTGAGCAAATAGTTATATTTATCGTTGGAATAAATATTAACAACTTCGATTCGTTTTTTAGTCATAAGTTTTATCCTTGTCGATATCTATAGAATTATGAGTAATCATTTTTAAAACTTGCGGATAAAGCAAATATTCAAGTTGCATGCCACGATTTTTAAAATCATCCAATGAATCTGAGTCCAATCGGTCAAATTCTTTTTGCAAAATAACTTCGCCGCTATCTATACCACTATCAACCAGATGAATAGTAACACCAGATTTTGACACTCTGGAATCGAATGCTTGCTGGTAGGCATTCTTACCTTTAAATGCGGGAAGCAGTGATGGATGTATGTTGATTATCCGCGATCGATCATCAGATAATTTAAATTGATTAATAAAATTAGCTGACAATATACGCATATAACCAGCTAAAAGGATCCAGTGAATATTTAAATTGGAAATGAGACTCAATATTTCTTTTTCATGGGAAACTTTGTTATTTTTAAACGGCACCACTAATGCCGGTATGCCAAACGGTTTAATTTTTTCTAAAATATTCGCACTTGGATTATCGCAAAGTAAACCAACCACCTTGATGTGATCATACTTTTTAGACTCATGAATAAGGTTAATAGCATTAGTGCCATTACCTGACGCAAAAATACATATGTTGATTTTAGTTAAGTGCAATGTCATTTCTCCAGTGAGCGTGATTAAATCTTATTTTTTCAACACATTTATAGCAATTCGTTCTGGCAGTTTTAACGTCAGCGCCGACACAAGTAATGCCAAGGACTCTGCCACCAGTATTTACTAATCTATCATTAAACTTTTTGACTCCAGAATAAAAGATATGAGTACCTGGTTGAACTAATAATTCGCTTGAAATGTGGATTTGTTCATTCAATTGCATAGGTTCATTATAATTGCTGGGGTACCCCCCGGATGCAAATGCCACATGAACAGATTTTAGTCTATTGTCCTTGAAATAATAATTGCCACCAAGTTTTTTATCGCTGGCATTTTTAAGTATAAGATAGAGATCTTCGGAAATAATTGGTAAAAGTATTTGAGCTTCAGGATCACCAAAACGTACATTATACTCTAAAACCTTAATCTGATTATCCCTAATCATAAGACCGGCAAATAGAAAACCTTTGAACGGGATTTTTGCTTTTAACATTCCGGCAATAGTTTTTTCAAAAACATTTTGCTCAATTTTTAAAATCAAATCCTCCCCAGGAAAATGCTCCGGAGTAAATCCCCCCATACCACCAGTATTAGGGCCTAAATTATTATCATAGAGTCTTTTATAATCACACGCATGACCAAGACTTATAAAATTCTCTCCATCACTTAAAGCAAAAAAAGAAACTTCCCGCCCTTCTAACTTTTCTTCTAAAATAATATTTTTAGAATTAATAGAGCAATTCGGATTCATCATAAAATCATATAGTGTTTTTTGAGCTTCCTTTCTATCATGTGTAACCACAACCCCTTTACCTGATGCCAATTCATCAGCCTTGATTACAATACCTTTTTTTTCAATCTCCCAATGAGAAAGCGCCTCTAGCGCATTTTCATAATTATCGTAGAATTCAAATGCTGCGGTAGGAATGTTATGTTCAATCATAAATTTTTTAGCGAATATTTTAGAGCTTTCAAGTTTGGCAGCATTTTTTTTCGGACCAATCACTTTAATATTCTGATTTTCTAGATAATCAACAATGCCTTGAGAAAGCGGTTTTTCTGGCCCGATAATAACCAAAGATATTCGTTTCGATTTGACAAATTCAGCAATTCTAGCAAAATCTGTTTCTAAAATATCAACCGTTATAATCTTATTTTGATCATCCATGCCGTCGTT
>Ga0156359_150_pt1 | contig 74006 bp, 61 predicted proteins | sample RifOxyA1_FD_108004 | JGI IMG/M metagenome (GOLD analysis project Ga0156359, IMG submission 108004) | Bdellovibrionales bacterium RIFOXYA1_FULL_36_14 | reverse complement strand
ATTGATAAGGGGTTTAACCAAACCACCAACGCCATCGGCTGTGAAGAACTACGACTATCTATTAAAGATTACATCAAAAGGAAATATAATTTAGACTATGATCATAATACAGAAATTACCGTCACCTGTGGTGCCACTGAAGCCATGTATGATGTTATCTCTGCGATGGTAAATCCTGGTGATGAAGTTATCGTTTTCGAACCTTTTTTTGATATTTATGTGCCCGCGATTTTAATGAATCATGGAAAAGTAAAAACTGTAACTTTACATGGCCCTAATTTTTGTTTCGATCAACAAGAATTAGAAAACGCTTTTAGCAAAAAAACCAAAATGGTAATTCTCAATACGCCCCATAATCCCACGGGTCATGTCTTTAAAAAAGATGAACTAGAAATAGTTTGTGATTTGGTTAAGAAATATGATGCTTATCTTGTTACAGACGAGGTGTATGAATTTTTAACTTTTGATGCTCATGTGCATATTCCTCCCGCTACTATAGATGGGATGCGAGAGCGAACTATCATGATCTCGTCTTCGGGCAAAACATTTGGACTTACCGGGTGGAGAACGGGTTGGGCCATCACTACACCAAAACTTAGTAATGCTATTAGATTGGTACATCAAAATAATACTTTTTCGGGGCCCCATCCTTTGCAAAAGGCCATCGGAGAGTCTTTTGCAAAGCTTGATGAATACTTGCTTGAATATAGGAAAATGTATTTACGCAAAAGAGATATTCTTTTTAACGGGCTTGCGAATTTAGGATTTAGACCTCTGAAACCGCAAGGTACATATTTTATTATGTGTCCCATCAGACATATGACTGATAAAAGTGATATTGAGTTTGCAAAGGATTTAATCGTTAATAAAAAAGTGGCAACGATTCCGCCTTCTGCCTTCTATTTAAATTCCAATGAGGGGAATGATTACATTCGCTTTTGTTTTGCCAAAAAGGATGAAACTCTGTACCAAGCGCTTGAAAATCTTTCGCGTTTGTAGAAGCAGTACTTGTTTTAGAAGAAAACAATTACTTTAAAACCAAATTGTCCTGGAGTCTTGTTTTCTACTTTTCCAAAGAGCGTGCTGTATCTGGTTTCAACTGCAAAATTAACTGATGATGCCCTGAAAAATTTCATACCAGCACCCAGAGATGAAACCCATCCACTTTTTTCTTTTTTGTTAGAATTTTCAGCGTTGCCGTACCCAAGATCAGCGGTGGCGTAGAGAGCGTGAAGGTTATTATTAAAAAAATAATTTCCACCAACCGTAAACAAACTCATCCCTGCTTCAGAAGACCCTTCGGCATTGGAAAAGTCCATTTTGACGTTTAGATCGAAGTTATGATCAAGCCCCCAAACGTAACCAATGACAAAATTATAAGCTGAAGTATCTCCTAGGTTTATTAGCCAAACTGGCCCAAGACCTACCATCCACTGTCTGGTAACATCAATTCTTTTGGTTATTTGTTGTTTTTCCTGTTCCGTAACCGTATCAATTTTTAGAGTTTCTTTAGTAGTTTTTTCAGATAAAACTGCGGCAACCACGCGATCAACGACTACGTCTAGATCGTCTATTTGCTTGACTTTCATTTTTTCAGAATTGACTCCGGTAGGAGAGTGCTTGCTGATGGTAAGAATGTAACTTTCTCCCAGCTTTAATAGACTGGATTTTAGCATGAGTGCCGCTTTAGGGTCACTGGTTACTTGGTGTTTTTTATTTTCCAAACTTTGGATAATTAATGTCTTAAGTGTTTTTTCATAGGATTTTTCGTTTTCTGAGACGTTGGGATTGCCGACAAAAAAGGTTTCAGCAAGAATATTAAACGAAATAAATGTGGCAAGTAAAACAACTAAAATTTTAAACATAAAGTGCCTTGGTTGTATTTTTTGTAATGATTCTAAAACTATTTAAATTTAATGCCCTCAGATTGTCAATTTGTAAAAAGTTTAAAAACTAATAAAGCTACTTCAGTTATGATTAAAATAAACTGCTACGTTTTTTTTAAATCGACTGATATTTTTCAATCAACTTCGTATCTTACGGAGAATGGTCAATTTAAAATTTAGAAAATTTCCTGCCAAACTACCCGTGGGGAATGAGTTGCATTATTATCCCCTATAATGGTGACATCTTCCTCACTAAGGACAACCCAACCATAATTTAATCTTCCTGATTGGATATTATGGATAAACCAGTCTGAGATATCAAAATAAGCTTCGTTTGAATCAAGCTTGCTATTTTCTTCATCAATCCTTATGCACTCCGAAGCACTGAAGTCGCCTCCTGGTTGATTCCATTTCCCTTTTTTACCAGCAAAGGGATGGGCATAATTCCAAGTTGCTAGCATCATCCAGTTTTTAAGTAGCGGACATATTTCAATCTTATTAAAATAATCTGCCAAATTCGATCCATCTGTTAATTTTAGTATCATGAACATTCTGGTAGTTTCATCAATAACAACTGGTCCGACCTCATCTTTGATTTTTTCAAATCTTAATAACATTCTGCGGTTAGAACCTAGTAAATAAGTTTCTTCGGTGAAAGTACTTTCATTCCTGCCATCAAGAATATTTTCTGAAATAAGTTTTACACCTTTGAGTGAATTGACCACACTTCTTTCAATGTGATCATTTTCACTTTCAGATAAAATCCCTTCACAGGCTGTGAGTATTGATAGTGCTAAAATTATGAACCCCAATTGATATTCTTTCACATCCCCTCCTAGAATTTGTAACTTACGCTCAATCCAAGATTTCCTTGTCCAACCCCAGAGCCCATCAAGTCTCCCAGTTGATCGAAATCTGTTTCTTTAGATGAGTTAAGCAAATATCTACCATAAACTTTGACGTCAAAATTATTGGCCCCCCACATGATTTCTGGACCAATTGCTACGACTCTATTGCGTCCCAGATCTTCCTTACCAAAATCGGAATTGTCACTTTCAACCGTAAAATTGGTAGATAAAAGCATTTCGAAGAATCCACCGGCATTAAAATTTTTGTATCTGCCACCTGCCTTGATTCTGGCAGCCACCATCGATCCGAACGTGTAAGTATAATTAATATTGGCAATGGTTTCTTTTACTTCCGACGGAGCTGTGTATTCTAAATCATTTTGGATATAAACTACATCCATGGTCTTAATCAAACTTATCCCAACTTTATAGATGTCCCGACCCATTAAAGAGTTCTGTAATTCTTCATCGGATAAGGTTTGTAAATCTGCCCGTCCATAAGCTTCAAAATCAAATCCTCGCATGGTGAACATAAGTTTTCTTAATGATAAACCAAGTGGACCCATATAGGATTTTCCATCATCTTGTTTAATATAAGAAACATCAATCCCGGTACCTAGAGCGTATTCATTTTTCCCAAACGGATACAGGTGACTACTTATTGAATACATGCTTGAAATGGGGAGGGATTGTAATTTAGTTTCATCCTGTTTAGGGGAACCAAATGATCGAAATGATAATTCCAAACTAGATGGATTGCTTAATCTGGACTCTTTGCTGATATTAATTGATTGAGTGTAACTTCCCGCTGGAATTTGTTCTTTTTTCTCTGGATATACCTCCATCACGACTTGATTAATTTGATCATAGGTTGACTCGGGGGAGATTATAGCAAGTGTTATATTGGAAACTTTTTTCTCATCATCACGAAGTTCTTCAGGTAAGGCCCGGTGTAAGCCTTCATGAATGTGTAGTGCCATCAATTGGTTTTGGCTTAATTTTAATGAAGCTGGAAAAAACCTTGTGGGGGCATGAGGTCTTGAAAATGTTCGAGCATATACCTTGCCTTCTAGCCCAGCATGAAAAGCTCCCATTTCATCCATCTTTTTAGCAGAAACATCTTTATCGGTTATGTATATATTATTTTTTTCAATTTCATTAATTAAATTACCTAGGCCTTTGATGTTAGTAATGTTTAATGTCCTAAGCTTATTCACTGCTCTAAGTTGTGATTCAATAAGTGGACCACTTTCCAGTTTGGTAAATCCTTCTAGGTCAGTTCCGTCATCTCCATTTCCAACGTTGGTAGGTGCTGCTATACTTTGAAAACCAATAAGTAGCGTTACTACTACTGCTGAAAGTAGGTAGTTCTTAGGCATTGTCATCTCCTTGTGTCAGTTCAAAAAAAGAAATCTGTAATTGATAAACCTTAGTTTTATTTCCCTTGGTATATTTTTGCATCATTTTTTCTCTAAAACGTTTTATATCTTTTTTAAAGTTTTCAATTTGCGTATGATCAATGGCCATTCCGGTACTGGAGAATTCTCTTTCTTCTATAGGTTGTGTGTATATTGCGGTTTTAGCCATATCTAAAATTTTAGCATGATATTTTTTTATGGCCTCTGAAGGAATACCTTCTGGTGAAAAAACAAAATTAGCAACAACGCTATATCCGTCAGCAGATTTTTCAATCAGTCCGACGTTTTGCATACTTTGAATGGCATGTTTAACCTCATGAATGGTAATACCCAAACGCTTGGCAATATATTTCTCTTCCCATTTGAAATTTTGGCATTCGGATAAGTTTAATATGGCAAAACAATACCAGCTAGATACGATCTTAAACATCTCAATGGAGAGTTGTTTTTTATCTCTGGCTTGAGATTCTTCTTTTGTATTTTTTACTAAAAAATCCTTTTCCAACAAATTGATTAAATTTTGTGACTCTTCTTTGTTGAGTCCAAGTGCTTTAACAATTTTGATGGCAGATTTGAGACTTAAATTTCTTTTATAATTTAAAATTTCCGATAGTTCTCCGGGAGCCAGGTGCAAATTCCTGGCAAAAGCTCGTTGCGAATACTTGGGATTAACTTCGATTCTTTTAATTAATTCTTGTTTTAATAATTGTCGGTAACAATTTATTGTTCTCATGAATATTAAGATCTAACAAAACTTGGTTTTAGTCAATAATATTTGGAACAAAGTGATCCAAAACAGGAACGCTGGCGCGAAGCTGCTTGTGAAAAAATGAAAAAGGATGGGGTTATCTGATCTTCATTATGTTTCATGTGTTTTACTTGTCCGGGAAAGGTGCGTTCTAGTTTGTTCCATTTGTGATAAAGAAAAGCGATCACGGATTTTGGACTAAAAAATAGGTCGGTATTTAAATCCCAGGCACCCTTCCCGGACAGAAATTTTGAGGAAATTAATTAGATTTAATTTTTGAAGGCCTACAAAAAAATGTATGTGAGTAAACCCGGTGGAGGTGAAAAAGACTGGCAGGCTAAACTGACCGTGAGTGATTTAACTTATTATTTCTGTCAAAATGATCAATATGCCCAAACTTTAATAGTTGGTTTAAAAAGGTGTTTATCACCTTGATTAACTCTGTGCATCTTCTAGACAAAATCGCTAAAAAATGATTTAAAGAAGGTCCTAGTGACGTTTACAAAGGCATTTTATGACAGAGGGCGCAACTCTCGATGGATTTCAAAATTCTTTTGTGCATTTGCATTTACATACTGCTTATTCACTACTTGATGGTGCAATTCGTTTAGACGATTTGATGAGCAAGGCAAAAGAATTTAATATGCCGGCAGTTTGCATGTCTGATCACGGTAATATGTTTGGTGCGATTGATTTTTATCTAAAGGCCAAGAAAAATGGTTTAAAACCAATTCTTGGTTGTGAAATATATGTGACATCAGGTAGCCGTTTTGATCGAGGCATGACCCAAACAAAAACCGAAACCGTTGAATCCCAAGATGAGGTTGAATCAAAGCATATGATTCATCACTTGGTTTTGCTATGTAAAAATAATATTGGTTATAAAAATTTATGCAAAATTATCACGGATGCTTATCTGGATGGTTTTTATTATAAGCCCCGTGCGGATTATGAAGTTTTAAAAAAATATAGTGAGGGGATTATTTGTTTATCGGCCTGTCTTAAGGGTGAAGTGGGATATAATTTTTTTACTGATCAAGATAACAAGGCCTTTAAGGCGATAGAAAAGTTGCGGGATATTTTCCAAGAAGATTTTTATCTGGAAATTCAGGAAAATGGTATGCCTGAGCAGACCAAAGCAAATCTAAAAATTATTAAATATGCCAAAGAACATAATATTGAGTTGGTAGCTACTAACGATTGTCATTACCTCACCAAAGACGATGCGGCTGCTCAAGAAGTTTTATTATGTATTCAAACTGGCAAAACCTTAAGCGACGAAAAAAGAATGAGGCTTTCTTCTAACGAGTTTTATTTTAAATCACCAGAAGAAATGAGAACATCATTTAAGGATTGTCCCCAGGCATGTGATAACACTTTGAAAATTGCTGGTCTTTGTAACGTGGAATTATCCTGGACAGATGAGAAAGGGCACCAGATTTATCATTTACCTGCGTACCCAATTGAAACCGGTGAGACGACCGATGAATATTTTGCTAGGCTATCAAGGGAAGGTCTAGAAGCCCGCTTTAATGGTCCACACTTTTCAAAACTAAGGCTTAAAGAAGATTTTGAAACCGTAAGAAAACCTGCCTATCGAAAGCGTCTGGAAGAAGAAATTGTAATGATCAGCAAAATGGGGTTTGCCGGTTATTTTTTGGTGGTACAAGATTTTATTAAATGGTCTATTTCAAAAGGAATTCCTGTGGGGCCAGGAAGAGGCTCTGGGGCTGGTTCTATTGTGGCCTACAGTCTTCTTATAACTAATATTGACCCCATAAAATACAATTTACTTTTTGAACGGTTTATTAATCCAGAAAGAGTAAGTATGCCTGACTTTGATATTGATTTTTGCCAAGATCGAAGGGGTGAGGTGATTGAATACGTTACTAAAAAATATGGTGAGGACCGGGTGGCCCAGATCGTGACTTTTGGAAAATTAAAAGCCAAGGCCGCGATTAAGGATGTTGCCAGGGTTTATGATCTTCCTTATCAAGAATCTGATTTTATATCTAAACTTATTCCTGAAGATCCTAAAATGACTATCGCCAAAGCTTTGGAGATGGAACCCAAGTTGAATGAATTGATTGAATCAGATCCAAAAATACGCCAGATCTTTAATATCTCAAAAAGATTGGAAGGATTACTTCGGCATGCTTCAGTTCATGCGGCAGGGGTTATTATTACTAATGAGCCGGTAGTTAATTACTGCCCACTTATGAAAGGCAAAGAGGGCGAGCGAGTTATTCAATTTGATAAAGATTTTTCGGAAACAATTGGTCTGGTTAAATTTGACTTCCTAGGACTCAAAACACTCACCGTTATAAGTAATGCTGTCAAGATGATCAGGAGGGATAAGGATCCCCAATTTGATATTGAAAATATAGATATGGAGGATAAGCAAGTTTTTGACTTCATTTCCAAAGGCGAAACGGTCGGAGTTTTCCAGTTGGAAAGTAGTGGTATGATTGATCTTTGTAAAAGACTTCGACCGGAAAATATTGAGGAAGTGACTGCTATAAATGCACTCTATCGTCCAGGTCCACTTGATTCTGGGATGGTGGATGATTTTATTGATACAAAACATGGCAAGAAACTTTTGGAATACCCTTTTAAAGAACTGGAGCCGATTTTAAAAGATACTTACGGGGGTATTATTTATCAAGAGCAGGTTATGAATATCGCCAGAACCCTGTCAGGTTACAGCTTAGGGCAAGCAGATATGCTCAGAAGAGCGATGGGCAAAAAGAAACTATCAGAAATGGAGCGGCATCAAAACATTTTTGTAAGTGGTGCTAAAGAACGGGGCTTTAATCCAGATAAAGCCTTGGAGCTTTATAATAAAATTGCTAAATTTGCTGAATATGGATTTAATAAGTCTCATGCGGTTGCTTATGCGGTGATTGCTTATCAAACGGCTTTTTTAAAATATTATTATGCCGCAGAGTTTTTTGCTGCTTTATTAAGTACTGAACTTACCAATTCAGATAAGGTTACGCTTTATATTAATAATGCTAAAAAATATGGAATTAATGTTTTTCCACCTGATATAAATGAATCACTTTGGCCTTTTAACGTAGTGGATGGCAATATTCGGTTTGGCATGGGTGCTATTAAGAATGTTGGTGAAGGTGCGGTTAACGAAATTATTAGAGAAAGAACTGAGAATGGACTTTACACCGGGTTCATAGATTTTTGTAATAGAATTAATTTAAAACTTATTAATAAAAGAATTATTGAATCCCTGATTTTGGTGGGAGCTTTTGATCAATGTGAAAAACTAAATAGAAAAACCTTGCTACAAAATATGGAGGTTATTACTGGTTATTGCCAAAAGAGACAAGAAGAGAAGAATTCGGGACAGGGCAATCTATTTGAAATAGGAATGGAGCTTAAAGATGAGTCCGGTCAAGAAAACAGTATCAATATAGAGTATGTTCAAGATTTTAAAGACAAAGAAAAATTGCAAAAAGAAATGGAACTGCTGGGAATTTATGTATCCGGACATCCGCTTGATCAGTACGCCAATTTAATAGCGCAGATGAGTTCGATGAAAATTGCAGATGTGCAAGAGATTAGGGGAGATAACGAGAGAAGCATAACCCTTGCCGGAGTGATTTCTTCTCCCATCAAAACAATTATCACTAAAAAGAAACAAGAGAAAATGTGTTTTGCAGTGTTGGAGGATTTAAGTGGAAAAATTGAATGTGTAGTTTTTCCCAAGGTTTTTGAAGAGGCTCAGTTGCTTTTAAATAGTGATGGTCCACTTCTAATTAAGGGTAAGGTAAAGTTATCAGAAAGTCCGAGGAAAATATTTCCAGAAAAAATTACGCGACTGCAAAATGAAGTGGATGAACGTATCACAGGTGTTGAAATTAATGTTACGTTAAAAGATACAAATCAATGGAAACTAAAAAGATTAAAACAGGCGATCCTGGGTCATCGCGGCACAACTCCTCTTCGAATTATTTTTGACAACGGAGTCGGGGCTGCCAGACTTTCGTTGGGACAGGAGTATCTAGTGAACCCCTCGCTTCAGATGGCATCTAAAATTAATGAAATTTTTCAAAGTGATTGCGTGCATTTTATTGTGGATAATGGTGTTAACTAATATTGGTTAATTTAGCAAGATAGTCTATAATCGTAGACGGTTAGTATTATGGATTGGAGAAAAATATGGCCTATATAAATATCTTAGTGGTGATTGCAATGATTTTAGCCTGCGATTATTTACCTGCCCAAGATTGTGACAAATTGGAATCGGAGGGAAGATTTTCATCTCAGGATGAGGATTCTCTCGAATTGGTAAAAAAAGAATTACTTTTTGATGCCTATAGAAATTTGATAACTCAAAAGATGAATTGCATGGGACTTGATGCTAAAAAGTTTTGGGAAAAATTTGATTTAGATTTTGAAAAAAGTTTTGAAGCTACAGCTGAGGCGTTGAAAAAAAACACGGACGCCAGTCCCAGTGATAACAAAGAGGATTTTGAAAAAAAACTACGAATGAAAAGACTCGTTAGTAAAAGAGAATTTGGCTCGCTAGATCGATTAATTGATTCTTATTCTATTTTAAAGATGAGCCGTTCGACTCAATATCCAAACTCACGTTTTATAAATATTACAGGGAAAATTGACCCCGGTGCATTACGTGATCTTTATTATAAGTACACTGATTCTAATCAAAAAAGAATGATTGAGCAGATGCTGGTAACTACCCAAGTTAAACTTACCGACCTAACCTGGAGTGAATTAGGGGTACAAAGCGATACTGATTTTAGTGATTCATTAAAAGATTCTTGGATGAAATGGCTTTCTGCTAATTGGGGAAGATTTTTTAAGGGAGTTTATATCGTAAATGACACTTCGGTAAGTGATTTGGAAAAAATGAAATTCACAACGGGGTATGATAGCTCTTCAGTCTCATTGTCTGTGTTTAAATCTATGATTAAAGATTCCCAAGAACAAATCGTGAGCGGCGGTAAGGAAAATATAAAAGTTTCTAATAATGCGGTTTGGATTAATTTTTTTATAAATATTAAAAAATTACAAGATAATAGAATGTTAAACAAAAAGGAATTTGAGTATTCGGGTTATTATATAATTAAGGATTTAATGTCCGGAGAGATTGTCGGTCATTATGATTTTCCCATTGAAAAAAAACAATATTTTATGGATGAAATAAGTGGTTTTGCCTCATCTGTTGCCAGTTATACTTACAATCTTCCGCTTGGGAATCTAGGTGCTGAATCAAAAAAAATCAGTTCCTTAATTAATGAAGAAAATAAAATTACGTTGGAGTTGCAAAATATTTCCTCTGTGAAGGATATTCTTTCTTTTAATGAAGAACTGGTTAACAAGGGGGCGCGGTTTCAATTACGTCCGACTCTTGAATCATACGTTGGCGACAAAGGCCAAATTTTGCTTTCTTATCAGGGGGCTACCGAAGACTTAAAAAAATTTCTATCAGGACTTAAAAATAATCGGATAAGTACTTCCAAATTAATTACATTTGTAGATGATGATAATCCCTACGTTTTAAAGTTGATTACGACTTCGGAAGAAGATAGTGGTGAAACCAAAAGCAGGTAATATTATGATGAAAAAAATCAGTTCAATTTCTTTATTATGCTTATTTTTTATATTTGCTTGTTCGAGTCCCGTGGTAAAAAGAAATTTTAAAACCAAAGAAGAAGGGAAAAAAGGTCTTGGTTATCAAAATAGTGCGGCAATGTTTTCTGACAGCGTGAGAAAAAAGGTGGCACTTCTTGCTTTTTTTAATGAAGCTCCTTACGGCGGTGATGATCTTGCCATTATTACAACTCAGGAACTAACCAATGAACTTGGTCGTACTAAAGAATTTATTTTAGATACAGTTGCCAATAAAACATTTGGAACATCCAAAGAGATATATGTGGGAGGAGGCCAGAAATTGGCACAAATGTCTCGAGAAGCTAAAATAAATGGAGTGAACTTTGTTATGTATGGCCGGATTATTGATGCCAGGATCAGGGAAAAGGCTGATGAAATAGGACTTGTCAGAAAAGTTAAAGCCTATACAGAAACTAGCTTGGAAGTTCGAATTTTTGATATAAGTTCAAACAAAGAAATTTTTACAGAAATCGTCAAGGGCTATGCGGATGATAGCACTTACCGTTTTTTTCGAACCGAACGAGAGGGACAACTTGATTACCGAAGAAATTTGCTGAGATATTCGGCGAAAATTGCTGCTCGTAAAATTATTCCCAAAGTCGTCGAAGTGGCTGCTAAATATGATTGGGTGGGACGGGTTGCTAAGATTATTAGCAATAAAATTTTTATTAATGCAGGTAGATTAAGTGGTATTAATGTTGGGGATGTTTTAAAAGTGATGACTGAAGGAACTGAAATTTATGATCCAGAGACTGGTGCGCTGATTGGCGTTAGCAAAGGTCATGTTAAAGGTACCATAGAGGTTATTGATTATTTTGGTGAAGATGGATCAGTAGCAATACTACACTCAGGTGGCTCTGTGTTAGAGGGCGACTATGTCCAACTATATTAATTAAAGAAATGAGTTTATAAGTGAGTATTTTTTATAATTTATTTAAGAAGATGGCTTTTAAATTTGATCCGGAGTTTGTGCATAATTTTGCACTAAGCACATTTGAACAAATGCCGGGCCTTGCTAATCTTTGGAATTTTCCTAACGATTTTGCTAAATATGGATTAGAAGTCAACGGAAATAAATGGGATTTTCCGGTGGGGCTAGCTGCGGGTTTTGATGAAAACGGCAAGGCTATCAGTTTTTTTACCAAACTAAATTTTGGTGCTGTGGAAATCGGTACGGTCACACCTAAATTTCAAATCGGTAACGAAAAACCACGACTATGGCGTTATCCAAGTGAAGAGAGTTTTCGAAACTCCATGGGTTTTAATAATCTTGGGGCGGAATTGGTTTATCAAAATGTTGTAGGTGCCAATAGAAATGGCAAAAGTTTAGGGATTAATATTGGGAAAAATAAATTAACTTCTCGCGAAGATGCTGCCGGAGATTACCGGATATTGTATGACAAGTTTGCCGGAGTGGTCGATTATTTAGTGGTAAATGTCTCTTCTCCTAATACTCCAGGACTGAGAGAATTACTAGGTAAGGAATTTTTAAGAGAGATATTTAGTGAATTAGAGAAGGGGCGCAAAAAGACCCCTCGATCACTCTATTTAAAAATTTCACCAGATCAGGATTTTAAAGATTTGGAAAATACGATAGAAGTGGCCAAGGAATTTGGGTTATCAGGAATTATAGCGACCAATACAACCATTATGGAGCAACGAGGCAAGGGGGGCATATCCGGAAAATTGCTGCGCGATAAATCAAAAATGGTAAGAAAATTTGTGATGGATAGAATTAAAGAAGTTGATCATATGCAAATGATTGCGGTCGGTGGAATCTTTTCATTTGATGATATATGGGAACATTGGAAAATGGGTGGTAAGTTGATTCAAATTTACACGTCATTTGTTTATCAAGGTCCCGGCATATTACAGGACTTTAAAAATGAAATTGATCGGGTCCTGTTAAAAAATAAAATAAACAATCTCAATGAATTACTAGAAAATATTAAAGACGCAAAAAGATAAATGAAAAAATACCTTGTTTTTTGTATTTTTATCCCAATCATTTTAATTATATTTTTTAATACATTTTTTTTTAATGTAGATTTTTTTGCATTACTTAAAATCATCGCTTGGATGTATATGTTTCAGTGGAGTGCTTATCTATTGCACCCTTGGCTTTCATGCTTGCTACAAGGTCGTTCTCTAATCTTCCTGGGAACTCTAAGAGTATTTTTTTTAGTGGCTTTTACTTATATAATCTGGCTTATCCCTCAATTTAAAATCCTCTTTTTTTCCCCGAGCTTTGTATGGAGCGTTTTTCTATTTTTTATTTTTCTTTCTATCGGTGGTTATTATCTTGCATCAAAAAAAGATATTCTCATTTTTAATGAATCTGCCTTTAAAGAGATACTCATTCAAGATTCTCTATTCCAATATACTTTTATTGCTTTTTTAGTTTTACATTCACTCTACCCTGATTCCAGTTGGGGTGAAAAAAGCATGGATTTATCTCTGCTTTCATATCTAATTAGAAGAGATTATTTTCCGATTTTTGATAATTGGTCCCCGGATGTCGTGATGAAATATTATTATTGGGGATATTATTGTTATGCAGGTTTTTTAAAAATGTTGAATCTTTCTAATACTGTTGGTTATACAGTCGTTGCCGCCACCCTGCCCGCACTAATGGTGACTTCGCTTTATAGTTTATTTAGGTGGGTCACTAAGCAACGTGTGCTAGCGATTGGAGGGGCAATCTTTGTAATATGTAGCTCTAACTGGGCAGCCTTTTATTTAAAATTGGTAAATTTTCCCAAAGATCATTTTTGGTACACGACCAGAGTCTTTGAAAATGGATCGTTTGCCGAATATCCCTTCTGGTCATTTATCTTTAAGGATTTACACCCACATGTTTTTGCTTATCCCATAACTATTGTACTTTTAACTTTTGTATATCTAGTGAGGGATCCTTACATAAAGTCTATGAAATATGCTCAATATGTTTTCTATTTTTTCCTCGCGCTTGTATGGGGGAGCCTAATTGGATTTAATGGCTGGGATTTTTTAATTTATTCAATTATGATCATGTGGTTTGTTTCCTTAGATAAAAATATATTTAAGGAATATAAAACTTTGCTTTATTTAATTATCCTCTTTGTCGTAACGGTTATTTTGTATTTGCCAATGTTGCAGATTCTTCGAACCGGAACAAGTGTAGATTTTGGTTTTGTAGTTGATAAACTTAATCATATTGGTAATTACTACATGTATTTGGGAACTTGGTTTAATATCATCTTCCTTATTTTCCTATTTTATTTTTTCCATATGAAAAGAACTAAATTTAGAATCAATAAATGGATATCACTTCCCTTAGCACTTGCAACATTTGCTCTTTTCCAAGTTGTTGCTAAAAAAATGATTTTCAATGACATAATTATTTTTTGTTTGATAGCAATGATCACGATAAATATTTTATGGGCCTCTAAAGATGATTTTCATTATTATCTAAATTTTTCTTTTAAGTTACTTCTGGTTGCACTCACTTTTATTTTTTTAGCAGAACATCTTTATTTTATGGATAGACTTAATACAATTTTTAAAACGCTTAATAATGTTTGGATTTGGTTTGCAATATGTGCGGTGATTCTTCTTCGGTTACCAGCTCGAATACTGAACAGTCAGTTTAAAATTAAAAATTTAAAGTACCTGATTTGGTCTTTTTCGTTAATGATTTTTATAGTAATTGGAACCATAGGTTCAGTATTACTGAGTTATTCCTTTTATAAGCTTAACGATAAATTTTCTTTGGATCCACTTTCTGCTTACGTAAAGTGGGATAAAGGAGCCTATGAAGCTATTCAATGGATAAATAAGAACATTAAAGGAACCCCTATCATATTAGAAGCTGTCGGTGAAAAACCGTTTGATTTAGAGACTCTTCGCATAAGCAAATTCACAGGTCTTCCAACCTACATCGGCTGGCCTAATCATGTTATGCTTCGAGGAACTGCTTACCAGGTAGCCTTGAATAAAGTTAAATCGCTTGAAACAATATATAATACTAAAGATGCGTCGCTGGCATTTAAATTACTTCGCGCAGGAGCAGTTAATTATATATTTATCGGTGCAACTGAAATACATAGGTATCAAACGCTGGGACTGCAAAAATTTTTTGACAACAAAACTTACTTTGAGCTAGTTAGAGATTTTAGCGGTTCGTATCTTTTTAAACTACGAGAATAAGATGTGCTTACCGCAACTTTCCTTCTTAAAGTTACGTCGTTATTTCGTAGGCAATGGGATCAATGAGTCCTGCTTCGTGAAATCCTTTGAGGCGAAGCATACAAGAGTCACATTTTCCACAAGCACGATCTTCATTTTTATAGCAAGACCAACTTAATTCTAAGGGTGCCTTAAGTTCAATAGCTTTTTTAACTATTTCAGATTTTTTCATATGAATAACTGGAGTTATAACTTCAATGTCACCTTTTTTAGTCCCTTCTTTGATTAATTGATTGAGGGCCTTAATATAACTGGGACGACAGTCGGGATATCCACTGGAATCTTCGTAAACTGCTCCAATAAAAATTTTTTTGGCACCTATAACTTCTCCCCAACTAACAGCCATGGCCACGATATGGGTGTTGCGAAAAGGGACATAGCTATTAGGAATGTCTTGCGAAGTTCCTTTGTAATCACTCACTTCAATTTTATCATCGGTTAAGGAACTACCACCAATGTGAGTAAAATAATCCACGTTGATTATTTTTCTAAGTTTAGATGGAACCTTGTAAAAATCAGCAATTTTATGAAATGAACTATGCTCTTTTTGTTCAGTTTTTTGTCCGTAATTTAGGTGTAGGAAAGCCAGATTTTCGTACATGGTGTTAGCGATAGCGGCGGTTACTAACGAGTCCATACCACCACTGACTAGAACAATAGCTAATTCCTTTGATTTTTCTGTCATGCTTGATCCGCTTTTTCTTTTATAAATTGAATTAATTCTTTGGTTTTTCTTTTGGCATTATCTTTCATAGTATTAAGTGTACCTTCGGTTTCTTTAATCATCGTGTAGAATTTTATTTTGGGTTCAGTTCCGCTGGGTCTGCAATAAAGAATATTGCCTGATGCAAAATAAAATCCCAGGACATCACTTTTAGGAATATTTAGACTGGTAATTTTATGTGTCTGTAAGCAGATCTTTTGAGGTATATTATAGTCTTCTAAGGCAATAAGTTTTTCACCTGCAAAAGATTTCGGCGTATTTTCTCTAAATAGTTTCATAATTCTTTTAATTTTTTCCGATCCTTCTTTTCCCAGATAATTAAGATTGAGTAAATCTTCATGATGAAAACCAAACTCTGTATAAATTGCATCCAAGGCATCGATCAAAGTCATATTTTTTAATTTATAATAGAGGGCCATTTCGCAAAGTAGGGCAACTGGCGCGCACCCATCCTTGTCTCTTACCATATCGTGATTTAAGAAACCGAAAGATTCTTCTGTGCCAAATAAAAAAGTTTGGCCTTGTTTGGTTTCTTCAATCTCTTTCATTTTTCCACAAATCCACTTAAAGCCGGTCAGCGTATTTTCAACGTGTACGTTAAAGTGATGGGCAATCTTATCTTGCAGCCTTGTGGTGACTATAGTTTTTACTATATAGGGTTTGGAAGGCATTTTTTTTGTGTCTAACAATCCGGTTATAATATAGTGGAGCATGAGTGTTCCCAGCTGATTGCCAGACAGATAATGAATTTGGTTTTGATGTTTGATGGCCACCCCTATGCGATCATCATCAGGATCGGTACCTATCGCAAAGTCAGCGTTTTCTCTATTTAATAAATCAACGGCCATCTTAAGAGCTTCGGCATTTTCCGGATTGGGACTTTTTACGGTAGGAAAATTTCCATCATAAGTAGTTTGTTCTTTAACTACCAAAACGTTTTTAAAACCCAACTTTTGCAAGATGGTGGTACATGGAACTAATCCAGTCCCGTGAATGGGGGTGTAAACGACCTTTAAAAGATCTGCATTCTTTTTAATGAGTTCCGGTCGGATAGTTTTAGCTAATACTTTTTCAAAGTAAATATTTTCAATATCTTCTTCAATCCATCTTATAAGTTCGCTTTTGAGTGCTTGTTCAAAATTCATGGATTTGATAGAGGCATAATCATAAATAGCATTATAAGCATCAATGATATTTTGGTCATATGGAGGAATAACCTGGGCCCCATCATTCCAATAAGCTTTGTAGCCATTATATTCTGGTGGATTGTGGCTGGCCGTAATCATGACTCCTGCGCTTGCATTAAAATGTCTGACCGCAAACGAGAGAAGGGCCACCGGGTTGAGTCTTTTATAAAGATAAACTCTTATATTGTTAGCTGTAAAAACCGAGGCAGTTTCTTTGGCAAATTCAAAGGAATAATTTCTTGAATCGTAGCTGATAGCAACGCTGGGGTGATCAAATGTTTTATTTAAGACATCACTCATTGCCTGAGTAGCTTTTCGCACATTATAGACGTTCATACGATTATGGCCGGCACCGATAATTCCTCTTATACCACCAGTTCCAAATTCCATCGATTTATAAAATCGTTCGGTTAGTTCTTTATGGTCGTTTTGATCCAGTAGTTTTTGAATTTCTTGTCTTGATTCTTTACTAAAATAATTATTACTGGCCCAATCGCGGGCTCGTTTTAAAATATCTGTGTCCACATAGCCTCCAGAATTTTTTAGAGATTTTCTTCTATTCGGTGGAAAAAAGCAATTATAATTGTGGTAAGTCGACTTTTACTAACCAACCTTCTGGTGCTTGATACCGTCCTTCTTGAATATCAAGAAGACGTTGACGTAATTTCAAGGAAATATTGCCACCTTGGTCTCTGAAGGTATATCTGGTGCCATGATTTTCACCAAGACACTCTATCGGAGAAATAATGGCGGCGGTGCCGCAAGCAAAGGCTTCTGTGCACTCATTGTTTTTGATACTGGTTATGAGTTCGGTAATATCAATTCTTTCTTCATGAACTTTAAGCCCCATATCTTTTGCTAAATGGATGATAGAATCTCGAGTGATTCCTACCAAAATAGTTTCGGTCAAGGCCGGAGTCCAAAGTTCACCGTTAATGATACAGAAGAAATTCATGCCAGAAAGTTCTTCAACATATCTTTTTTCTAGAGAGTCAAGCCAAAGAGTCATAAGATATCCTCTCTCTTTGGCCTCAATAGCTGAAATCAAACTGGCTGCATAATTGCCACCGGTTTTAGCATTACCGGTGCCGCCCATTCCGGCGCGGGCTGCTTGTCTTTCGATCATGACCGGGACCGTACCTTTGGTAAAATATGCGTCCGATGGACAAGCTACCACAACAAATTTATATTTCTCAGATGGTTTAATGCCCAGGCTTTCTTCAGTAGCGATAGTGAATGGTCGTAGATAAAGGGATTCACCCGTTTTTTGAGGAATAAATTCTGCAGAATATGCGGTGATCGCCTGAATGGCTTCCATGAAATATTCTCTGGGGATTTCAGGAATGGCCATTCGTTTACAGGAAAGATTAAATCGTTCAAAATTTTTATCAGGCCTAAAAAGATAAGGTCCTTTTCCATCAACTCTATAGGCTTTCATGCCTTCAAATACTTCTTGTGCATAATGAAAAACTTTTGCGGTTGGTAATAAATTTAGAAAAGCAAAGGGTGCCAGCTTTAATTCACCCCATTTCCCATCAGCATAATCACAAACGATCATAATGGGAGTAGAGTATTTACCAAAACCAAGTGGGCCCTTTGGAAGGTTGTAGTGTTTTAAAGCTTCGAGCGCTTTTGGTCTAACATTTAAGTGCTTATATTTCATCTTGCGACCCCTTATTAGTAATGTTTAGAATCCATTAAACTAATGTCAAAATCTGGTTAATTTTTTTCCCACAAACCATATCAGATAGTTATAGAAAATCAATAGAACATTTGTTGATTTTTAACGAAAGGTGTTTTTTTAAAAAAAGTGTTAGATTAGTTTATAGCTTCGAGAGGAAAATCATCGTCAAATTCGATACCAAAGCCGCTATCACCAATATTTTGAGAATCTTTGACCCAGCGAACCCTGGCATTGCCAAAGTGAAGTCGTTGTACATAATTATCAATGGCTTCAAAAGTAATAACCTCATCGAGAGTGGGGAGGAATTTAGTTTTTACTGAGGCACCTCGCATAGAAATATCAGAAATATCGACGGTATAGGGGACTCTTGAAACGCTTGAATAGATTCTTAACTTTTTATTGGTTTTAATTCTTTTGGTTTGCCTTCTTTCTGTGAAATTATCCATTGATTCCTCCTACGTAAGTAATCATATGTGCGATTATAACTTTTAAATCGCTCGTTTGCCAAATAGATTTAAAGTCTTAATCAGTCATTATCAAAAAAAACTATTTCAAGATCTTTAGGGTTAGTGTTGGTGGGGTAGAGGGTATTTTGTCGGGAGATGTTTTTTTTGTAGTATCCCGCCATAAGCTTTATCTGGACCCCATCTACGTAAACAAAGGATGGAATGGAGTTGGTAGTTACTTCGGTCATAAATTTTTCATTTAAATGAGATGAAATGAAGTGTTGGTAAAGAGTTTGTGTCAGATTGGATTTAAACAATAAGAACCTCCTTGTTTACTAAGACTTCCTTAAATTTAGAATATCAGGAAACCATTAGTCATTCAATTAAATATAAGTAATTTTTATGTTAAGAATAAGTCAGTACTTATTGTCGCAATGCGACTGCGAACTTGCTGTTTGGGTGATGGGTGAATACTTTTGGTCATCAAAATTCTAAAAAAAAAATTTTTCGGTTGCCCATCATTATTATATAGGTAATACTTGTTTTTTTAAAAAATGTTGTAAATTTTAATATCGTTAAGCATCTAAAATAAAGGGAGTTTTATGAAGGTTTATAGCGACAACAAGTTTATCAAAAATATTATTTTAATTGGCCCCCCGAAGTCAGGCAAAACGACACTTGCAGAAACTATGCATTTTCAGGGCGGATTAATTAAAAGATGTGGAAGTGTTGAAGAGAAAAATACTGTATCAGATTACCATGATATTGAGCATGAAAGAGGAAACTCTGTGTGTGCAACTTCACTTCATACCGTTTGGAAGGATTATAAAATTAATATAATCGACGCCCCAGGTATTGATGATTTTGTGGGAGAAGTTATTTCATCTCTTCGAGTTATGGATACTTGTGTAATGACAGTTAATGCTCAACATGGACTTGAAGTTGCCCATGAAGTCCTTTGGAATAAAATTGAAGGACTTGGTCGCCCACTTGCCTTTATTATGAATCAATTGGATCATTCAAAAAGTCAGTTTGATCATGCGGTAAAAACTCTTAAAGAAAGATTTGGTTTAAAAGCGACAGTCTTTCAATTTCCAGTAAATGAGGGGGAAAATTTTAATTCGATTATCGATTTGGTTGAAATGTGTATGTACGTTTATACTCAAGGTGGAGCAAAGCCTGAGAAAAAAGAGATCCCAGCTAATTTGAAAGATAAAGCTGAAGAGATGCGTAATGAATTTATTGAGAAGGTTGCCGAGTCAGACGAAAAATTGATGGAAATTTATTTTGCAGAAGGTACACTTAGTCCAGAGCAAATTATCAATGGTTTAAAAGCCGGCATATTAAATAAAGATTTATATCCAATCTTTTGTGCCTCAGCTAAATACAATATGGGAGTGGAAAGAATAATTGAGTTTATTGCCACCACTACTCCATCTACTTCTGAGCTTCCTCCGGAAAAAACTAAAGACGGAAAAGACATTGTATGTAGTGATAGCAACGAAACGGTGCTTTTTTTCTATAAGACTTTGATTGATCCGTTCCTGGGAAAAGTATCTTATTTTAAGGTTCTTTCGGGTAAAATAAATGCCGGATCTGAGCTGGTTAATATCAGGTCGAATGATGGTGAAAAGCTTAACCAGATTTTTGTAATGGATGGGAAAAACCGACAAGCGGTGGACACACTCGTAGCTGGTGATATGGGGGCTGCGGTTAAATTAAAATCTATAAAGACTAATGATGTTCTCGCCAAAAAGGGATCATATTTGGAAGTTGCTCCGATCAATTTTCCAGGCCCCAGAATAGAAATGGCAATTGAGGCTGAAAGTAAAAATGATTCTGAAAAAATGGTGGTATCTCTGCGGGAAATGGCTGAGGAAGATCCTACTTTTACCGTGGAGTTTTCGAAAGAATTAAAGCAATTAATTGTAAAGGGACAAGGCGAATTACAACTTGATCTTTGCAGATGGAAGCTTGATCACTTTGACAAAATTAAAACTAGTTATATTAAGCCTAGGATCCCATATCGTGAAACCATTCAAATGGAAGCTAATGCTAGTTATAGGCATAAAAAACAATCAGGTGGTGCTGGTCAATTTGGTGAGGTACATATGCGGGTATTACCTTATTTTGAAGATATGCCAAACCCTGCAGGACTCAATGTTAGATCAAAAGACATTCAAGAACTACCATGGGGTGGAAAACTATGCTTTTTCAATTGTATTGTAGGTGGAGTTATTGATGCTAGATATATTCCATCCATTTTAAAAGGGATTATGGAAAAGATGGAAGAGGGACCTATTACTGGATCGTATGCCCGTGATGTGGCGGTAGCTATTTATGATGGAAAAATGCATCCAGTTGACTCAAATGATATGGCATTTAAAATTGCAGGAAGAATGGCATTTAAAGATGCCTTCTTGAAAGCTAAACCCAAACTCTTAGAGCCCATTTGCAGTGTAGAAGTCTTGGTTCCGGAAGATTTAGTTGGTGATGTTATGGGTGATTTACAAGGACGGAGGTCAGTAATTCAGGGAATTGATTCAAAAAACAATTTTCAAGTAGTTAAAGCGAAAGCTCCTTTAGCGGAAATGTATAAGTATTCCACATCACTCAAGTCAATTACTCAAGGTCGGGCGGCGTTTAGTCTGGAATTTGCTGAATATGCAACTGTTCCTGGGGATCTACAAAACAAATTGGCAGAAGAATACGCAGCTTCTCAAGAAGAAAAATAATCTTATTCTTATAAATTTACAGGCCATCATTTAGGTGGCCTGTAAACATCAAATAATTCTTGAATTTTGTTTATACGGACAAGAGTTACTCATGTTTTAAAAGTTGTGTTTATTAACAACAATCTTATACTTAAAATTGAGATCTGTTTCTAATGAAGGAGGAATATTATGGTCCGTATATTGATAATTATTAGCCTATTGGTTGGTTCAATAAATCTTTTTGCTCAAACCAAATGTAAGAAAGAAGATGCTGTAAAGGCGGTGGGGGATGCTTGTGCTAAAATAGAAAAAGAGGGAAAGACAGCGATTGATTACATCAAAAAAAATTTAAGGTTTTGTGAAGGAAACTATGTCTGGGTTCAAGATTCTAATCTAATAATGGTGGTACACCCGATAAAACCAAGATTGGATGGCCAACCCTTAACCGATAATAAGGACCCTGATGGTGTTTTATTGTTTGTGGAGTTTGATAAAAAGGCCAAAGGTGAAGCTAAAGGTGGATGGGTTGATCATAAATGGACCAAGCCCAGTGCTGAAAAACCAACCCCCAAAACATCATTTGTTAAAAAGTGTGGTGGGCAATTAGGATGGATAGCAGGCGCCGGAGTTTGGTTGGAGGATTTATAAGCTAATTGGCTAAGCACTTTCTCTTTGTTATGATAGTCTTTCCAAACAAAATAAAGGAAGGGTTATATGAAGGGAATGTGGGGAAAAATTCTAACCATCGATTTAAGCAATCAAAAATGTGAATACGAAAAATTAGATGAAAATATTTACCGGAAATATTTAGGGGGCAAAGGCCTTGGTATTTATTTATTAACGGAAAGACTGAAAAAGAATACTCATCCACTCTCACCGGATAATCTTTTTATTATTGTCACAGGACCTGCTACCACTACCAATGTGTGGGGACAAAATCGATATGCGGTAATTTCTAAAAGTCCAGCTACTAATGGATATGGAGAAAGTTATTGCGGAGGAAATCTGGCACCTAAAATTAAAGGTATTGGGGTGGATGCCATTATTTTAAAAGGCAAAGCAAAGGATTTAACCTATCTGGTTTTAGAAGAAAATAAAGTTGAATTCAAAAGCGCAAAAGATTTAAAAGGCAAGCTTACCAACGAAGCCGAAAAATATATGCTGGAACAATCTCCCTCAGGATCTGGTGCCATGACCATCGGTCCTGCTGGTGAAAATCTAGTGGCCTGTGCAGCTATAAAGTCTGATATTTATCGAAGTATTGGACGAGGTGGAATGGGGGCAGTACTTGGTTCAAAAAATATCAAAGGAATTGTTTTTTGCGGCAATAAAAAAACACCGGTGCATAATCAAGAAATGTTAAAGCAGCTTAATCTGATAGTAAGTAAAATTGGAAAAGAATCCCCGGTAACTCCTCGCTATCAAAAACTTGGTACTCCTATGCAAGTAGAAGTTCTTAATATGCAAAAATGCTTTCCTACTAGATATTGGAGCAAAGGGTACCACGAAAAATGGAAAAATATTTCTGCGATTCATATGCAAGAGAATTTTGAACTTGAATCAATGTCCTGTCCTCCTTGCTTTTTAAAATGTACGAAGAAATCCAAAATTCTTCATGGCAAGCACAAAGGACTTGAACTAGAAGGCCCGGAATTTGAAACCATCTATGCGATTGGTGGATTAAATGAACTCGATAGCTTGGAAGAAGTCGCTTACCTTAATGATTTATGTGACAAGCTGGGAATCGATACTATGAGTGCGGGGAATCTGGCTGGTTTTGCCACCGAAGCTTATAAAAAAGGTAAAAGCGATTTTGCGATTGATTATAATCAGCCAGAAAAAATTGCCACACTCTTTAACATGATAGCCAACCGTGAAGGTTTTGGAAATATTTTAGCTGATGGAATTAAACCGGCCAGCGAAAAACTTGGCCTGGAAGATATTGCGATACATGTAAAAGGACTGGAACCCGGCGGATTTGATCCAAGAGTTCTAAAAGGGATGGGATTATCTTATGCCACCTCTCCAAGAGGAGCATGTCATTTAAGAGGAACTTTTTATAAAGCTGAGCTCTCAGGACAAATGAGTCCCAATCAAATTCAAGGAAAGGCACTTTTACATATTGATTATGAAGATCGGGCCGCCCTTTTTGATAGTATGATTCTGTGTCGTTTTTACCGTGATTTTATTTTGTGGAATGAGCTTGCCATGCTAATTGAAGGGACTATGGGGTTTAAATATACTAAGGAAGAGTTGCAAGATATTGCCAACAACATCACCCAGATGACTAGAAAGTTTAATCATCGAGAAGGACTTGGTCCAGAAACCGATACTCTTCCCAAAAGATTTTTAGAAGAGAAAACGGCAGAGGGTGCAGCGCTTTCTAGAGAAGATTTGCAGATTATGCTTAATGAATATAATGCTATAAGAGATAGAATTTAGATTTTTTTAAAATTAAAACTAATTTTTATCCAACATTACATTTAGTGATTTAAGTTTCTGCCTTACATCGGAAGTAATACCGGCCAGTTGAATTAAGTGGTTGGCCAGTAGACTTTCGTTATCTCCGCTTACTACGATAATTGGATCGAAATCACTTTGTTTTATGCGGGAGATGGTTTCTTGCATCAGTGGCATACATTTCTTTTCTTCTAAAACAGTTTTGAAATCTTTCAAGATAGCGTGCAAAACAGAGTACAGGGCATAATTAGTGCCTTTGACCAGATAAAATAAATCATCACTGGAAAAATAACTGGTATCACCGGAGAGTAGTTTATTATTAAGACTTCCAAGTTCTGAAATATATTGATCAAAAACCTGGATTAAGTTGTCACTTCTCGGATAATAGTTGGCATTAGTTAAATTAGCTTCATAATTTTTTAAAAAAATATCCAGATGATCAATGGTCTCATGCATCCGGCTTTCAAAACTTGGCAGTAGTAATTTTTCGTAATCGTTGCTTATATAGGAAAAAGCTTTATTAACAAAAGGGTTTATCTCATCGGTAGTTCTTTGTCGGCTTAAGTTGTCACGAAGAACGCGGACACTATGTCTAATTATAGTTAATACTCCAATTTGAAAATTAGGCCTATTATCTATTAAAAGTTTGGTTGGAGAGAGAAAAAAGTCATTCGGTAACCAGCCATGCTCCAACTCATTATGAATCAGTGAATTTAAGGTTTTTACAAAATGGATAGTGCTATTAGAGCTACTGGTGGCGCCTGGGTTAATTTCGAATTTCGGGATTCCCGATTTCCACCAGCCAAAAAAGGCATAAAGCAGGAAGTGAAAAATGAGTAGGGTTAAGATGGCTTTTTTATGAGCAAGAATTTTAAAACTAAATATTTTTTTCATAGAATTACTTAGGTTAGAGGTTTAAGCATTATCACCAAAATGATGGTATATGTCAAAAGTGATGCAAGTAAATAATGAAGCATTGCGAGGTGCACAAGAGGGATAGCTAAAAAGGCAAAATGCTACCTCTGGTTCTGGGTTAATGTAAGATAACGCCCAGAGCTGAATGTATTGTTGTACAGTTGCGAAAATAACGATTGTAAGAATTACTATATAGTTTGGCTAAAATATTGCAAAAGGGCTCCTTGAGTATTAATAATGAAATTTAGTTAATGATTTTTATTTTTAGAGGGTTGAATGAAAAGACTGATAATTTTAGGAATATTTTTGATGTTAGTTTCCAGTAGTTTTTTGGTTTTTGCTAAAGAACGAGCGAACCCTGATTCTCCGAAAGGTCCACCTGATTGCATAAATTGTAAAGTTGTCAGGCTTCAAAATGGTATATCGACAAATTAATAGCAGCATTGCAAAGGGGGCTTAGATGAAAAAGATAATAGTGATTTTTGCTTTTTTAGGGTTAGTTCTAAGCAGCTTTTTAGTGGTTGCTCAAGTGAGTAAAAAAACTAATGCTACCAAAAAAATTCCTTCCTGTGAAAATTGTAAAGTTGTTGATCCAAGCGTACGTGAATCTACGAATTAATAATTAAAACTGGTAGTTTTTAATATAATTGCTTACGAATTTGACATTTTCTTCAGGTGTTTCTTTAAGCACTCCGTGGCCTAAACCAAAAATCCACTTATGTAAATTTGTGGTTTTTCTTAAAGTGCGATTCATGTATATATCAAGATTACTTTTCAAATGTTCTTGGGATAGAGTTAGCCAAGTTGGGTCGATGTTTCCTTGTACGTAATATTGTGATGCAAATTCATTTAGTGCATCGGCCATGTTGATTCTCCAATCGATCCCCAGCACATCAATATTATTATCATTAATTTTTTTGAGGTAATCGAGGTTAGTGTGTTTGGAGTAATAAATGATTTTTACGTATGGAAAAAATTCTTTAAAACTTTTGGTGAGTTGTTTATTCATGGGGATAATAAAGCGTTCATAATCTTGTAAAGATAATTCTCCAGCTGCAGTATCAAAAATGGCCATCGCATCAAGGGGTGCAGTTGCTTGAACCGACATATTTGCCAAAAGCTCACTTATAATAAGTTTTGAAAAAGCTTTAAAAGTACCATTATATAACCCAGCTTTGGCGTTAATTAGATTTCCAGAGTGACTACCCTCGCAGGCATAAGTATAAAGAGTAAAAGGAGCTCCTACAAAACCAATCAGGGTCTTATTGGGGGATAATTTTTCTTTAATGAGAGTGAGTGCTTTTTTTTGAAAAAGATAAAACTCATCTGGTGAGGAAATTGGTTGAAGTAAATTAACATCATGAGCATTTAAAATTTTTTTGGAAAGTGTTGGAGCAGGATCAAAGGTAAGCCCCATACCCAGTCTTTCCAAGGGAAAAAGGATATCTGAAAAAAGGATAGCGGCATCAAAATTAAAATCATTGACTGGACCGAGGGTTACTTCGCAGGCAAGTTCAGGGGTTTTACATAATGTTTCAAAACTATATTGTGTTTTAAATTTTTGATAGTGTTTATGATATCTGCCGGCCTGTCTCATAAACCAAAGCGGAAGTTGGGTGTTTCTATTTTCAAAAAGTCCCATTAGTTATTCCAAAGTCTTTTGCTAAGTTGATTGCAAACACTGTTATTGTGGGCCAGGGAAATAAAGCCTATTTCGTAGGCGCTAGGCGCCAGATAGATTCCGTGTGCTAACATGCTTTCAAATAACGGACTGAACTCTTCGCTTAGGTCGCTTGGAATATCGCAGGCCCGGGTAATATTTTCTTTGGGAGTGATCCAAAACAGGGAATCTTCCCTAACAATGGAAAACATTTTGTATCGACCGTTTTGGTATTTTTGCAGCCATTGATTCAAGATGGTGGTGATATTGGCGGAATATTTGCTAAGTTGATCGTAAGCACTAGGTTCTAGCTTTTGGAGGGTTTTAAGTCCCGCCACCATAGCGACTGGATTGGCAGATAAAGTTCCTGCCTGATAGACGTTACCCACCGGCGCAAGATTAAGCATGATCTTTTTAGGTCCGGCTACCGCACCTACCGGAAAGCCTCCTCCAATTATTTTACCATAGGTGACTAAGTCAGGAATAATCCCAAGCTTAGCGCTCATACCACCAAAAGCAACTCTAAAACCGGTGATGACTTCATCAAAGATCAAAAGTGCGTTGTATTTGGTGGTTTCCTCCCTCAAAAAGGTTAGGAACTCCTTTTTTTGTGGTAATAATCCACAGTTTGCAGGAAGTGGTTCAATGATAATAGCGGCAACTTCTTTACCGTGTTTTTTCATATACGTTTTAATTTGCTCTTCATCTCCCAGTTCAAACACGATGGTATCGTTAGCGATGGATTGTGGTATACCCTTAGAAGAAGTCTCTGAAATATTTTGGACTCCCGAACCAGCTTTGATTAACATAGAGTCAGTGTGACCGTGGTAGCATCCATTGAATTTAATTATTTTATCACGTTCCGTATGGGCCCGGGCCAACCTAATGGCTGTCATGACGGCTTCAGTACCAGAATTAACAAACCTAATTTGCTCAATGAAGGAGATATTATCAACGATAAATTCAGCAAGTTCTAATGAGTAGGGTTCACAGGCACCATAAGTCCAACCTTTGTTAAGAGCACACATTGCTTCCTCTTTAACATCTTCATCCTTATGACCTAATATTAAAGGTCCAAAACTCATGCAAAAATCAATATAGGTTTTTTTTTCAACGTCTTGTAAGTAAGCACCTTCAGCCGATTCAATAAATCGCGGAGTAGATTTGAGACCCTTGAAGCTTCGAACCGGCGAATGAACCCCACCAGGTACGAGGTCTTTGGATATATCAAAAAGCTCTACATGTTCCCACATTGGTGTTCTCCTTATTTTTCATCCAGCCATTGGTAAAATTCATTCAAGTTAATAAATGGTATAGCAGGAATATTTCTTTCTTTAAAGTGTTTATATGTTTTTCCCATACCACAGCAGTGGCACTTAGAGGCAATTCCTGGGGCTATTTTTAGATAAGCCTCATATTGATAAAAACTCATCCAGTAAAAAATTTGAGTTTTCTCTATTTGTTCAAGATATTGAGTAGAGACGGTATTGGTAATTCTCGTGTAAGTTGGAATAGATGGTCCAAGAGTTGATTTCGATTCATCATTGGTTAGATACGACCATGCTAAATCTTTTAGAAAAATATTTACAAAAAGGGAATTTTTAAAGTCGAGGAGTCCTTCTTCTCCTAGAAAATCCCCTGTGCCATTGACCCAACACTTTCTTTTAAACATCGTTTGCATAGAGTGCAGTCCCGAAGTCCAAAGGGTGGTGGGATCAAATTTTTCAAAGTTAATAGCACTTAAAACGTTATTGGAAGTTATAACAATATTGTTATTTAAGGAGCCGTTGTACGGGATAGTTTGGTAACTTAATAAGCGATTGAATATAAATTCCCGGTTCTTAAGAGCAGGCGTTTGGCCCTCACGAGTTTGTCCGATAAAGATATATGGAGAGTTTATTGGTCTATTTCTTTCCATATCTAATTTTAGAATATTGATTTCTTGGTCTTGATGAAAACCTTGATGACAATGAATAAAGCTTTTTTCAAATTTTTTTACAAAAATACCAACCGGTAAATGACAACCACCCCCATAATGAGCAAAGGCTTCTCTTTCTTTGGTGACTTCTAAAGCGCTGGCGGGATCATGAATGCTGGCCAAGATTGGCGAAAGATGTTTCTCACTGGATTGCCTGATTTCGACAGCTAGGGTTCCTTGGCCGGCTGCTCCGGGAAAAAGAGAGATTGGTAAAATAAGAAAATTAAGATCTCTTAAAAGCAATGTAAGTTGTTTACGGGCACTAGTATCCATGGCCAATCGTTCCAGCCCTGCCATTGCTAGGATGATACAGTCAAATTCACCATTTTGAAGTTTTTCGATTCGTGAATTGACATTGCCCCGGAGAGAGGAAACGCTTAATTTACCTTGGTAGGATAGAAGGTTTTTGAGATGTCGGTTGATATTGCTGGTGCGGCGTGGAGAACTGGTGCCAATTTTAAGCGAAGGTAATTTATTATTAAATAGGTCTTTGATCGTTTGATTTTTGATAAGTAGGATATCATGAGGAAGAGATCTTTTTGTGAGTGCTCCAATGGTGAGCGCTGGAGGTCTTTGTAAACCAAGATCCTTAAATGAGTGAATGTTAAGATCGGTTTGCTTATCAACTAAAGCATGATCAAGTTCACGGGTAAATATATTATTGATTTCCATCTGCCACAAAGGAGTATGTTGGTCCTGATCGCCTTGAGTGGTAATAAAAACCATTTCAAACGAAGAGGTCGTTTGAGTCTCTAGGATGGTTTTGATTTGTTCGCTTTGAGTTTTAGCAAGCAAACTCTTGCGGCTTCCGATTTTATAAACCAAGAAGAAATTCCTTATTGTTATTAAGTAGGGATATGTCAAAATATTTCATTCTTTTATCTACTATATCTTTGATTGCATTTTTGGCGTTGATAATTTGGAGTTCTTTTTCCTGACTCAAGGCTTTGCACTCATTAAAAATATTAAACAGTCTGTAGACGCCATCGTTGATCATGAGACTGGTTTGGATCGTGGAAGGGGAACCTAAATCAATAAAAATTCCTTTGGCATGATGAATGTTGTTCCAATCAATAAAAAAGGAATCGTCAAAGTAAGTTTTATACGCTCCGATGGTGGACAGTATATTGGGAATTTTTTTAAATTCTTCAATCATCGGCCAAGGAATTTGTTGAAAATGAAACTGTCTTTTCAGTTCATCAACTTTTTGCAGGTTTCTAGCGCTTAAAAATATTTTAAATTTTTTAGAAAGCAGTTTAATTAACGCTTGGGCCAAGGTTCCGGAGCCTAAAATTAGAACCTCGTTGTAGGAGGATTTATTGAGTAAAATCTTTTTGCTGATTCCAGTGTATGATTGCTGACCAATATTTTTTAAAAATAAACTTCGAATGTCCTTATTGTCTTTGAATAATTTTTCCAAAATAGTGATAAGGCGACCATCTCTTTTGGTGGTTTCTAAATAGGATTTGAAAGCACTTTTAAATTGGCAGACTATTTCACTTTCTGCAAGCACCTGGCTTTTAAGACCAGTAATGGTTTCTAGCAGGTATCCATAGGCTTCGCTGCCTTTAATATGCATAACGTTAGGGCCCATGTGGTGTTTAATGTCCTCCAAACCGACGATCAGGGTTCTTTGGCAGGTAGTGATGGTAAAAAAACCTTCAAATACGTTTCGAGGTAATTCAACCGGGGGCATATTGTAGATATTTAGACAACTTAGCATTTTTGATCCTGAAGTAACTTTAGATTTCAACAAAAAAAAAAGATACTTGTCAACAATAACTTTTAGTATAAGCAAGATAACATAATAATCAAAAGAGATCTTAAAAAACTTATCAATTGTATTAATTTATCTGAAATGTTAATAAGAAAAAACATGTTTAGAAGGATTAAAAATGATGCTAAGTGAGATGAAACTATTACCTTACTTCTTGGGAAGTTTTGCCGTGCTATGTTGGGGGCTGGGATTGGTAGCTGATACCTTTTATTTTTTATCAGGGGATCTCTTTGGTCGTCTTACCAATACTGCAAATAAAAAAAGATTGAATGCTTTTCTTTCGGGGTTTAATACGTCGATTATGTTTCAAAATATTAGTCATTTCAATCAGGTTTTGACCAAATATGTATCGATTCGCATGGCAGATAAAGTTCTTGGTAATTTTGTTTTTTTGGGAGGCTTGCTGGGGCAAAGCATTGTAGTGCTAGTCATGTCTATTGACCTGGGGTTCTTCCCCCAGCTGATGATTGCCGGAGGTATGTTCTTTTCCTCATGGTTCAATCAAGCTAATTTAAAAAGTATTTGCCGTATGATTATGGGATACGGAATTATTTTTTGGTCGATTCAATTATTTCTAAGCATTATTATGCCACTAGGATCCAACCTGGAATTATTTGGTGTAATGATCAATAACTACAATTATTTATTTATTCTGCTCTATTTGTTGCTTGGAATAATTATTACCATTTTGTTTCAAAAACCAATTTTAATTTTGTTGCTTGCCGTAGTGATGGGTAAAACTGGTTTTGTGGATATGGCCACAGCTCTTTGTCTAGTGATTGGCACTAACATCGGTTTTTCCTATAGTACTATTCATATTGGTGGAGCAAAATCCAAGATCAAAGTTGTGACCTATGCTAATTTTATTTTCAATGTTTTAGTATCTGTAGTGAGCATCATCTTTTTAGATGAGCTGGTGGGATTGATTGAAAGTGTCGTACCCCGCATGCATTCGCTGGATAATTTTTATGCATTATTTGGTCTTCAGCTTTTTGCAGGATATTTGGTGATCAATGTTATCGTGGGTGCTTGTAGCTTAATATTTTTAAAACCCATTTCGATTTTACTGCGGAAAAATATTTCTTTTTCTGATGACAAAGAAGATAGTCCTGACGATTTTTCGAATGCTAATTATGAAATGTTACCATCCAATGCTTTGATCATAACGTATAAAGAAATCAAGAAGTTCGCTTTAAATGTTGATTTCATGTTTGATCAATGTCGACATTACTTGTTTGATGATAAAAAAAATCTAAGTAAAGAGCTTGCTACACTCAAGCAAATTGAGCAGGACGCAGATGTTGTGCAAAATCAATTGATCTTTTATATTTGTAAAATAATGGAGCAAAAACTCACTGTCGGTCAATCATTTGAAGCCCAAGGGTTTTCACGCATAATTGATGAACTGGAAAGTATAACGGATTATCTGGAGAAAGTGGCTATTTATAAAAATAGACTGATCACTGATAATCATGATTCAGGGCTGATTAGGAAAGAGTTTGTTGAATTTTATGATAGGGTCTGGGATTACTACAAGTTGATGTTAAACAGTTTTGAAAAGCAAATGATAATGGATCTAAGTAAGTTTACGGGTATCTCAGAGGAATTAAAGGCAATTTCCCAGGAAGTTAGAGAGAAATACTTAGAAGAGCTGTCTAAGTCAAAATCTATGTCCCCCTCAACGGTACTGGTCTATTCTGATATGGTTATCTCGTTGCGAAAAATCAGAGGGCATATTTTTAACATTGCTCAGACATTATGCAGAATTAATATGAATTTGGAAAACTAAACCAGGATTTGATTGATGGAGTTAATTTTTTCAGCAAGAGATATTGTAAGACGACAAAAAGGGCTGACGTTTAATGATGTTTTGCTTGTACCCAGGTTTTCTGAAATTTCATCCAGAAGATATCCAAATTTAAAAACAAAAATTACTAAGAATTATGCACTCGATATTCCAGTTATTTCAGCCAATATGGACACGATAACTGAAACTGATATGCTTATTGCCATGGCAGAACTTGGCGGAATTGGTATTTTACACCGGTTTATGAATCCAGAAGAACAAGTAGAAATCATTAAAAATGTATTAAAAGCACAAAAAGAAAAAAAAATAAATACTCCCGTGTGTGCCTCTATCGGAGTTAAAGAAGATGGTAAAAAAAGAGCAGATCTATTAGTTGAAGCTGGTGCTTTAATACTCACAATTGATATTGCACATGGTGATTCCATTATGCTTATGGAAACTCTAGATTACGTTAAAAAAAATTATCCCCAAATAGATGTGATAACTGGAAATGTGGCCACGGGCGATGGGGTAACTCGAATGATTGACCATGGCGCGGATGCAGTCAAAGTTGGCATTGGCCCTGGCTCTATGTGCACGACCCGTATAATAACCGGACATGGTGTACCTCAGTTAACCGCGATAAGTCTATCCGTTGAGAAAGCTCGCCAATACGGTGTTCCGGTGATTGCCGATGGTGGAATAACCAACTCGGGAGATATTATTAAAGCTTTGGCGTGTGGAGCAGACTCAGTCATGCTTGGATCACTTTTATCAGGAACGCTTGAAACACCCGGAGAAATCAAAAAAGGAATGAAGCTTTATCGGGGAATGGCCAGTAAAAGTGCGCAAATTTCTTGGAGAGGTGAACTACCCAAAGGGATGGCAGCTGAAGGTGAATCGACTTATATACCATGTAAAGGTAGTGTGAAAGATGTGGTATGGGAACTCATTGGTGGAATAAGGTCCGGGATGACTTATATGGGATGTGAGAATATTTCGGATATGTATGAAAATTCTTTATTCATGGAAATGACATTAGCAGGGGCCCATGAGTCAAGACCTCATGGACTTAAATAACATCGGTTGTAATTATGAAAGAAATATATGAAATAGTTCTTTCATATCCAAAATTAAAAGATCGCGTTCGGGGTAAGATTGAAGAACAAGAAAAAGTTATCAAAATTGTTGACGAGATCAAAGCTCAGTTTTCTGAAAAGGTTGCTCGTTTACTAGTTCATTTTATAGATACCACCTTCATTCATCTTTATGAAGGTATTAACATCGACACCGTGGTTGATTATGATCTTGAAAAGCTTGTTTCCAACAACCATGTCGTCCTAGTTCCTAATCATCAATCTCATGCTGATTATGTGGCCTTAAATTATATTATTTATAAAAAATTTAAGTTTCCGGTATTTGTGGCAGGAGGAATTAACCTCAATATCCCACTACTGGGAACATTGTTTCGCTGGTGTGGCTGCTTTTTTATTCGTAGAAGTTTTGGTAGCGATATTTTATATAAATTGACTTTGGAAGCTTATCTTTATTTTTTGCTATATAAGGGCTATCCAATTGAGTTTTTCTTTGAAGGTGGTCGGAGTCGGTCAGGTAAGCTTATGTCACCTAGATATGGTCTCTATCAAATGCTTTTGGAGGCCCATGATGCCTTAAGCAGTGATCACCAAAAACCACTGAAATTTATCCCGGTAAGTATTGTTCATGAATATGTCCCTGAAACTAGTTCTCTCGCTCGAGAATTAGATGGAGCTAAAAAACATAAAGAGAGCTTTTTTAGACTCTTTAAAATTTTTAAAATTTTTGCCTATAGAATGGGGAGTGTTCATATCAGACTTGGTCAGCCGGTTGACCCACCTCATTTGGAAAATTCTAAAAAAAATATCCAGACTCTGGCATTCAACTGTTTTAGAGAAGTGGGCAATAATATTTTGGTAACACCTTCTTCGCTTTTAGCATTAATTATGCTTGATGAACCAACTGGTGCGCTGAAATGGGATGAGATCTTTGCCAAGGCAAAATCCATTGTCCATTACTGTGAAGTTTTTAATATCCCAATCGTGGATACCTTGCGAGAAGCCAAATTAGAAAGAACCTTGGAAGATTCAATTGATTTATTTTTGAATAATAAAAAATTTGATGTCATTGGCGAAGAAAACTTAGGTCATGTTTTTTATGCCGTTAATGTAAATTGTAGAAAAGAAATGCTTTATTTTAAAAATAGTATCCTTCATCATTTCCTCACCCCCTGGATTTTAAATATTGCTTGGATTAATTTATTTAATGGTTCGATCACTGATGTTTCAGGTCTTAGAAGATTTTTGTTATCACAGAGAAAACATATGAAGTATGAGTTTTACCTTCCCACTGTGAAAGAATTTGTACTTGAGGCAAAAGCTCTGATTGAGTGGTGTACGGGTAAAGCATTAACCAGTTATGATGAAGTCTTAACCCTTTCGGCCCGGGATTTTTATAATGTTATAATGAAAATTGGAATTTTTTCTAAATCTATGATGTATATTCATGAGGCTTATTATATATCGGCCCTAACCATTAAAGCTTTGCATACTGAAATGGCAGAATTTAAATTAGAAGATTATTGGAAAAAATCTAAGGAAGTCTATAGTTGGCAAAGAGGAATTAATCGAGTTATTACTTTTTCTGAAAGTTTTTCCATGCCAGTGATGAAAAATAGTATGCAATATTTTACCCACCAAAAATATTTGATAATGGAAAATGGGGTTTATCATATAAAAGATACAGAGGCGTTTGACACAATGCTTTTAAGCTGGGAAAACCTTCTTCTTGATCAATTAAGTTTTAATATTAGAGGTGTTTAGAATGGATATAGGTTTTAGCGGTGATAGTGATAAAATAAAAAAATTAATCGGGAGTATGTTTGAATACCTGGGAGAAAACCCGCATAGGGAGGGTTTGCAAGAAACACCCAGAAGAGTTATCAAATCATGGGATAAACTCTATGGTGGTTATAATTCAAATTTAGATGATTGTTTCAAAACATTTAAAGAAGATAATGTGATTCCCTATAACCAAATTATTCTTCTTAAGAACATTGAATTTTATTCTACCTGTGAGCATCATCTATTGCCTTTTTTTGGCAAGGCCCATATTGCTTATATTCCAAACAAAAAAGTTGTGGGTATCTCGAAACTAGCAAGGTTACTTGAGCACTTTTCACGAAGATTACAAATTCAAGAGAGAATTGGTAACCAAGTTACGGAATCCCTTATGCAAAGGTTAGAAGCGAAGGGGGCAGCCTGTATTATCGAGGCTCAGCATTTTTGCATGACCAGTCGGGGAGTGGAAAAACAAAACTCGATAATGGTCACTTCATCACTTAACGGATGTTTTCTAGATCAAGTATCAACTAGACAAGAATTGATGACACTTATTCATTCATAGTGTAATCTTTCCAAGATCGCCTAGAAAAAATCTTTTTTTTTTGCATAAATTAGGGTATTTAAATAGGCAGTATTACAAACATTTTTCATTTGGAGGCAATTATTAAAGAACGCAAAGGGTTAGGAAAAATCGACAGACCATTATTAAATGATGAGATAAGAATTCAAGAATGCCGATTAGCGACGGAAGGAGAGGAGCAATATGGTGTTGTTTCCATGGAGCGTGCCAGACAACTATCGTATGAAACAGGGCTTGATCTCATTCTAATCGCACCTACTGCCAATCCTCCGGTAGTGAAGTTAATGGATTATGGCAAATATAAATATATTCAACAAAAGAAAGTTCAAGAAGCAAAGAAAAAACAAGTTGTTATTCAATTGAAAGAAATTCAGTTTAGGCCGAACATTGAGACCCATGATTTAGGAGTAAAACTTAAAAAAATTAATCAATTTATTATTGAAGGTGACAAAGTTAAGATGGTTATGCAGTTTAGAGGCCGAGAAATGGCCTATATGGATCAGGGAATGGTCAAATTCCACGACATTATTACTAAAGTAATAGAATTTGGTGGATTAATTGAATCTGAACCCAAAAAATTGGGAAATAGAATTATAACGATTGTTGCCCCAGACAAGAAAAAAATTGGCGAATTGCAGAAATTGAAAGAAACCAAAAGTGAAGTATTGTAATAAGTATTTACAAGGCAATGATAAGCTGGTAGAAATACTGGGTTTCAAAAGCGATACTACATGTTGGATTATTGATAATCATTAAGGAGCACAAGATGCCAAAAATGAAAACTAAAAGAGCGGCTGCGAAGAGATTTTCTGTGACAGGAACTGGTCGAATTAAGAGAAGAAAGCAAGGACTTCGTCATATACTAACTAAGAAAGCACATAAGATGAAAAAAAATCTGGGAAAAGCTGGCTTAGTTCATGTGGCTGATGAAGTAAGAGTAAAAATGCTTATTCCTTACAAGTAGAGAGTATTATAAATTTGCTGAAGTCTGGGACCAAAAGCGCATGAAAATGCCCCCTAGTTTTTCGCAATCATAAGGAGATATACAATGGCACGAGTTAGAAGAGGATTTAAAGCGAGAAGAAGAAGAAACAAAGTTAGAAAACTGGCGAAAGGTTTTCACTTTGATAGAAGTAGACATTACTGCTGGACTGCTGAGACTGTTAAAAGAGCACTTCATTATGCATATATTTCAAGAAGACTCTTAAAGCGTGATATGAGAAAACTTTGGATTATTAGAATTGGAGCAGCTGTTCGAATTCTAGATTCATCTTATTCTAAATTTATGCATGCTTTGAAAAATAAAGGCATCAATATCAATAGAAAGATGCTGGCGGAAATTGCTGCGACAGATTTTAACGGATTTAAAGCTATCTTTAATCAAGTTAAATAAATTTTTAATTTTAATTTTAAGTTTTACGGTGAAGGGCCAGTTTAATAGATTGGCCCTTTTATTATTTCAAATCGTCTATGCTGACAACCGCATGGAAGCAATTCAATAATACCACGAATGATTTCATCATTACTATTTGTGACTGAAGATGGAGAGATTGCTTTTTTTGTTGAAAGTGAAGAAATGGTTTTGGTATAGAGACTGTTAAGCAGATAAATGTCGTTGGCGCTTAAAGTATGCTTAAGTTCGTCAGTATCCAAATAAGGAGCCATAACATCTTCTACGTGTTGAGTATGTTTTAATCCTAAAAAATGCCCCATTTCATGCAGGATGACGGAGTACAAGTCATATCCCGAATAATTCTTGGCACTAGAATCATAATTATAGTCTTTATAATTAAGAATGATATCAGCATGGAGAATTTCCAAATACTCATTATCCATTCCAACATTTCTTCTCGTAGCATAAAATTGGGTAACTCCTAAAGCAGAGCTGCTTAATTCTTCGAACCAACTATAGGATTTATATATACCTTGTACGCTATCGCGATAAGCATTGAGATCATTTGTATTGAGATTGGGAGTCACCTCAAGGGCTTCGTTTAAAAATGATAAATCCTCGTGCGCTTGATTCCATGTTTTAATGATCTCAACTACGTCAGTTTTTTCGTTATTAGAAAAATCTGATGATATCTTCAGATTAAGATTATTGGTTGAGACCAAATCATTACTCCACCTGATGTTAGCCTTTTCATAGCCACTTGATGGTAAATTAGAAGAATGATTAGCTTGCTTGGATTCCATTTCAAGACAGGCGCAACATACGGCTAAGATCACAAGGAGTAGAGTCAATTTTGGCATTAGGGCCTCTGGTTGATCGACGAATAACATCAACAACTGATCGGCAATCAAGCAAATAAATTGACTTAAAATATTTTAATATTTGAAAAAGTAGATGATATTTTTTAAATATTAACTAATTGATTTTTTATAATCTTTTAAAAAAGCCTCTACACCCTTATCGGTAAGAACATGATTATAAAGTTTTTTTAAGACGTCAAAAGGAATAGTGGCAACATCGGCACCTAACATAGAAGCCACTCTGACGTGGTCAGGATGTCGAATGGAAGCAGCCAGAATTTGAGTCGGAAATGCATAATTGTCGAATACCTGTCTAATTTCCTCAATTAAATTCATGCCGTCATGTCCAATGTCATCAAGTCGTCCGATAAACGGTGATACGTAAGTCGCTCCAGCTTTAGCGGCCAGCAAAGCTTGATTTGACGAAAAAACTAGCGTGACGTTGGTCTTGATTTTATTGTCTGAAAACCACTTACAAGCTTTGATACCCTCAATGGTCATCGGAACTTTAATAGTGACATTTTTATGAATTTTAGAAAGCATTTTCCCTTCTTCAATCATACCCTGGCTATCAGTTGATATAACCTCGGCAGAAATTGGCCCATCAATTATCTTTACAATTTCATTGATTATTTCATCTCTTGATTTACCAGTTTTTGCGATCAGTGAAGGATTGGTGGTAACACCATCAACAATTCCAAAAGTGGCAGCTTCTTTAATTTCTTCCAAAGAGCCTGTATCTATAAATATTTGCATTATTTACTCCTTCGATTTCAGTTTATAAGCTAATACCAAGGTTTTTAAGTTTAGAAAAGAGATATCGACTTAAAATTAAACTCGAAATATCTATGAATTGGATTCATAATATAAGCATGAAAAAAGTCCTGGTTTTTTTATTCGTCAGTTTTTTATACCAAGGGGTAACCTTCTCGCGAGAGGCTGATATTTCTGAGCATTTGGTTCCTCCGAAAGACTCATTTTATGACCCTACATTTGATTACTCATTTTTTAAAGGGAGAGTAACTGATAGGGACGAGACTACCCGTATTTTCAAGGTGGAGTCAGGAACCAAAAATACCAGGCTCTTTCGCATTGGAGACATGGTGGAATTTACCATCAATCAAACCAAAGTTAATAAGAGATGCCAAGGATTTGTAAGAAGTGTTGAAGAGAAATATTTTGTTATTTATGTGGCAGATATTACATCTTGTCTGGCAAATAATGAATATTTCAGACGAGGCTCTGTGCTACGCTTTAAGTCTGAAGTTTTAAGTGAAAGAGTAAGGCAAGCTAGTGCTCACCGCAAGACGTTGCTAGAGCGCAAATCAGATTTATTTAACCAGCTTAACAATGTAAATGATTTCTTGTGGGGATTTGATCAAAAAAGCGTTTCCGTGGCAGCAGAATATGACAAAGAAATTCTTAGACTTAAAAGACAAAAACAAGAAGCCATTGATAATTTGCAACTGAAAAGGCAAGAACAATTTAATTTGCAAAAAGAACTGGTATTCCACCTTGACCAGTTAGAAAAGGATCTTGATTTTTATTTAGTGGAAAAAAGAGATCAGACCATGGATCGCTGGTTCTCAGATTTGGATATGGGGCTACCTGTGGAAACTAGACCACAAGATTATATACCCCTGACTAAAGAATCTGAAACGGAAAGTGTTAGAGATTATCGAAATAAGTTAGATGAGAGTTTTCAGTAAACCAAGGAATAATTATAATAAATTAGTGGAAATCGTTGGAGTTCTTCGGCGTTTCAAGTTGAGATACATTTCTTCTAAAAATTGATCACTATAGAGGTTATTTGTGGCATGATCTTTATAAAGCTTCAAGCTATAGGCAGATGAAACCCCCATCCACTCTTTGATGATGTTATCTTTTTTATTTTGAGCGAGCCATTTAAAGATACAGGCTTGGCGCAAAGATTTGGGAGTAAGCTGAAGCACTAGTTTTTTTCTAAATTCTTCAAATATAAGTTCAAGACCTCTGGGGGATAAGCCGCCTGAGATGATTTGATAGGGGTTGGCATTAAAGAGTAATTCATCGAAGGTAAGCCCGGATTTCTTTTTGAAGTTGCTCAGTGATTCACCATACTCTAAAAAAATAGAAGCAAAAATTGGTGGAAGAGGAATAGTATAGGGTTCTCTTTTAAAAGGAGTCAGCATGACCCGAGGAGAGGCGTCGATAAAAATTTGTTTTTCTTTTAAATGAGAGAGATCAGAAACCTTAAGGCCAGCACCAAAGATCAATAGTAAGATAATTTGATTTCTCTGGGCCAGTAACTTAATCATTTCGTCACTACTTTCTTTTTCTTCGAGAAGATAAGTCCAGAGAGTTTTAATATCACTAAAGGGGGTAGGCCTTGGAATATCCAGAAATTTGGGAGAAGATTGAAGATTACGTACGGGGTTGGTCAAAATAATGCTTTGTCCTACTAAAAAATCAAGAAAAATTCGAAGAGTTTGAATGCGTCGTCTTTTGGAATTGTCGGAATTTAGTTTTTGGTTTAGAAAATCGTTGTATTTTTGTGCCAGATCGGTGGTTAAATTATTCAAATCAAAAGGTGACTGGGAAGCTCGGAGGAATTTATTAAAGCAGTCTAAATCGGTCTTGTAGTTTTTGACGGTGTTTCGACTTAGCCCTTCTTTATCCAGTTTGCTCACAAATTTTCGCTCTAATTCAAAAAAATGTCCGAATTTATCTTCCAGCATGGAAAAAGCCGCTCCTCTAATCAAGTAATTTTTACAGGGTTTGCCAAGGAATAATACAAGTACCCCGTACATTATACAAGTGAAAAGAGTTTCCTTGTTTTTCCTTAAAAGATTTGATACATGCGTCAATAGACAATTTATATATGTGAGCCGAAAGTGCAAAAGACGACCTGTAACCAAAACAAAAGGGATTTATTTTTGTCCGTGGAATTTATTGAATTCATTACGGATAAAAAGGATTGTTCCCGAGAAGTTCTTTTAGATTTTATTTTAAATCATTCATCCACTAAAAATTTACTACAAAAAATTGATTATCAATTTAATAATTTTGAACTTTTTTTAATGTCGATTACTCACCCCTCGCTTACTAATGAATTTCCAGAATTAAAGTTAGAAAGCAATCAACGCTTAGAATATCTAGGAGATGCAGTCATCGATCTGCTTATAGCTGATTCACTGATTAAAACTTATCCAAGTTTTCAAGAAGGTAAGTTATCTAAACTGAGAAGTGCTTTAGTCAATGAACTTTCATTAGTTCTACTTTCCAACATATTAGACCTTTCCCACATTATTTTACTGGGCAAGGGGGAATTACATACCAAGGGGTATGTAAAATCGTCGGTGCTATCCGACGCCTTTGAGTCTTTGATCGGAGGAATTTTTCAAGATTCTGGATTCGCAGGGGCCCAAAAAGTTTTTTCGACTATTTTGAATTTATATCAGGAACAATTTAAGGCAGATTATATAACCGATGATGCTCTCGATGAGTTTGATCCTAAATCAAGATTGCAAGAGTTGACGGTTGCGCTTGGAAAAGGACTTCCACAGTATCAAAATATTGAGACGGAAGATCGACAGTATAAAGTTGATTTAATGATTGATAATAAAATCGTTCTGACCAGAATAGGACCCGCTAAAAAACAGATTGAAAGAGAGTTGGCTTACCAAGTATTAAAGAAAAAGCTTTATTTAGAAGGAGATAAACATGTTATTAAAACATCAGCATCCAAGTAATAAATCAATTATGATTTCGGTATTGGGTGTTCCAAATGCTGGCAAAAGTTCATTGATTAATTATTTAATAGGAACGGAGTTGTCGGTAGTAACTCATAAACCCCAAACCACTCGGAACAAATTTCATTGTGTGTTTAATATTGATAAAACGGAAGTGGTGTTAGTAGATACTCCCGGGATACATAAAAGTAATAAAGAGTTCAATAAACGATTAAACGAACAAGCTAGAGAGGGGTGTGAGGGTGTTGACCTTAATTTTATATTAATTGATTTAACTAGTGATGTTATGCCCCAGCTTAATTCAATTAAAGAAACCTTGAAATTTGAGTTGGATAAGACCTGGCTTATTTTTACTAAAAACGATCTGGTAAAAATAAGCGATGAATTGCTTTTGGAAATTTTCAATGCGGGTAAACAGTTGATTCCTAAAATTGAAAAATATTTTTCAATTAGCTCAAAAAATGGAGAAAATATACACCTGTTAACTGGTGCCATTTGTGATGAAGCAAAGACGGGCTACCATCTTTACCCAGATGGAGATGTTTCCAATAAAAATGAAAGGTTTTTTGTAACGGAATATATCAGAGAACAAGCTTTTTTACTTTTGAATGAAGAACTGCCTTACGAAATTGCGGTGGTGGTAGAAGAGTTTCAAGATGGCAGAGAGGATGAAACGCTTGCCAAACCAATCGTACATATTGCCGCCTCCATTATTGTTAATCGCCCAAGTCAAAGAGGGATTGTGGTGGGTAAGCAAGGCGCGGTTATTAAAGAAATTGGAACCAAATCAAGAGCAAAAATTGAAGAAATGTTGGGCTGCCAGGTTAACTTGAATTTGCATGTCAAGGTTACCCCCGGTTGGTCTAAAAATAATTATGTGCTGGAGTCAATTGGATTGCATCGAGCAGTCGATTCTAACAGAGTATGGAGAAGTCGATAAAATTTGACTGGGGAAGTAAAATGGAAAGATCAATGGTAGTTTCAATTATAGGTAGACCAAACGTCGGTAAAAGTACCGTCTATAATAGATTGATTAAACGAGATAGCAAAAATATTACCCACGATTTACCCGGCGTAACTAGAGACCGGCATTATGGTTTTGCGAAATTTGATTTGATCAATCATGAGTCTCCGCGAGAAGTCATTTTGATAGATACGGGTGGATTTTATTTAGAAAAAATAAATGAGCCCAGCAAAACTGAAAAAGAAAAAAGAAATTTTAAGTTTTTCAATATCATGATTGACCACGCCAAGCTTGCTATTGATGAAAGCGATATGGTGTTGTTTGTGGTGGATGTGCGAGAAGGCCCTATTCCTATTGATAAAAGTATCATTGACTATCTGAGAATGAAAAAGAAGAAATTCTGGCTGGTGATTAATAAATATGATTCAGACAAACAGATGGGAGATGAAGCGGATTTTTATACGTTGGGAGTGGACATTGATGATATTTTTATGATTTCAGCGGCCCATAAAAGAGGAACTGATGAACTGGCCATGAGGATTCAACAAGAAGTTATTGAACTGGAAAAAAGAGTACTTAATAATGAATCTAATATGCCCAGATTGCAAATTGGGGTTACCCCCAGAGAAAAGGTGGTTTCCAAAGTGGCCTTGGTTGGAGGACCTAATGCGGGCAAATCAACTCTACTTAATTGTTTGATTGGTGCGCCTCGGGCGTTGGTGAGTGATATTCCGGGAACTACCGTTGATCCCATTGAAGGTTTTTTTGATTTATATTTTGATAAAGAAGCTAATTTGTTGGATCAAAAAATGAGCTGGGGAGAGAAAACTGATCAGTTGATTAGTGACTATCAAGATTATCAAAAAAATAATTCCCAATATGTACAAAATCATTCCAGCGATAAAGATATCTCTCAAGAGATTTATGAAAAAGTATTTGTGGATGAAACTCAATTGGATTTAACCGAGAAAACCGAAGCAATGCCAGAAGAGAAAAAAGTCGAAGGCAATTATTGGAGAACCATTCATTTAATTGATACCGCCGGAATTAGACGACAAAAATCCATCGACGATTTTGTCGAAGAGCAATCAGTTTATAGATCCCTCAGTGCTATTACTCATGCTGATGTAGTGGTTTATTTAATTGATGCCGTTAAAGGCATTAATCATCAAGACCAAAGATTAGTGGATATTGCTTTAGAAAAAGGGAAATCCGTGATTTTGGCCATTAACAAGATAGATCTGGTTAGTGAAAAATTAAAAACGCCAAAAGACAAGAAACTGTGGATTGATGAGTTAAGAAATAACATTCCGTGGCTTGAGTTTTGCGATATTGTGCCATTGTCGGCAAAATATAAACAGCACATCGGCAAATTTAAAAAGGTATTGGTGGAAACTATACTTATTAGAAATAAAAGAATACCAACTAGTGCAGTTAATCAAACCATAAGTGAATTGGTGGATAAAAATTCAATCGTGATCACCAATACCGGTGGTAAACGATTAAAAGTGAAATATTCTTCTATGATCAAGGCCAACCCTCCTACCTTTTTACTATTTACGAATAGATCAAAAGGTATACCGGAAAATTACAAACGGTATTTAAAAAATGGCATTAGGGATAGTTTTGATCTTAAAAATGCACCCATTCATTTAATTTTTAGAACTAGTAGTGATTTGGAAAAAAGAGCTCATCCTTCCAAGAAGGATTCACCTACCAAGAGATAATATAGTTGATGGTGGTAGACCAGGCGTTACCGCTCATATCTTCGTAACCAAATTCCCCATCATTGCGGGCCTGGTAAGCGTTAGTGAATTTGTCGTGAAAATTGACTGTGTGAAAAAGGAATTCAACTCCTAGGAAGGATTCCTTAAGTTTTATTGGAAATTCCAATCCAAATCCCAGACCAAAACCTAGTCCACCGCCACTATCATCAGGGGTTGCGCTTTGGTCAATAAATTTATTCGTTAAATACCAATATTCAATCCTTCCGATTACGTAAGGGTTGGAGTAGGTTATCGCAGTACCGAGATCGGCAGTATCCAGATAGTACCTTGAAGAAAAAAACGTTCGCAGCATGCTCACGTCGACAAAACCCGGGCCGTTCGAGCCTCCCGCAGGGGTATGTCCTCTAGTTGGATCAGGTAGAAACATATGATGCTTGGAAAAGGCTACTCCTAGACCATAAGCTACCCTGAAATTTTGAAAAAAAGTAAAGGAGAGTGAATAGGAGGGGAGTTGATTTTCGTAGGCATAACCTCGATTGCCATCAAACATGGTAACGCCTAAGCCTAAATTGAACGAAAAAAATCTTCCATATCGATAATAGCGTTCGAATTCTGTGACTTTAGCAGTTTCCAAGTCTTCGTTGAAGTCGCTAAAGATATCTCCACCGACATCGAGGTCATCGTCAAATACGTTAGCTTCAATCATTTCACCTTCATCATATTGGGCATATGATGGAACGCAAGGTATCAGAAATAGGATTAAATAAACTAATAATCTTTTTGTCATTAATAATTATTTTAACGTCTAATTATGCTTGATGTCGATACCATATTTGAGTTGCTTGTATTTAAAAATAGAAGTGAACTCCTGCCGTCAAAAAGCTATGACCGACGGTTTTTACGACAAAATCGGTGATCTTTTCAAACGATAATCCGAATTCAAAACTAAATCCTAGGCTTTCTAGCCCTGTAAAATGAAACTCCGTTCCCATGGTGAAGTCCAGTTGGAACCCAGTTTTAGAGTCACCACTCGAAGTGACATGTTTTTTATTTAACAATGCGGCGAGTATGGAACCATAGAAAGTTAATTGAGATTCATCAATAAAATTTCGATAAAACTTTAAACCAGCACCCCAACCGCCTGTGTTTTCATTGGTGTCAAATCCAAACAGGGCTCCTACCGCTAAGGATGGTGATTTTTGCAGTTTGAGGGATATGGCCGGAAGATCTGTGGCCAGTTGGTTGGTCGTGCCAAGTCCTAGGCGTTCATCTTTTTCAGTACTAAAACTTACGGAGGATAAGGTTATAAGTGATAAAAGAATCAAAAAAACGTATTTTTTAAAAAACATAATACCTTCCTAGTTAAACGGGGTTATTTGGCATTTCCAAATAATAGGATACAATCGTGAAGTATTTTTGACAACTAGTGGTGAAGTCAAATAAAATTCAGCATAAATAAACTTAAGATGAATATCAAGGGGAACCTATGTCTAATAAAATGATGAGCTATGTTGACGAGGAGTTAAATAGAACAGAGATCGGGCAATTTGTTGCGAGAAACAAAGTATTCGTAATTTCCGTGATTATTGCGATATTCCTGGGCGTAATCCTTTGGGGTGTTACTAGTAATATGTCAGAAAAACAGCAACAAGAGATGTCTCAAGTCGTTTATGATTTTGAAAAAAATACCTTCAAGCAATTGGAAGAAAAAAAGATTGAGGGTAAGGATTACGTCGATAAGTTTGCCAACCTTCTTAAAGTGACGGGATCGTATAGTGGAACTTTAACCTTAAGTATTCAGTCCGCAGATCTTTTTATAGAGAGAGGAGAACTTAATTTTGCGAAAGAAATTCTGGAAAAATCCCATAACGAATTGAAAGGTAGTAATCCCTTCGTGGCATGGTTTCTCAATCATCGGTTAGCGGTCGTTTATGAGGATTCCAATGATTTAGAAAATGCCGTGACTTACTTGAAAAAAATGAATTCTTCATCGGTAAAATTATTAGAATCCAAAGTCTATCTTGATTTAGGAAGAATTTATTTAAAGATGGGTAAAAAAGAAGATGCGATGATTAATTTCAAATATGTAGTGGATCATTTTAGTGATTCGAACTTTGCCAAAATTGCAAAACTGTATTTAAACGACATGAACTAAATAACGTTGGAGTATACCAAACATGAGATTTTTTTTACCACTGCTGGTTGTCCTATTTTGTTCATGTGCTTTGAGCGAGAAATTCAATTTAGTATCACATGATTCACAAATTGATAAAAAGATAATACTTAGACATGCCTGGAGTAAAAATCTTGACCCACAATACGATTCGGGCAATCTCCCTATAAATTTAAGTTCACCACTACTGCATTCAGGAATGCTATTTGTTGGTAGTGGAAAAGGACAAATGATCGCTTATGATGCCCAAACTGGTAAAGTTTTGTGGAAAGAAAATGACAAAGGTGCATATCATGCGACCCCCATGGTTTACAAGGATCAAATTGTTTATGGGACCAATCTTGGTCGCTTATACTCGAGGCACTATTTAACTGGTAAAATAAAGTATGCCGTTGACTTAGGGGCATCTATCGAATCAGAAGTGGTCGTGCATAACGGGATGGCGGTTGTTCACCTTAGAAATTATCAGATTACCAGCTTTGACATTGAGACTGGCAAAATATTTTGGGCCTACAAAAGATCCGTTCCTCATCTAACCACCTTACAAAGATCGTCTAAACCATTAATTTGGAATAATAAAATTTATGTTGGGTTCGCAGATGGTTATCTGGTGAATATTTCTCTGGAAGATGGTGTCTTGCAATGGGAAAAGAAGCTTTCTACCAGTACCAAGTTTGTGGATGTAGACAACACTCCCGTGATATTAAACAACCGTCTATACATCAATTCGCTGGCAGGCCCGATTTATATGTTAGAAGCATCCACTGGAGCCGTCTTAAGGCAAGGGGATTTTTCACCATCCAGACCGCCCCTATTATTAGGGGATAAATATCTATTTGGAACTTTTGATGGAGAACTTATATTAACGGATTTAAATTTAGAGATTATTAAGAAAATTAATCTCAATGTGGGCGGTATAACGAACATAATTTTATGGAAAGAATATTTAGTTGTGACGACCAGCAGAGGCCATGTCAGTATTTTAAATTCTAAAACTTTTGATCTCATCGAGAGCAAACATCTAGGACATGTTAATTCATCAGTATTTGGTGATGTGGCGGCAGCTAACGGGATATTGGCGGTCTATTCATCACGTTATCGCTTATATGTTTATCGCTAGTAGTTGCTAGACCAATTCTTAGCTCTACCCAAAGGGCACTTTTTATTTTCTTTTATTCATTTCTTTCAAATAAGTTTTGATCCAGCCTAAATCGAGTTGATCCACGATGCTGGTATTGGAGTTTGATGAATCATAAGAGGCGATTGATCTTTGATCCTTTTGATATAATAAGGAATTGATAAGAATCATATTGGAGAAAATAGTAGTTTTAAATAAGATGGAAGCATGTAGCTTGATAGGGATAAAGTTTTTCTTTTGGTCAATACCGGAGAGTAAATTTTCAAATTTATAATAATTAGAGCTTGTTCCGTTTTCACATAAATATTCCAATTCCTTGTATAATTTCATGGAATGAGTGTCAATGGCCTGTTTGACCAGACTTTCAGCTTGCTTAAAATCAGCTACTTTATTTTGTTTTATTATATCGGCTAAGGTTGGTTGGTTTTCCCCAAAAGAAAGTGGCAACATTAGCTCTGGGAAAAGCGCTAAATATTCTTCATTCCAAGCAGCGGTGTCTAACGAAAAATTGAGATTAATAATATTATTAGTTGTAGTAGTTTCGTTATGGCGAATATGGTTGCGCAATTCAACTATAGTAGAATGAAATCCCGGGCATACATCGATTATTTGTTGAGAGTTCCCAGTCAGTCCAGTTAGGGTTTCATATTGAGAAAGTAACAGCATGAAATAAGTATTTTTATAGCTAGTCGAGGTCGGCTCATTTTGAATTTGAGTGCCCGCTTGATTCATGAGGTGGGACGCAGGAGTTCTGGATCGATTACTTTTAAAGCTTTCAGTGTTCATATTCATAACATGAAATTTAGGAGTGCTTCCCAAATAATCACTTTTGTTTTTATAACGGGCCATTTTGTTTTCTATAGATTCGGGAGTTTTAAATTTATAACCAGAAGTACAAGACGTTAATAGCGAAATGAGCAGTAAACTGTTTAACGAATGAAGAATTTGTTTTTTCATAAAAGCTCCTATTTGGCCCCAAAGTACAGATGACACTTTCTTTCATCGGTTTATAAAAACTAATCATTGATACCAATTAGCTAATCGGCAAAAAAAAATTTATGATATTTGAATTAATCAAACGTCCTATCTGCAAGATATAAGGATGATTTTTAAAAAATACTTGATTTATTCAATTAAGTATTGTCAAATAACCATCACTTCTAAATATTATTTAAGGAGCAAATAATGAGCGACAGTTTTTTAACTGCGACCCGCGAAATTGCCTGGAATGTTCCGGCATGGTTTATATATTGCATGTATTTATCATTTATAATATCTGTAGGAATTTTTTTAAAGGGAGTTTATTCCAAGTACCAATTTGTCACCCATAAAAAAGATTTCAAAGAATTATATAGAGGCCAGTTTAACTGGATAGATGTTTTTAAAGTTTTATTTTTACAAGGAAAAGTACCCAGAGTTAAAAGTGTGGGACTTTTTCATGGTGCCATTTATTATGGTTTTATAATTCTGGTTATAGCTACCACTCTAGTTATGATTCACATGGATTTTAAAATTGAGATATTTAAAGGTCTTGTTTATATTGTCATCTCTTTTATGGCGGATATGGCCGGTCTTTTTATTCTTATAGCTATCTTGTTTGCGTTTTATAGAAGATATATAAAAAAGCCAGATTACTTGAAATCTTCCAAACCAAATCAAGAATTGCTTATGTACGTTTTTTTAATTTTGGTGGTTAAAACAGGTTTTTGGCTGGAAGGAATCAGGATACTTGGTACAAATATGCCAATGGATGAAATGTATTGGTCTCCTATTGGCTATTTTTGTGCATACGTGTTTAACATGTTTAACTTGGAAATGGGCCAATGGAAGCTTATCCATCAGGTGATTTGGATAGTGCATATGTTCCTGACTATGGGTTTTATTGCTTCGCTTGGGTATAGTAAATTTATCCATATTCTTATGGCCGCGCTTAACAGTTTTTTAACTCCTCAAAAATTGGGAGCGATATTGGAACCCATGAATTTTGAAAATGAAAACGCTGAGACCTTTGGCCTTGCAAAATTTAATGAAACCACTATGAAAAATCGGCTAGATTTACTCAGTTGCGTTGAATGTGGAAGATGTACGCAAAAATGCCCAGCAAATTTAGCAGGAAAAAAGCTTGATCCAAAATTAATTATTACGAAACTTAGAGATGCTGCTTTAAAGCTTAAACACGCCGGGGTAGATGATTGTGAGATTTGGGGAGAGCTTCCACTTTATGAATTTAACGAACTAGATGCTTGTACTACCTGTGGCGCTTGCATGGAGGAATGCCCCGTTCAGATTGAGCATGTCAAACTTATCATGGAACTTAAGCGCTATAAGGTTTTAACTTTGGCTGAAGTTCATCCAGATGCTGCTAACACTATAAATAATATAAAAGTGAATTCAAACCCATGGGGTATTGGAGAAAGTGAACGCTTTAGATGGGCGGACGGACAAAATATTCCAGTGGCGGATCCAAATGTAGAAGTTGAATATCTCTATTATGTAGGTTGCGCTGGATCTTATGATACGGATGCCCAAAAAGTAACTAAAACCTTCTGTGAACTTTTGAAAAAAGCAGATGTTAGCTTTGCCGTTCTTGGTGAAAGTGAAAAGTGTTGCGGAGATGTTGTACGAAGAGTAGGGGATGAATATTCTTTTTATGAACTGGCTTTAGCTAATATCGAAATTTTCAAGAGCTATAAATTTAAAAAGATTGTTGTGACATGTCCGCATGGGTTGCACACGATAGGTAAAGAATATAAAAAAATTGATAAAGAATTTAATTTCGAAGTAGTTCATCATACCGAACTACTAAGTGATTTAATTAAGCTTGGAAAATTGACACCAAATAATCCCATCAATGAGGAGATTACCTATCATGATCCCTGCTATCTTGGTAGACATCACGGCGGATACGAACCTGTTCGTGAGGTTTTAAATGCTATTCCGGGTCTTAAATTAAGAGAAATGCCAAGATCAAAAGATACATCACTTTGCTGTGGCATGGGTGGTGGAAATATGTGGTATGAGCTCCCTGAAGGAGAGGATCTATGCAAAAATAGAATGAAAGATATTGCCTCGATGGATGCCCAAAGACTTTCGACCGCATGCTTTTATTGTTGGACTAATTTTAATTCTAAAAAGGGTGATTGCGATCAAACTAAGGAACTTCCGATTGAAGATGTCGCACTTATTGTGGCGAGGTCAGTTTTTTAAATTAAACAAAAACTCTTAGATTCGCCGCGCCAACCTGATGAGTCGTAGAAATATATAAAAAATTATTCTATATATTTTTGAATTTTCAAAGGTTTAAGAAATACCCGACTAACATAGGACTATTGACTATAATATCCCTGGATATTAACGTCGTCTTAATAAATCTGATATCCTTTTCCTGTCGGATTTATTACAACTTACAATGAGGGAGGCTTTAAAACCTCCCTTTTTTTATTCCACTTCCATGGACCAATCTTTATAAATAGCTTCCAACCTTGGGGCAATCAACTTTTCATATCTCACAAAAAGGGTGCGTCTTTGTTCATCTTTGTTGGCATGATAGCAAAGCACTCGGAGAGTTTCCATATAACTTAAAGCCTGGCAGACTGTTTCTGCGTGGGCCATGAGGATATTAACTCTTTCCATTTCCATCCACGCTTTAGGATTAAATATTTTTCCCATTTGTGGTTTTAAACATTTGATAAGCAATTTAATAAAGCGTTTTTTAAAAATGTAGTGATAGGTGGTATATCTTTTGGTTGTTTCGCTTTCTTTGTTGATGATGGCGCCAATTGGATGTTTAAAGAAAATATTAGCAAAAAACCGGCTGGGATCTTTGATCGCGTACTTGACTATATCTTTTAATGCCATAAGCGCTTGCACTTGACTGGTGCCTTCGTAAAGAAGGGGAGCAAAACTGTCACGATGATATCTCCCCACCGAATACTCTTCCATAAATCCATATCCACCCAGCATCTGAATGGCCCGCTGAGATAAATTGGTGGCTGCTTCACACGCATAGTACTTAACGAGAGGAGTTCTCTTTCTGGTCCATAGGTAAGCATCTTTCAATAATTTTTTATCTTCCTTAGATAATTCTTTACCATCTTTTTGCATTTGATCCAGTTTTTGAAAAATATCATAATGGCTAATGGTATCTACGATTAATGCGCGAAGCGCATCCCTTTCAGTCTCATAGTCTTGTAAATTTCTTCGGTAAAGGGGGAGCTCCACCAAAGGAACACCAAATTGAATTCTTTCCTCAGCATATGCTTTGGCATAATGGAGTGATCCTTCGATGGTACCAAGGGCCTGAAGTGCTACGGCCAGTCTGGCTTCGTTCATTAAATGAAGCATATATTGAAAACCCATATTTTTTTCACCAACTAGATATCCTAAAGAGTTTTCATATACGATTTCGCAAGTAAAGGAGCCATGGAGTCCCATTTTATCTTCATTTTTAGTAACTTTGTAATTTTGGATTTTTTCTCCATTTTCTCCTACGATGTCCTGTTCAACAAAGAACATAGAAATCCCTTCTAAGCCTTCAGGTTCCCCTTTGATCCGTGCTAAAACATACCCCAGGCCTCCACCACCATTGGTGATAAAGGCTTTAGTTCCACTTATTCTATAGGTACCGTTTTCTTGCAATATAGCGGAGGTACGAATGGCCCCTACGTCACTTCCAGCTCCGGGTTCGGTCAGGCACATTGCTCCTGAGATTTCACCGCTTATAATTTGTGGTATATATTTGTCCTTGAACTCGGCTGGACCAAAACGATCTAACATATCAGCGATGGAAGTAAAAAAGGCAATTTGCGTGCAAGAAGATAAGCAGGCCCGAGAAATCTGGGCGAATAAGGTTAAGTTCATGGCAAAAGGCAGTGCCATCCCTCCGTATTTTTTGGGTACACTTAAGCCAAAGACGCCAAGCTCAACACATTCCCGATATAAGGCATTTAAGTATTCGTTGGGGATGGTTTTTCCGTTTTCCACATGACCGGCGTGATGTTTATCCATTTCCTTGGCACGATTGCAAACTGCATTGGCAGTCCATTCACCAGTTTGAGATAACAGCTCTTCTAAGAATGCAATAACCTCTTCGGGAGAGTTTAAGCCTTCTTCTGTGGGAAAAGTTGGAAAGTAAAGGGGGATAATGGTTTTCCAGTCTATGGCCGATTTAAAAAGCCATTGCCATTCTTTTTCGTCGGAGTAAAAATTCATCAGATCAATCCTTTAATCTAAAAAAGTTAGTATTAAAGTTATTATAAAATAAAAATGGATTGTGATCACCCTTAAAAGAAATTTATTTTTACTGTAAGCATTTAATAGGGGGGTTTTTATTGCAAAAATCTTTTAATTAGTTTTATCATTAACCGATGCTTTTTATCCTACTTAAATATTTAAGGAGAATTCATGAATTTAAACCCTGTCTTCATTGTAGAAGCTAAGAGAACTCCCCAGGCTAAAGCCGGAATGGAACTCAAAGATGTTCAGGCACCATTTCTGGGACATTACCTGATTCGACATATTATGGACAAACTAGGATTACCCAATGATGTTATTGATGAAGTTATTTTTGGTTGTGTTGGTAACCCGGTTGATTATCCTAACATTGGTAGAGTGATAGGTCTTGAAGCTGGACTACATAAAAAAGTGCCGGGGTGTACGGTTCATCGTAATTGTGCAGCTGGCATGGAAGCCTTGGCGCAAGCCTCTATAAGAATCGCCAGCCAAAGAGATCATCTAATCTTTGCCGGCGGCGTGGAGTCCATGTCGAATATCCCACTTTTGTTTAATAAAAAAATGACCAAGCTTTTTACCGATCTTTTCAAGGCCAGAACGCCTGTGCAAAAATTAAGTGCATTAATGACGTTTCGACCTAGCTTTTTAGTACCAATCATAGCCATTCAAAAGGCACTGACTGACCCTTTTGCTAACGTCAATATGGGAATGACCGCGGAAATTCTGGCCAGGGACTTTGGTATCACGAGAAATGAGCAGGATGAATTTGCTAATCGTAGTCATCAGCGAGCAGCGCAAGCAACTAAAAGTGGTCGTTTTAAAGATGAGATTGTCCCCCTTATTTATGGAAAAAAACTTGATAGGATACTTTATGAAGATAAAGGCTTTAGGGAAGATTCCACCGTGGCCGGGCTTTCTAAAATGAAACCCTTCTTTGATAAAAAAGCGGGGACGGTGACTGTTGGTAATGCCTGTCCGATTACGGATGGTGGCTCATGTTTATTGCTGGCCAGCGAAGATGCCGTTAAAAAATATCATCTAGAACCTTTGGCCCAAATTATTAATTGGCATTTTCATGGTTTGGAGCCCGAGCGCATGGGAGCTGGCCCAATTTTGGCCATGGATGGGGCATTTAAAAGAAGTGGATTGAAATTATCAGATATGGACCTTTTTGAAATTAACGAGGCTTTCTCGGCTCAAATTATTACTGTATTAAGAGGTATGAAAGAAAAAAAAGTAGCGGATTTTTTTGGTCTCGATTCCGTTTGGGGAGAGATTAATGAGGACAATTTAAATCCCAACGGCGGTGGAATTGCCCTTGGACATCCTGTGGGATCTTCTGGTTCTCGAATTGTGGTTACCCTACTTCATGAACTCATGAAAAGAAAAGGTCGCTATGGTATCGCTTCTCTTTGTATAGGTGGCGGTCAAGGTGGTGCCATGATTATTGAAAATTTAAAGCGATAAGGTGGAGACAAAAATGAATTTTGAAAAAATATTATATGAACTAAAAGATAAGATCGCCTATATAGGTTTTGGATTCAATAGTTCAAAAAAAATGAATGTACTTGATAAACTTACCCTTACGGAATTAAGAGAGGTTTTTGAGATAATTAAGAAAGAAGTTGAAGGAAAAAAAATTACGGGAGTTATTTTACATTCGCTGACTCCAGGATGTTTTTTAGCGGGGGTTGACATTAATCTTATTTCTTCCCTTCAAAGTGAAGCAGAAATTTTAAGAACCGTGGAAGAGGGGCATACTATCTTTAACATGATTGAGGACCTTAAAATTCCTAAAGTTGCCTGTATTGATGGTGTTTGTATGGGCGGTGGGTTGGAGCTGGCTTTAACCTGTGATAAAATTTTAGTAAGTGAATCAGATAATACTGTGCTCGCTTTGCCGGAAGTAAAACTGGGTTTATTACCAGGTCTTGGTGGTACTTATAGGCTCCCTAGACGAATCGGTATTCCTAATGCGCTCGATTTAATTTTAACCGGCAGTAATGTTAGAGCAAAAAAAGCCAAAAGAATGGGCCTAGCAGATGAAGTCTATGCCAAAGAGAAATTACTGGAGATGGCCAAATCCCAATTATTTTCAAGCGCTAAAAAACTTAAACGAAGTGAAGTCTTGGAAAAAATGATCATGAAACAACTGGTGGTTAGAAAATTTATTTTTAAAAAGGCCAGGGAATCCGTGTTGGAAAAGACCAAAGGATTTTATCAAGCCCCACTTAAGATTTTAAGCGTGATGGAAGCTGGTAGTTCGTGCAATAGGAAGACAGGTCTTGCTAAAGAAGCTGCAGGGTTTACCCAACTGGCTTTAAGCGAACAATCTAAAAATTTAAGACACATTTTCTTTTTGGTAGAAGGAACTAAAAAATATAAGGCTGAACCAGTACAAGACCGGGTAAAAAAAATAAAAAAAGGTGCTGTTTTGGGAGCTGGAACTATGGGGGGAGGGATCGCTTGGTTACTTGCTGATAACTACATGTCTCCGCTATTAAAGGATGTTAATAAAGAGGCTTTGGAACTGGGGCTTAGCCAAGCTTCTTCAGTTTTTTCAAAGAGTGTTAAGAAGAAACACATGACCGAAGAGGAATTTCAACGAAAACAAAGATCAATTTCTCCCACACTTGACTATAGCTGTTTTAAGAGTGTGGATTTAGTGATTGAAGCGGTTGTGGAAAAAATCGATTTAAAAAAAGCCGTGTTCAAGGAACTGGAAAATTATGTTAGGGAAGATGCAATTATTACTTCTAACACTTCTTCTATTTCTATTGAGAAAATGTGTGAGGGATTAAAAAGACCCGAGCGTTTTTTAGGGCTGCATTTTTTTAATCCAGTGAATATGATGCCTCTAGTGGAAATTATCACCCATAGTAAAGTAAGTGAAGAAGTGGTTAAACAAATGCATGCATGGGCGCTGGCAGTTAAAAAGACCCCTATTATTGTAAACGATGGCCCGGGTTTTTTAGTCAATAGAATACTAACCCCTTTTTTAAGCGAGACGGTGTGGTTGTTGGAAGAGGGGTGTTCGGTTGAACAATTAGACCGGGCGATACTCTCATTTGGTATGCCAATGGGGCCTGGTCGACTTTTAGATGAAGTGGGATTTGACGTAGCCGTTCATGTCTCTGAAGTCATTTACGGACAATTGGGAGAACGTTGCAAATTTTCGGATCTTTTACATAATATTGTTCAAGCAGGATTTCTTGGAAAGAAAAATCATAAAGGTTTTTACTATTATAACGAACAGGGCAAACAGTTAGGTATAAATGAAGAGCTAAAAAAACTTTGCCCTAATAAAAGTTGTAAAATAGCGGAGGAAGATATACAAAAAAGATTGATTCTTCCCATGATTAATGAAGCAACTTATGCTTTACAAGATAAAATTGCTGAACATGCCAGCACGATTGATATTGGGGTTATTTTCGGACTGGGTTTTCCTCCATTTAGAGGAGGACTATTAAAATATGCAGATAATGTTGGATTAAATAAAATACTTGCTGATTTGAAAGAACTTGAAGTAAAGGTTTCTAGTAATCGTTTTAAGCCAAGTCAATATTTGCAAGATATGGTGGCGCATAATAAAAACTTCTATAATTAAAAAGGGGTGAACAGATGAATATTTTTGTATGTGTAAAACAAGTTCCGGATACGGAAACAAAAGTTGTGCCAAGTGCAGATAAAATATATATTGAAACCAAACAAGTAAAATGGGTGATGAATCCTTATGATGAATTTGCCGTTGAGCAAGCCTTGTTGATTAAAGGCAAAGATGCTTCAGCGAATATAACAGTGATGCGTGTAGGATCAGTGCAAGCTTCTGCGGAAACCTTAAGAACGGCCATGGCCATGGGGGCCGATGATGCCGTGTTGGTGGAATCTCCTGATAATCTTGATTCATTTATGATAGCCAAGGCCTTAAAAGGCGCCATTGAAAAACTTGGTAAGCAACCCGATCTTATCTTATGTGGAAAACAGGCCGTTGATGATGATTGTTCTCAAGTACCTCAAATTCTCGCCCAAATGTTAAATCTGCCTTCTGTCAGCGTGGTAAACAGTTTTGAATGGCAAGGAAATGCACTAACTTTAAAAAGAGAAATTGAAGGTGGATCTATTGAAGTTTACAGCGTAAATACTCCGTGTGTGGTGTCTGTAACCAAGGGGCTCAATCAACCCAGATATGCCTCCCTTCCAGGAATTATGAAGGCTAAAAAAAAGCCGCTTGCTCAATATCCATTAAGCGAAGTTGGTGTTAGTGAAGCTGATCGCAAAATAAAGTACTCAAACGTATCTTTACCGCCTGAAAAACCTAAGGGAAAAAAATTCGAAGCTATGGATGAAAAAAATATTCAAAAAGTGGTAAGCGATGTAGCGAGCCTACTTCGTAATGAAGCAAAAGTAATTTAGGGGGATCAAATGGCAAAAATACTAGTTTTTACAGAACATAACAACGGCAATATCAAAAATGTTGCTTTAGAGATTCTGGGAAGATTATCTTCACACCAAGTGGATGTCTGTGTGGTGGGTGATATCGGATCTGAATCAGAAAAAAAATTAGCAGAATATGGTGCTATTAATATTCATGTTGTTAAAGGCAGTCATCTAGAAAAGTATTCTCCCGAAGGATATGCTGATAGCTTAAAGAAACTTATTGAAACCAATGGATATGATTTTGTTTTTAGTGGATCAACTTCGATGGGAAAGGATGTTATGCCCAGACTAGCTGGTATGTTTGGTGCGGGGATGATTTCGGAAGTGGTCAATTTTTCATTTGAGGGAGAGCAGTTTAAAGGAATACGGCCAATGTTTGCGGGGAAGTGTCTTGCCCAGGTTGAATTTCTTGGAGGCAAGCCTCATTTTATTACAGTTCGTCCCAATGCCCTAGGGATGAGTGATCCAACCAACAAAGGTGCTGGAAAGAAAAATGATATTGCGGCAATTGCTTGTGAAATTAAAGCAATAATTAAAGATATGGTTAAATCTAAATCTGATAGGCCAGATTTAACGGAGGCCAATATTATTGTTTCTGCAGGAAGAGGTCTTAAGTCTAAAGACAACTTTCCCATTATCAATGCATTAGCGGATGTCTTAGGCGCGACGGTGGGTGCATCTAGAGCACTCGTCGATGCGGGGGAAGCACCTCACTCTATGCAAGTCGGTCAAACCGGCAAAGTAGTATCTCCAAGCTTATATATTGCTTGTGGAATTTCTGGGGCCATTCAACATTTAGCAGGGATGCGAACATCCAAAATAATTGTGGCCATTAATACAGATCCGCAAGCGCCCATATTTGAAAAAGCTGATTATGGGATCGTAGGGGATCTTTTCAAAGTTGTGCCAGCACTGACTGAGGAATTAAAAAAGATTTTGTAAAAATTTGTGACGAAGTTATTTCATGTGCGGATTTTGCGGCAAGTGATTTAGTGTGTATTTATGTTTAACGAGCGCTTCAATAGTAGCTTTGGAAGGTGGGTGTTTAAACATAACCACCGAAATAAGCAAATGATCTTGAAGACCGAGTAAACACAACAAGTCGTATAAAAAAATTTTTCTTTTAGTTTTTTTCAGTAACGGGCCATTTTCTGCCAAACTTTCGTTTTCAAGCTCATTTATATAGAGATCATTAATTCCTTTTATGGCGATAGTGCTGAAATTTTGGGCAATGGCAATTTTAGTGATTTCTTTGAGTGATAGTTTATAAATATAATTGCCCACTTCTTCATAGTGATGTTCACTAAGGTCTTTTTTTAGAACGTATTTAAGCATTTTTTTAAAGTGATAAAATAAGATTTTAAGTAGGGTGGGCGTGGAAAGTGGATCGTTTGGTTCAATTAAGACAATGGCCTTTTTAGAGACACGTAACATTTCGTAAAGGGCAATAAGTGGCCTTGGAAAATGATGAAAAGCTTCCTTGCAAAAAGCATAATCAAATTGATTATTGCTAAAGGATAATGATTCAGCATTTTCAACTTGAAAATCGGGGATAAGATTGTTTTGCTTGGCTTCAATTAAAAGAGTGTCTGATATATCGGTGGCCAGGCATGAGCATCCGTTATTGAGGATATATTGGGCATCCAATCCAAATCGTCCATCACCGATAGTTACCCATGTCGAATTAGGATCGCTTTGTAAAATTGGTTGTACAAGTTTTTGCATACGCTGCAGTCGCCAAAAACCAGCATTATCCTGTAACAGCCATTTCTTTGCTTTTTCTTCTTTGCTTGCCCCTCGTTGATAATTTTCAAAAGACAGAGCATGTTTTTTATAACTTTGATTTATGAAGTGATCGCTGCTACTCATTAGAATTTTCCAATTTTTAAGTTGATAAGATTTTAATCGATTGAATGGTTGAGATTCAAGTGAATAAGATAATTGTGTTGTGAATATTTTTACAGATCAATAAAGATTTCCTGTTTTTATTGTCAAGATATCAATTCTGTTGTTAGTATCACGTGGTTTTTATCAACTCTTTCCGAAGGATTTATTATGTGGTTTTTTAACGATGAAGAGCGTGAATTACAAAAAATGGTACGTGATTTTGCTCTTAATGAATTGGCCCCTGTAGCGACCGAACACGATGAAGAAGAAAAATTCAATATAGGTGCCTTTAAGAAAATGGGAGAGTTGGGTTTGCTTGGGATTACTGCAGATCCCGAGTACGGTGGTTCAGGTCTTGGGGCAACGGCGGCAACTATTGTGATGGATGAATTTGGTTATGCTTGTGCTTCAAGTACGCTCAGTTATCTGGCACACACTATATTGTGTGTAAACAATATTCAAAATAATGCAAGTCCTGAACAAAAAGAAAAGTACCTACCAAAACTAATCACCGGGGAACACATCGGTTGTATGGCCATGACTGAACCAGACTTTGGTTCAGATGCAGTGGGCATGCAAACCAGGGCCAAAAGAGATGGTGATTACTATTTTCTAAACGGAAGTAAAATGTGGATCACTAATGCTGAATACGCTGATGTGGCCTATACTTATACCCGTACCGGTGATGGCAAAAAAGATTTAACTACCTTTATTGTGGAAAAAGGAACACCTGGTTTTTATTTTTCTAATTCACTTCACAAAATGGGAATGAGGGCTTCTCCTACCGGAGAGCTGGTCTTTGAAAATGCCAAAGTTCCTCTAAAAAACAGAGTTGGCGAAGAAGGGGACTCAATATATCACATGATGAAAAATTTAGAACTGGAGCGCATTACTATTTCTGGAATCTCTCTGGGGATCGCGCGAGCATGTCTTGATATGTGTTTGAAATATGCTAACGAAAGAAAGCAATTTGGAAAAACCATTGGTCAATTTCAAATGATGCAAAAAATAATTGCAGACATGTCGACCAATGTCGAGATGATGAAACATTTTCTCTATTCGGTTTGCAAAGATTACGATAATGGTAACAAGGGGAGAGTGGTCGCGGCACAGATCAAATTGGCCTTACCGAGATTGACTACTCAAATTTGCCTGGATGCCATCCAGTTGCATGGTGGGATGGGGTATTCCAGAGAATTTCCACTGGAGCGATTCCTTCGAGATAACAAACTCAATGAAATCGGGGCCGGAACCAACGAAGTAATGGTGATGATTATTGCGAAAACACTTTTACGTGAAGCGATGCCAAGGTAGTTGTAAAAAGTGCTGTAAGTTCGACACATAATTACTAAAAAGGAAAAGTGCATGAAAACAGAAATGGATATGTGGAATATTTTTAAGAGAATGCCCAAGAAAGTCCATGTGGGCGATATAACTATTCGTGATGGTTTCCAACATGAGGAAAAATTTGTATCTACCAGAGCAAAAATATATTATGCCGAAGAAATGATTTTTGCTGGATGCCGACATATTGAAGTAACGAATCTGGGTAGTAGTTTTTTAATGCCCCAGTTTTCCGACGCCGAAGAGATTTTGGCTTACTTTAAAGGCGATGTTTTTAAAAAGAAATGTGAAAAACGCGGGATAAATCTTAAAGACATTTGTTTTACGGCGGTGACCATTCGAGAAAAAGCGGTGGAGAAGGCCATTGAATTAAAACAAAAAGGGGTGGGACCAGATAGAGTCTTGATGATGGTTTCCACTGAGGAAGAACATCACTTTGCTAATTCGGGTACAACACTACCTGATTATTGGAAAGAAGCCGAACGAGCGATAAAAAAATGTAATGATGCCGGAATTAAAATGTGTGGTACGGTATCCACGATTTGGGGGAGTCCAATCGGTGGAGCGACGGATATGAAAGAAGCGGTGGAGTTTACCAAGCGATGGTTTTCCATTGGTGCTAATGATGTTGAACATGCTGATCATGATGGTTCTGCTTCAGCACCCCAAGTATATCGTTATTTTTCTATGATCATGGATGCAGTCGATAATCCCCATAAGCAAATTGCTCATTTTCATGAAACCAAACGCATGGCCTCGGCTTCCATTTTAGCAGCCTTGCAAGCTGGGGTTTCTAATTTTGAAGCAACTCTGGGAGGACTCGGAGGACAGCCGGCCAACTTTCTCGATGATTGTCCAGTACCCGGGACTGGAGAGTATTACTATAAAGACCCCCGCTATGTCGGTCTGGTTTGTATGGAAGATACGCTAGTGCAATTACACGAAATGGGCATTGAGACGGGGTATGATATTGACCGAGTGATCACCCTTGGTCAGCAGCTCGAAAAAACCATGGGTAAACGTTTGCGAAGTGAAGTTATTATTAATGGTAGAACCGTCAAAGAAGGACATATGCACTTTGCTCGTCCGGGCCTTGCCAAACTTAAACAAAAATTTGGAGAGCAACCCGGACAGAAATATCCTCCTGAGTGGAATTAAAGCTCTGGAGCTATTTAGTTTAACCTTCAAGTTATTGGCAAACTGTTCCGATTACCACATTTGATACTTCATGACTTATTCCCCTACAGGATGGGCACTCGGGTTCGAAGCAGTCTCCTTCGTAGCCACCGGGAGCGCATTTCTTATGATGAAGTTCTCTGCATACCGTAGGTATAGGTGTAGGTGTGGCTTTAGGTGTAGATTTTTTGCTACTTTTTTTACTACTACTACCAGTGTCTTTACTACTGCCTTTGTTGTCAACAGGTGCGGGTGCTGCGGTCGCCACTGGCTTCGGTTTTGGTGGCCAAGGAGTAATGGTGCGTTGGTCGCCATTGAATATAATTAAGCGGCTGGCTTCGTAGTCACTTGGTATTTGTGCCCGTAGGGAGCCTATATCATCACAGGGGGATGAGCCTGTGCCACATCCAACTATATCACCATTATTTAATTTTAAACCAGGTAGTGGACTCAGCATAATATAATTTTGAATCTCTGTATAAGGCCCAGGTACAAATCGATTGGCCAATGAGTCCAAGCTTTCGGCAGGATAAATTAAAAGAAAGGAGTTATTAGAGTAATTTTGATCGTAAACTAACGCAAAGTTGAGATTGATGTCGTAGATGGAATCGAATCCATTGGGTGACATCATGGCTATCTCAAAGCTTTTTGGCACTGGACTTTGGCCAATAGGAAAGCTCATTCCGCCGTATTGTGCTTTATTGGGGATAAAGAGCGGTTCATTGATAAGAGATGGTCTTATTAATTTATAATATTCCCCCCAACCTCCTGCAGCTTTTATGTGTTGAAAATAAATTTGAGAAGGATCTCTAGAGGCATTATGAAAGTAACCATAAAGCAGTAGATTTTCTTTTCTTATATGGAGGAGTTCATTTATTGTGGAAATTTTTTCTAAGATGATATCGTTTTCACTGGCATATGAGCCAGGAGTAGTTGTCGCTGGAGTCGGTATAGGAAGTACGTTATAAAAATTATTTTTTTCAAAAGTCCTGACTGAGCCATTAGCGTGACTGCCAGTGGTTTGATTTTTTGCTTGGTAATGATTAAATGTTTCACCAGGAAGAACTGTTTTAATTAATGTGTTACCGTGTTCAAATACTGCCACTTGCCCTGAAATAACATCCATGGTTACATGATAGGCTCGATTGGTTTCTCTAACTTGCAGCTTATATTCAGTACCTCGAACTCCTAAGGCAACAGAAGGTGTTTCAATTATCATTTCTTCGTTGTTGTTTTTGTTCGCATATAAAACTTGTATAGATCCCTTTATAAGTTTATACAAAGTTGAACGTTCATTAACTTTTTGAAAGAGAAACTTTTTAAAATAAAATTCACTGTCTGGTCCAATTTGTATAACAGTTTTATCATTCAGGTAAATTTTAAGAAACTGTTTATCATCGAAATTCGCACTATTAGTAGTTTGAATCAAATCGTGCAAGTAAATATTATTCAGATCGGGATTTAGGGTATTGTCAAAACTTAACGGAGAAAGAGAATCAATTTCGGGGACTAATTTATTGGTTCTTTTGATATAGTTCCCTTTGCTGGTAATAACTTTACCGATGGGAAGTTGATAAGACACAAAAGCTGTGGCGAACATGTCCTGATTCACGTTGTTCTTTTCTAGAAAATAGGCGGTTATAACAGCGCCTTTGGTACGTGGCGGTATTTCCTTGCAAGTATAGACGATTGTTTTACCTGCTGGTGGATTGGGCTCAACATAACGATGAGCCGGATTATTTACATCCGGATTGGCGAGACATTTAAAATCCGTTTGAGAAGTTTCAAAGTCATTATTGGTTATGGGTAATGCGGGGGACGCCATTGCTTGGAAGATTGAAAAAGAAGCAAATAGGGATGCAGCTTTTTGGAATAGCGCCCTTGGTGTTGTAAAAAATGCTGATGTGGGATAGATTTTTGGTTTCACATTTCCTGGAGATTTTGATGATGGTGTAACAGTAGGTTTTGGACGCGGCTTGATTGTCGGTTCATCATTTGGTCGGACTTCTTTATGATAACCATAACCAGACGGATTTGCCGGGTTCACACCTTTGTAAAGCTCTGCACGGAACACAGCTGCAGTTTGTGTTACATATAGTTTCAATATACCATCCATCTGGTCTTTTTGAATTTCTCCGACAAATTGCTTGGATTTCATACTACCTTGACTGGCCAGATAAATAACGGCTCCCATAACCGCAGCACCTACGAGGACTGCCATACTAAGTGCAATATATCCGTTATTTTTTTTCATAAAAGATCCTTGGTTTTTTATCTAGTGTTTATTATAAAATTCTATCACGAATGCATAAAAAAATATTTCTATGTTGCAGTTATGAGTAACCATATGAAATTAATTGACTTATTTTGTTTGCATTGAATTGTGGTATTTTTAGCTGATGCTAAAAGTGGGCAGTTTATGGTTAAAAAATGGAACACTTTTCTTAAACTTTGTAAATTAAAAGTATTTACATGAAAAAGTACTCTCCTTATAATCTTGCCTGAGAGGCTTTCATGATCGCTGCCACTATGTGAGTATCTTGGGTGGATATTTGAGTTGAGTGGTTAGCTATAGGGGAGTGTATTTTTAGATCCTTATTTCTCTGTTCATTTATTTCCTGAACTTCAAATACATGATCGTAAGCTTTGATTTGTATTTGGTGATCGTTCAAGGAAGCTATGATAGTTTCTTTAATTAACTCTTCTTTGGATATTGCAAAAATTTCATCTTCAAATAAAAAATTTACCTCGTTTGATTTTCCAGAAATGATTTTAAAGTCCAAAATGTCATTATTAATTTTTATTTTCATATCAACTCTTTAAATGTTTCTAAATCCAATGAGGGTTTTCCAGGGAGTTACTTTTTCTTTTTTATCTTGTAGGGATTTTTCCTTTTTTATAAGTAAAAAGGCGGCGATTAATTTAGCTTTTTGTTCTTTGGTAAGAGGTGTGTGGCCTTTTTTCATATCTTATATCCAGTTTGGTTTACGTTTTTCAAGGAGGGCATTCATGCCTTCTTGGCCTTCGCTGCTTATTCTGATTTTGGCAATTTCTCTACAGGTATATTCAATCAGATCATGACCTTCTTTTTGTAATACATTTTTAATAAGCGCCTTAGAAGCCATTGCTGCCGACGGTCCCGCTTGCAGGAAATTATTAATGGCTTCATTGGTTTTTTCTTCAAGCTCTTCAGGTTCAACGACCTTATGAACTAGGCCAATTTTTTTGGCATGCTTGGCCTTGAACATATGCCCACTTAAAAAAAGTGCTCTGGCATGGGATTGGCCAATTTTAGCAATGACAAAAGGAGAGATAGTGGCAGGCAATAGTCCAAGTTTTACTTCGGTGAACCCAAATTTTGCCTTTGAGTGTGTGATGACAAAATCGCAAACAGCCACCAGACCGCATCCACCACCAAGCGCGGCTCCATTAATTTTACCGATGACCGGTTTTTTACAATGGTTAATGGTGAAAAAGAGGTTTGCCAGATTTTGACTATCTTTGAAGTTTTCTTCTTCGGAATAATTCACCATACTTTTCATCCAATTAAGGTCAGCTCCTGCACAAAAGGATTTTCCATTACCAGTTAAAACCACCAGTCTTACCGAATAATCTCGATCCAATTCGTGGAAAAGTTTAGTTAGCCCCAAGATCAATTCATCATTAAAGGCATTATGAATGTCAGGTCTATTCAAGGTGATAGTAGCAACCCCTCGTCCATCTTTTTCAAATATAAATAATTCGCTCATGATGTTCCCCCAATTACATTCTAAATAATCCAAACTTAGTCTCTGGTATAACTTCATTTAAAGAAGCTGAAATGGCCAGTCCTAAAATATCCCTGGTTTGCAGTGGATCAATAATTCCATCATCCCATAGGCGCGCTGTTGAATAGTAAGCACTTCCTTCTTTTTCATATTTTTCTAAAATGGGACGGTGAAATTCTTTCACTTCTTCAGGTGTCATAGGTTTTTTTCCGGAAGCTTCTAAGGCCTGTTGTTTAACGGTGGATAAAACATTAGCGGCTTGTTCACCGCCCATGACGGATATTCTGGAATTAGGCCACATCCATAAAAATCTAGGATTGTAAGCCCGTCCACACATGCCGTAATTCCCGGCACCAAAAGAGCCACCAATCAAAATAGTGAATTTCGGAACAGCTACCGTGGATACAGCAGTTACCAGCTTGGCCCCATTTTTAGCGATACCTTCCCATTCATATTTTTTTCCAACCATAAAACCGGTGATGTTTTGTAAAAAGATGAGAGGGGTTTTTCTTTGTCCACAAAGTTCTACAAAGTGAGCACCCTTTTGTGCTGATTCGGAGAACATGATGCCGTTGTTATTGCCAATAATTCCGACGTTGTGTCCATGAATGCGGGCAAAACCACAAACAATGTTGGTTCCGTATCTCTCTTTAAATTCATGAAACTCGCTACCATCCACTAGCCTGGCGATTATTTCACGAATATCAAAATGCTTGCGATAGTCTTTCGATACGATCCCATATAAATCTTCTTGTGGATAAAGCGGATCTTTAACCGGATGAGTATCTTTTTGCCCTTGAGCAGCACCCAAGGATTTATAGTTTAAATTTTCTATAATGTTTCTGGTGATGATCAGCGCATCTTCCTCGTTTTCGGCAAAATGATCGGCTACACCTGATTCATGGGTGTGTACTCTTGCGCCACCAAGCTCTTCTGCCGTTACTTCTTCTCCGGTAGCCGCTTTTACAAGCGGTGGTCCACCTAGAAAAATGGTGCCATTACCTTTTACAATAATAGTTTCGTCACTCATGGCAGGGACGTAGGCGCCTCCGGCGGTACAAGAACCAAGCACTACGGCAATTTGAGGAATTCCCTTGGAGGACATTTGGGCCTGATTATAAAAGATGCGACCAAAGTGCTCCTTATCTGGAAACACTTCATCTTGCATAGGAAGAAAGGCCCCTCCCGAATCCACCAGATAAATGCAAGGCAGTCTATTTTGCAGGGCAATCTCCTGGGCCCTAAGATGTTTTTTGATAGTCATGGGAAAATAGGTTCCGCCTTTAACGGTGGCATCGTTGGCGACAAACATGCATTCGACATTGTGTACTCTTCCGATACCGGTAACAATGCCTGCTCCGGGAACTTCATTATCGTAGAGTTCAAAGGCGGCAAGTGATGATAGTTCCAAAAAAGGAGAACCCTCATCTAAGATTTTTTCGATGCGCTCTCTTGGAAGCAGTTTCCCGCGAGAGTGGTGCCTTTCAACATTTTTTGGTCCACCGGCCTTTTTAATAATGGCAAGTCTGGCTTTGAGTTCATGATTGATTTCCTGGTGGTAGCCTTGATTTTCTTTATAGGCTTCACATTTCGGATCAATTTGGGTTTTGATAATATCCATGGTTACCTCAGGTGGTGGTTTTTTTTAAGAGCTATAAAAATAACCTAGTCAAAGACAAGTGGCAAATTACATTTTAAGTTCTTAAAAAGAAAATTATTGTTCCACGCATAGGAGGTGGTGAAGATTATTGCAGCTACTATCAGAATCATGTATGGCTGCAGAGTCTATACTCTCCAAATCCCCAATAGCACCGGTAAACATAGTGCTGGTCCAATTACTGCAATCATTACCAGTTGTATAATTGGCATTCATACCGGTGTAAATAGTACCTGCTGTGGGATAAAATGCAGACAGTAGATTAAACTCTATCAGACCATCAATATTAGCAGTCCCAATAACAATGGCGCCTCCGGTGCGACGATATTCTCGACCGGTAGAAAGCACCCAATCAATATGTTCACCGTCACAATCAGCAGTAGCGCAAGCACGTCTGGTCGTTCCGTCCACGAGAAAGGCTTTAACATTACCAGTATTAGGCGGTTTTGATGCCGTGCAAATCGCATCAGCTGCTTCAATCCCACTTCCAGAGGTTGCCAAGTTTCCTTTGGTGGTATTTTCGGATATATAAATATGACAATAGTTTTTGCCATTGCATGGCACAGGGACTGCGCTTTTGTCACTTAAGTCGCAAGCATTTAAGAGAGCGATAAGTATGAACGTTAGAAGCGTGTATTGCATAGCATTCCCCCTCAGATTTATTTTCACTATATCCGAATCCAAATATGATATCTAAGGTTGTCCTATTTGAAAAGATTAGTTATGTTTATTTGTTCTAAATTTATGTAAGGAGTCTTCCGTGGGAAAAAAGCAAGTAAAATTCATGTGTACCGCTTTTCGCGATGGTTTTCAGTCGGTTTATGGAGCAAGAGTTTTAACTAAAGATTTTCTTCCTGCACTTAAAGCTGCTAAAGATGCTGGTATCAATTATTTTGAAGTGGGTGGCGGCGCCCGTTTTCAATCACTCTATTTCTACTGCAACGAGGATGCCTTTAGAATGATGGATGAGGTGAGAAAAACCGTAGGCCCAGGTGTTCAACTCCAAACACTTGCAAGAGGAGTGAATGTCGTCGGACTGGAATCACAAAGCTCTGATATTATCGATTTACATGCCAAGCTTTTTAAAAAACATGGAATTGATACCATTCGAAATTTTGATGCCCTTAACGATGTCAACAATCTTATTTATTCCGGACAATGTATCAAAAATAGAGGACTAAACCACCAGGTCTGTGTAACGCTTATGGAACTTCCGCCAGGATGCACTGGTGCGCATGATACAGATTTTTATTTAAGAACATTAAAAGAAATTCTGGATAAGGATATACCTTTTGATTCAGTTTGTTTTAAAGACGCTTCAGGGACTGCCGTTCCATCCAAGGTCTTTAATACAATTAAGGCTGCAAGAAAACTTTTACCTGAAAATACTTTTATTCATTTTCATACTCATGAAACCGCCGGGTGCGGGGTGATCTCTAATCAGGCTGCACTGGATGCGGGGGCTGATGCGATTGATTTATCGCTTGCTCCAGTAAGTGGTGGAACTTGTCAACCAGATGTGATTGTTATGTGGCATGCACTTCGTGGCACTAATTATGAATTGGAGGTAGATATAGATAAGGTTCGAGACGCTGAAGAAATTTTTAAAGAATGTATGAAAGATTATTTTTTACCTCCAGAAGCAACGGCAGTTGAACCACTGATTCCATGGTCTCCAATGCCCGGCGGAGCGTTGACGGCGAACACTCAAATGATGAGAGATAACGGTATTATGGATAAATACCCCGATATGATTAAGGCCATGAAAGAAGTCGTAGAGAAGGGGGGTTTTGGCACTTCGGTGACTCCAGTCAGTCAGTTTTATGTGCAACAAGCTTTAAATAATGTGATGTTTGGCAAATGGAAAAAGATTGTTCCCCAATATGGCCAGATGGTGCTTGGATATTTTGGCAAGACCCCGGTTGAGCCTGATAAAGAAGTGGTGGCAATATCAAGGGAACAATTAAAACTTGAACCAAACCAAAAACCTGTATTGGAATTAAATGATGCTGATTCATCCAAAGGAGTTAAAGCTGCTAAAAAAATCTTAAAAGAAGCACATCTGGAAGAGAGTGAAGAAAATATTTTCGTAGTATCAACCTGCAAAGAAAAAGGGGTTGCCTTTTTAAAAGGCCAAGGAGAGCTATCCATTAGAAAAAATTCTTCAAGTGCAGTTAAAAGTGAAGTTGGAAAGAGTGATGAATATACCGTAACTGTAGATGGGGCAAAGTATTGTGTTAAATTTGATAACGATCAAATAATCGTTAATGGCCAAAAACATGCGGTGGATATTAAGGAGGGCATCGATGCAAACTCCAATTACAGTGGAGCAGGCACTCCCATTCGTGCTTCCATGCCGGGCACTGTTTTCAAGATAAATGTTAAAGAGGGCAGTATCGTTAAGGAATCTGAATCAGTCGTGATTCTTGAATCCATGAAAATGGAAATTCCCGTGGGTGCTCCGGGGAATGGAACTATTGAAAAACTTTTGGTACAAAAAGGCCAAAGAGTTGCCGTTGGAGATGTGCTTTGTTATCTTGCAAATTAGATATTTAAATTTACTAAAGACATAACAAATTGATTTCGATAGACTTAGCAAAAAAAAGGAAGGTTTTATGAACGTTTATATTTTATCTGGAGCTCGTACCCCAAGTGGAAGTTTTAATGGCACTCTTGCGAATGTGCCAGCGCCACAGCTGGGGGCAACGGCCATTAAAGGTGCGGTAGAAAGAAGTGGTGTCGATGCCAATAAAATTGATGAAGTCTTTATGGGAAATGTTGTGCAAGCAGGACTTGGACAAGCTCCCGCAAGACAGGCCATGATTTATGCTGGTCTTCCCAAAAGTGTTGGTGCAACGACTATTAATAAAGTTTGTGGTTCAGGAATGAAGACCATTATATTGGCAGCTCAAAGTATCAAAGCGGGAGATAATAAATTAGTGGTAGCTGGTGGCATGGAGAATATGTCTGCAGCTCCATATTTTATTCCTCAAGGGCGAAACGGTTATCGCTTTGGAGATGGCCAATTGAAAGATAGCATGCAACATGATGGACTTTTTGATCCGTACGGACAAGTTGCTATGGGTGTATATGCTGAAAAGTGTGCCAATCATTATTCATTCAGTAGAAAAGAGCAGGATGATTTTGCCATTGAGTCATTTAAGCGGGCCCAAAATGCCATTAAAGAAGGGATCTTTAAAAGTGAAATCGTACCCGTGATTGTTAAAAATAAAAAAGAAGAATTGACGGTGCTTGAGGATGAAGGGCCGTTTAAAGTTAAATTTGACAAACTACCGACCTTGAAGCCAGCCTTTGATCCAAATGGGACTGTTACTGCAGCTAACTCTTCAACTATAAACGATGGTGCCGCGGCCATTGTTTTAGGTGGGGAAGAGTATAAAAATCAAGCGAAATTTAAAGTGGTGGCTTACGCCAGTCATTCGCAAGATCCAGAATGGTTCACGACTGCTCCGGTAAATGCTATAAAAAAATGTTTAGATAAAGCTCATATGAAAAAAGAGGATATCGATTTATTTGAAATCAATGAAGCTTTTGCCGTGGTTACGATGGCTGCAATGAAAGAATTTAATCTCTCCCATGATAAAGTCAATATTTATGGAGGCGGTGTAAGCCTTGGCCACCCTATAGGATGTTCAGGTACCAGAATTATGGTCACGCTTATGAACGCTATGGAAAGAAAAAATGCTAAGTTTGGCATGGGGGCCATTTGTATTGGTGGTGGTGAAGCTACGGCCATGATTATTGAAAAACTTTAATTTACTGGGCACCTGCAAATTTTTAGCTATTCAAGAAGTGCTTTGATATCTACGTGCTGCTTTACCAGTTTGGCAAAGATATTAAATTTTTCCTCGTCGCTTTTGAAAAGCAAGGCTTCCATTTTATCAATTTTTTTGGCAACGGTAAAAGTATCTTCTCTGGTTAAAAGCAGTGGAATGTTTTTTTCATTGGCATTGGCGATAATGTTATTGGGAGGAATAATGTTATTAGTTAAAACAATACCGGATGCTTCAGTTTCAATGGAAGCCACGATAATATCGCTACGATCGCCGCTTACAATTAAAAGCTTATCTTTTTTGCTTAGATATTCTTTTTTCATTACTTCATTTAAAGACATGGAACCGATATAGATATTTTTTATGTATTTATATACGTGGTGCTCGGCACATAGTGGGGTGGCCAGCAGGTCATCAGCTATTTGTTTTAAAAGGAGTGTTTTTAAATTGCTTTCGTATGGAATAATTCCAAAAACCTTGATGCCCAGTTTTTTGATGGTGTCACAGACTTCTTCGGATTTAATATCTTCCATATCGTGAATTTGATTGAGTATGACACCTTTAAAATTTACTCCAGTTTCAACGATATTATATTTAATGAATGTAAGCTCATCCATGATAGTGTCAGCATTGCCTCTTAGGATGATCACCAGTTCGGCTTCGGTGAGTTTAGCTAGTCTTAGGGCACTCATGCCAATGCTGGCACCGTGGGTGAGATAGTTAGCGCCTTCTATGATTAAAACGTCATGATTTTTTTCAAACTCTTCAATTTGATTGTTTAATTTTTCCTTTAATGTATATTCATCATACATATAACGAAGTTTGGAATGTTCAAATCCCAAAGTCATATCTTGAGGTTCAACTTCCATTTTAAGGGTTGATTGAATTAAATCAGCATCGTAATCCCATAATTTTTTATGAGAATATCGCATGCGATCTCCTAAAGGTTTCATATAGGCTATTTTTTTCTTGGTGTTTTTCGACAAAGCGATGGTGAGAGAAGTCTTTCCTACGTTTGGTACTAAAGATGCAAAAATAATTTTTTTCATGCAGTATTCCTTATTTAATTAAAATTCTGGCATCCACCGCTTTAACTCCACTATTTTTTTCATAAATTACCAGCGGATTAATTTCTATGTCACTTATTTGCTTGAAGTGTTTAAGGATTAAGGCAACTCGTAAGATAACATCTATAATGGAATCAATATCTTTAGGTCCCATACCCCGAACGCCTAGTAGCAACGGATAGAGTTTGGTTTCTTTAAGCATATTATGAATTTCTGCTTTGGAGAATGTGTTGGAGCGAAAAGCCACATCTTTTAAGATCTCTACATAAATTCCACCAGATCCAAACATGAGCATTGGACCGTAGTTAGAATCTCGTCTTCCCCCGATAATGGCTTCGGTATCCAGATTTATTTGCTCGCATATTTCAATTCCACGAATAACCGCTTGGGGACTGTATTTTCGCGCATTAAGCATAATAACTTCCCAAGCGTTCATGAGTTCTTGTTCGTTTTCAATATTAAGTCTTACTCCACCGGCATCGCTTTTATGTACAATATCTTTGGAGACAATTTTCATAACCACCGTGGTTCCAATTTTTTTAAAGTAGTGGATGGCTTCATCTACGGTTTTGGCAACAAAGGATTTGGGCATTGAAATACCCGCCGCTTCCATAAGGCCCCTTGATTCATTGGCCAAAAGAAATTGGCGATGATCGTTTTGCACCCCTCTTAAAATATCGCTGATAGCCGGATAATTAATTTCAATTCCAACTGAGTCATCGCTTTCAAAGGTGTGCCTGATTTGTTGATGACGATAAGTTCTAAACAGTTCACCAAGACAAGAAATGGCATCATAAACATCGAAATACATCGGAATGCCTTTGGATTTTAAATAGCGAGCGGCACTTTTTACGGATTTACCCCCGTAAAAAACATATTGGATAGGTTTAATGTGTCCGTAGAGATTGTGCACTTTTTCGATGGTGGACTTTAAGGCTTCTTCCTGGAATAAGGCGTGCTCACATCCAAGGCATAAAATGGCATGAATATCTGGATGCTTGACAGCGGCTTCAATGCATTTCTCATAACCCTCAATTCCTACTGAACCAGTAACATCAATAGGATTTTTAACTGAACCAAATTCGGGAACGTAGGGGGCAAAAGCCTCTTCGAGGGATCTGTAATTATCATACAGCTGGACACCGTATTTTTCGCAGGCATCCGCCGCCATTACGCCAACACCACCTCCGTTAGTTATAATTAAAGTATTTTCGCCTTTAGGCATGGGGGTATTGGCCAGAAATTTTGCCCATTGAAGGGCCTGTACAACATTTTCTGGTCGATGAACTCCCGTTTGATTCATAATGGATTGAAAGATTTCATCTGATCCAGAAAGCGAACCAGTGTGACTGGCAGCTGCCTGGGCCCCTTTTTTGGAGCGACCGGATTTGATAATGATTACCGGTTTTTTCATGGTGGTTTCTTTTAAGAGCGGAATTAATTTTTCTCCGTTTTTAACTCCTTCCATGTAAATCAAGATGACCTTAGTGGAGTCATCATTTTGTAAATATTCAATCAAGTCTGATTCATCTATATCGCATTTATTGCCAAGAGGGACAATCGCCGATAAACCTATGTTTTCTTCACCGGTTTCTCCAATAAGTGCAGACCCAAGGGCCCCGCTTTGACTGATCAAGGCCACATTCCCCTTAGGGATATTGCTAGATGCAAAGGACGCATTGATGTTTGATTTGTTTACAAAATGGCCGAAAATATTGGGGCCTAATATCCTTATATTATGTTGATGAGCAAAATCGACCAGATCCTTTTCTTCTTTATTTTTTCCAATTTCCGAAAAACCCGAAGTGATGACCAATACATATTTAATTTTTTTACTGGGGCAGGTTTTAAGCGCATTTAATACCAATGGCTCGGGAACTGCGATGACTGCTATATCAATTTCATCAATTTCATTTATATCAGAGATATTTTTATAAACCTTGTACCCGAGGATCTCTTCAAGGTTTGGATTAATGGGATAAACCTTACCTAAGTAACCACCACTTTTAATATTCTCCATGATTTTATAACCGATTTTATTTTTTTTATCACTGGCACCGATAACACAGATAGATTGGGGCTCAAATAGA
>Ga0156359_154_pt2 | contig 87789 bp, 79 predicted proteins | sample RifOxyA1_FD_108004 | JGI IMG/M metagenome (GOLD analysis project Ga0156359, IMG submission 108004) | Bdellovibrionales bacterium RIFOXYA1_FULL_36_14 | reverse complement strand
AAGCACTAGCTGCCATGAGAATGAACATAAAAACTATTATTATCCCTTGGAAAAACAAAAAAGATCTAATTGAAATTCCAGAGGAATATCGGTTAAAAATTAAATTTATCCCAGTAAAAACCTTTGATGAAGTTTTAAACATTGCCTTGGTCGATTGGAAAGAAAGACAAAAAATACTGCATCAAGAATTATCAATCAGGGGAAAAATTAAATTGCCAGTAGCCGCATAAACTAATAACCAACTAAAAACCTATAATAAAAAGCAGCTCTAAACGAGCTGCTTTTTTAGTTTCGCCTTTATTATATTAGTTTATAGTTTTATATTTTTTGGTAGAATGAAACTACATATATCAAATATAAGCTTAGCTAATCTTAGATGAGGAAAAATGAATGACCCCCAATAATGCCAGTAATGAACTTAACCAAACCTCTCCCTTAAAATTAAAGATTGCAGTAGTTGACGATTCATCGTTTTCCCGAAAAACCATGATTGAAATTTTGGAGGAGGATGGACATATTGTGGTAGGAGAAGCCAGTAATGCAGAAATGGCTATCCAAATCGCACACACCACCAACGTCGATTTATTCATTATTGATGTTGTTATGCCAGAGGTAAGTGGGATCGAATTAATGAATGCCTTAAAAGAATACAAGAAAAAAAGTTTTGCTTATATTTTAATATCCTCTTTAAACGTTGAAAGTGTTATTATCGATGCCATATCCGGAGGAGCCCAGGATTTTATTAGCAAGCCCTTTGATAAAAATGATTTGCTTAGTTCGGTAAACAAAATTGCGCAAAATATTGAAAGTGATAAATAGGAGAAAAAATGTTTATATTCAAATTTGTTTTATATTTTTTTATTTCGTTTATAATCCTGAGTATACCATTTTATAATAGACCACTCTTTGATCATGCCTACAAATATATGCAACCGACCACCAACAAAATAATTAATTATCTCCATAAAAATATTGAAATTGGCTTAGGGCAAGGTGAGAAAACCATTAAAAAAATCTTTTCCATAGAAGAAGACGAGGTAAAATCGAACTTATCAGCTTTACAAAAAAACAAGTTTCGTAAATCTTTTAACCAACGATCCATGGAGGAAGAATCCCCCATGGGTAGTTATACGCAGGAAGAAAAACGATTACTTGAAGAAATCATTAACTCATCAAAAGATAAATAATCAGCATATATTTAGTTAAAAATAAAAAAGGGATACCCCAATTATGGGTATCCCTTTTTTTTGGGGGGGGAAGAATATTTAAATTTATATACCTTTTACTGAACTAGCTTTGTCATTTTGAGTTTTCACAACTGGTGGTTCATTAAGTTCTTTTACTTTAGGTTCTCCTGCCATTCTAGAGCCGTCTTTTGTTGCCTGACATTTTACAAGTTTTGTATTTTCAGAATCAGCTACTCCTGCATTTAAATTAAAACTAAAAAAACTTAAAACCAAAAACGCTAAAATTAATCTTTTCATATTTCTCTCCTTGCTCTTTTCTTAAAAACACTTGTTACCAATACAGTTGCATGTGTCGTGCCAAAGGAGCATGTAGGATTTTAACTATTTATAAAGTATTAATAAGTACTCAATCGTATAATCTTTTATATCTGTATAGATTCTAGACAGGTACTCCTTGAAAGAGCCTGTTAGTGCCAAAAAAAGCCCCCTGATTTAGGGGGCTTAATTACAATACTTAAATATTATTTTAAATTATAACCAGGTAACCGAAACAAAATTTATTACTTTGGTTTTACCTCTGTACCCATGCCTTCATTTTCATATTTTCCAAGATCAGCTCCGGAAAACTCACCAATCCTTTTAGTTTCATCAACCTCTGTCGGATTACAATTTTTAGCATTTAAATCTTCTGAAGCTGCTACCTTATCGCTACCACTTTCTTCTCTTTCTTCACCTTGTACAACTATACCCGTCAACGCCATAAATCCAATTACAATTATCAAAAAGAGTTTTTTCATATATTTTCTCCGGTATGAATCCATTATATTCTAACTATCAATCTTCTCCAAACAATTGCCAAACATATTGATCTCTTATAAAAAAAGTGCCTCATAAAGTTGGCATTACATATTTAAATTAACCCCTGCTGGTTTAACTATTGAAAGAAGCGATTGAAAAGCCTGGGTTACCTCTAAGGCCATCTTATGACCTTTTGGTGAATCAACCTTCTTAATGGCGCCATAATTATCATAAGAAACGCTTATTTCGCCTTTTCCAACCATCTGAATTTTAACTGGTTTGCCCAAGGATCCGTAAGAGAAAACTAAAGTTCTTTTTTCATTACTGTCACCTCGGTCAACCATCTGAGTAATCCTTCCACTTATATCGTAGGACAGAAATACCGATTTACCTTCGCTACTTTCAGCTTTAGCGAGATTTCCCTTATTATCGTAAATAAAATTTGTCCAACTATAAACTTTGCCTTCCTTACTATTTTCGACCCTATTAATTTTGTTGTGTTTCTCGTCATAACTAATCTTGATAAGTTCTCCTCTGCTAATCTTTTCTGTCAACAGTCCGTTTTCATTATACTTAAATGAAGTAGCAAAATTCCCCCGAGTAATTTTAATTGGAAGTTTAAACTCATTATAGACGGTATCAGTTTTAATACCTTCCACTTCCGTAATTATCCTCTCAGTATAAAGGGCCCCATCGGGCATAGCTTTGATATAATACTCATATTTATTTTGCATCTGTCTAGCATTCAAACCTTCTTTGGTCACCGTCGTCCAATAGTGAAAATCAGGATTGGCTTTATCAGCACCATAAACATAACTGACTTTGGATGAATATCTATCAGTTATCGTCGAGACAAATTGAGTCTTAGGTTCGTAAGTGATATCCATCTTTGAATTATCTGAATACTTCACCTGAACCATATTGTGGTTGCCATCATAAACATAAACAAATTTATGATCGCTAGCTGCTTGGGCGAATACTAAATCATGACCTTCATATTTATAGGTAGCTGCTTTGTCCTTAGCCGTCGTGGTGATTTTTGCAACCTTGCCACTATCATACCAGTCAAAAAATAATTGTTTACCATCAGAATCTTTAATTGAAGTAAGTGCTTTCCCCTTATAACTAAAATCAACAATGTAGCTATTTTTGTCAACGATCTTAGAAATTCTTCCTTCATTATCAAAGTACTCCTTTTTACCTGAATTAAAATAACGAACATAACCATCTTTTATCTTCTCAACTTTTTGTGGGCCAAAATCGCTGGAGTAAAGCATCGTCCCTATTGCCAACTCTCCCTTGACATCAAATTTTTTAGCATAAGCATGCCTCAATTCAGCGTCCCCTTTTAGCTTGCTAATAAGATTAGCAGCATCTTTCTCACTAAGGGTGGTATTTTTTCTTATTTCGGCTACAATATTATTTGCAGCTTGGTCAACATCAAGTGCAGTTTTAGGAACAAATCTAGTCATTGCCCCAGAACCGTTTTCATGAATAATAATAGAGCTATCTGCTGAAACACTCAAAAAAGTCTCAAATTCACTGCCCCAACCAAAGCCAAACCATCCAATCCTAGTCGCCTTTGAATTGTAGGTTCTAACAATCTTTAAATCCTCTCCTTTTCCCGGAGCTCCTATGTCAGTATACGAAATATAAAAATTACCATTTTTTAAATTCACTCCGGCATACCCGATTAGTGGGAGTAAAAAAAGAAACAATTTAAGCAATTTCATAATACCAATCCTTTTTTATTTATTTTCACTCTTTAAATATCTTAATCATTTTCACCTAAATCTCTAAAGTTACTATCGGTTAGATTACCGGTAGCACTTAATATTATTTTATACTTTTATGTTAACAATTTTAAGAATAAAATACCCCCCTATACAATCCAACACAAAGGCAAAAATTAGTGCAATAATTCCAAGCGGTTCTGTAAAAATCTGAATAACTGTATTGGGATCTGAAACAAAATATAGGGACAAAACTACCCAGGGCATGCAAAAAATGGTTAATCCTTGAAACTTCCCTTGAGCTGTAGCAGAATCAATTTTCTGTTTCAGCCTTATTCTTTCTCTGATTACTGACACTATTGTGTCAAAAACCTCGGATAAATTACCCCCAGTTTCTCTTAAAATATTTACACTGGATACAAACATATCGTTGTCTTCCGTAGGTACTCTTTTAGCTAAATTCTCAAAACATTCTTCCAAAGGAACACCAATTTTATTTTGCTGCAAAATTAAATTAAATTCTTGCGAAATGGGTATAGGCAGCTCGTCTACCACCATACCAATAGATTGTGGTACTGATAAGCCTGCGCGTATTCCGTTAGCCAGTAAGGTTAATCCATCCACCATTTGACTAGAATAAGCATCAATTCTTCTTTTCACCAAATAATTCATAAATGGTTTAGGAATTTTCCAACCAATAAATGAAACGACTAATGCTAAAATACATCCCCACATCCACCACGAAAAAATTCCACATATAATTAAAACCAACATACCATTGCCAAAGCTTAAAAACAGTAGAACATAAGTGACATATGTTGGATTCACTTTTAAAAATAAGTAATCAAATTTTTCGACAACATAATTTCTAGTACCGTAGGTATTATTTTCAATCCAGGCAAAGATTTTAATACTATGTTTGTAAACCATCAAAAAAGTCATCAAACCAATGACTCCGATTACACCTTTCAAACCCAGCAATTGCAAGAAGGGATGTAGAACCTGTGTCACTTTTTACCTCTTTGTGTTTCTGGAGATGAAGATGAGGTCGGTTTAGTTTGCATTTTATTAGAAAACAGATCTCGTGGAATGTTATATCCCTTCCGCTCCAACACTTCGATAAACTTAGGAATAAATCCAGTCGCCTGAAATTTTCCAGTAATTTTACCGGACTTATCCATCCCCTCCTGATAGAAGAGAAAAATATCTTGCAAGATAACTACATCTCCTTGTAATCCACCCAGCTCAGTTATATGGGTCATTTTTCTGGAACCATCCTCCATTCTCGACTGCTGAACAATCATATGTAAGGCTGAAGCAATCATTTCTCTTATTACCTTTGGGGCCAACCCTGTCCCCGCATATTGAACCAGGGTTTCCAATCGTCCAATAGCCTCTCTTGGATTGTTGGCATGAACGGTTGTCATTGAACCATCATGTCCAGTACCCATAGCCTGTAACATATCAAGAGCCTCTCCACCGCGACACTCACCAACAATAATCCGGTCAGGTCGCATCCGCAGTGTCTGTTTTACTAAAAGTCTGATATCAATCTCACCCTCACCTTCCAGCGATGGTGGTTTAGTTTCTAGCCTAACCACATGTTCTTGCGGCAGATCTAATTCTGCTGAATCTTCACAAGTGATAATTCTCTCATTAGCAGGAATAAAACCGCCTAATATATTAATAAGCGTTGTCTTACCAGAACCAGTACCACCACTAATAATTATGTTTCTATGACCTTCCACTGCAATCCTTAGAAAGTCTGCCATCTCTTGAGTGGCTGATCCATAGATAACTAAATCCTTCCAAGTTAGTCGGTTCTCAGGAAATTTTCTAATGGTAATGCAACAACCATCAATCGCCGATGGGGGAATGATGGCATGAACCCGCGAGCCATCACGAAGCCTAGCGTCCACGTAAGGAGTTTTTTCATCGATTCTTCTTCCAATAGGAGAAACGATCCTCTCAATAACGTTTAGCACTTGCCGATCATTGGAAAATGTTACCTTCGATAATTTTATTTTCCCAGACTGTTCGTAATAAACTTTATAGGGGCCTACCACCATTATTTCCGAAATGGTTTTATCTGCAAGTAAATCTTCCAGCGGTCCAAGACCTAGAGCTTCATCTAAAATTTCTTTAACAATTTGATTCATATCTTCACGTGAATCAATTACACTTTTGGTTTCCTCTTTTCCAAGTAACTCAACCACTTTTTTCTTCGCCCTTTCTCGCATTATAATTGCTGCGTTGGGATCATTTTTATCCTTATCTCTTTCTTTCATATCCAATTCATCAACTAGTGATGTGTGAACTCGCATCTTTAAATCTATCCAAGGGCGGTTAACAATGTTTCCACCTTCTTTCATTCCCCCCGGCAAAAGTTTTTTCTTTTCTGGCGCTTTTCTTTGTAGTTTTGATAGAGCTTGCAAAACATTTTTTTGAATTATTTTTCTAACAGTCTCTTGAATACCTCTTGTAAAGGCACTATTTTGAAATACTGTCACTGCAGGTTTCCTCATATTTAAAGAAGCAATACAAGTCTCATCATCTTTTGGAATCAATGAGAAAATTGGTTTACCAATTTGTTTAGATATAACATCTGGAGTAACCGGATGACCTTGTTGAAATTGATTGACTAGAATCTGAATTACATCCTTAGGAAAAAGCTGAGTTAATAAATCGGAATACATTCTTTTGGTCTGATTAGCTGCTAAAATGTCCGGAGTAACCACCAGAAATATGACCGTAGAAAACTCCATTGCCTTAAGCGCTAAATCATTTAGTTCACTTCCACAATCAATTATAGTAATTGGGAAAATATTAGGTAGGGCTTTCAGGGTCTTTGTTAATCCATCGACATTAATATTCAAAGATGTGGTAGCATCGGTGGACATTGCCAAATATGAAACCCCCACCGGGTGCCGGCCTAAAAACGGTTCTATACTTCTTGGATCAATAGCTCCTTTAAATTCAGAAAGTTCTTTTACTGTTTTATTTGATTTGATACCCGTAATGAAATCTTGATCACCACTTGCTTTTTGATCAAAATCCAATAACAGTACTTTATTTTTTGATTCTTGGGCAAATGAGAACGCTATATTGGCTGCTACTTGAGATTTACCAACCCCGCCCTTACCTCCGGCAATTGCTATTACGTAACCTGCCAACTATTTTCTCCTTCTAAATTTTTTCTTTATATCTTCCGCACCAGTTGATGCTGAGGGAATAATTTCCGGTGTAATGAACATCACAAACTGTGCCTTACTTACAACATTTTGCTTACCTCTGATAAATGAAAAAAGCTTTTGCCCCTCTCCCTCTCTAACTTTTTGTGGAGAGGGTGTATTAAATTGAGTTTCATCTTTCTTATCAAACACTCCTCCAATAACAGCGGACTCTTTACTTTTAACAATTAGCGTAGTTTTAATATTATTTTTAAGTGTTTCAATTTCTTCTTGACTACGTCCAGAAATCGTATCCGAATCCATAACAATCTCAAGATCAATATTTTCATCTTTTAAAATTTTAGGTTTAACTTCAAGTTGGTATCCACCCTTACTGGTTTGGCTTTTCTGGAATTCACCACTTCCGATTGGGTTAACTGATTCAACAATTTTTTTGATCGTACCCACTACATCTTCTTTGACAATTAAAACACTCGATTGAATGACCCTTGCATGTCCAGCGTTTTGAGCTGATAGAAGTTTTGGAAAAAGATCAGAAATAATTGCAGATAAAGTGCTCTTGGAATTAGTCGTGAGTCCTCCGCTGGTTCTTCCAAGTTGTATTTCACCACCACTTCCGCCTAGCCACGGTGACCATTCAAAACCAAAAACATCTGAAAAAGATTTGGTCAGCTCGACAAATTGAGCTGTAATCTTTACAAGTTTAGGCAAAGGTGGTTGATCTTTTTTTTCATTAACACTTATAAAATCCTGAATAATTGACCTGGGTACCGTTTCAATTCCACCTTTTCTTTTTGCCAAAGACTGGATTCGATCTGGTAAAAAGAGGGTAGCAATTCGAGATGCTTTTGACTTTTCTTCATTGGAGGATACAACTCCTTCCAGCACAAAAGTCTTATGTATTATTCGCACGTTAACTTGTCTCATGCCTGCAGCGTGAATTTCTTCTTGCATTTTTTTAGCAACTTCTCTTTGGGTTTGAGGGGACAATTCGACCAAATTAACAATGTCGGGGTATTTCTCTAATATATAAAGAATTCTTCCAATATCATCGGGAATAACTAAAAAGCCGTCCAGGGTAATAGTATCCCCCACCACTTTTATTTCAATACCTTCAATATCTTTTAAAAAGGATTGAAGATCTTGCAAAACTTTAGATTGCGCGTTGGTAGTAACTTTAATATTAAGAGTAAGCTTTTTATCTGGATCAGTGTTGTCTCTCAAAGTAACGTTCGTGGTTCCAGGTTTTAAACCTTTTAATGTTATTTCTTTTCGTCCCACCAGAAATTCATAATCCAAGACAGATCTGTTCCCCACCTGAACTTGTCTGTTTGGAATAAAATCCAATTCAAGATGTTTATCAACACCTAAAACGACTTCAACTTCCATCTGTTCTGGTTTAATATCTTCTGATTTATTATCAGTATTATTGTTTTCTGTTTGTAATTCATCGGGCTTAACTACTAAGGTCTCCAATGAATCTGATTGGTCCTGATCTGACGCTGTTGTCGATTGTACTGTCTCTTTTACTTCTGGTACCTCTTCCTTGACTTGTTCCGATTCTAGATTGGAAGATGGTGCCTCGCTGACTGATGAAGTATCTTCTACTTTAACAGCTTCTTTAACTTCTTCTGTGACTTCTTCCTTAGCTTCTAGGTCTTTAGTCTCAGCAACAGATTCTTCTATCTCAATTTTTTGAGCTTCAGTAGCAGTAGTATCTATGCTAGTCTCTGTTTCAGTATCCGTCTCAGCGTCCTGACAAAAAGCCAAATTCATAAAACAAATTGTAAAAATTAAAATTATAATTTTTCCCATATTTATTTTTTCTCACTATATTTCTGTTGAAAAAATAATTTTGCCTCTTGGGCATCGTCACCAAGAACATCAAAGACTTTAGTCGGTTTGATTTTTACCCGATCCCTATCATTATTATTTCGTAACACTAAGTAGGGATCTGTGTTGAAGTTAAGTAAAAAAACCAACTGTTGCGCTTCAAAAGATGTCACTTCTAACGTAACTGTCGTATAGTTGCTATAGGTGTTTAATTTCATAGCTTCAATAACTTTGTCAGTTTTTCTTCCATACATAGGAAGTGAATTGGTCATATCAAACCCGGTAGAGAGAACCATCACATCTTGCAAAACCGTGGATACTTTTTGAATATCTTTTCTACCTGATCCATAGTCGATCCAAGCTAAAACATCTACGCGATCTCCAGGCTTGACTAATTTACTTACCGCCGTTCTATCACTAACTAATATTGCGATGGCTCTTTTATCAGGACTAACCTGTCTGGACAATCCTGTTTTTACTCCTGGATAATCTACTCTAGGTTTGGTAATTTGCTCGCCTTTTTTTATAGCAACCATGGCAACAGTGTTCATCAACTCTTTTTTACTTTTAAAATTACCGGGCTGTGCGAACTTCATCGGCACAGCTATAGAATCAATCATGGAATCATCAATTAACTCCAATTCATTAATATCTCGTGAAGCAACAATAACTGTTTGAGCTTGTCCATATTCTTTTTTCACTTCGCTTATCTCGCTGTCTACATACGTCCATACGATTACCATGGCCAAAAGCGCCAAAATCAGTGCCAATGAAAATGAACGTGTATTCATAATATAACCTCACCCAATTATTTGATTTTATTTTATCAGACTTAATGACAACTTTCGGATATGAGGAAGTTTTGTCCTAAACAAGAAAATATCTGACCGAAACAGTTTATTTTCTTCGAGCACAATATCCAGAAGACCAAGCCACCCCGCTCATATCCGTATAATCTGCTTGATTATTTATTTTATAAACATAAGCACTACAGACACCATATACTGTAAACGGTCGAATAAACTTCGATTTGGCATTTTTTCCACTAATGCTACTGGTATTTTCACAAACATCACTTGCCTGGCTAGTAATCAATGACTGCAATGAATAACAAGGTGCTACCGCTTCGACTCCGACAGCGTAATTATACCAACCCAGTACATGTACTCCCACCATGTCAACCTTTCCGATCATGGTTGCCAAATCCTGCACAAATGGCCCTCTTGAGTTTCCCTTAGTTAAAAAGTAAAAATATCCCCGGGTTGCCTTAAGTTGATTAATTGATCCATTGATTGATGCGGATATAGTAATCGTCATCAAGAAAATTATCATGATCAGTGGCAAAAATATCATAAATTCCACAATTGATTGTCCGCTTTTAAAGTCATCCTTTTTATTTTTTAACTGTTTCATAATTTAGCAACCATTGTCATATAGGGTAAAGTGCACCAGTGATTCACAACCTCCACCTGCACCATGAAAAGCATAACAAATCCTTTCAGCGCATTCCGCTCTAGTTGGTTCACGACCCAAAAAAGATTCTGAATTTAAATTCATATCATCTTTAACACCTATCATTCCAAAGCTGAATTTTTGTTTGAACTCAAACCCTGCACCAACATATGGGAGACCATCAATTGCATCAGGATTATTTATATAAAACTTTCCCTTAGAGGGGTTAAGGTATTTAGTAAACACTCGTTGAGCCTCGCTTTGAGCAATTGCATCTGAACCGTTAGGTCGATTAGCATTTACATCCACTACCAAATATGTCCGACTGGCCATAAAAGTTGCATAATGTGCGATATATCCGTCTGTTGCATTAAAAGCAATACTAAAAAAAAGAAACACTATTCCAAGGCTAAATGAAAGAGTCATGATAAATTCGATTAATGACTGTCCTTGATTAGTTTTTTGGGTATTCATCCAAGGGAATAAAAAAATGTGTAACCCCTTTACTAATATTATAATAGAGTTCATGCACTCCTCCAGATCTAGTTGTTGAAACATCCCGACTACCAGGTGATCCATGCCGATAGGAATATTCCATATAATTTTTTAAGGCCACAAAGAATTCCGAATCCTGCCCTATTATTTGCTTAAATTTATCACTCCCCAAAATAGATATAGTTATCGCCGACATAACTGCAAATAAAAGCAGATACTCCACGGTGCTTTGACCTTTAGATAAAAAACTAGTTCTAGTAAACATCATATATATAGTCCAAGATAAATGCGACCCACGCAATCATTATCACTGGGGCATAGGGCATCTTTTTTCCAAACATTGTACGCATCACATCCTTATAATTTCTTGTTACATATGCAGAGTAAATACTTACACGACTATTATAAGCCCGATACAACAAGTTTAAAATTGAAATAAAAATTGTAGAAACTAGCAAATTAGTAAAGTATTCATCATGAATTTCCAAAGGTAACATCAGATAAAAACTAAATAAAAATTTGGTGTCCCCGGCTCCCATCAAATTAATGGCAAAAAGTACGTATCCAATAACTAAAAATGAAAAAGGATAAATAAAAATTTTCCAATCAAAAACATATGTATCTCTTAAAAATAAATAAAGTAAAATTACTAGTATAAGATTTAATAAAATCCAATAATTTGAAATTTTTTTATACTTGATATCAAGATACGAAACTACTAGAAGTTCAATTAAGAAGAAAATAACAATTGTAAGTTTCATTCTTCGTCTGGAATTGAATTTTTATAAAGATCAAAGAAACAATTATTCTTACATACCCCAGTTTTTAATTGTCTGGATAACACCACGGCAAGGCCACTAATATTAGAAGCCAAAAAGCCATGAATGGCCCTGACTAAATTAAAGGAAATTATAGACATCATTGTAAAAAAAATAAGATATTCAACCACGGCCTGTCCTGAAGATTTTTTTTTCATACATAAATTATAAGGGAAAAGCCAAAAAAAAGGTAGGAACAATTCCTACCTTTACATATCACCACCCAAAACAACCTATGCTTTATTGATTAAATCGACAGTTTTCCTTCTCGAATACATTCCGTTTAAACCCTACTGAAGTTCGTTCATTTCTTGCACTAAACCTTCCGCATTGTTAAACACACCATCTATAAGCTTGCCAAGTCTATCTAAGGCAGCTCCCTTGAAGCGAAAAACGATAAGGGCCACCACCGCAAGTAGTAAAATGTACTCTGTGGAGGTCTGTCCATCCTCATTTTTTATAAATCTCAAAAAAAGACTCATCCACTTTCTCCTTAAAACTTTTTCTTCAATACATTCCTATGAAAAACATATCGGTACAATATAAAAACTCTTAAGCTAAGTTCTAAATATATTAAATTAAGAACATTTACATCGTACTTCTCAATTATAACTCTAAGCGCAACTAAATTCAATTGTCTCAATACATTTTGTTTTTAAAATATCACAAAAAAAATAAAAAAATTATGTAACTGTTTGATTTTATATATATAAATAAAACTTTCCTTGAGTCCATGGTTCATTCCTTGCTATAATCCTATGTGGGTCTTGTAGTTGGCACAAATATTTTCTGCCCTACAACCATAAGTACGGGAGTGGTCCCTGATCACGGTGTGCAAGCTCATGTGGACTTCGGTCAACTGATGAGAAGCCTAAAGTGGTTAATTACTGCGCCCACCTGTCTAATAGAGGCAGGAAAATCTAGACCTTCTACAAGACCCATTATATTTTAGTTATTCAAGCCCACCCCTTCTTTGGACATTATTCTTGACAATACAGGTCATTTTTCTCATCATTAGAGTTGATATCTATAATTCAATTATATTAAACAATTGGAGTTCAAGTATGAACGAAATCACTGTCAGACAGGAAGAATCGACCAAGTGGCTGGAGGATCTGGCTTTGGACGAACTTAACATGGATGAGTCGGGGATTATTAATTTTGGCGAACACATCAATCCCTCTCACTTACTTGAAGAGTCTTCCATCGGTTTCATGAATGAACTAAGAGATTTATTTGAAGTCTATGTTACAAAATTTAACGAATACCGCGGCGGCACTACGAACTTGTCCCAAATTAAAATTTTCAAAATCTCCAATACTGTAAACGATTTTATGCTTTTTCGAAACTCGCTCCGACTTATCTTTAATCGAAGAGCAAACGATCTCATAACGATTGGTTTTATTGCCTCCAATGGTGAACTTCTTTCCGCCAGAATGAGTACTGGTAACAACCATGAATCCGTTCACGAAATCAAAGCTCATCTAGGTCCTTTTAATAATATCACTTGGCGATTTCATGGAGAAACCGTTGCTACTAAGGCGTTAGTTCGCCATTACCTAAGTGAGTTTATTAAAAATTCTGCTAGATAAAAATACAAAATTAAATATAAACGATTCCTTCGTCTTTGCTTCTACCTTTTTTATCAAGGCCCATGAATCTCTTGTACGTAAGTCCCAGTGACTCTTCCACCGTGGGCATTTTAATATTTAAATAATTTTCAATATTCATGATATCCATTTTAAAAAAGATATCTCCACCCTCCCATGAGCTCGTGGAAGAGCTCATAATAGGAAAAACCCAATTCCCTTTTGCTAAGTTGCGATCTAACTGACGAAAAACTTTGCAATAAATTTTAGCAAAATCATATACTGTATAATAATCTTTAGAACTCACTTGAAAAAGTCTGTTAATAGCCTGTTTATCTATTGCTAATTTGATGACCATTCCAAGATAATATGGGTCTAGATAACCATGATGAACTTTATTATCACAAATTATTTGTTCCCCTAGCTCATTTTTTTCTTGAATAACCTCAAACAAAGTTTTCTGTCTGGCAGCAACACTTCGACCGTACATCATTGAACATCTGAAAATTAAATAATTAAGTGAAGTTCTTTGAATGAAAAACTCCGCTGACGCTTTAGTTTTACCAAGTACAGTTAAAGAATCAGGGATATCAGATTCAATATACTCTTTATCAACACCACCAAATACGTAAGAGCTGGAGATATATATAACTTGGGCTTTATATCGCTGGCAATATTCAGCTACATTGAAAAGTCCCAATGCATTTAATGTCTCTGCATAATCAGGCGCTTTAGAGCACTCATATACCGACGACAATCCAATTGCGTAAATAACATAATCTGGTTTAAAGGTAAAAATCGCCAGCTGGACTTCCTCTTTTACCATAACATCACACTTGATCGATCGTACTCCTTTAGCATTAGTTCGATGTTGGTGATATGTTCCAATCACTCTATAATAATTGGAAAAAAATTCAGCTAAAGCTGAACCAACCATTGATGAGACACCAAAAATCATTATTGTTTTTAATTTATTATCTGACATAAGTATTATTATATTTTAGAAACAGTAAATACCAAGACATATTATGAAGAAAATAAAAAACCCTTGCTTCATACGAAGCAAGGGTTACACTGGTTATCTTACTTTTTTAGTCTAATAATTTTAAAGCTACTTTCGGAAAACTATTCGCATTACTTAAAACAGACACCCCAGATTGCATTAAAATGTTATTTCTAGTGAGATCTGCTGTCGCTTGGGCCACATCCACGTCTCTAATTCGGGAATTTGCCGCCGACAGGTTCTCATCAGTAATAGCAGTTGTATTAAGTACTGATGTAAGTCTATTTTGTACTGCTCCCAGTTCCGCACGAACACCGTTAACTTGCACCAAAGCATCATCCAATTTCTTAAGTGATGTTTGGGCACCAATTTTAGTCGCAACTGATTCTTCAGACAAACCCAAAGATCCAAGTGTTGCATCCGACTTTGCAGCATCATAGCGCAGCCGATCCAGCATTGGGTCATTATGAATTCCAACCTGAAATTCAAGATTACCCCCTGTGCCGTCCAACAGTTTCGTACCATTGAACTCAGTCGACTGGGCAATTCTATCAAGCTCTTCTTTAATTTGCTGGAACTCAATATTAGCAAATGCTCTTTCCGAATCTCCAACAGTGTCGGAAGCAGCTTGTATCGAGAGTTCCCTGAGCCTGATAATGATGTTTGAAACTTCATTCAATCCACCTTCTGCCGTTTGCACCAGCGAAATAGCATCACCTGCATTTCTTCTGGCCTGTCTAATTCCTCTAATTTGCGCCTTCAAATTCTCGCTTATTGCCAATCCTGCTGCATCATCACCCGCTTTTGTTATACGCTCACCTGAAGACAAAGCTCTCAAGTTTTGATTCATTGATCTGGTCGTATTACTAAGCGATCGTTGAGCTGCCAAGGACGGAATATTTGTATTTATTCTTAAACCCATATTTAATCTCCTTTACACATAATAAACCTCCTGTTTTGTTATAAAGACTTCATGTCTTACAAATTTTGTTAATCGTTTTAGTAAGTAAACCAGTAACACGTATCCTTATTAAATGTGGTTAAGGTTGCAGAACAATAACCACCTAATCATTTATCCACTTTTTACTGGCATACATCCTCCATACTCAAGTTTAATAATCATAACCCTTCACAATAAACTTCTTAGGTTTCTGATGCAGACCTAATTAGTTGTAATGCATTTTTGGTATATGAGTTAGCTTGAGACAGTACTGATGTACCCGCTGATACTAGGATAGAATTTTTAGTCAGATCTGCAGTTGTCTTCGCAACGTCAGTATCTCTCACCCTAGAATTTGCTGAAGATAAGTTTTCTATGCTTACAGCAATATTATTAATAGTTGATTGTAACCTATTTTGCATGGCCCCGAAGTCAGCCCTTATCCCAGATACTGAAATAATTGCTTGATCAATTGAAGATAGTGAATTTTGAGCTGAAATTTTATCTGCGACACTTGCCAGATTTAAGCCCAAAGCAGCGGTATTAACGTCGGCACTTGATGCATCGAAAGTTAATCGGTCACTTATAGGATCATTTCTAGTTCCAATTTGAATATCAAATACGGCGCCTGTACCATTAAGTAATTGCACTCTATTGAATTCGGTCGAGTTGGCAATCCGATCAACTTCTGAAGTCAATTGTTCAAATTCAACGTTTAAGAATTTTCGCTCTGTCGATCCGATTGTATCTGAAGCAGCTTGTACCGATAATTCTCTAAGTCTGATCAAAATGTTGGAAACTTCTTCTAGTCCGCCTTCAGCAATCTGAACTAGTGAAATACCATCCTGAGCATTTCGTTCAGCTTGTCCAAGACCTCTAATTTGAGCTTTCAAATTTTCTGAAATTGCGAGTCCCGCAGCATCATCGCCAGCTCTGTTGATTCTTTGACCTGATGAGAGTTGTTCTAAGCTTCTGTCCATATCCAGCCGAGTCTTTCTTAAGTTCCTCTGGGCGTTTATGGAGGCCACATTTGTGTTTATCCGAAGTCCCATAAATCCTCCTTGATATTGGGTCCTGACAAACGTCCTTGTTTGTCAGAGAAGAACTATGATTTGTAAATCACAGGCTTCCTTCTACAAAACTTTTCGCAATATAAGCAAATAACTTTAGAAAAATTGTTAAATGTTTAGACAGGTATTATTTTAAAAGCAAAACACTCTAACCGTTTGTATTTAATAATGAATCAAGCTAGTAAGTACAGGAAATAATTTCCGGTTCTAAGCTTCTAAGTAAATTTATTCACGGAAAATGTATATTTTTTAACAGCAAAGTGTAAAAATAACTAACATGAATATTTCAGATCAATTTATAATCTCTAACCTTAAAAAAAATCCAGAAGTCAGATTAAAAGTCATTCATCTTATCGAGGAATCATTTAATTATACTGACAATTATCGCTTTGAAATCGACTTCTACCCTCTAGTTGCCCCGTCCAATGCCGCCAATAATAACATCCTCATTGAGAAATCCACCGGTAATGTTGTTGCTCATATAGGAGTTTTGCCCCGTTTTTTAAAAAATAAAGATATGTTAATTCCAATTGTTTTAATGGGTGCCATGGTGATTCAAAAAAATAAAAGAGGCCAAGGCATTTTTCGTTTATTTCTAGAACACATTATAAAAAGCTACGAACAAAACTGTGCGCTGTTGCTCCTTTGGAGTAATCTTTCTGAGCTCTACAACAAATTTGATTTTTATGAAGCAGGACTTGTGTATCAAACTGGGAACAAGAATTTTGATAGCGAGCTACTAAGTGCAGTTTATAATAAAACCACCTTCCAAAAACTGAATGATTTTCAATTTAATTCTATCAAACAACTCTATGAACAAATGAGTGACCATGATATCTCCCTCATTCATCGGTCTGATAATGACTGGGAAAGCATTAAAAATATCTCTAGCACTGACTTATACTTACTTAATGAAGACGGCATGATTAACGGATATTTTTGTGTCCATAAAGGTCACGATCTAAGAAACATTATTCATGAAATAGTTTTTATCAGTGAAAACAAAGAAAATTTAATTGAAACTCTCCGAGACTATAAGCTTTGGCTGACCCCTAATTTATCCAAGTTTTCTAAAGAAGCAACCCCCTTTTATACAGGTTTTTTTCGACCTGGAAATCAAAATAGATTTAATGATTTTTTAAGTAATTGGTCTAACCATGAAATAGAGGTTATACAAATTAAAGATAATTTAATTTCATATAAACATTTAAATGAGCCACTCATTGATACCACTGATTTATTTTTAAAAAAAATTTTTGGTCCTGATCCTTTTTTTAAAGGCTATCCCTACGGTTATCCGGTTTATATTTCGGGGCTCGATAGTATTTAAATCTACTCGCCTACTACAAAAGAAAAATTCACATCACTTACAAAGTTTCTTCTACAAAAGACTTCCACACCAGTTGGGATAAATGGATTGATTTCAAATAACGTAATATTAGGGATGTTAACCTTTTTACTATTTCCCAAATCATCAACAATTTTTACCGGTCTAATAAAACAAGTCAACGCATCTCCAGAACTTAAGCATTGTGAAAGAGGTAAATCGATTGCATATCTAATTTGGCTTTGTAGTAACCACTGTGCTTCATCCTCAACTATGGATGATTTCATCATGCAAGTGATATCATGAAAACTCTCCCGTGAAAGTAGCATAACAATTTCTCCGGGACTAAATTTTCCATTCCCATTATTATACATTAAATCAGATGGAATAAGTTTTGATGACCTTAAAAAAAGTCCTAATTGTTCCAGTTGTTGAATATAGTCAATCACCGACTCTTTAGCATCATTAATTACCACTGGGGTTGCTGCCCATATCTGAAGAGATAAGATAAATAAGAAAATTACAGTTAATTTTTTCACTATTTTTCCTCCGATAATTATAAACTGATTTCTCAATGTAATTGTACATGAAGAATTTAAATCTTGAAAATTAAATTATATGATAAATGGGCCATTATAATACTCCTTTATACTGTTCGAGCGATTAACATCAATAGTTAAAAATCAAATTTGGCTTTCATTCTATCGTGGATAAATGAAAATATGTTTTCAAGATTTGAAATTTTTTGAGAGCATCTTTTTAATGCACTTATCCTAATCAAGATTTTAAAAACAAAATCCTCTATATTTTTACAAACCACCTTCAATTCTTCTAATCATGTACCCCCGAAACAAAAAACCTATAATTAGGAAAATCAAGGAAAATAAAATGATAAACAGGCCATGTTGTTTAGTCACAACATCCCAAAAACCTTCTCTTCTTTCAGATAATTTATTTAATTCCTCTTTGAGTTCTTTTTCTTCCCACTCATACTTTTTAGTCAAAGATGTATCGATAGTTTTTATAATTTTTAAAATTTTAGAAATATTTTTAGCGCTATCCGTGATAATTATTTTATTACCTATACCTTCATCTTTTATTCTCCCGTTACGACTCAATATAGGACGAAGATTCCTGGTAATTTCCCTTGAGTCTAAAAAGGAGACATTGTAAATAAAACGAACGAACTGATAGTTATCTGGAAGAAGTTTTTCATCGGTATAAGTGGGAAAATTCTCAGATTTAATCTCCCTGCCCGCAACTATTTTAAAAAAGCTATCAAGACCTCCCAGTAAAACTGCCTTGTTGTTAAGCATTGCCTGTATTGTAATAATTTTGAAAACATCTTCTTGATTAATTGCATCTTTTCCAAAAATATTAAATTTAAAATCCTTCACATCTGGTGAGATAGAGTAGTTAAGTTTATTTCCTTTGGCATACTCTTCAACGTAGTTAAAAAAACTTACTTCCTTTGCCAACAGATTCAAAGATAGAATTATCAATAATATTGTTAATGTATTTTTGCACATATAAAACCCCTTCATCATTTAATTGATATCATTTTTGCTATTGCTTTTATCCTTTTTTATTTTTTCTAACTCAAGATCTTTAATTTTATCTTCAAGCTCATCAATCTTCTTTTCCTCTTTTGTTTTTTTTGATTCAGCAGTTGCGTCTTCTTGTAACTTTTTTAAATATTTATCAGAGTTATCTTCAGTATCAAACTCTTTTGCTCTTTGAACAAAATATTTTGCAATCAATCCTTTATCATAGACTAATAATGCTCGCCCCCCCCTAAAATCTATCACCCTTCCATATTGTGATAACTCACTTCGAAAATTACGGCTCATCATACTAGAAAGAGGCCACTTCATCTGATAAATTACTAAAACATAATTATTGGTATTAGGAATGTTTTCGCTATCAAATATTTCCATATGAAAATCTCTTGAATCTCTAGAATTCATCACTACCCCACCAAAACTTTCTTCTACAAAAGTAAGATCCTCCCTACTTAAAAGTTCAAAAAAATATTCTTTTAATTCATTCTTGCTAATAACGTTCATGATTTTTAAATTGACTGGACGAATTTTTTTAGTGTCATCCAGCGTATAAACGATATTAATTCCCAAAACATTAGACACTTCTTGAATTACTACTTCCAAAGCAGTCTTTTCAAATTCAAAAGGCTGCACAAATTCGTCTTTAATTTGCAAAATATTTGCAAAAGCTGAATGCGATAATAAAACCATCATGAACAACCATAAAACTTTCATATTTCCTCACTTGTATTTTCAGATTCAAAACTTATTTCTTCTAAACTATTTTTAATTTCCTCCTGGGAATAAACCATCGTACCTTCACTTATAGCATTTAAATTCCCAGGAACAATGCTCCCTCTACCAGCATAAAAAGTTGTTGTTATTAAAATTGCCAAAGCAACAAATCCATATTGAAATTCTAAAGATACATTTTTAAAAATTTCTCGCAAATCTATCCACTTTAAAACAGGGATCTTAAATTTTTTCTTCTTAAATTCTTTTCTCTTATCTAGCAATTCAAAGGCATTTTTAAATATTTTATTTTTTGTTTTATCACTAACTTCAATATTTTCGATACGTCTAAATTGATTATCAATTAAAGTGACTTTTTCCAGAAATTCCGATGACAAATAATCATCAAGCAAACCTTCTGCAACATATGTGGATTCTTTTTCTGATAGCTCTCCATCAAAATATTCTAAAAGTATAGTCATAGAATATCTATTTTTCATAAACACCTCTCCTCTTGCCTAAAATCCTGACGAAGGCGGTGACGTGCTTGAAAAAGAAGTTGCTTTACCATTGCAATACTTACACCAGTCACTCTGGAAATTTCCATATAACTAAAATTCTCAATAACTTTCAATGACATCACCGTTCTTTGCATGGCTGGTAATTTATCCATAAGCCTATTCACATCTTCTAATTCTTCATTTTGACAAAAACTTACCTCTATATCTGCAATATTTTCTTGGCTATTTTGATTATTCTTCATTTGTTTTTCTTTCTTTCTTCTTCTTAAGTAATCAATAGAAAGATTACTCGCGATCCTAAAAATCCACGATTTGAAGCCAGCACCTGGCGCATCACACTCACTAAAAAAAGAAATTTTTTTAATAATCAAAATAAATACATCCGCCAATATTTCTTCCGCCTCTTCCTTGTTCCCAACCATTTTGAAAATATGATTCAGCAATTTGGATGAATAGTTATTGTATAGTTGAGTAAAGGCATCTCGATTACCCTCTTTAATCAACGCTACTAATTCTTTATCGGTATACACCTATATTATTTCCTAAAATCGGCAGTTACGTATCTAAAACGAACGAACATAAAAAATGTTAGCTTAATTTTTTTAAAAAAATACAAAATTCAACAATATTAACTAATTAATAGCAAAATTATTCCACCCTAGGACTACTTACTTTTCACCTTTCCTCAAGACCATAAACCCAGTAATCATAAAAAAACATGACAAGCTCCAAAATACCCAACTCAAAATTGAAATATCAAGAAGTGCTTTCACTTTACCACTGTCTAGACAAAGTACTCCGGCAAACATAAAAGCAGCTGATAAAATTGCAAACGATAAAAATAAAAGTGCTGAGTAAATACCGACAATTTCTTTTTCATGACCTGAAATCTTTACTTCAAATGCAAACTTTTCTTTAGTCCACTCTTTGATAAACCATTTTAAATGTCTAGGTACCAGTCTAGCGGTAGAAAGAATATCTTTCATGGCCCATAGGCCGTCTTCGATAACTTCATCCTTGTTAAACGAAGAAGCAATAATTTCTTTTATATTGGATTCTAAAATTCCAAAAAAATCACAGTCCAGTCTTAGTGATTTACTTACCCCATCCAAAGTAATCAAAGATCTAAAAACAATTACCCAATCTCTAGGGACAAACATATCATGCTTGGTTATCGTTCTAATTACTTTATGCAATAACTGAGTTGAATTAATTTCTTTCGCCGTCAATCCGATGTATGGTCTTAGCTCTTGCTTGATATCACCAATTATTTTATCAACATCAGGAATTGCGCTATATTCCGCCACATCTAAAAATTCATAAATTAAATTTTCGTAATTATGCGTTAGCAGCGAATAAATAATTGCTACGAAATTATGTCTGGCCTTTCTTGAAAGGTTTCCCATGGAACCAAAATCAATAATACCTATCTCACCAGTAGGTAATAAAAACATGTTTCCGCCGTGAAGATCCGCATGGAAATAACCATCATGCAGATACATTTTGGAGAATATTTCAATTGCCTTTTGCAGCTTGTCTGTCAGCCCTTCGTTTAATTTATCAACATCTGCTTTACTGGAAAATGGTATTCCAACAATTTTTTCAAGTACCAACACGTCTTCGCCAGTATATTCTTCATATACGTGTGGAATACGAAAAAGTTTATTTTCCTGATTATCATACTTATCTATGATTTTTTGAAAACGTTTTCCATTTAAAGCTTCAATATTAAAATTAAGTTCGTTGTGCAAACTAGCTTCAAATTCAACTAGAATTTTTGATAACGCAAGTTGCTTGATTTCATCGCTGAACTTCTCTAACTGGGAGATTAAAAACGCCAGAATACTAAAATCAGTTTCAATAATTTTTTCGATACCAGGTCTTTTAACTTTAACCACCACTTCCTGGCCATCTTTTAGCGTCCCCTCAAAAACTACGCCAATAGAGGCTTTACCAATAGGCTGCTGGTTAATGTTTGAGAAAATATCAGCTATCTTAATACCAAGCGATTGTTCAATAATATTTTTGGCAGTTTCAAATGGAATAGGAAGGGCTTGATCTCGCAGTTTTTTCATTTCATCGATAAATGATTCATCAAACAGATCTTCTCTAGTGCTCAAAAGTTGACCTAGTTTAACAAAAGATGGACCTAACTCCTCAAAACATTTTCTAAGTCGATTACCAATTATCATTGGCCAATCTCTCGCAGATTTTTGCGCCAATTCTTCTTTAATTTTAACTCGCGAGGAAGGGAGAACAAAATCTGGGATATGAGATGTGATCCCTGAGTTAATAAACTCATCAAAACCATTTTTGGCAAATACCGTTACAATTTCTTTAAGACGCGTAACATTTCGAATGGTTTTAGTGAAAACAATACTAGTTTTAATGATATCCATAAGTTACCCTTAAAATTAAGAATTTAAAAAGAACAATTTTTGTTCTATCTTAAATCCTATCACCATTAATAGGATCTAAAAAATATATTTAGGAGCTATTTTGCAAAAGATTTTAATGGCGCTAATAAATTTATCACTCAGCACTTGGGTTATCATAACTTTTGTAAGCAATTTAGGTGCTCAAGAAACCTGTAGTCGCTCTGCGATAATAAATTATCAGGAAATCTTAATCGATACTAATTCAACTCAAAAAGGGGAAGGGCTCCGTTTTTATCTAGAAAAAGATCCTACGGCTATTAAATACCTAGATAAATACCAAGAAGGAGCTCAAATAAAATGGGCCAACATTGTTATGGGAACTACCGGTTCACTTTTAACAATTGGTGGACTCCTGGTAGGTGGAGATAGTGACGATAAAAAAGCAATGATCATTGGAGGAATTAGCCTTTTGATTGTAAATTATCTAACTGCTCAAACTTCTTACTTCGGAAATGAACGAAACCTGGAGAAAGCTATTCGCGAATATAATTATCGTAATAGTCCACCCATTTACTACAGTCCGGAAAATACCCAAAAATTTAAAGAATCCCCCACTCAATCAAGAGATATACCTCTTTTATATCTTAATATTGCAAGGAGTTTTTAATGATTGAAAAAAATAAAATATACTGTTTCAAATGTAGCTCTGAAATAAAGATCGAAGCAGGCACTAAAATAATGCGAAGGGATGAATGTGATAAATGTGGTGCCAGTTTGCGTTGTTGTAGAATGTGTGTACATTATGATATTTCATCTTACAACGAATGCCGGGAACCTGTAGCTGAGAGAATTTTAGAAAAAGATAAAGCTAACTTTTGTGATTATTTTGTTTTTGAAAATAATTTAGCTAACAAAGAGGACGAAAAAAATCGTCACCTTGATGCGGCAAAGTCTTTGTTTAAGAACTAATTTTTATAGGAGACAACCGCTAATGCAAAAATCATTACTTACTAATTATGGCAAAAATAATATTGAAAAAGAACTCAATCGTTTAATAACTGTTGATCGAGAAAAAATTAAAAAAGCTCTTGCGGAAGCTCGGGCCCTTGGTGACTTAAAAGAAAATGCTGAATATCACTCGGCAAAAGAAGAACAGAGCCTTCTCGAAGGAAAAATTGCCCAACTACAACATATCCTATCTACCAGCGAAATCATTGAAACTTCAAAAATCACCAGTAATAAAATTGTTTTTGGAGCAACCGTTAAACTCTATAACCCTGAAAAAAATCTCTACACTACATATCAAATTGTAGGGCACGAAGAAGCTGACTCAACCCAAGGAAAAATTTCCATAAATAGTCCTCTTGCCAAAGCCTTAATTGGGAAAGAAGAAGGCGAATCCATTTTAGTAAAAGCACCGAGAGGTGATATTGAGTATGAAATAGATTCATTTTTTTATGAATAAAATATCACTTTCTTCACCCCTTAGAAACCTCTATTTAAAAAAAGCTCCTGATAGTATTACCAAACTTGAAGAAGCTGGGATCACCTCAATTTTTGATATATTTTGGATTTTTCCACATTCAGTTTTAAAACTTCCCTCGATCTCAAGCTTAAACACAGCCAAGGAAAATGAAATTTTTAAAGGTACGGGGATCATCAAGTCTATAAAAGCCAATCCAAATTTTTGGGCAAAAGGAAAAAAAGGGATAGTACTACAAAACATCACCATGTATGTAGAGGAAAATCTTTCAAGAGAAATATTAGTTTTGAAATGGTTTAATACTTACCCATCAATAAAAAAGAAATTACAGGATTTAAATGAGATAGTTTTCTGGGGTACACTTAACAATTATAAAAATCAGCTACAGATCGTAAATCCAGAAATTGCAAGCAGTGAAGAATTTTCTGAATCTGACGATAAACAAGGGCTCACGATCAGATACCCTACAGTAAACACAGTTCATGGCAATATAATAAAAAAAATTTTTGAAAAAATACCCGGCTCACTCTGGGATGAAATTTTAGAAACACTGCCAATTGATTTAATTAAAAAACGAAATCTCTTAGGATTAAAAAACTCTATTATGATTATTCATGGGTTGGCTGACTGGTCCAAAGAAAACGAAGACCGCGCCAAAGAGCGACTTATCTACGAAGAATTTTTCACTGAACAAGTGAAGGTCATTTGCCGCAGAGAAAAAAACCAACTCATCAAATCAAAGAAAATTAATGTTAAAAGTAGTGATTATCAAGAGATCATCCACTCCTTCCCTTTTACGATGACTGAGGGTCAAATGAATGCTCTCAATGATATTCAATATAGCTTTCAGAAAGATTTCCCCATGATGAGGCTATTGCAAGGAGATGTGGGGTGCGGAAAAACGGCAGTTGCAGTGGCAGCATCCCTCATGGTTATAAAAGAAAAAAAACAAGTTGCATTCATGTGCCCCACCGAAACGTTAGCCTGGCAACATTACCAATCAATTACCTCACTTCTAAAAAATACTCAATGCAAAATTGAATTACTCTTGGGAAGCACTTCTCCCAAACAAAAAAACCTTCTCTACCAGGATTTGGAACAAGGAAAAATTGATTTAATGATCGGAACACATTCCTTAATTCAAGAGAATGTGAGATTTTTGGATCTTGGCTTACTTATCATCGACGAACAACATAAGTTTGGAGTTAATCAACGACTTAAATTATTAAAAGATAATCTAGGTACACACTGTCTAATTATGACCGCCACCCCCATTCCTCGCTCCTTACGACTTACTCAGTACGGTGATTTAGACATTTCCACCATTACACAAATGCCTTTAGGAAGAAAACCAATTAAAACCAAAATAATCACTCCCGATACCTTTAAAAAATTTTTAACCTTTATTAACACTCGGCTATCCATGCATGAGCAAATTTATATTGTAGTTCCCGCTATCGTGGAAAACGAGAATTTGGACATGATGAATTTGGAAACTGTCCTTAAAAAATTTTCCTCAATTTTTTCTAGTTTTCAAGTTGAGGGTTTGCATGGCCAAATGAAATCAGATGAAAAAGCTCAAGTATTTAATCGATTTAAAAATAATGAAATAAATATTTTAATTGCTACCAGCGTTGTTGAAGTTGGAATTGATGTTCCCAACGCAACCGTCATGGCCATTATCAATCCAGAACGCTTTGGTTTAAGTTCACTTCATCAGCTTCGTGGGAGAGTTGGCCGAGGTGGACGACCTGGTTTTTTCTTTCTTATTAACGATAAAAATATTGGTGCAGAAAGTATGAAGCGACTTAACATATTGGAAAATCATCTAGATGGTTTTAAAATTGCCGAAGAAGATCTAAAAATTCGAGGAGAAGGGGATCTTTTTGGAGTGGATCAATCAGGTGCACAAAAGCCATACAGACTGGCAAATATAATATTACATTCCCATCTTTTAAACCACGCCAAAGAGGATTTAGAAGAATCTATTAAATTAAAAAACCCTGAAATACTTAATTTAATTCAAATTCAACAACAAAGTATTCATGTAACGGGTACCATTTAAATTTTTTTTGAGTATAATATATATTATTACCAAGGACGGATATATGATTGCCATTGAATTTACCAAATCACCCGATGAAGATATTCTTAACTGCCGATACGAAAGGCTTCAGCGCAAAATTACAGTTGGGAGTACGCGAAATCATAACATAATCATTTCCGATCCAGAAATTAATAATTCCACCATGACTTTGTCTACGGATCAAGACGGTGTCTGGGTAGATAATAACGACAAACATAATTATTATCTCTCGAATCAGAAAAAGGTTTCTGGAAAAAAACTACATCATATAAATGATGAGATAACTATTGGGAAAACTACTTTTAAAATTATCCACTATAAACACCAAACACACCCGGATAAAATTACTGAGTTTAAATATCTTAAAAAACAGCAGGAGCACAAAAACCCCTCTCTCAAACTTCTGCTTGAAAAACTTAAGCATGAATTAAAAAACATTACCTTTAAATCCTTCGAGAATGAACAGTAAGAAAACTCCAAGAAGGCTTCATCAATTCTTTGATACTCAAGATGGAATTAAAATCTTTTTTATAAGCAACTTCAAAAAAGCTGACCCGCAAAGACCAGTAATCATCTTCAACTATGGCTTAGTTTGCAATACCACTCAATGGGACAAGCAATATGATTTTTTCCAAAAAGAAGGATTTCAAGTAGTCTTGCATGACTATCGTTTCCATCATCGCTCATCTTCTGGAAAAAATTTAAAAGAACTTACTATAAAAAAAATAGCTTCTGATATTAACGAGCTTATCAAACATATTGGAGCGAAAAAAGTCATATTATTTGGAAATAGCATGGGTGTAAATGTCTGTTTGGAATACATGAAAAGATATCCTAAAAAAGCTGTAGGTGCCGTTTTCATTTCTGGAAGCATTAAACCTCCTAAAGAAGTGATGTTTGATACTAATCTGATAACTTATGTTGCTCCCTTTATTGAAATGATACAACACAAACTGCCAAGATTATTCAACACAATCTGGAGAACCTTATTTTTCAATCCACTTATGATAAAAAGCACACTTGAACAAGGATTTAACAAGGATCTTGTCCCAGAAGAAGTTATTGTTCACTATTTAAAAAAAATTGGTGAACTGGCTCCGGGAGTGTTTTTTCAACTTTTTAAGGAAATGAATAATCACAAGATTGACAGCTATCTTTCCCGAGTTAATATCCCAGTTTTAATCGTAGGTGGTAATAAAGATAAGATCATCCCCCCTTACCTTCAAAGAATTTTACATAAAAAAATTAAAAAGTCCGAGATCTATATTCTGAAAGAAGGAAGCCATATGCCCCATATGGAATTTGCCGTTAAAGTTAACAAACGAGTTTTAAGTTTCTTCCATCGAAATATTGAGATTCTTTAGCAAGGCCCAAAATACCCTTTTCATAGCAGATTTCATCTGAGATTTTTTGTAATCTTCATGGGAGGCTTCACCATCAGTATTGATTTTATAACTATCTCTATCCATGATTTGAATTTCATACGGATAGAAAAAACGAATATCTCTTGCAAGTAAGGAAGTATCTAAAGCTAACACTTTTTTAGCGAGCACATTTTGCTGATCCAGGTCCCGCGCATAATGTTTTATTTTGTTAAATTCTTGTAAAAAAGGATCCTTGTAAATAATCAACTGCATAGAAGTAAATTGCATGGCCTTATATTGTTTCGATCTATGTTTGTTCCTGTCCAGCTCTATAGCTTTTTCAAAAGAACATTCTTTAGATGCCATCTCTAGTGCTTTGGCAAATTCTTCGTGGGAATAGTTCTCTCTTATAGCCTGTTTTAAAATAACCCAATACCTCTTGCGAAATTTTTTAATATCCATAAGCGAATTAACTGATCGACTGGGTTTAATATTATGTGGAATAACAATATTTCGCTCCATCAAAAACTTAATTACTCGCAAGCTATCAAAAGGGTTATGGGTTACAAAGCGGAGTCCGACCCTATCAAACAATTCTTCAGCAACACTTTCATCTTTATTAAGCAGTTTAATAATAACGCTGTCTCTTGATTTTTTAGATTTCGTTTGAAAATCAAAAAGGGCAATTTTCTCGTCTGAACCTTTAACCCCGAGAAATAAATTATTCTCTTGGTCTCTATAAACATATTTATAAAAGCGGTCAAAAATTTGGGTTTGTATAATTGAAAAATAATTAGTTCTTAAATCCTTATCTACATGCAGAATAACATGCATAATTTTAAGCACAATTTCGGCCCACAATCTTTGAATTCTCTTTTGAAAATTGTTTTCCGTGGCCATTAAAAACAAGTCGGTGATGTCTGAAATCATATACAGCGCATCTGGAATATTCAAATCTAACCCATCAGGGTTACCCTCTTTTAAAAAATATCTTCTAATGAACTGCAAAGACTCCTGAAAAATACCAAAAAGTTCAGCTTTGCCCACCACTTCGTTTGGGTCAAGGCCGTAGCCAATCAGAAACTTCTCGACTTGTTCTTTGGAATTCATCGGAGTGATAAAGAACTTTGTGTCCAACGCCGATTTTCCATTGATAGCGATGTCAAAAAGCTCCCAATCAAAATAATATTTCGATAAGTACTCGGGTCTTTGCATAAAGGGTTAAATACACTAAAATGTTTTGAAACTCTAGATTTTAAACTTTAGCTGTGCGGCAAATAATGCGACGACCCAAAATTACTTCCCCTGAAGTTTTGTTTTTATCCCTGCTGGGAATTGGTTTTTCCCCATACGCACCCGGCACGCTAGCTTCAATCGCCACCATCCCTTTCTTATATTTATTATTAAAACTTAATCTTAGTTTTTATGAGTTTATTCCTGCGTTTATTTTTATATCAATCATTGCCATTTATTTTTCCCACCAAGCCCAAAAAAAATATGAAACGCATGATCCCTCATGGATTGTGATTGACGAATTTTTAGGACTAATGATCACCTACCCTTTTATTTCTAAAACCAGTTTTCTCCATATCATAATAGTTTTTATTTTATTTCGTTTTTTTGACATTATAAAAATTTGGCCGGCAAGCTACTTTGATAAAAAAGTCAAACACGGTATAGGAATAATTCTTGATGATCTAGTCAGTGGACTTATGGCCGGAGGGGTCTATCTTTTCCTAATTCATCCACACACCTCATTTTTATTTTAAATTTCCTACTTTTTTGGGCACTAAAAAGTACATGTATATCTGAATATTACTATTAAAATCAATTAGTTACATCCAATATGTCCCTTATATTCATAAATGGGATATAATTAGACTTTGATTCCAAAAAAAACGCTTTTCATATACTTGGAGTTATACGTGAGGTGCTTACTAATTTTTGTTTCGCTGTTTTTTATTTTACTTATTACAGCTTGCGTCCCAGAGACCAATAAAAAATGTAAAGAAAATCAAGTCATGGTAAATGGATTTTGCGTGATAAATGAACAACCAGTAGTGGCCGCATCACCAACCCCGACAATTATTCCAACTCCTCTTCCTACTGTTGTACCAACTTCCACCCCTACCCCAACTCCAACTATTGCACCCAAACTTAGTTGTGGATCGACTCCTCATAACGGTACCCAATCAAGAATTGCTTACAGTGCCAGTTCAGTGGTTTACGGACAAAGCTGCGCTAATATTTCTCAAACTCAAATTAGAACTTGCAATAACGGAACTTGGTCTGCATGGAGTGGCACCTATCAATATTTAACTTGTAGCGTACAATCAGCGAGCGCCTGCGGAACTATTGCATCTGGTGCCTTTGAGTTACGAACTATGTATCAAGCTGCTGCTATAAATGAAGGACAAAATTGTATATCAGAAATTCAAAATCGATTATGCACCAATGGACAATTGGGTAGTTGGTCTGGAACCTACACTCAGCCAAAATGTGTGATTTCAAGAGTGCGATATGAAAGTAGTCTGGTAAATGCGGGCGTTACTTGTAAATCAGAAACTCAACAAATGATCTGCGAAAATGCCATCTGTGGAAGTTGGACTCCTAACTATTATACTTATGCAACTTGTTCACCTCAACAATCCACGCAAACCGCTTACAACGTTTGGCTCGATAATACTTTGACAAAATACAGACAAGACGGGGAAGACGGAACCAACGGTGAAACCTATCTTTCAATAAACATGGCTAAGAATGAATTTGAATCATTTCAGGTGATGTTATATTCTGGCAATGAACCATTATCCGAAGTAGACGTCAATATATCACCTCTTACTAAAGGCAATGATTCGATTAATAATATCTTTATATATAAACAACATTATTTAAAAACAATAAATCAATCAAGAATTGAGTATCCTCTTGGAAGCTACCCTGATGCTTTATTACCTAAAATTGATAGATATTTTGGAGAAACCCGTAATACTTTTCCATTCGCCGTTATGGCGGGAAAAGTTCAAGGAGTATGGGTTGACATCGGAACTACTGTAAACACCGTAGCGGGAACATATACCGGGACAGTAACCGTAACTGCCAAGGGAAAAACGCCTATTGTTCGTAATATTAGCGTTACTGTTTGGAATTTTAACTTGCCTTCAACTTCCCCATTTCATTCCCACTTTGTATTTGAACAATCGATGATGACACATGGACACGGCTTTGGACAATCCGCTGCCTGGAGTGGAACACCAATCGCAACTGATCTTGCCAAAACATATATGAAAATGTTTCTCTACCATCGAATGGGAATTGCCCCAACCGGTGGTAAATCATTAGTTGGATCAAGTTACTTACCATGGAATAATTCAACAAAAAAACTCACTGTAAACACGTGGGAACCATGGTACTCCATAGTTAAAGACACTTATTCAGGAACCGCTATAGTGTCCGGGCCATATGCTGGAGGCAAGATGCCAACTAAAAGATCTCCTGCTGAATGGCCGGCTGATTCAACCACTAGAACTGATATTGCTATCGTGGACAAAGAAACTGCCGCAAGACAATATCTACAGCATGTCTGGGATAAATTTACAGAAGAAGGGTGGGAACCCATGAAATATCTTTTTGTAGGTGTTAAAGATGAACCTCGCTGTGACAAAACCTCAACTTGGCGGGGAGTCACCATGTCAGATTGCAATGTCGTAATTGATCAAGCACAAGACGCAAGTGCGATCAACACTGGTGGGCTTGGACCTTTTCGCAATGTATACGCAAACTCCAAAAGACGTGAAGGATTGGAAGACTTTGGAAATTATGGTTTTTATAGCGCCAATTCTTATTCACTAGTTTGTCCCGGATGGGATAGAACTTGCTCCTCTGGAGGAACGAAAATATCTCGCAACACATACCCAGGTTACCCAAACGACGAGATGTGGGGTTACCTTGCCTGTGACAATAACGGATGTTGGATTACAGGAAGTTCAGCATATTCAGGACAAATAGATTGGACGGCAGACGCCAAAGCCTTATACAACAGATTTCCTGGTTTTATTTGGGCAAAATATGAACTAACTGGGACAATCTATTGGGGTACGACGGTAGATAATTATTATGCAACCGGTGCTCCATACGAAAACCTTTGGTATTTCGGTTCAAATGGTGATGGACAATTAGTTTATCCAGGCGTTGCAAACGGAGCTGGAAGAACGCTTCCAACAAGCACCCCGATTATTGGTGGAGTTCACGATATTCCTATTGAAAGCATCCGAATGAAACATATAAGAGATGCCATAGAAGACTGGGAATATGTGCATATGGCTAAGGCCAAGGTTGGGAAAAATGCTACTTTTTCTGTTTTGGATCATGCTTTTACAAATTCGAATATTGATCATGCTTATTGGAATTTAAATATGAACCCTACTAACTTTTTAGAAACCAGACAGGCTATTGGTAACATCCTTTCTGGATTATAATTAGACTTCAAGCTTCAGAATCAAAAAATTATGATTAAGATTTTTAACATAAGAGGGCAACATGAAACATTTTACAATCATAGCAAATTTAATAATTTTTTTATTTCTGACTTCCTGTGTTCCAGAGGCCAGTAAAAAATGTAAAGAAAATCAAGTCCTCGTAAATGGACTTTGCGTGGTAACTGAACAACCAGTTGTAGACGCATCACCAACCCCGTCAATTGTTCCAACTGCCTCGCCTACTATTATTCCGACTCCTCTGCCTACTATTGTACCAACTCCTCTTCCTACTGTTGTACCAACTTCCACCCCTACCCCAACTCCAACGATTGCACCCAAACTTAGTTGTGGATCGACTCCTCATAACGGTACCCAATCAAGAATTGCTTACAGTGCCAGTTCAGTGGTTTACGGACAAAGCTGCGCCAATATTTCTCAAACTCAAATTAGAACTTGTAATAACGGAACTTGGTCTGCATGGAGTGGAACTTACCAATATTTAACTTGTAGCGTACAAGCGGCGAGCGCTTGCGGAACTATTGCATCTGGAACCTTTGAACTACGAACTATGTATCAAGCTGCCGCAGTAAATGAAGGACAAAATTGTATATCAGAAATTCAAAATCGATTATGTACCAATGGACAATTGGGTAGTTGGTCTGGAACCTATACTCAGCCAAAATGTGTGATTTCAAGAGTGCGATATGAAAGTAGTCTGGTAAATGCGGGCGTTACATGTAAATCAGAAACTCAGCAAATGATCTGTGAAAATGCCATTTGTGGAAATTGGGCTCCTAATAACTACTCTTTTGCGCAGTGTGCTCTAATAACAGGAACTGAAGATGAATACACTAAATTTAATAATTTCGCAAAAACCTATTTTAGGGCCGAGCGTGAAGAGCAATATTATGCCTTTTTTGGTAACTCATTAACGATAATCGAATCACAAAGTTGGTCTCATATCTCAGTCAATTCGGCTGCAATATCATTTCATACTTCTTTACCAGCTCTTTCTAAAATTGAATATGGTAAAACCACTGGTTACGGCAATAGCACGGAGTACCCCGATCGAAATTTTTTCCAACATCTGCACTACTTAAAAAATTTAGAAGCAAATACTACTTATCATTACCGAATTGTGACCACCGATGAAAGAGGAATCAAAGTCGTGTCTGGTGATAAAACATTCACCACCAAAAGTCTGAGCAACGTTGTGTTGATTCCTGGAAGCTTAGGTAATCCACCTTATATATTAAATAAAGAAAATACAATTTATCTCCTCACACAAGATATTATTACAAATACTCGCGGCTTTACAATTGCTGCCAATAATATAACTCTCGATTTAAATGGGCATACCTTGGTGTATGATAACGGAGTGCCATTAGTAGAAAATGCTCAGTGGAACGATTACGTCTATAGCACCGTCTCTAGTTTTGGGATATTTTCAAGCGGTAATAAACAAGGATCAAAAATTCTAAATGGAACAATTAAACAAGGTTCCCATAACAGCCAAGGCAGCATCGGTTTAGGATTCAACCCAATTCACGTTGATGGTCTAACAGAAATTGCAGGTATAACAGTTGAATATGGTGGTCATAGTGTTGGCGGAATTATGGCCAGGTATGGCGATCACTTTATTCATCATAATGTTATAAAGGATAAAGGCACCGGTATAGATAATAGACATCAAGGGGTTAAAGCTCTTTGGGTAAGTGGTTCCAAGTCTGTTAATAACAACCTGATTGTAAGGGCCCGACACCAGGGGATTATGATCAGCGAAACTGTACCAGTCCTGCATAATAACGAAGTTTATATTGATAGTTGGGACACTAACTCGTTTGCGATTCAGCCAACTATGTTAACCAGAGATAATAAAATATTTGGAACTGGATATCATGTTAATGGCATCAGCTGGAGAAATGGAATTGTTGTTAGAAATAATTTTATATTTTTACAAGGAGATGCTCCAAATAACCGTTCAAGTGAGTATGGTGCTATGGCCTCAGTTAACGGAATCCGTTTAACTCAATATGGTGGTGGTACTAAGCCATACGAAAATAATCTATATGAAAATAATGCCATTATAATTAGAGGAAGGGAAGGTTCAACCTCGATTAGGGGCGTTCAATTTTTTTCAGATCCATATGTAAAAAATCTTATATTTAGAAATAATACTGTGAAAACCTTTGCCGACGATGACAAAACCAAAGATGCATTTTGCGTTGTCGGTCAGGGCTTGAGCGAGCGTTATGCTGACCAACTACCCATATACTACAATGACAACACCTTCCTATCAAACTACGGTATCATTCAATTTGGGGATAGTTATGGCATGGGAGGTAATCACCAATTTAGAAATTCTAAATTTGTAAAACTGGGAAACAACCCCAATTATAAAACAATTCGAATCGGCTTCTGGAATTGGAATAGCATAGGAAATCTATTCATTGATACCAAGTTGGAAAGCGGGGCCAATTTTGATGATTTTGGTGTTAGTGGCACTGGAAATATCGATTTTTCCGTAGGTGATTCTATGTATCTTGTGATTAAAGATAGTGCTCATCAGGTCATCGCCAATCAAGTAGTGGATATATCAGATAGCTATGGAAAATCATTTAATGGTGTGACTGACTCATTAGGGAGGATAAAAGTAGAGATTGTGAAATATACTTTCACTAAAACCGGCACCAACCCTGGTACGAAAGTCATTCACACAAATCACGCAATTGTCATAGACCATTATACTAACAAGAATATTACTTTTTCAGCGAATACACCGGATAACCCTCTGGAAGTTATTCTAGTTAACAATTAATTTAGTTAAGGTGAAGGCAAGCGATTAATAAAATAACCAGTCAGTTTAAAATTTTGGTGATTTAAAATTTAAATATACTTACGCACATTTTACGCTTGACTTGCGCAATAGTTACGCATACCCTTTTATATACAAACAGGTTGCAGGTCAATTTTTGAACGACCGGTAAAAAACTTTGAGTAATTTTGAAGTGATAAAAAAAAGAAAACCTGACTGATTTGCATAAGTTTTAGATGTCGTAGTTTAGAGAAAATGGTATTTATTTTATAACCCTTTGCCCCATGGAGAAAACAATGAATCAGACAACCGTTATGGATAAAGCAAACAAGACGAAAGCTCTCGACCTGGCCCTTGCTTCAATTGAAAAACAATTTGGAAAAGGTGCCATCATGAAACTCGGTGACAACGAAATACACGAAAAAATTCCAGCTATTTCTACTGGCTGCCTAGGTCTTGATTTAGCTCTTGGCGTAGGTGGAATCCCTCAAGGTAGAATTATTGAAATTTATGGACCTGAGTCTTCAGGTAAAACAACTCTAACTCTCCATCTGGCAGCAGAATGCCAAAAAGTTGGTGGTACGGTTGCTTTTATTGATGCAGAACACGCTCTCGACACTAGTTATGCTTCCAAGCTTGGAATTGATGTTTCCAATTTACTTATCTCACAGCCAGATAGTGGCGAACAAGCGCTTGAAATTAGCGACATGCTTGTTAGATCTGGTGCTGTGAGCCTATTGATCATTGACTCCGTTGCGGCTCTCACCCCAAAAGCAGAACTAGAAGGTGACATGGGTGATTCTCATATGGGATTGCAAGCGAGACTAATGAGTCAAGCTTTGAGAAAATTAACAGGGTCAATCTCTAGATCAAATACTACCGTTGTTTTTATTAACCAACTAAGAATGAAAATTGGAGTTATGTTTGGCAATCCAGAAACAACCACTGGTGGAAATGCTCTTAAATTTTATGCTTCAGTTCGATTAGATATAAGAAAAGTTTCCTCCATAAAAGATGGAGAAGAATATATTGGCAATCGAACTAAAGTCAAAGTTGTTAAAAATAAAGTGGCTCCTCCTTTTAAAAGTGTTGAATTTGATATTATGTTTGGAGAAGGAATTTCCCGTGAAGGAGATATCCTTGATATCGCCGTAGAAGAAAAAATTGTTGAAAAAGCCGGCGCTTGGTTCTCTTACAACAATATAAAGATTGGACAAGGTAGGGAAAATTCCAAAAATTATTTTAGAGAAAATCCGGCCATAATGAACGAAATCAGAACGCTAATTCTTGATAAACACGGACTTGCAGGTAAAAGTGAAAAAATAGATCCTGTGACCGGAGAGATCTCTTCTGATGACAGTAAAGCTAAAGCTAAAAAACCAAAGACTGATTTACAATAACTTACCAGCAGAGGCGGCCATAATTGGCCGCTTTTTTTATGAATGAAGAAACCAAAAAAGCGTATAATTACATTTTATTTCTTATTTCCAGGCAAGACTATTCTAAGAGTAAATTGCAAAAAAAATTAAACCAAAAGGGATATTCCAAGGAAATCATTGATACTGTTTTAGAACAGATTACCGACCAAGGTATTTTTGACGAAAAACGCTATATGGACTCCAAAATAAGATCGTTAGCTAAAAGAAACTATTCTAAAGCTCATATTCAAAGATTTCTAAAAAACGAAGATTTATCATTTGAAAATGAAGATATTGACTCCATGTTCATAAAAGAAGCTATCTCAGAAGAAGATCAACTTAACAGTTTGATTGATAAAAAAATCAGAAAATTTGCCAATGAATCTCTAAGTAAAGAGGAAAAATACGAAATTCAAAAGAAGCTATTTTCTTATTTGCACTCCAAAGGCCATAATTATCAAAAAATAAAGACCTTGCTGACCAAGAAATTATCAGAGATTTAATTTTTATACTATTTATGTTAGCTTAAACTGTTGTTGTCTTTTTAATCGAGAGAAATATGAAAAGTGCTGACATTCGTAATAATTTTATTAAATACTTCCAGGGCAAAAATCACAAACATATGCCTTCCTCTTCATTAGTTCCTATCAATGATCCAACCTTACTTTTTGCCAACGCCGGAATGAATCAGTTCAAAGACTATTTTACTGGTAAGACGACCGCTGTAAACAAAAGAGCCGTCACTATCCAAAAATGCGTTCGTGCTGGAGGCAAACACAACGATTTAGACAACGTCGGCTTTACTGCTCGCCACCACACTTTTTTTGAAATGCTTGGTAACTTTTCTTTCGGAGACTATTTCAAGGAAGACGCTATTTTTTTTGCATGGGAATTTTTAACTAAAACACTTCAATTTCCCAAAGACAAACTATATATAACAGTTCATGAAAGTGATGAAGAAGCCGCTTTGTTATGGCCCAAAATTGCTGGCATCGACAAAGATCGTATTTTCAAAAAAGGCGATAAAGATAATTTCTGGGAAATGGGTGAATTCGGACCATGTGGACCTTGCAGCGAAATATTTTTTGACCACGGAGAAAAACAAAGCACACCAGGCTTTAAACCTGGAAAAAACCAAAGTATTTTAGATGATGAGCAACGCTACGTAGAAATCTGGAATCTAGTTTTCATGCAATATGAAAAAAATAAAGATGGCAGATTCCCTTTACCTAAACCCTCCATAGACACCGGTGCAGGACTTGAACGAATAGCTGCTGCTTTACAGGGAAAATATTGGAATTATGATACAGATATTTTTGCTCCTATTATTTCTAAAATTCAAGATCTGACGGGAAAAGATTATAAAGACAATCGCTTTAGTGGACACATCCGCGTTGTATCCGATCATATCAGATCCACTTCCATGCTTATTACAGACGGAGTCATTCCTTCTAATGAAGGAAGGGGATACGTTTTAAGAAGAATAATCAGAAGAGCTGTGAGACATTTACGGGAACTTGATGCCCCCTGCGGTTCATTTTATAAATTGGCTCCCACTTTTTTTGAATCTATTAAAGAAGCATATCCCGAAAACGCCAAAAACATATCTTTAGCTGAAAAATTTATTAAATTAGAAGAAGAAAAATTCCACGAGACCCTTGAAAACGGCTTAAAGTTTTTAAACCAGGAATTATCAAACAATCTGTTTAATAAAACATTATCAGGAGAAACTATTTTCAAATTATATGATACCTTTGGCTTCCCCTTTGATTTAACCGAAACAATTTTAAAAGAAAAAAATCTTTCTGTTGATCATGATGGTTTTAATCAAAAAATGGAAGAACAGCGAAATTTATCAAAGAAATCTTGGAAAGGTAACTTGAATATTGATGACAAAATTTTTTACGAATTAAAAGAAAAACATGGCAACAACCATTTTTCTTATGATCAGTTAACCCTAGAGGCAAAACTGTTAGAAAAGAGAGCCTTAGGGGATCATGATTTACTTATTTTTGATTACACCCCCTTCTATGGTGAATCTGGTGGTCAGGCGGGAGATGGTGGAACTATTTTAACAAAAGACAATGTGGAAATTGCCCAAGTACTCAATACTATTAAACCAATAGACGACTTTACCGTATCGATTGTACCGACTAATAACAAATTAAATGTTAAAGAATCATATGTTTTAAAAGTAAATGCATATCAAAGAAATCTAACCGCTCGAAACCATACTGCAACTCATCTTCTACATGCAGCCCTTGGACAAGTGCTGGGTGATCATATCAACCAAGCAGGCTCCCTCGTAACCGCTGAACGTTTACGCTTTGATTTTACTCACCCCAAAGGATTAAGCCCTGAGGAATTAGACCAAGTAACATCTATAATTAATAAGATTATAGAAAATCAGGTTTCAGTAATAACCAAAAAAATGAGCACCAAAGAAGCAACTGCAAGTGGAGCTAAAGCTCTTTTTGGCGAAAAATACGGCGAACACGTCCGTGTAATTAGCATTAAAAACGAAAATGAACCTCCTGTTTCAATCGAACTCTGTGGCGGAACTCATATTAAAAATACGTCTGAAATTGGACTTTTTGTCATTGTCTCCGAAGGTGCTCTAAGTACAGGAATCCGAAGAATTGAAGCGTTAACCTCCACTTTTGCTTTTAAGTATCTTCAGCATCGTTCCAAAGAGTTTGGAAAAATTGAACTTATGCTTAGAACTAGAGCTGAAGATGTTTACCCGCAAATTGAAAAACAAATTAAGGAGATAAAAACTCAGTTTAAGGAAATTCAGTCTTTAAAGGAAAAAATCCAATCAATCGAAAATAAAAACCTTTTTGATCAGCCCGAATTGCTAAAAAATCTCTATCCCTTCAAATCCATTTTAGCTCCAGATAATGCTGATCTTCGCAAACTTTCAGATGGTTTTATCTCTAAATTCCAAAATGGGTTTATTTTTATTGCACAAAACAAAAACGATAAAATGTCAGTCTTACTTAGAGCCGGAAGCAAAGCACCCAAAATAACCTGCCCAGATATTTTAAATAGCATTATAATGGAATTTGGCGGAAAATCCGGAGGTCGGCCTGATATGGCGCAAGGAGCTTGTGACAAATTTGAGGTAGGATCAGTCGGCAAAAAGCTTAGCGAAGCTTTAGAAAAAAAATTATAGCTGGATCAATTAATGAGAAAATTTTTTGTTATATTTTTACTACCCTTACTTTTTTTTTCATGCCGAAAAACTCTTTATAATTCCAAAGACAGCAATACTTTAAACGTGGCGCTCACCAGTCACATTGATTCTTTTGACCCAAGCTCTACTTACGATACAGTCTCCGCGACTGTAATGGATCAAGCTTATGAAACTCTTTATGAGTATCACTACTTAAAACGACCATACTCACTTATCCCACTTTTAGCAGATGAAATGCCCAAGATTGAAAATGGAAATACCAAATACACAATTAAAATTAAAAAGAATATTAGATATCACGATAATCTCGCTTTCAATAATCAACCCCGTTTTGTCAAAGCTCAAGATTTTATTAATCAATTCAAACGACTTGCTTTTGTACCAACCCAAAGCGTGGGATGGTGGCTATTTGATAAAAAAATAAAAGGATTAAATAAATTTCGAAAGGATGCTGGCAATAGCCTGGATAAATTTTTTAGTTTGGAAGTATCAGGACTTAAGGCCTTTGATGACTACACTTTAATAATTGAACTAAATGAGCCACAACCTCAATTCCTCTATACTCTCGCCATGTCTTTTACATCTCCTATCCCTGAAGAAGCAATTAGATATTACAATAACTCATTTCATCAACAAATTATCGGAACTGGACCTTTCAAACTAACTGAAACGATAAAAGAAAAAAATATCCGCCTTGAAAAATTTGAGCACTATCGAACCGCCTTATATCCAACTGAAGGAGATCGAAAATCTTACGAGTTAAACTTATTAAAAGATGCTGGTAAAAAAATCCCTTTTCTCGATGCAATTAACTTTTATGTAATGCCTGAAACCGAAGGACGATGGAATAGTTTTCTTGATAAGAAAATTGATTACATGATTCTTCCGCAAGACTATTATGATAATGCAATTAACTCCCGGGGTGAATTATCACCTAACCTTACCAGCAAGAATATTTCTTTACAGCTCTCACCGGCACTAACTTATTGGTGGTTGTCATTTAACATGCAAGATCCAATTTGGGGTAAAAACAAAAAACTAAGAAAGGCTATTGCCCACGCCATTGATATCAATAAATACATTCGTGTTTTCTCAGGCATAGGACTGAAAGCTAATTCAATTTATCCTCCTGGTGTAGTGGGTTACAGCCCGACCCGGGAACTGCCCTACAGCTATGATATAAATAAAGCTAAAGAGTACTTAAGTGAAGCCGGCTATCCTGAAGGAAAAAATCTTCCACCTATTACTTTCGAACTTCGTGGAGAAAACCAAACAGCTGTAAACCATGCCCAATTCATTACAGATGAATTAAAAAAAATTAATGTTAAAGTAAACGCTAAACTTAACTCATTTCCTGATTTCTTAAAAAAATTCTATGCTGGCAAACTTCAATTTTGGCAAGATGGCTGGAACCTTGATTATCCAGATGCGGAAAATGTACTTCAACTTCTGATTACTAAAAATCACCCTCCTGGACCAAACGTCACGTTCTATTCAAATAAAAAAATTGATGAACTTTTCACCCAAATTAACGATACAAATGATCAAGAAACCAGGGTCAAAATCCTTCATCGAATGGAAGACATTATTCTAGACGACTTACCTTGGATAATGCTTTTTTATTCGCGAGATTACTATTTATTTCATAATGAGCTTAAAAACTTCAGGCAATCCGGAATTGTTTCTAATTCTATGAAATACCTTCGGCTTGAAAGACAGTAGTACTCTATCAATACTTTAAAACGGAATATTTTTCCATTTTTTTTATTAAGCAAACATTTATTAAATACAATCCAAAATAATGACGATTACTTGCCTAGAAAAGAGCAGTAATGATCATGGATGAGAGTTACATAACCTCTTGTTTATCAGGATATTTGGAAGATTCCTTTTAAGCATAAGGCCATGAAAAATGAAAATTGCATATCTTGTCCTAATACCCCTAATTATTTTTCTAATCAAAATATCTCCCGCCTTACCAAAGGATTTTGTGATATTTAGCATTGCTGAAGAAATTCCTATGGGAGTTGAAAATGAAAAAATTAAAAAGAATTATTATTTAAATATAGGTCAACTTCAAGGAATTAGTCCGGGAGCAACCCTTGATGTATACCGAAATATTTCAAGACTTGACCCATACTCAGATAAAACCCGATATTATTTTAAAATAAAAATTGGAGAACTAGAAGTTTTGCATTCTGAAGAAAACGCTTCGATCGCCATGCTTAAAAATTTTGAAAAAGATAATAATCTCCTATATGAAATTAATGCTTTTATGATTGGTGATGAGGTTAATATTCACGGGATAAAAACCAAAACCAATTAAAACTATTGAATAGACTTGATTTTTGACCTTCGCTCAATTACTGCCTGGGACAATTTTTCACAAGCTTTAACGGCTTTGCCAAGCTTTTCAAGGTATTTGGGATCGATGCTTTGATTTTCTTCTAATTTACTTTGTACAAAACTGGTCATACCTGAAATAACAACAAGATGATTACTGATATCATGCAAAAATTCTCTTTCTGCCAGTATGTAATCTTCAAATTCCTTATTCATAAAAATCCCTAAATTTAAAATAATTTTTGATACTTAAATAGTTTACACCATAAATCTTCATTTTCAATTTTAACGGTGTCTAAAGTTAAAATATAGTCCAATCCTAGCGTAAAAATATTTTTCTGAGTCAGAACTTTTATATTTTTAATACGTTTACCATAATAATAACCCTTAAAATGAAAGGTTATTATGTATTCTTGATTTATTTGGTTTTTTTTTAAACATCTTGAAATAGCTAAAAATCTCATTTTTGGCTCTCTTTTTTTTATGTTTCTTCCAAGAAGTTCAATTAATTGGTAATTTAACTAATTATAATTAGTTAAAATATATAATCTTTATATTGATCAAATAAAAAAATTGGACAAACAAAATTTTTTTGCTAATTAAAGCTATACCTTTTTACTATAACTACGGGAAAACACATGCAAAATAACAAGACCCTCGGAAAGCTACTACTCGAGAAAGTCGATCGCCACCCTTCTAATTTGGCCCTTGGTTGGATAGAAAAAAACCAGATTTTATATTATACCTTCAAAGAGTATTTTGAAGTAATTGAAACCTTAGCGTTAGTGCTTACTGATTTGGGAATTGAAGTTCAAGATAAGCTAACTATTCTATCTCACACCAGAAAAGAGTGGAATTTTTTTGATCATGCTACCATGTCTTGCAGATCTATTGTTGTTCCAATCTATCCCAATTACTTGTCTCACGAAATTAAGTTTATTATTAATCATTCTGACTCAAAAATTCTAGTGGTTGAAAATGCCGAACAATTTGAGAAAATAATTCAAATTCAAAACGAAATACCAAAAGTTAGGCACATCATTTCCATTGATTCTCTAGAAACAGCGCTTATCAATAAAATGTCTAACTCCAACATTCAAACCCATAATTATATTCAGATCATGGAAAAAGGTAGAGATCTTAAAATCGCCAATAATAATATTATTCGAAAGATGATAGAATCCCAGGAAGGTAGTGACATCGCTTCCATTATTTATACTTCTGGTACCACCGGAGAGCCAAAAGGAGCCGTTATTACCCAGCACGCCTTTGCCTCTATGCTAATGAATCTCTTTGAAACTTTAAATTACGCCTTTAGCTCAAAAGACAAGACCCTTGTCTTCCTTCCAACTTCACATGTATTGGGAAGATGCGATTCCATGCTTAATTTAGCTTTTGGTCTATGTGGAGTTTATGCCGAAGGCATTGATAAAGTGATTGATAATATCAATTTAGCGAAACCAACGGTGCTACTTGCAGTGCCAAGAATTTTTGAGAAAATTTATGAGAAAATAAACCAAAAAGTTGCTGACGGATCTTCTATATCGAGATTTATCTTTAACTGGGCAAAAAAAGTTTCCAGCGATTTTTTTAGCTTGCTTGACCAAGATAAGCAACCCAGTCTTTTTCAAAATATAAAAAGAAAGATTGCTTATGCACTGGTTTTTTCAAAAATATATAAAAGGTTTGGTGGAAAAGTCAGATACTTTGTTTCTGGTGGTGCACCAATCTCTAGGGAGATAATTTTATTTTTAAGAAATGCTAATCTAAAAATTCTTGAAGGCTATGGTTTAACAGAAACTATCGCTCCATGCGTTGTCAATCCTGCATATAAACAAATCCCAGGCTCAGTAGGCTTGCCACTTAAAGGGGTAGAAATAAAATTTGCGGAAGATAGTGAAATTCTCATAAAAACGGAAGCGATGTTCAAAGGATACTTTAAAAACCTCGAGGCTACCGACGAATCCCTTCAAAATGGCTGGCTTCATACAGGAGATATAGGAAGACTTAACGAACAAGGTTATCTAGTTATCACTGATCGAAAAAAAGATATTATCATCACTTCGGGAGGAAAAAACATTGCGTCCCAACCTATTGAAAATAAAATGAAACTAAAAAAATATATCACTCAATTCTTAGTAGTAGGTGATAGGAAAAATTATCTCACTGGCATTGTTGGCATAGAAAAAGATAGCTTCAAGGACGAGTTTCCCGGTTTATCCATAAAAGATTTAGCTGCTAATTCGCATGTAAGAGAACTTATTAGGAAAGACATAGAACAAGTGAACAAGGAACTGGCCCGATTTGAAACAATTAAAGATTTTTTTATTGCACCCGAAGAATTTAGCATTGAAAATGGCACACTCACCCCTTCAATGAAGCTTAAGAAAAAAGTTATCCTGGAAAAATATAAGGATGAAATTGACAAACTTTATAACACAATAGGTTAACCCATTGCTTTTGACATTGTATGTAACTTAAAATATATATACATGTCCCGATTATCTTTTATTATTAATGAAGGAGCTACTTAATGGCAAGAATCACAATTGAAGATTGTTTAGAAAGAGTTGAAAACAGATATGAGCTAGTTCATCTTGCTACCAAAAGAGTAAAGCAGTTACGAGAAGGTGCTGAGTATTTGGTAAAGGCAAAAAATAAAGATATCGTAATGGCACTACGAGAAGTTGCTGCTGGCAAAATTAAACACGCCCCCATCAGCGAATACGATTCAGACGAATTCTAGATATCTTACTATTTAATCTTTCGCTTTAGAAAATGCAATTTTTATCACCTCATCGAAAGTTGAGACGGGATGGAAAACCAATCCCTTCCTGTGCAATTCAGGTACCTCTACTAAATCTTTCTCATTTTCTTTAGGCAATATTATTTCTTTTATTCCAGCTCTTCGAGCTGCTAACACTTTTTCTTTAATTCCACCCACTGGCATCACTCGTCCTGTTAAAGATAACTCACCTGTCATCGCTAAGGATGATCGGACTCGAATATCGTTAGCCAGGCTATATAGAGCAACTGCCATTGTGATTCCGGCGCTAGGCCCATCCTTAGGAACTGCACCTGCCGGCAAATGCAAATGAATATCATGGGTAGAAAGGAAATCATCGCCGTCCTTGTTCTCAGTGTTTTCTTTAGCTTTTCCTTTCGCTACGTTTACTTTCTTTTTCAACTGATTATCTTGCTGCAATTGCTTCCTGACATAACTATGGGCCAAAGTAGCCGATTCATTCATCACTTCTCCCAATTGCCCCGTCAATTTAAAACCCTTTCCTTCAAGAGGAATGGTTTCAATAAATAGAATTTCTCCGCCATACGCTGTCCAAGCTAAACCTGTCACAACCCCTGGTTGATTATTTTTTCCTGCCAATTCACTTTGAAATCTAATCGGCCCCAAATGAGTTTCAAGATCTTTTACTTCAGGTTCAAAAATTTTTCTAGTTTTTTTGCTAACCTTTAAAAGTGCTGCTTTTCTGCATAGCTTAGCAATATTTTGCTCCATTACTCGAACCCCAGGTTCCCTGGCGTAGTCGTATATTAATTTCTTAATTACTGCGATTGAAAGTTTAAAGTGGGCTCGGGTTAAACCATGTTTCTTTAATTGTTTTGGAATAACCCATTTTTGAGCAATCGAAAGCTTCTCTTCCAGTGAATAACCAGATAACTCAATCACTTCCATCCTATCTAAAAGTGGTGTAGGAATATCAGCCATAAAGTTTGCCGTAGCAATAAAAAGAACTTTTGATAAATCGAACGGAACATCTAAATAGTTATCTATGAATTTACTATTTTGTTCTGGATCTAATACTTCTAGCAATGCCGATGCAGGATCACCTTGAAAAGATTTGCCCAATTTATCAATTTCATCCAACATAATCACCGGATTATTCACTTGAACTCTTTTGAGAGCTTGGATAATTCGACCAGGCATAGCGCCAATATAGGTTCGTCGATGTCCTTTAATTTCAGCTTCATCTCGCATGCCACCAAGACTAAACCGATAGAACTTTCTCCCCAGTGCTCGAGCTATACTTTTTCCCAGAGAAGTTTTACCAGTACCTGGAGGGCCAGTTAAACATAAAATGGTTCCATCATATTGAGGCTTTAATTTTCTTACGGCTAAAAACTCAAGGATTCGTTCCTTAGGTTTTTCCAGCCCGAAATGATCATCTTCCAATATTTTTTGAGATTGCTGAATATCTACTTTATCTTCAGTGGATTTATTCCAGGGTAAATCAACTATCCAGTTTAAATAACTTCTGGAAACATTATACTCAGGGCTACTATCAGGAATTACTTCAAGTCTTTCCAACTCTTCATCAGCAGATTGTTTAACTTCTTCAGGTAAACCAATTTCTTTAATCGCATCACTAATTCTTTTAAGATCGCGAGATTTCGTATCATCATCCATCCCAAGCTCAGTTCGAATAACTTTTAATTGCTCTCTTAAAAAATATTCCCGTTGATATTTATTTACTTTGTCGTTAACTTCATCCGAAATTTTCTTCTGAATATCTGCGACATCTTTTTCTCTTTTTAAATAGACCAGTAGTTTGGCAAATCGTTTTTTTACCACCAGAGTTTCTAAAAAATCCTGTGCTTCTGGAATATCCAATGAAATTGCAAATGCCACTAAATCTGCCAAAGCACCTGGCGAAGGTGAATTAAGCATGGCAAGTTTCATTTCCTCATTAAAATAAGGATTAATTTCACTTAACTTTTTAACTTGATTAATAATTGATCTGGTGTAAGCATCTAACTCTTCATCTGTTTCAATAATATCCTCAAATACCTCTACTGTAGATACTAACAAGGGCTCTTCTTGGATTATTTTACTGGCCCTGAATCTTTTTATTCCGTGAACCAAAATATTAACTGAACCATCTGGCAATTTTAGCTTTTTTACAACTTTGCACAAAACTCCTACTCGATAAATGTCATGAGAAGATATCTTGATGCCATCCATGGCTTCTTCCATCGTCTCTTCTGAAGCATTTTCTGACAAATCAATAGTTTTTTGCAGCTCTTTATACTTCACCAAATTTAAGGCAACATAGCCCGATTTTTGAATAAAACTTTCAAGTTCTGGTGTGAATTTTTCTTCAGTTAATATAATAGGGGCAATCATTCCCGGGAAAATCGGGCTATTCATAATTGATATAATCACAACTTCTTTGGGAAAATGCCTTTCATTGGATGGGTCAGTTTTTATTTGCACTTGATATCCTTTGTCTTCTTCCACAATATTTTCTCCCACATGAATTACTTAATATCAATCACCAATCTTCCAGGCGATTTTAAACAAAATATGTCAAATTCAACATTTTGTTTTAATCCAAATTCCATGGTCAACATATCGTTTGAGACAGGAAACACCTTAACATCTTTAACATATTTACTGGTTCCAAATGACTTAATCCCAGCTTTCAATTCAGTGTTAAATAAATCTATATATAATTTATTGTCCTGTGATTTTATATGGCCATAAATTCTCGGAATATCACTGGAATCAAAATCAAAAACTATTCTTTCGTAGCCATTACTTTTAGTATAGGAATGTCTCAAGGCATTTAACTTGAATGGTTTTTTATCGCCCTGGTTATAGAATATTCCTTGTTTCACAAATGCCGAAGTTTTGTTGCAAACAATTTTCCTAATTCTTTCTGAAAATAAATCTTGGCCCCATAATATATTGGGCAACCACAAACAAACCATAAGAATTAAAATCCATTTCATTTTTTCATATCCTTGATAATGTCCACTATCTAAAGATAGCGATACTTAATGATATCACTCTGGTTTAAAAGGAACAATAAAATCAATAATTCTGGACTCTTTTTTGTCGAAAAAAAATCAAGACCGATAAAATTCCCAACAACGTACTTAGAAAATTATTAAAAGGTCCACCGGGATTAGACGTATCTATTGAACCACAAGCCATGGGGTCACTATCGGATTTTTTTTTGCCTATTAGTCCACTAAAAAACTCTGGGATATTGGCAGATACTTGATAAGAATTAGGCGCATCAGGACAACTATCATTACCTTGATTAATATCAAATATTTTATGGGCAATTATTGCGTAATTATCAATATTGTCTGGTAATGTATTTTTCTTCTTACTGATATGAAAATCTAAAAGATAAATAAATAATGGATCATACATACCATCATCCATATAAAACAACTGATTTTCCTGGTAACCATTAATCGGGCACATTTGGCTAATATCTAACACTAGGCTATCCGAGCATTTCCCCCACTTATTTAAGGGTTCAATGGTAAATTCAAATACATTACTTTCAAAATTGGATTTGCTAATTGGTACTCTACCTTTTTGATTATAAATTATAGAATAATCACTATCTGAAAAAATATAGTTTTGCTCAATTCCATTAATTTTTACTTTGGAAATTAATTTAGAATAAATGTCTTGGCTAATAATACGATACTCCAAATATATCGTCTCATCAACTTCGCCCCAATCAGTAAAATTAAAATTACTTAAATTAATTTTTATTCGATCAATTCCTTCCAATTCAATAGAGGAAAGCGCATCACTTTCGTAGTTATATTTTTTGTCAAAATATCCTACAAACGTTTCCCCAATATTGTTTCCATCACCAATAATATCTAATTCATGAAAATCTTCATTTTTTTCATAAAAATAATCATCCGGAATATCTATATTACATCTTATTGATATATTGCCAGACTCCAAAATTTGATTATCAACCGTCGCTTTAAAACTATAGGGGTAGCCGGCTAGACTATTTCCACAACTTTGAAAAAATGCTCCCCGATAAGGTGCATTTGAATGGCAGAAATTATTGCGGATACTATAATAATAGCTCGGTAAAACATCTTTATTTTTAACCGGAGAAACATAGATATAATAACGATCATCTTTTTTAATATCAACACCAGATATACTAAATGTGCCATCTGGCTCCGACAAACTGGCAGCCAATATTTTTCCGCTTTTGATAGAAATAAGCATAACATTTACCCCAAAAATCCCAACCAATGAATTCCCACCAATAATTTTCCCTCGTACTCCCCCTTTGGAATTGCTTGGATATAACGTATGCGCACCTGCTTTTTCATCTGAAGATAAAATATATTGACCAATACCTGCGGTGTAATACATGGATGAATGCATAACTTCGTTATGAGCTAGTCCAACCAAATGTCCTAGCTCATGAGTAATAACGTTTCCCAAAAAATTATCACTATAAATATTAGTTGAAAAACATTCACTATAACCATTAAGTAGTACATCTGCCTCAGTTATATCTCCGTCATTATTGTAAACCAAAGTAGTAACCCCTAATACCGCGCATGAACTATTGAAATAGACTGATTGTTTAGAATAGCCAATATCATTGTAACCATTTCCAGACCAATTATTATAATTATCGCTTTTGGGACCTTTTATCAGTAACACTAACTGTGAATTACTGTTCCACTGTGCCACAGCATCACTAAAAATTTGTTGAGAGACTCCACTTAGATTGGAGTGCAAAGATAATTTCATGTTTTCGCGACCCCATTTCACTGTCTGACCTAAATTATTTTTGGTCAAAACATAGCCAAAGGACCACGTTGACATAATAAAAAAAAGTATGATTAATAAGTTCTTTTTCAAAAAATTAATCCCCGGTCCTTTTATTTTATTTATTTTTTTTCGAATAAATTCTACTGGCACTACCAAGCAAGGCCAAAAGAAGCAATATCCAGAAAATGTTCATAGAATTATCATTGCCACTATTTTTCGTTTTTTCATTAATTGCAGCCGGTTCTCTGTTAGCTTTTTTTTCTAAGACCAATTCACTTTGTAAATAAACGTTTTTTCCGTTACTAAATCCGGCAAATCTTTTATTAAATACTTTATTAACAAGCCGGATGTACTCATTATAATCGATATTACTAAGCTGATTATGATTGGCAAATATTGCAGAGGAAATCACCTTCTTTCTATCAACAGTTTGAACGACGTATTTACCCAATCCCAAATTGGTCAACTGATACCCTCGTTCAGCCTTTTTTATTAACAAGACAACCTGTTCATCCTTAGAAAAATGTGGAACTCCTTCGACATGATATGATTCATTATGCCAAGTACCACCTGGAATCAGAATCTGAAAATTATTTTGATTATATATTTCGTTGCTAGAAAACCCTACAAACTTGCTTACTGAAAATGTATAAATAGTTACAATTTTATCATTAGTTTTTTTGAACTCATGTGATAGATAGATGCCCTCGATGACACCATCCGACTCCTCCAGTTGTTTTTCAAACGGGATCGGCATATAGCTCATGGCAACAGCTTGACCAAGAAAACATAATAACAAATAAAGGAAAAAGAAGTATTTCATATAGAGCTCTCCCGCAAAAGACTATCCAGAGTCCTTCTCGGTTGAATGGTGGAAATACTTTATCTTTTACGTCGGATATTAAATTTATTTTATTTAGCAGGATAGATTACATAAAAAAAGGGGCCTTGAGAGCCCCTTTTTTATAAAGTATTGTATAGATAATATTAACGTTTTGAGAATTGATACGCTCTTCTTGCACCAGATAAGCCATATTTTTTTCTTTCAACTTTTCTAGCGTCTCTAGTTAAGAATCCTGCTTTTCGAAGTTCACTGTGCACAGTTGGATCAACTTTCATTAAAGCTCGTGCAATTCCAAGTCTGATAGCACCAGCTTGACCAGTTAAACCGCCGCCATTTACATTCACTAAAATATCATATTTGTTATTTAATTTTAAAAGAGCCAAGGGTTGATTGATAATATATTGACTTGTACCTTTGGTAAAATACTCTCTTAACTCTCTTCTGTTAATTGTGATCTGGCCTGAACCTTCAGCTAGATAAACCCTTGCAACAGATGACTTTCTTCTACCAACAGCGCAAACATCCCACGTTTTACTTTTTGATGACATATTCTAACCCTCTTTTATTTCATAAACTTCTGGTTTTTGAGCTTGATAAGTATGTTCACTACCAACTACCAGTTTAAGTTTTTTCAACTGTTTTCTTCCTAAAGCATTTTTAGGCAACATACCCTTCACGGCTTCCATAATTACTTTCTGAGGATTTTTTACTAACTGCTCTTTCGCCGTTCTTTGTTTTAATCCACCAATAAAATTGGAATGCCAATAATACAACTTTTTATCAATTTTATTACCAGTAAGTTTAATTTTTTCTGCATTAACTATTACTACGTAATCACCTGAATCAACATTAGGTGTATAGCAAGGACTATTTTTACCACGAAGCAGATCCGCTACTTCGGTAGCCAAACGACCAACAACTTTATTTTCACCATCCACCAGAAACCATTTCTTATTTGCATCAGCCGGTTTCAAAACAAAAGACTTCTGAGTAAACATAAGCAACACTCTCTTTGAAAAACAAAATTTATTTACAAAAACAAATAAATTGATCCGTAATGACTTTTCTTATAGGTAATATTGGCCAACAAGTCAAGCACCCTAAAGAATTTTCATTATAAAATCATTAAAAATATCCAATTGAAAGATGAAATCTACCAAAGCTATCTCGCTCACCATCTGAATAGCTTTCTCTTTTTAGTTTTACCCCATAGTCAAAGTCTAACGTTCCAACTGGAGTCAATATTTTCAAACTAAGCCCTACGGCGGTACGCACTTTTAATGGATCAAAGCGATTTACATAAACCCGTCCAGCATCAAAAAAAGTTCCCACCATTATATTTTCTGCGACGACAAATCTTGGCTCAATTTTGTAATTTGCAAAAAATGCTTTATTTCCAACTACATATTCTGCAATATCTAAATCCTGGGGATCATTTAAGCGATTTATTTCTGTATCATCAAATCCCCTAACTGTATCTGTACCATCCAAACGAAAAACTTCTCGACTTGGGATAAAGCCTCGGGCACGACCTTCAGAGGCAATGATCTTATCCGTATCAGATGCTAAATTTTGTTGAAATCCCATAGATATAAAAGCAGCAATGGTAACCTCACCTATAGTATAATAAAATTTATTTCTACTTACCATTTTCATAAAGTTAATTTCAAGTTCGCTAGTTTTTTGTGACAAAAATGCTGGATGAGCATATTCACATGACAACATTAAGTGAGATCCTTTCCGAGGATTTATGTTTCGATCACGAAAATCCAGAGTAACAACAGGAGTAATACTACCTATTCTATAATCATCTTGATCTTTTAAATCAGTTACATCAAACGGTTTTATCTCTTCCAATTTATAACGTAATGAAGTGGACAATTTTCGGGAAAAAAACAGTTTTGTAAAAAGCGTAGATATCCTAGAAATATCTGCATCGAAAGAATAATACCTTCTCCTTACCTGAGAGACTTCACCATCAAATGCAATAGGAAGGCTGAACATATAAGGTTCCTCATATCCCAGCTTAGCATTGTACTCAAACAACCTTTTTTCTTCCTGTTTTCTTCTATCATCAAAACTATCAAAATCTAAGCGTTGGTTGGTTTCTAATTTTAAACTTAAGGCCCTATTCATTCCCCATAAATTATTATAGGTAACTGAAGTAGCTAGTTTTACGCCTATATCTGTACGATATCCAGGGGCTACTTCTAAAGCACCAAAATCTCTCTCGCGAATTTCAATAAACAAGTTAGTGTAATATAACTCAGAATCTTCCTTACGCATTTGAATGACTGGCGAAATTTTAATACTAGAAAATAATCCGGTAGACAAAAGATAATCTTTTATTTTTTCTATAACCTCATTATTTATTAAATCTCCTTTTTTCAAATTAACTTCACGTAAAATAACTTCGGATTTAGTAGTAATATTTCCCGACACGACTACTTCGTGAAAAATGAGTTTTTTACCAGTTTTCACATCAATATTTAGGATGGCAGAAGTTTGCGAAAGGTCAAATTGAAGCAGTTTTGGATCATCGACATTAACAATATCGGCAAAATAATAACCCTCATTTCTAACTTTATTTAAAACTGTTTGCAAGTCAGTTTGCAATTCAACCAAATTAACTGGGGTACCTGCCTTATTAATTAAAGTTTCTTTAATCTTCAAAGCCAAATCTGTATCTAAATTATTGAGATTTATTTTTTCTAGCGTAACTTGCTGCTTTTCTCGAATGATATATTCTACACCTGCGCTTTGATAGTTATCAGCAAAAACCACTTTCGGATCAGTCACTTCCGCAAAAACGTAGCCCTCTCTAAGATAACCATCTTTGATAATATTACTAAATTGTTGAAGATAGTTCCGATCAACATATCCTCGACTCGCCATAGCGGTTGCCTTTTTTTCATATAATTTTTTAAGTTTTTGGTCACTCCATTTTTCGTTTCCATAATATGTAAAAGTTAATATTGGAACTTTTTTACCTTCGTTGATTTTGAGATAGTAGTTGGTATACTTTCTACCCAGTTTATTTACGCCAGTCTGATTTCTCGTTTTGACATTTGTATTATAAACTCCATATTCTTCGTACTTTTCGTTAATCATTCTTTCAAGCTCTGTAAAAGTAAATTTACCCTGGTTGCTTCTTACAAAAGATTTGATAAAACCAAGAACTTCTCGGCGATCAAGAATATAGTTTCCTTGAAGATGAAAATTGATTATTTCACCAGCTTCCACAGATAAAACAATTTTGACATCCCCGCTTTCTGAAAAATATTCGCTTATCGCTGCTTGAAAATTGTAATAACCATTATTTTTAAAATCATTGATAATTTGTTCTAATTCAATTTTTATTTCCGACAGATCATATATGCCTTTTTTAAATTTATGAAATGATGTGGTGATCTTCTTTTTAATCAAACTGTCTTGACAATTAATGGTAATATCTAAAACTCGTATAACTTTCTTTATGTTTAATTGAATATTAAAATCAATCCTGTCTCGATAATACGAATTTGTAATTGTAATTTTTTCAACAATTATTTTTTTCTGTAACAAATAACTCTCCAATACCTTTTTAGCATCTATTCCCGTTTGTGCGTCAAAAACATCATCCATTTTATAGGGAAAAGCTTTATAGATTTGTTGAATATTTATATCCTGAACATTTGATTCAATTGTTATTTTACCGACTCTTCTTTTTGGATCCATCTTGATGATGATTTTTGCTTCATTTTCATTAATCTCAAAAATTTGCAAACTTAAATCATTCAATAAGCCTTCTGCCAAGAAGTTTTTAGTTTTCTCTTGAATTTTGGATATTTCTAATGTTTGCTGTTTTAATTCATAAATTCGATTTTTATATCTTTCACATCCATTGGGAATAGAACACTCCAATATAACCTCTTTAATATAAAATTCTTTTTGAGCATAACTATACGCACTGATAAAAATTAAAAATATTGTTATAAATAATTTTATCAAAACGATAACCTCAATTTCAAATCTGCTCCCACCGAAGTACTTGATTCCGAAGAAATTTCTGGATCTGTTTTAATTTCATACACTCCTTGCAGGGTCCAATTTTTATTAAAATTATAATTTAAATTCATTTCTTGCTTTTCACCCAACGACCCTCCAACCACGCTAGAAACTGAAGCATCCACTTTTTTGCCTAACTGCTTTTTCACTTTAACTTTAGTGGCGGATCTTATTTTAGTAGTCCCATGTTCGCCAGATGAAGAAGTTCCTCCAACTAAAGAATTTTCAGTATCTTGAAACTCCTGTACAATGCTAAGTTTCAAACCAAGCGAAGAATTAAGACTTTGATTAATTTTTAATTGTTCGACAAGTAGACTTCCAAGGCCGACCGAGGTCATTGCCTGGCGATCTCCCTGTTGTAAATTTTTTGAAGTTTCTGTGGTGAATCCCAGCGCAAGCAATGATATTATATCTTCTCTAGAAAGAACGGGTTCAGAACTTAAATTAATATTAATATTATCTAAACTTCCATTTATAATCAGCTTGATATCATATTCATTAACTTTAGCATGGCCTAAAAGATTAATTTCTGGTTTTCTTCCAATGTTTTCCCCTGCCAGAATAATCCGTCCTTCGTTGATAAAAAACTCATTACCCTTGAAAAATAACCTGCTAGAGGCAGGCGCAATTTTCAACTCGCCAGAAATGTCTGGGTCGTCAAAATTACCATCAATATTAACAAAGCCATCCAATTTAACATCTGCAAGTGCATTTTTAATTGAAATTAAGGTAGTGGGCTGAATGATAATTTTATAATTTAAAAATACCAATTTCCGTTTATTCTCCAAGCTTGGTAAATATCTGTCATATGAATTGGAAACAGTTTTTTTACTTTTAATCAAATCATCTAATTCATCAAAAATATCCGCCTTACTTAAAAATATCTTTCCTTCCAGTAAATATGGTAGTTGAGAACCAGTTAAAGCAAATTCCCCGGAAGCAGTTAAGTTAGTTTTTTTCAACAAGGAAAGATTTGTGTCATTAAACTTACCCCAAATTTTAACTTTAGGGAAAGGAGTTTGTAACACAATCTCACCGGATGCATTTACTTTCCCTCCCCCATATACGCTCTCAAGTTTTTTTAATTCTAAAATATTTTTTTCTAGCAAAATATTAAAATTCAATTTTTCAAACATTCCAGGTAATCCATCAATCTTGATTGCCAAACCCTTGCCTGAAGACATCACAATCAAGTCGTGTCCATTTTTATTAACTAGCAACTCGGCATTACCCCTGACTTTTCCTTCTGCTTTCTTAATCTTGCGAGACAACATCTCGAGTAAACCAGCATCGATTTGATATTCTGTATGAATTTTAACTCCTCGATTTTGGTCTCCTGTTCCGCTTGACTTAAGCCATTCATTGTCACCGCCAACTACTATATCCCATTTTTCAATATTTCCTTTATTAATAATTATTTGGTTTTTGTCGGCTTGAATACGGTAAAGTTTCCCTGCCTTTGATAAGTTAAGTTTTATTATGTTTAAAGCAATATTTAATTTTTCCAAATCAAATATATTAAATGTTGAGCGCAGATTGCCCTCAATTACTCCTCCTAGCGTGGTATCTTTGATATTGTGATCGGACAAAATACCTGCCAGTTCTTTAACTTTATTAGTTTTAATATCTAGATTAACGTAAGAAGGCTGAGGCATTATTTTAGATGTGTTATCAAAATTTATAAAAGAATCCAACTTAATAGTATCACCCAAAACCTCCCCATTAACATACCAACTTTTACCATTGGAATAAATATTTATGGATGTTCCTTTAACAGCTAAATCACCAATATAAGCATTAGACATGATCAATGAACACCTGGTTATCAATTCATCCATTGAACCACTGCCATAAAAAGTACTATCGACCTGCCCGTCGTAACCCAGATTTAGAGCATTATAAATATTCAAATCTTTTAATTTCAAATTCGCCAGCTTTATTTCATAATCAATAAAATTATTAGTCAGGTCATAAGAAAATCTTCCGTCTATAAATGAACTATGTTTTTTTATTACAAAATTCTTGATCTGAATGATGTTATCTTTTAAGACCAAATCAAGGTTGAATTTTTCAAATTCTTCAGTGAAAAATTGCAAGTTTTTTCCCTTGATTGCGCCAACAATATTTAAATTATCACCATCGGGCTTCCCTTTTATCTGAATTTTAGATCCCATTACAAAATTTATTGATTGCAAAATATTGTTTTTCATACCTTGAGTCAGAGGATAAATCATTTTGAACAAATCGGCTGCCCCACCGGTTTGAACATCAACCACTAAATCTAAATCCCCTTGATTTCTAATATCAATATCACCTTTGGCGGAATACAGAACTGATTGATATTTACAGTTTTTGGCATCTATTGATAATAGTAAATTATTAAGATTAAGTTTAACTTTTCCTACCACAATTCCCAAGTTATAGTCATTCACCACCACTTCTGATAATCCGATATTAAAATCAAAAATCACACTTTTGCTATCGCCATTTATTTTAAAATCGATATCGCCATTTCCTTTCAAGGGAAATCCTGCAATAGGACCAAATTCCTTGAAATCAATTTCCCCATCGATCACTTCTAAATCAATTGAATTAGCTATGGTACCTTTAACCGGCAATGAAGTATTTTTAAATTTTACTATAGTATTTATATCTACCACGCCCTCACCATTTAAACCAACATCAAAACTCCCAGTTTCAAGATATACTTTTGCATTTTTTATAATTGGATTAGTTTGTCCCAACAGCAATAATTCAGATATGTAAAAACCATCAAGAGGCCTAAATGATAGCGTTTTTAAATCTTTTGATAATTCCACTTCCACACTTCCGTTCATATAGCCTTTAAGTTTATCTAGATTTTCTTTCACAATATAAAGGGCAGTATTCGTGTGTAAATTTTGAGCATTGACGACTATTTTATTATCTATATTCTTTTTATTTTTGATATCATATATGGCAAATGAATTTGCTAGCGATAATTTTCCCAATTTATCCTCACAAAACATTTTGTTAATAATAAGCAAACTATTATCTTTTTTACCTTCTAAGTTAACTCTTTCCAATTTAGCCCACGGGCTTATAAAATTATTTACAGACAATGAAAACTCAACGCTAGGATCTAATATTGATTTACTAAAATGCACATCAAGCTCTACATCCCCTTCAATATCGTTGTGTGAATTCACCCTCAATCGATTTAATAAATCTTGAATCTTTCCTTCTACATGCAAAGTACCATCAAAACTTAAAAACTCTAAATCATTATAAAATTCCCCACCAAGTTCATATCTCTCATAATTTTTATAAATTTTTAATTCCTTAACTGACAGTTTTCCCAGAGAATAATCAACCTTTAGATTAAAACTATCAACTTTTTCAAGTTTAACACCCGATATGCTATCTATTGAAATATTTTCAAAATTAGCAATCAAGCTTAAAATATTTTTACCTAATTTCAACACGAACTCTTCTATCCAGACACTTCGATTATTCAACTCAATTGAAGTACTGACAATTTCAATTTTTTTTATAATAACCGGAAGATTTTTAAAAAAAGTAAAAATATTTTTTTCGAAAAAATTTGAAATATTTATTTTAGTAAAATCTTCAGAATTGTTTTGAGCTGACTCATCTAAGCGAAGTTTTATTTTTCCATCATTTAACTTAATTTTTTCAATTATAACTTTATTCGACAATAGATTAATTAAGCCTATATATACATATATTTCTCCGACAAGCATGCTTAGATTCATTTCTTTCATTTCGTCGGAATTATTAATCTCGACGTCTTTCATCAATATCGAAGGTGGAAAAACGTTAATGCTGATTTTACTAAACTTAACACTCATACGATATTTGTCCATCAGCTCAGAAGAAATTTTTTGAGAAAATAAGCTTCCCAGATACTCTGTTTGCAATATTTTCCAAAATATTCCTGAAACGAGCACGATGAATAGCAAGAATAAAAGTATCAATTTATTTAATCTATTCAAGCTCTTTAATCCTAGCTTCAACCATTCGGTAGTGCTTTTGTTTTTTTACAATATATTTATATATTTCTAAAGCTTCTTTAACGTTACCGGTTTTACGTAATGCTTCTCCTTTAAGATACAAAAAATCAATTTTTTCATTTATTCGTAGTGGCATTTTCCCGACGATATCATCCACGCCAATAATTACGTCACCACATTTATTCATTTCCAACAAAATGGCGATTTTCAAATATTCTATTTTGACATAAACCACATCATTGCAATTAATCACGGGGTCACGCTTAACTTTATCTAGAAAAAATAAAGCTGCTTCATTCATCCCGGTTACGAATAATGCAACAACGATATCCTCATAATATTTTTGTGTTATTTGTTGGTCTAACGTTTCAAGATATCTTTTAAAAGCTACTTCATTTAGGCGTATATTATTTGATGCAGTATCTTTCCGATTATCAGTTTGGAGATGTATTTTTTGTAAAATATCCTCCAAGTCTCCAAGCGGATCCCGAGTATTATCTTTCCTACTACTCTCCTTTGTATTTTCAATTATTGTATTGTTGCCATCTTGCTGCTTTAATTGTTTCAGTTTTTCTTTTACCTTTTTTTTATTTCCAATACTTCTTAAAAACAAAATATCTCTTTCAAGCTTTTGTACTTCAGTGGATTTTTGCTCGTTGCGATGTTTTTGCTTAATTAATTCACCAAAGTTATCATCAACTTCATCTTCATTTTCCCTAACACTTTCCGATAAGGATTGTACTGGCGCACAGGACTTTAATTCTTCAATTTTACTTATTATGACAGGTATCACCTTATTGCTTGTGCATACCTTTTTAGCATATTCAACAAAATAATCTTCGTTACATAATAATGACCAGGATTTATAAATTTTTATATATTCCAATATAATTACCAACATCCTGTCACACAAGCCATTTATAGCAACGGCTTCATAAATAATATTGATGACATCTTTTTGGATTTTTTTATAATCTTTATTAGATTGTACAAAAAGAGAGAAAATATAATAAAAAGCCAGGTACTTATATTTTCCAATTAGTAAATTTTCATCTTCAATAAATTCATCTAAAATTCTGTACGTTCGGGGATAAAAATTTAATACTTCAGTTGATTTTTCACTAAGGCTTTTCTCAAGAAATCCATCAACCTCTTCCCACTTTCCCTCCAGTAAATGCACTTCTAAAAGGGTCGTTTGAAAGTAATCATCGTCCCCATATGATTGTTGATAATTCTTCAATACTAAACTTAGCTTACCGGTATTTTTGTGCGACTTAAGCAAGTCGATTAATAATCGAATTACTTGCTTAGCTTGACCGAGTTTCCCATTAGTTTCTAGCAGTTCCCATAGTTCGAAAAGTTTGGTGGTTTTGTTTTTACAAATCTTTGAATTAAGCTTTTTCTTCAACATTTTTATCCGAAGTATATCTAATTTTTCTTTTTTTAAAAAATCTAGATACTGATTTTCAACTAAATCTAATTCTTGATCTAGACAAAGTAATTCATTGATTTTTATAAGATATTCATAGCAAATATTCTGATCAACAACTGAAGCCTGATCTTCTTTTAGTACTTTATTAAAACATTGGATGGATTCATCAAATTTATTTTGATTAAACAAATCCTTTCCCAGTAAAATATCATCCATGATATTTCCTCATCTAATTACGAAAGCATCATTATGTGTTTATTTTACTACTTTTGGCAAAATGGTGCAGGAAACGTAATAATTTCCCTATACTTAAGTCCTTTCAAATGATTTTCAAGAGCACCTAAATTAGAAATATCTTAAGAAATTGACAAAAACGCTTAGCCTTTAACTCTTTCAACATACTCACATGTTCTAGTATCAATTTTCAATAACTCACCCTCTTTAACAAAAAGTGGGACATTGATTTGAAGTCCAGTTTCCATAACTGCTTTTTTACTACCGCCAGAAGCAGTATCACCTTTAAGACCTGGGTCTGTTTCTTTAACCCTAAGTACTACAAAATTTGGAAGATCTACTGAAATAGGTTTTCCCTTATAATATAAAACTTTTAAGCGCATACCTTCTTGAAAAAACCCCTTGGTGTCAGTAACTTGCTCGTCTGTAAGACATATGGATTCATAAGTAGCTTGGTCCATAAAGTGAAATCCACTATGATCCCCATACATATACTCCATTTCGATGTCATGTAAATCTGCTTGTACAGCACCTGTATCTACACCTGATTTAAAAGTCCGCTCAATTACCAATCCAGTTTCCAAGTTTCTTAATTTGGTTTTATAGAACGCCGATCCTTTTCCTGGATTTACAAACTGTATAAAAACAATTTCGTAAGGCTTACCTTCTATTTCCAGCTTCAAGCCTTTTTTAAACTCAGTTGTAGAAATCATTTTAAATTCTCCTTCATTTGATACAAAATCTGAATTGCAGCAGTATATGTATCTCTTTTAAGTCCTTCAAGTACAAAATCAACTCCACTCGCCGTAATTCTAGTTTTTCTAAATTCATCTCGAGTGTGGGTATTGGTAAGGTGAACCTCGATTTTCAAGCACTTTACAAGCTTTAAGGCGTCCAATATGGCCACCGAGCTATGGGAATAGCCCCCCGGATTAATTACCAATCCATCTATAGTCGATTGGCTAACTTTTTGTAATTTATCAATAATTTCACCTTCATGATTAGACTGATACCATTCCAAATCAATGGGTAATCCAGATATCTTTGCCTCAGTAATCTTAATTAACTCATCAAGTGTCTGAGGACCATAAACAGTGGGTTCTCTTTTACCCAACATATTTAAATTGGGACCGTTTATAATCAATATTTTCATAAATTATTAATATCCATGTTATTGGTCTGTATGAAGCCTGAAATCTTGAGCTTTATCTTTTATCGCTTTTAAAAATTTTGAAAACTGGCTTTCATACAAGGCAATATCAATATTTTTTTTCTTTTTCAATTTATTATCTAAGCATTGCATTAAATTATCACGGCCTTCATTTTCAATTTTTTGATGGCGGATTGCTGGAATTTTTTTTGCAATCTGTTCACTCGGTTTTTCTTTAACAGTTGCCGCTGAGATTAATTTTTCTATTTGCTTGATTTTTTCCTGAGTATTTTTATTTTGAGGATCTAGTTCTAGAAGTTTTTTTAGAATCTCGCTAGCTTTCTGATAGTAACCTTGCTCGCAATATAAATCTACTAAAGTGTGCGTTATCATCGGAAAGTCCAAACTTTCCTCATTTTTAATTTTAGTTTCGCTCTCTTCATCTAGATCTAAATTTACTTTTATTTTTTTGTTTTCTTTCGCATCTATGGTTTTTTTCCAAATTCTAGCTACATCATCTATTTGCCATGAGGAAGGCGTTTCCTGACTTTCAATCTTATTTTCATTATTAATTTCAAGATTAGCCTTGGGTTCAGAAAGATCAACTTGAATCCAATCTTCAGGAGTCGATTTTGATGGTCCAGGACCTGATTCAATATTAGAAAGATCAAAAAGCTGAAGTTGATTTTTTTTCAATACTGCTTGTCGTTCATCTATTAAAGGCGTGTCTTCTTTTTCAAGTTGTTCAACTTTCTCAGCAACGTACTTATCCTTTGGATTTATAAACAGTAAATACTTGAAGGTTTCTAAGGCCTCTGTAAGCCGGTTGGTTTTTATGCAAACTTCACCGAATAATTTTTGTAATCTGATATTATCTCGATTTTGGGCAACTAAGGGCTGGAGGGTATTATATGCCAAGTCAAAATTATTTTTATCAAAATAGCAATTAGCTAGCACCAAATAACCCATAGGATAATTTGGATGTTTTTTTATCCCTTTATTTAATATATCGAAAGCTTCTTGCAAAAGCCCAAGCTTTCGATAGGATTCAGCCAATGGAGCAAAAATTCTAGAAGAAGAATCCCTCTCATAGTGTTTCTGATATCGCTCAATTAATGGTGAAGTCAAGTCTGTATTCATATAAATAAACGCTACCTATAATTCCTTGTTTCCTTCAATCAGACCGGCTTCTTCTTGATTGATTATTCTTGGTGTTAAAAAAATAATCATTTCTTTTTTACTTGTTGATGGATTATAAAGTGTTCTAAAAAGCCATCCAACTAACGGCAAATCCTTCAAAAAGGGTATTCCGCTATGAGCCTCGTTAGTACTAAAGGTATAAACACCACCAATAACAATCGTTGATCCATTGTCGACCAATACATTGGTTGAAATTTTTCTCTTGGTTGAAGGTGGCATCGCCCCTGCCGCAGGAGGCGGACCAAAAGACCCTTTTTCAATGTCAATTTGCATAACGATAGAACCTTCATTGGTAACTTGAGGAGTAACATCCAACTTTAAATCTGCCGAGACTGAGGCCCATCCAGTAGTAGTTCCGGCATCGGTTGATACCGATTGTGCATAAGGTTTTTCTTCAGTTTCCGTGATCGTGGCTTTCTTTTTATTTTGCGTAATAATCTTAGGACTAGAGATAATTTTACCTTTGCTTTCTGACTCCATCAACTGCAAATCAAACCTTAATTTTTCAACTCTACCAAAAATTCCAACATTTAAGCCTAGCAATGCTCCACTTTCCACCGGAGCTGTACTTAAAGAAAATCCTGGACCAACGTTGGCAACTTTGCTCATATCTTTAATAGGATCATATGACCAGTTAACCCCATTACGCAGTCCAATTTCTTTAGCATATCTTTCTTCAATCTCCACCAGTTTTGACTCAATCAATACCTGCGGTGTTTGCGTATCAAGTGCATCTATAATCTTTACTAGTTTTTCAATAACTTCAGCAGTGTCTTTTACAATTAATGAATTAGTTCTTTCATCTGGCGATATTTTTCCGCGAGTAGGAGTAAGATATTCGTTAGTAATCTTTTGAATATCTCCCAACTGAGCGTAGCTGATGGGGAAAATTTTGGTAACTAATGGCTCTTGGCTCTGTGCCGCTGCTTTAGCTTTGATCTTTTCAGACTCTTCCTCAGCAGCCTTGGCTGCCGTCGTGATAAAAAGTATAGAACCTTTTTTTCGGGCTACTAAACTATTCAAATCCATTATCAAATCCAAACTATGATCCCAGGGAACATTCGTTAGTTTTAGTGTCATCGGGGCTAACGCTTTAATTGCTGGATCGGTTATAATATTAAATCCTGAAGCGTCCGCAATCATTTTAAGCAAATCTTCAACCGGCATCTCCTTTACATTAAAAGAGAACCTTGAGCCTATATATTTTTTCTTTCCCGAAAGAGTCAAGTTTTCTAAAATGTCATTGATTGACGCCGACTTTGGAACATGTAAATCACTCATTTCCTCTTCTTCCAACTTGTCAGCGGCAGCAATTTTTTGTTCATCAACTTCACGTTTAGAAAAAACTCCAAACCGATTTTCCATAATCAAAAACATTTTATTATTTTGTCTTTGTAAAATTGAGCGTACGTTATCTCTTAACTGAACCACAACTCTCAGATCATTATATGCGTTGGCTTTTTTATATGCTGATACAAATACAATACTTCCAGAAAATTCTGATGTATCAAATGCCCGCATTACACGCTCGGTAGCCTCGGTATTTTTGAGTTCCAAAATAATTTGTTTGTCTTCTACCACATGGAACTTTTTAACATCCTCCACCGTTCGATCAAATTCAAATTCTAGCTTAGATAATTCTCCATCTTGAAAAAATCTAATTCCGTTAAGCTTTTTAATTTGAGATTGATCCTCTTGCGAAAAAACAGAGGCGGCTGCAATAAACAATAAAGAAAATACAATCCTATAAAATTGAAAAAATCCTTTCCCCATAAAACCTCATCCATAAGAGTATTATATACATATAATAATTCTATCATTATATGTTTCAAAACAAAAATTTTTTTTAGCGCTAATAATTTGAAAGTAACAATCTATTTGTTGGGAGCGTTTTCCCTGACCGGAATTATGGTCTCAATATACTCGTCCTGATTATAGACATTTTTAATCTTTTCAACAAAAACTACACCTGCTGGCATAATTGCCTTAAGTTCGATATCTTTTTGTGGTCCAAACAACATACCTTCTTTAAGAACTATTTTGTTTTCACCAATTTTTACAGTTGCCCTTCTTTCTGGTCCCAGTAAGATACCGGTTATTTGCAAATTATCTATATTCACTGTGCTAGGGTCCAAATCTCCTCCAATATTGGTGATAACTCCATCAGTCACCCAATAAGGTCGATTTTGGATAAGATTTTGTTTTTTCGATTCCTCAATATCAGGCATTTTAAATGGATCTCGAAGATCTATGGGGTTTTCAATATTGGTAGTGATATTTTCTAAAATTGGCAGCGTACGTTCTTTAATACCAAACTCTTTTGCTTTACTTTTTTCTGAATTCTGAATAACCGGGGTTGGCTCCTCTATAGGGCCATTAATGGGTACTAAAGCTTCTGTGGTACTGATAGTTTCCTCGATTGTCTTTGATTCAAGTGTATCGATGGTCTTGATGGATTCCTCAGTTGCTTTGACTTCAGTTGATTCAAGCGACTTGGTTGCATCTTCGACGATCTGGGTATCGGTTGTGACTATAGATTGTGAAGTTTCATTATCTTCTTGACCTAAACTTACGCTCGTCAAAATAAAAATTATTATAATAATTCTGAGAGAGTACATAGCTATGATCCATTTAAAAAATTTTTTAATCATAATCACCAAGGGTGCTATTTCTATTGCTCATCAACTGCTTTTTCAATTTTTTTATCCATCTCTTTGTTATCTATATTTTCATCATTAGTTTCATCATTATTTGCTTTTTTATTTAGTCTATTTCTTCTTTCAATAATATCAGAGTATTTACTTAAAATATCTCCTACTACATCATCCGATTCTGCATATTTCGAATTATATCGGTAAGACTCAATCGTTACATTACCATCGACCAAAACATATCGACCTTTTTGTCTGGTAGCTTTTTCCTTCAATTCTATTGCTGGTATATTAAGCATCCGTTGTCCTTTGGAAATCTGTTCCAACAATAACAAAAATTGTAAATAAGTCCCCGTCGCTTTCAAGTTATATCTTGTCACAAAATAAAAATCTTTTGGCTCTTCTTTGCTCGAACTTAACTCCATGCTTTGCATATTAATCTGACTACCTATATTTTTAATCGTTTGAAAATTGGTAAGATCATCATTTTTTGATGGTAATTTGCTTTGCAAATCCTTAACTTGAAGCATCACTAGTTTTATGTTTTCTATCGCTAGATCCACATCTTTATAATATGCTTCCAATGACTTCAATTCCTCTTCTTTCTCCTTAACTTTAGTAATTATCTGATCCAATACATTTATCTCATTAGCTAATTCTATTTCCTTTTCTCCCCACATTTCATATCCAACATATGCAGTGTAGGCTAAAATCAAAATATAAATATGTTTCAACAGTTTTTTCATTTGGTTCTACTCATAACTTATTATTTTGCCTTCAGCTTCAAAGTGTTCAACGTTCGTCGCCTTCCCTTTAACCATTATTGATTCTGTCTTCACTTCTTCATTTAAAATCTTAAAAGACCCACCAAAAAATTTTGATTCATTTGCCCTGGCAATGAATCCTCCGATACTGTGATAATTATACGCTGTTCCCGAGATATTTATTTGATCATTTTGGACTCTAATAACATTAAACCATAGATCATTACCAATATCCCGAGCCAGTCTTTCTAAAATTTTCCTTGGATTTGACTTATTTTCCAAAATCTGACTAACATGCTGAGTTTTAGTTTTTAGTTGTTCTTTCTTTACTTCAAACTCATTAAGCATATTTTTTATCCGCTCATGATTTGAAATATCCTTTTTAATTTTTTTAAATTTTAGTTCCTCTAACCTGGTCTTTTCTTTTATTTTATCTATCTCTTGGTTGTAATATATATTTATTGATTCTTGCACTCCGAAATAAATAATTATTGATAAAATCACCCCGGTCCAACTAATAGCACGAAAATCCATTCCCATTACAATTGGAATATTGATTTTTTCCTTTTTAACACCAAGAAGATTTATTTTAATCATTCGTCTATCTTCCTCATGGCTAATCCAATCGCCGTAACTCCTGTATAGGTAATCGAGTCAATATCGCTTTCTGAGAATTTACTATCATAGGTAATTTTTTCGAATGGATTGATAAACTTTACTGGTAATTTTAAAATTGATTCAAGTCCTTCAATGAGATTCGGGGTTAAAGCCCCTCCACCAGTCACCCAGCACTCAGAAAAATCCTCATCACTCATAGCAGTAATATAAAAATCAATTGTCTTTTTAATTTCTTTAAAAAAAATCTCCAGAACGTCTTCAATAACTTGGAGAACTTCTTCAGGAAGGTTTCCATTTGCGTCAGATTGGGTCTTAAGGCCTTCAGCCTCCAAGAAATTTAAACCCAGCTGCCTTTGAATTTCTTCAGTGATCATAGAACCACCAATATTAATCTCTTTGCAAAATGCTAAAATTCCTTTTTTGTGAATGATAAATGAAGTCTTTTGTGCTCCGATATCCATTATTATTCTGGAAAAATTTGGGTCTTCCATTTCTTCTAGATACAGATGCTCAAAAACATTAGTGATAGCAACGGCATCAACATCAACTACTTTCACTCGCATCCCGCTATGTTCAACTAAATCCTTGTAACGATAAATAACATCATTTTTAGCACCAACCATTAACACATCCACGCCACCACCAATATTCTCTCCGAATAAATGATAAGAGACCGTGGAACTGTCTATATCAAAGGGAAGATATTGTTCTGCTTCCCATAATACCTGATCTTCGATTTCTTCGTCCGTACCACCTGCTAATTGAAGTTTACGCACAATTGTATTAGGACCGGAAATTGATATGCATGCGTTAGTAGTATCAATATTGGCTTCAATAACTGCTGACTGCAACGCCTCAATAATCTCATCTTCCTTTTGAATTTCATCCTCAATCAAGGCTCCCTCAGAAAGAGGTACCGAGGCATATTTAACTAATTTGTAGGTACCTGGTTTGGTTTCAATTATTTCTGCAACTTTCACTGCACTTAATCCAATATCTATTCCCACAACACTTGAAGAGCCAAGCTTTAAAGCATCTTTAATTTTATAAACCAGATTGTTAATTATAGTCTTATCTATCATTTAATGACCCACAAAATGAGATTAGTGCATGCAAAACTCATCATTATAAGTATAACCTTTTAAAATATTTAATATCAAGGAATTAATGCACCCTGCGTAAATACCAAAGCTTTTTGATCTTCTATCGATAGCATGGAAAGTAACGACAAAAAAAATCAAAATAATAAATTTGAAAAAATGATACAACAATAATAAATGGGCCAAAAGGGATAGGCTCATTTTTATTTTTTTTTGCAACCAACAGCCAAAGTCCACCTACAACCGCTCCTAACATACAACTTAGTGAGATATTATAGATGATACCAATTGGTCCCAAATATAGGCCCAAACACCCATACAATTTTAAATCCCCTCCACCCATACCTATTTTCTTAGTTATAAGATAAAACAACCAAGTTACTGAAAAAGGAACAAAAAAGCCTACCAATAAACCTGACAACCAAAAAGTCCATTTATAAAATAGCCATCCATGAGATAACATAAGCAGAAATAGAAGCAAATTAAGGGAGTCAGGTAGTATTTTGTGTTTTAAATCCACAATAAAATGCACTAAAAAAATGCACATAATGGTAAATAAAAATAAATAATTAAGCAGATGCTCGTAAGATAAATATTCAGGAGCAAGCCAAAGAGATATACAACCAGTTAACAACTCTACAATTGGGTATAAATAGCTTATTGATTCACCACAACCACTACATCTTCCCCCCAGCTTGATAAAACTTATAATTGGAATATTTTCGTACCAGCGAATCATTTTATTGCAATTAGGACAACTGGAGCGGGGTAACACAATATTTAAATCTCTTGGTAACCTGTATATTAATACATTTAAAAAGCTTCCTATTAAAACACCAAATGTAAAAAAAAATATTTTTAATATAATTGATATTTGATCAATCAAGTTCTTTTCTCTCGAAAACGATTATGTTTAATAATAACATAAAACCTATGTATAAAATTGCATAACCTAAAGAACCCATTAAATAATTAAGCGGCATCGATTGATTATAAATTATATAATCCCGAAGATTCAATTTATCAAAATCGGGAATTATCCATTTGGCCAGGGTCAAAAGATTGATCCAAATAATATGACCCTTAATAAAATTTATCATTAAAGTTGCACTTAAAATATGTCCTAATAGAAAAATACAAATTGTGTAAATTACGGCCATAGTAACATTGGTTATTAGCGAAAAGAAAATAACTACTAACAAGATTATTTGTGACTCTAACAAATTAAACAAAAGTGCCCACCACATTAACGAGGAAATACCTCCCCCCAGAAAAAAATAAAATGCCAGAATAATAATTCCCAGTAAGAATACATTAATAAATAATATAGCAGACATCCCCAAAAATTTTCCTGCCAAAAAGTGCCATCTCCTAATAGGTCTTGATAAAATCATATAAGCAGTGCGGTTTTCCACCTCCTTGGACAAAAGCGAAACGCCGATAAAAATAGCTATTCCCATAATAACTAAATACATTGATCCCATTCCAAAATCCAGCGCTACTCTTGCCTGAACTCCGTGGCTAAACTCCGAGGCAATATAAGAAATTAAGATTAATGTAAAACCAAGTAAAATTATATTAAGTAAAATTTTACTTTTATAAACTTCAACAAATGTATATTTGGAAACGATCAAAATATTTTTCAAACAGCAACCTCTTAATTTTTAATTTTATAGATTATTTCCTCTAAAGTCGGATTAATCACACCTAAAAACAATATATTTCCACCAAGCTTTAAAATTTCATTCAAAAATTTATCCTGTAATTTTTTTTCCACTTCATATTCATACACGTCCTGACTGCGATCAACAATCTGAGATTTTAAATATAAATCCTTATCAGGTTGAAGCCTGGTCTTTACCCTAATAGTCACATATGTATGGCTATCCTTCTCAATCAATTCTGATATACTGCCTTGATACATCAGCTTTCCACTTTCCAGCACAATAACTTTTTTACAAACTTCCTCTATATCTGCAACAATATGGCTGCTAAAAAAAATAGTTTTCCCACTTTCCGATAAATATTTTAGCGTATCCTTAAATTCTTTTCTACCAATAGGATCTAACCCAGATAACGGTTCATCCAAAATAATAAGCTTGGGATCATGAATATTTGCTGAAATAAATCCCAATCTTTGCAGCATGCCTTTTGAATAACTTCTAATTTTTCGGTCAAGAGCGAAGGTCAGTCGTAATTTTTCGGACCAAAACTTCAACCTTTTTTCTACTATGCTTCTCTCCACCTTATTTATTTGCCCCAGATAGCCAATAAATTCCCTTCCGGTCAAATGTGGGTAAAAATAAGGTCGTTCAGGAAAAAAACCAATATTGGAAAAGCGCTCCACTGAGTTTTTACCTAATTTTTTATCAAATTCAACTTCTCCGCTGGTAGGAGAAATAAAATTCATAATGATTTTAATAGAAGTAGTTTTACCAGCTCCATTGGCTCCTAAAAAGCCGACCACCTCACCTTCGTCAACGTTAAGAGAAACATTATCCAAGGCGACAAATTTTTTTTCCCAAAAATGACCCTTATATTCCTTTGAAATATTATTGAATCTAAACATATTTCTCCCGTTCCAATTAACAAAATTATATACTAGAATTAGAAATAAATGAACAGTTACAAACATATTTTACCTATTCTTTTTCTTATGATTGTTTTATTAGCTTCTGCTAATTTTTTTAATTCATCGGTCAACAAACCAATCCTTAATATTTCGAAAGAAGACTCTGCATTAAATTTTAAATCTACCTTTCTCAAGAATTTTAATTTTGGTCTTAAACGTTTTATTTCCAGCTATATTTGGGTGCAAACCATCATTGAATCTGATATTGAACAATATAAAAAAGCCGATGGAAATTCTTGGATCTATCATCGGATTATTTCCATCACCACCCTTGATCCTGATTTTGAGTGGGCCTATTTGTGGGGAGGACAATATCTTTCTGTTATCAAAGATGATATTCATGGCGCCAAGGACATTTACGAAAAAGGCATCCGCATTTTTCCTAATAATTTTTGGCTTAATTTCTATGCAGGTTTTCATTATTATTGGGAGCTAGGTGATTGCCAATCTGCTTATACAATTTTTAATAGAATTTTAAGTCTTCCATCCGCCTTACAAAATGTTTTTTACCTGCCTTCACTAGTTGCTAGGGCCAAGGCTTGCACGGGTGATTTGGAAACCGCATATCTGATAATCAATGATACTTACAAAAATGCTCAGGAAAATAGTGCTTTAAAGGAAAAACTACACCAAAACGCCTACGCATTAAAGGCGGAGATTGATCTAAAATGTTTAAATCAAAAAAGATCAGACTGCGCCACCAATGATTTCAATAACCAACCGTATATTTATCAAAAAGGTTTCTATCAAGCCGCGCAAAAATGGAAACCTTACCGGCTTAAAAACAGATCTCAACGAAATCTCTGATTGTAAATATTTTTAATCGTCGCCGCCAGCTTGCATAAAAATTGGCAAGTACATAGCAATCATTATAACCGCAACTATTCCACCCAAAACCACGATGATAATTGGCTCAATTAATTTAGTCATGTTATTAACCAGCACATTAACTTGCTCTTCAAAAACATCGGCAATTTTTAATAGCATTTGATCAAGGTTTCCGGTTTGTTCCCCAACTTTAATCATCTGAGCAACCATATCAGGAAAATATTCTATCTTAGACAAGGGTTCTGTTAAAGTTTTACCCTCAATTACTGCTTTTCTTACTACCACAATATCTTGTGCAATAACTTTATTATCAATAGTATCTATACATATATTTAAAGCATCAACCAAGGCAACACCAGCACTTAACATGGTTGAAAGCGTCCTGGTCAAAGAGGCAAGGTTTCCCTTAATAATAATTCCACCAAAAATTGGAACATTCATGGTTAATTTGTCATACACCACTTTTCCACCGGGTGTTTTTATATAGGATTTTAATAAAACGAAAGCAAATATTAATACCCCCACAATGTGTAAAGCGAAACTTTGAAAAAAATTCGATATATCTACTACCATTTGCGTAACAAAGGGAACTTCTTGTTTGCTATCTTGAAGCATTTCTAAAAATTTGGGTACTACAAAAACCATCATCCCATAAATAACTAAAAATCCAATCAATACTACAATTGCTGGGTACGTCATGGCAGATTTAATTTGAGATCTTATTTTCTGTTGCCGATCCATATGCTCAGCCAGTTTTCTTAAAATCTGGTCAAGAATACCGCCGACTTCACCGGCCCGAACCAAACTACAATAAAGCTTATTAAAACCACTTTGTTTTTCCATGGAATCGGCAATAGTTTTCCCTTCACCAACACTTATCGCAATATCTTGAATAGTCTTTTTTAAAACCATATTTTTTTCAGACTTATATAATATTTCAAAACACTGTAAAATAGGAACACCCGCATCAATCATAATGGCCAACTGTTTAGTAAAACTACATAATTCAAATGTGCCAAACGACTTGGCTAAGCCTTTATCAACCATCCACTCGGTCAAATCAAACTCAAGAATGCTCGGTGGAATAACTTTTCTGGTTCTAATGCTCTTTGCCCTTAAAACTTTACGAACTTCGCGTTCACTTCTAGCTTGCATAGAACCTGACATTTTTTTGCCAGCTTTATCAGTTCCTTCCCATTTCCATCTTCCCATAATTAACCTATATCATTTTATTCGTAGCCATCTTTTTCTTTAATCCCCAACATCTGTTTTAACTCCTCGGGGACTGTCGTATTGAGCAAAGCTACTTCCGCTGTAATAATACCTGCTTCAACCAGCTTGAACAGACTTTGATTCATGGTTATCATACCAGAACGTTCCTGTCCTGTTTGCATTTGCGAATATAGTTGGTGAATTTTGTTTTCTCTTATTAAATTTCTTATTCCAATATTGGGCATCATTAACTCTATAGAGACAACCCTCCCAGGTTCAAAACTCTTTTTTATTAACCTCTGTGAAACAATCCCCTGTAATACAAACGACAATAGAGTTCTTATTTGATCTTGTTGATCGGCGGGAAAAACGTTAACTAGCCGGTTGATCGTTTGCACACATGAGTTGGTATGTAGAGTTCCAAACACCAAATGTCCAGTTTCTGCAATTTTTATAGCAGCTTCAACGGTTTCCTTATCTCGAAGTTCTCCAATTAAAATAATATCTGGATCTTGCCTGAGCAAACTCCTCATGGCATCTGAAAAATCGTTAGTATCACTCCCTACTTCTCTTTGATTAACAATACATTTTTTGTGAGTATGAACAAATTCAATCGGATCTTCCACAGTTACAATGTGTGCCAGCTCCTTTTCATTGAGTCTATCAAGTAGTGAAGCCAGGGTGGTAGATTTTCCTGAACCCGTAGGACCGGTGACCAATATAAGTCCACTATCAATATCAGTCATTGATAACAAAATAGAGGGTAGCTTCAAAGATTTAAAATCCGGTATAATCGTTGGAACCAACCTGAAAGCAGCTGCAATGGCTCCCTTGGAATAAAAAACGTTACTTCTAAATCGCGCCAGTCCCTTTATCCCAAAAGAAAGATCCAACTCAAGTTTTTTTTCAAATTCATTTTTTTGATCTTCTGATAGTATTTGATATACGATTCTTTTAGTATCATTAGGCGTAAGCGGTGGAATTTTTACTCTTACTATCTCACCATTCACTCGAAGCGCCGGGGCAACTCCAGCCGTAATATGTAGATCAGATGCACCGTTTTCCACCATCAATTTAAATAACTGCTGAATTTTTAAATCAGCATTTTGGTCATCCTGATCTTTAGTTTTGGTTTTTCGTGTGTAAATACTTTCAGTTTTTTGGGTATTTTCCACATTTGTTTTACTGTTATCGCCTGAATCTGAATTACTCATAATTTACCTCAAAATTTATCACTACTAGAATTACTAAGCGCTTCATCGATGGTTGTTGCACCCTGAGCAACTTTTGTTAAAGCTGACATACGCAACGTTTTCATTCCTTCTTTAATCGCTTGTTTTTTTATTTCATCTGCCGAACCATTTCTTAAAACAATTTCTTTTATGATAGGTGACATTCCCATCACTTCATATATGGCCACCCTTCCCTTGTAACCACTATTATTACAATAGGGGCATCCCTTGCCATGATAAACCTTCATCTCCTTGGCAGAAACTGGTGCAATTCCGCACATTACTAACTGCTCAGGAGTAATTTCTTTTTGAATTTCCTTGCACTGGCTACAAATTCTTCTACACAATCGCTGTGCTACCACAACATTCAAACAACCCGTGACTAAAAATGGTTCAATTCCCATATTCAATAATCTGGTAACCGTAGAAGGTGCGTCGTTCGTGTGAAGGGTTGAAAGCACCAAGTGCCCCGTAAGAGCGGCTTCCACTGCAATTTCTCCGACCTCTAAATCTCTTATTTCACCAACCATTATAATATCTGGATCTTGCCGTAGAAAGGCTTTCAAAGCACTTGCAAAAGTCAATCCAACTTCTTTTTTTATGTTAACCTGGTTAATACCTTCTAAGTTAAATTCGACAGGATCTTCGGCTGTAGAAATATTCTTGTTTACCCGGTTTAGTTCAGTGATTGCCGAATAAAGCGTAGTGGTTTTACCTGAACCGGTAGGTCCAGTAACCAAACACATCCCATAAGGTTGATAAATTGCATCTTTAAAAACATCTAATTGTCTTTGTTCAAATCCCAGTTTAGTCATATCTGTTTCAAGAGTTGATTGATCTAATAGACGTAAAACCACTTTTTCGCCAAATAAAGTAGGCAAACATGAAACCCGGTAATCTATAGTCTTACCCCCCATTCTAAGTTTGATTCTACCATCTTGTGGTTTCCTTCTTTCTGCAATATCCAACTGGGCCATAATTTTTAATCTGGAAATTATCGGTAGCATATAATGAGGAGGCGGATCTTTTAGTGCCAGCAATTGTCCATCTATTCTAAGTCTTATACGAAATCTTTTTTCATAAGGCTCAACATGAATATCACTTGCCTTCTTGACAAACGCATCTGCCAATATTTTATTCACATAGAGAATAATCTCTTCACCTATATCCTCTTCCTTAACCTGCTTTTCTTCCGTCGTGGCATCTTGGATCACTTCCTTTATTGAATGAACCAATTCATCAATCGTTTCATTAACCCTTTCATATATTTTCTTCCACGAAGAAATATTAGTTAAGATTATCTCAACATTAGCTTGAAAAAGAGCTTGCAACTCCGGTTTCAAGGATTGTAACGAAGGATCAAAAACTGCCAGAGTAACCGTTCCTGATTTTTTTTGTATGGGAAGAATTCGATATTTCAAAACATCTTTTTTCTTAATAAGTTCCAAGGTTGCTTGGGGAATTTTAGCATTATATAAATCAATGAATGTTAATTTGTATTTTTCTGAAATAACTTTTGCAAACTTAGTATCATTGAAATAACTTAATTTAAGAAGACCAAATTCAGCAACATTAAGTTCATCCCTATCATTTAGAAAATCCCTAATATCCTTTAGGGGTACCATACCTGTATTGGTTATAACTTCTGCAAATTCTTTTCTAAACATAAATTACATTATTACCTTTCAAATTTTGTTATTTAGATGAGTATCCTATCGGAATTACTTAAATTTTATTAACATTAAAGAATATAAAAATGATTATGAAAAATATTTATGCAAATACATTACATCACTTTTCATCTGAGTAATTAAATCTTCTTTTGATTTAAACTTGATTTCATCCCTGATTTTACTAATAAAATGTATATTAAGTGTTTCACCATAGATATCTTTATCAAAATTTAAAAGATAGACCTCAATTGTCTGATCTTTTTTATCGGTATTAAAAGTTGGGTTATAACCTATATTTGTCAAAGATAAATATTCTTGATCATTATAATATGTTTTTGTAATATAAACACCACCAGCAGGAATTTGGATTACATCTTGAACTTGCAAGTTGGCAGTAGGAAACCCGAGTGTACGCCCCCTCATAGCACCCTTAATAACATTACCGGTGATTTCGTATGCACGCCCTAAAAGCAAGTTGGCTTTTTTAATATTACCATCACTTAGATATTGCCTGATTATGCTTGAAGAAACTTTCTGTTGGTTTACAGAAAATCTTTTCATGATTTCTACTTCTATATTCCTTTTTTTACATTCAGCAATAACAATATTTTGATCACCTGATTTGTTCTTTCCAAAAGCGAAATCATGACCCAAAAATATTTTTCTTAACCGAGTTGTACAAAAAATATCATTTTGCAAGAAGGTTTCTGGGCCAATAGTACTAAAATCCCTATGAAAATTAATTTCCACGGCGTAATCCACTCCGATCTTTTCCAAATAAAGTCGTCGGCTTTCATAATCACAAAGAAGAAATCTTTGTTTGCCTTCTAATATTTCTTTAGGATGAGGGATAAAAGTGATGACCGCTAACTTGGTTTGATTTTTCCCACACTGTCTTTTTATATAATCTAAAATGTACTGGTGTCCGAGATGAACACCATCAAAATTACCTATTGAAAGGTAAAAATTATCATTTGATATTTGATCCAGACTCTTTAATATTTCCATTTTTTATCGATTGTTTTAATTCTTCAAAATATTTTTTATTAAAATTAATATCCTTAAATTCTTCATAATTCCCATACGTTCTTCTAACACATTCTTCTATAACCTGTAAAAAATATCTTCTTGATTCATCGTTGATGTCACATTTTTTAACCATATCTTCTAGATGACTCGCAGAATTGTTTTTTTCAGTCAGGCTAAATAACTTATGTAAATCGGAATAATTTATTCCGGTATTTTTTATTTTCAATATTAATAAATCAATGTCATCTTTATTGGTGGACTGATTAAACCAATATTTGAAAACTAAAATCAACATAACAATATTAATCAAACCCAAGAAAATAATTAATATCAATTTTAAGCTTACCCAACTACTTTCCCCGGGATAAATCAATCCAGACCAATCATCTAAGTTGGATACCGGCGCCTGTTTAACTTGTTTCGTATCATCTGGATGCAAGGATTGGTCAGGGACGTTATTTACCTCCAACATAGAATTATTAGATTTTCCCAAGATTATCAATCGTGGAATTGCCAAAGAAAAATATTCATATTTATTTTCTGCGGGTAAAAAATATGAAACATCTAAATTACTTTCAGGTAATGTCATTTCGTTTCTGGCAAGAAATACATATTCAAATATTTTTTTCGCATTTTGTTCATTTAGCTCTTGTAGATCCGCTTTGACTTCGAATTCTTCCAAATTGCTTCCACTAAATAACTTGGGTGCAGCTAATTGTTCTAATTCGCCAGGACCTGTCACCTCCAGCGTAACTTCTACAGGCTCGTTCACAAAATATTTCTCTTTTTTTGCTGTCAATTTAAACTGATGTTTGCCAATCAGGCCAAGAAAATTTTTATTCTTATTATCGTTGGGTAAATCAATTACTTCCAATGAAAGCTGCTTACTTCTAAATCTATCAACCACCCGGGTCCTACCGCTTCCAAGCTGATAACTCATATACTCTACTGAAATATCTATAGCATCAATTTTCAAGGTACCGGTTTTCTGGGGATAAATTCTTGCTGAATAAAGAATGCTACGTTTAAGCATGTATCCATCATATTTTACATTTTCAACAAACATGGGCTTTTTGATATATCTCTTTATAAAATTGTTCAGTTTAGGATACTCACGAATATCAACTCCGTTTGCAATTGCCTCTACCTCTTCTGAGATATAAACATAGTAGTCCACATTAAGCCCTTCTCCTTTGTATACCTTCTCTTTATCAACGACTGCTTCCACAAAAATCTTTGAAGGCCTTGCGGGCTTACTCGCCACTTCAATATTAATGCTTTGTACAGACTGCTCCCCTTCACCGGCATCTACTTTAATTTGCTCAATTCTTTTTATACCGTGAGTACCTGAAAATATTGTGTAAGCTATGTTGTAATTTGTGCGGATTTTCAACTTGCCGTTTACGTTGTAAGATTCACCGCTCTTACTCACTTCTTTTTTTAAAATTTTTAAATTGATCGGTATGAAGGTCAAAAATGGTTCCAATTCCGAAAAAGTTTTAATGGTAAATGTGAGTTTAAAATTTTGATTTTCACTAACTTTAGAAGGATTAAGTTCGTAAGTAACTTCCGTAGCGGAAAGATTTCCTATTATAAGTGACCACATCATAAAAAATGTTAAATATTTAAACATCACCAATCCCTCTTGCTTTCTTTGGTATAAGTACTCTTTATATCAGTTTTCACAAAACCTTCTTGCATTTTTTTATCTTTATCCATTATTTGTTTTAAAACAGTTGGAATGCTTATCATTTTTCTTTGTTGGTCAATCTGCCCTTCTTTTTCTTTTAAATTTTGATTTTCTTTATTTTTATTAGAATTATCATCAGATTTTTTTTGATCTTTATTTTCCTTATTTGGGTTTTTCATCTGATTGTCAGATTTTTGTTGTCCCTGTCCTTGATCATTGCCAGCATTTTGTTTATCGTTCTCTTTTTTATTATCTTCCGGGTTTAATTTATTTGACTGGTTTTTTTGACCTTCTTTTTTTTCTTTTTTGTCATCTCCCTTATTATTTTGATTATTTTTTTCATCTATCTTTGACATAAAAAACAAAATATTTTTTCTTAGCTTAATTAGCATGTCCTGGGACTTAACATCAGCATGCTGGCTGAGTCGCTTGCCTAAATATAATGCTTCCAAGGTCCCTTCCTCTAATTTATTATTTGCCATTAAAGCTGTAATATAGTTGAAATAAATTTCATTCTCCTGAGTGAAGTTTTCAGCTCCAACTTCCTTGTATAGCTTTTCAGAATAGTCATAATTTTTTTCGTTAATAAACAACTCTGCAATTTTTAATTTATTAATTTTAGAAATTGAACCTTGTTTCATTTCATCTAATAGTTTTTGTTTAAGTAGATTATCTGCAGCCTGTGTAATATTGGTAAATATCATCAAGCACATAATAAAAACTTTCATAGAAAACGTCTTGCCCATGCTTAAAAGTGAAGCTAATGCTATTAATGTAATTCCCCCGATAACTACGTAATGCCCCAAAACTGGTCGAACTTGCACGTTTTTATCTGCTAGTTTTTTTTCATAATTTTTTGAGAAATAATCAACAATTTCTTCTGTGGGAAGATCCATTGTTCCTACCAGCCAAATTTTGGCATCTAACACTTCTTTGCTCAAAAACTCTATAAAATTGGAATCTAATTTAGTTATTACCTTGTCGTTATGGTACGTTTTATATCTATAAAAATTACCCTCAGGACTTCTGATAGGTATAGGTGCCCCTTCTTTAGTACCCACCCCCACCAAACCCAATACAATATTTTCAGGAATAGTCAGGTTAAATCTCTCTTGATTTTCAAAATCCGAAAAGATTAGCATATTACCCTGGCTTCCCTTGATTGAATGTGGGAAATAATTAGCCGCTTCCACAACTGAGCGCTTGATATTGCTTCCGCCTGAGATATTTTTAACCTGAAGCAAGGAAGACAACCTGGAATCAAGTAACTCAACGTCATCAGTAAATGGAATAATTTGTCTTTGAGTATCAGAAAAAGCCACAATGGAAATTTGATGGCCTAAAGCTTTTTTTATAAAATGCCTCGCCAATACAATGGATTTTTCTAATCGGTTGGGACGAATATCCTCTGCCATCATACTGAGTGACATATCTATCATAATAATTGTTTGTTGATCCTTGATGGAAACCTTGGCATCTTCTACCGGACCCCTAAGATCCATAGTAGAAAAGATCAATCCCATATATCCTAATAATAAACAAAAAGTAACCAAATAACTTTTTAAAGATCTGCCAAAAAACCAATATTTTCTAACCCATTGGAAGTATTTTTTTTCATACCACAAAATGGCAACAACAAACACCAGCATTATGGCGATCACATATTTTACATAAGCTATATATAAAAAACTCAAGCACCCTCTCTGGTAATCCATCGCCTACTTAATTCACACATTATCATCAATATAACTCCCATAATTAAATACTTTATATAAAATTCGTCATAAATAATTTTTCCGTAAGTTTTAATTTTTGATTTTTCAATATTTTGGATAGATGAAAATATTTTTTTCAAGTTGTTTTCATCGTCCGCATAGAAGTGATGACCACCCGTAATTTTTGCTATTTCTTGAAGAGTTTTCAAATCAACACTTCCTCCCGGCAAAGGAATAAGCGTAACCACTCCGGTTGCTTTATTTTTTTGAGGTAAAAGTGCATTTTTATCGCTACCAATACCGATAGTATATATTTTAAGATTTTGCTTCCTAGCTTCTTCTGCAGCCTCTATAGGGGTCATGCTTCCGACATTGTTCACTCCATCCGTAAGTAAGATAGCTATCTTGTTTTTGGCCATGGACATACCGGCCCTTCCGGCAGTGAGCCCAATGGCATCACCAATATTAGTTCCACTACTTAAATTTATTTCTCCAATTTTATCCACCATCTTGATAACCAAATTAAAATCTGTGGTTAATGGTAACAGAGTAAAAGCACTCTCAGCAAAAACTATAATAGCAATCCGATCTTCTTTCCTATCATGCATAAATTGCTTGATTTTTGCCTTAGCTACCTCCAACCGATTAGGCTTAAAATCGATTGCTTGCATAGAATTAGAAACATCAACAATAAAAAAAATATCAATCACATCAATCTCATTTTCCACTCCTGCTAAAGGTTTACGTGGACCCATGATTGATATGGTTAAAAATATCCAGCCAACAATGCCAATTAAAAAAATAAAACTTCTACGCCAAATCCTTTTTTTGCCAATAAACCTCTTGGGTATTACCAGCTGTGCTTTTTTAAATATTTTAAAATAAGCAACACTCCAAATGAATGCACAAACCAACCCCCAATATATCAATTCTGGATTTCTATACAACACGACTACTCTCCATGAAAGATTCCTTGAGCTTCTTGGTTGTATTGACCGCCACATCCAGATCATGGCTAGTCCAATTTTTTTTATACTGGATTTGATTTATGCAATTTAAATATTCATTATATACATCTAGATTGTATATATACTTCTCCCATTTCCTTTTTTCTTGATATATTTGCTCAATTTTCTCTCGAGTATCCAAATGATCAAAATTATCCATATAGAATTTTTTTTCGTCATTTAGATTCAATACTTTCTTTTGTTTTTTCCTTCGCAAAATAACATAACCAATTCCTAGCAAGCTCAACGAAATAACCAGTCCAGTAATTATATAATTAACATGTATCTTGCCATCTTTTCGTTGAGACAAAACAATATGCTCACTTAAACGTCCTTGCGTTTGATTAAAAGCAAATGTATCTATTTTAAAATCAATAGCTATATCTTTATTTTTCCAAATTAAACTACTGGTGAGTGGTTTTTTAATTAAAACAAATAACCCAAAAATTTCCAAAAGATCACTATTGTTTTTAGAAAATTCCATTTTGTTTATTTTCAAAAGTTTTATACAACCTTCTAAATTAAAACTTTTTAATGCTTCTTTATGATATTCAAATTGATTTATAAAAGGCCAAATTAATATTTTTGCTTCAAAAATATCCCCTTCAAAGACCAACTCTCTTTTTCCTGTCAAACTAATAATTTTTCCAGAAATAGTACCATCGTCACTCCAGGTGTTTGATAAAAACATTGATAACAGTACTAATTGCAAAAATCTTATCATCACAACATTTCCTTAACAAAATCCTCCAGATATCTTTCACTAATAATTAACTTTTTAATTTTTTTTCCTAAGCTTCCTTTCAATTCATCTTTGTCATAAAAATGCACCACTCCACTTCTGTTTTTTTTATTTACCCCTTCACTGCAATATAACAAATAAGGTAATTTTTGTGCAGAATCTAGCGGTGATACTAATTGAAAGCAATGAATATTACGCTTAGAAACTATTCTGTTTAATGTATCTTTATCAAAAAAATCGTTAAAATCTGAAAGTATCACTACTTCCTTTTTTTTATGCAAATATTTCATCAATACTGACGCCTTCTCCCTAAAAGTAACATCACGTGTATGCTTATAGTGAATATTTACCTGGCCATTTTCCCTTAAAATATTATTTTTTTGTAAAGTGCTAATTAATGCAACCACTCCCTCTTCCCCAGACAGTTTGGGCAAACTGATTATACTATCTGATATTACTATGGCGTGCACCTTGTCGTTGGTTTCTTTAGCTAGTAAGTAAAGTAAAGAACAAATCTCAATGCCTGCTTGCAGTTTGGAAATATTATTAATACCTGAAAGCATGGTAGCTGATGCATCTAAAATTACCACTATTTCCACATTTCTTTCCTCATCAAATGTTTTAACATAAGCGCCATTGGTTTTAGCAATAATTTTCCAATCAATAAAACGTACATCATCTCCCGGACAATACACCCGATGTTCCTTAAACTGCAAACCACTTCCTTTAAAATGAGATTTTAACATTCCTACTGAAAAGCTATTAGAGTTTTTAAACAACTGGGTTTTTAATCTGGAAACAGTTTTTTTTAAACTTAATAAATCCATTCTTTAAACCAATGATGAAGCAATTTCCAAGGCTACCTTGCCGCTTTGCAAATTATCTACCGTCGCTTCATAGGTAAGAATAATACGATGGCCTAAAACACTAGGAATAATTTTAAATAAATGATCGGGGCTGACAAAGTCTTTGCCATCCATAAAAGCCATAAACTTTCCAATTTTATAGAGCCATATAGATGCTCGCGGAGATGCTCCTGCAAGTACCGCTCCCTGCAACCTTTTCGGAAAAGTCGGACAATCCGGTCTGGTAGAATGTACTAACTTAACAATCAGATTTTTAATTTTAGGATCGACATAAATACCATCCACAACTTCTGCAATTTTCCCAATATCTGTCGGGTTTAAAATATTTTGAGTTTGATCTATAGTCTCTTTTTTTAAATCAAGGATTTTAAGTTCGGCTTCTAAACTTGGATAATCAACTTTTATTTTCATCATAAAGCGATCAAGTTGAGCTTCTGGAAGTGGATAAGTACCTTCTTGATCAATTGGATTTTGGGTAGCCAACACCACAAAAGGTCTAGTTAATGGATACGTAGTTTCCCCAATAGTCACTTGACGTTCGGCCATCCCCTCTAGTAAGGCTGCCTGCACTTTCGCCGGCGAACGGTTAATTTCATCAGCTAAAAGTATTTGTGTGAATAGTGGGCCAAATTTAGTGGTAAAGGTTTCACTTTTTTGACTATAAATCATAGTACCAATTAAATCCGATGGTAGTAAGTCCGGAGTAAATTGCACTCTTTTAAAAGAAAGATCACAAAGTTTACTCATGACCGAAACCGCCAATGTTTTACCCAAACCTGGCATGCCTTCAATTAATAAATGACCTTCACAAATAAGCCCCGCCATGATGGATTCTAACATCCAGTCTTGTCCAAAAACCATTTTACTTGCATTTTTTAATACACTATCAATTTTTTCTCTTGCATCAAAAGCCATTTTATTCCTCTGGTTAATTGTCTTCTAAATAAAATAAAAGATATTTTAAATAATAACCCTTATTATCAAAATCATTTATATTATGATCACATCCTTGGGTTCCTAAATCCGCCAGTACACACCTTTTATTTTGGTTGGCTGCATTTTCATTAACAATGGTGGATAAGTCATTAAGAGAAACGCCAAACGTACAGCTAGCACACACTAATAGCGCTTGAGGATTCAACACTGGAATTATTTTTTTATATAATTTGCGATACCCCTTAAGTGCGCTATTAAGATTTTTTATATCTTTACTAAATGCCGGTGGGTCACAAACCACCATATCATATTTTTTATTTTGAATATTTAATTTATCAAGGCTATCAAATACATCACCTCGAATGTATTCAATTCCTTTTTCAAGATTGTTTTTTTTTGCACAATCAATTAATATGCTTTCATAGTCTCCTTGATCTACAAAAGTGACATTGTCAAATCCAGCTCTCTTCAGGTGCATGCCCCAACTACCTGTGTAGCAAAAAAGGTCTAAACCATGATTTTTATTTCCGTGATATTTACTTAAGAAAGTTTCCATTTTGGTCCTATTGTGAGCATGATCAAAATAGAAACCGTTTTTTTGGATTATGTTAAATGGAAGTGTAAATGAAAAACCATTATCAATAACTTCAATTTGGGAAATAGTTTCATTGGTATTGAAATTAGGCAAGACTTCATTTTTTCGATTTTCAATTTTATCAATAATTAAAACTTGTTTTTTACATGTCTGTTCTAAATATTGTTTTATATAATCTCTGAATCTATCCAGACCCGCTGTTTGTATTTGGATTAAAATGCAATTTAGATAGCAATCAGCTATAAGCCCCGGCAAGGCATCATTAAAACCATAGATTAACCGATAATTATCTTTTTCTTTGTAAAATTTTTTTCGAAGTTGAATAGATCTATTTAAATTTTCTTCGATTACTTTTTTAGCAATTTGTTCTTCGGTAAATGAATTTAAATGTGAATCTAAAATTGGTTTAATGATATAAGCAACTACCCCTTTGGAAGTTCTAGTATTAATAAACCCTAAAAATTTCAAACCGTCTGGGCATTCATAAAAAACCCACTCACCCGGAATTAGTGATGATGGCAAATATGTAAAATCTTTTTCAACAAGGATTCTTCCAGACCGAAAAAAAGACACATTGATATTTTTCTTTAGTTTCAAATTTTGCATTTTTATACCAGTTATTTATTATAATCAATTTTAAACGCTATTTATTCTTTTACCAAGAAATTTAAGTGACTTTGAACGATCAACTTAGTGCTATTTTTGCATATCACTAAATCAAATAAATAATTAGAAAAATGCGGTATTTTGCGGTTATTACTTTTTCAAAAGACCCTTTTCTGCTGTCTCAATCGTTTGCTTCGCTCTCTGGGTATTAATCTGATAATCACTAAAAGTATAAATGCTTTCTATATTTTTAGTTTTAACATCAACGCCTGGTGCTTTATAATTTGTATTGATAATTATGGTCTCGGGCAGTCCTAAACCATTTTCCTCCAAATATTTAATCTTGTGATTCATAGTCGTCGTTACGTTATTTAAGTTGGTTACTTCAGTGTTTAATTCATCCAGTACCCACTTACCCTTGCTCCAGGTTTTCTTATCCATTTTAAGCTTCGATATGTTAACCCCCAAACTACCCATGTTTTTTATGCTTATTAATCTATCTTTATTGTCAAATATTAGTTGAAGCTCTCTTTGTGGAGTTTTTCCGGTTTTATCTTCTCCATTAAATATCTTTTGATTTTGCTCAACTTTAGAAGTAAACGTATATACTCTCATTTGAGGAGCTAACCTCTGAGGAATAACAAAATCCATTCTGGTTTTAATCATTTGGCGTAACATTTCTACTCTATTATCAAAACCCTTGGGTATTCCGTTAACCTCTATTTTGAATTTCCCTGGGTACATCCAAAAAACTTGGAAATATAAATTTTCAATCTTTCCAAATATTTTTTCGTTGGTTAATTCTTCTTCTAGACCGGATATTTTAACTTTAAATACCAAGTCTCTTAGACCAAATTCTTCGGGATGATAATATTGGTTATCGAAATATTCTATTTTTTGAATATCTGAAAAAGCGCTAAAAGATAGGCACAATCCAAACAATAAAAATATTTTTTTAAATTTGCCACTTGTCATGTTTCGCTCCCCTGAATCAAAACCATTTTTTGCTTGTAATCCTTATCATACCATATTGTAACAAATTTTGTTTTTTTACAAATAACTTTTCCTGGAGAACCTTTTACTCCCTTAAGATTCTTAACAGAACTATATACCATTGGTACTTTTTCATCCTTGTAGGAAGAATAGTCCTTCAGTAACGAACCAATCAGCTCAAGTTGTTTAGATGTCAAATTTTCCAAACTACCCACTTTAACTACCAAGTGGGCGCTGGGTTGCCCCTCAATGTGAAACCACAGATCCTTAGGGTTGGCCCACAGTATTCGTAGTTGATCATTACCCTTGGCGCTATACCCTATCCCTAATTGAATGCTATCCATTAAATAATAATCAATATCAGTTTTTTCTTTTTTTTCATTTATATTTTTGATATTTCCACTTTTCCACACCGGAGGAATGGGTGCATAAGGTGCCTCACTTCTTATAATTAATTTAGTTTTTTGTTCTTCGCTTTCAACATTTTTCAATCTTTGTAATTGTATCTCGTAACCCTTTTTAAGCTTTTTAATTTTTTTATAAACTAGATCTAATCTTTGATAATGACTTTGGTTTTCAAAAAATTTTATCGTAATATCATCTACTATAAGGTTTTGAAATTGAGTCAAATCCAAGTTGGGCGTTTCCAAGATTTCCTTAAATTTTGTCCATTTTAAATTTTTCTCTAGATCACTTAAAATTTTACTTTTTTTTCTTTCTAACTTTTGGTGAACTTTTTTTTGTAACTTTGCACCGCTATAAATCTCCGAAAGAAAATCAACATACGATTGATAAGTAACTTCCTTTCCACTTTTTTTTAAAAAAAAATTATCTGGTAATTGGGAAAAACCCAATTCTGCAAAGTGATCCAAACTAAATTTGTCAACTAATGAAGTTTTTTGATTCCAAGATTTAAACAAATGATATGCACCTTCAACCTTATAAATATTTGAAAAAAACAAATTGTTACCCTTCCAGAAAAATGAGAATGAACCTTGATGCTCAGCCGAATGGTACTCTATGGTTAAAATCCGATCTTGCTTGAAACACGAAATTCCCAAAATTCTGGAGTCACCTAAATATTTTCTTATATAACTTAAAAACTTATCCGATGCCCTATATCTAGATTCAACATTTTTATCAAATAAATACATACCTTCAAATCGTTTTCCTCTACCTAGATAAATATACTTTGTTAACCCGGGAAAACGGATAACCAGAATAATAAAATGCAAACTGCTAAAAATTTTTTGGATTTGCGGTTTTGATACCTCTTTACCTGCAATCTGGTTATAATCATTTACTGAGTCATTTAATATCGACCATGATTGAACACAATTCACTGCTTTCCACCAGCTTTTTTTAATTAATTGGACTTACTTTATTATAATAAAATTCAATTATTTTTCTAACCAGATAGGTTGATTTTATATACCACTTTTCCTTATTAATATTCATTACACAAACCGAAATCCCTTTGTCGCTTTCATTTTCTGGAATCGCAAAGGCTGTAAACCAATCTCTTTTTCCGTAAGGTAATCCACCTGTTATACTGCCAGTTTTACCGCCCACAATAAGTGTGTCTTTTAAATTCCGCTGCATTTTATCCCAGACACTTCGAGCAGTTCCTTTCCGGGCAGTATAAGACATCAAATGTTCTAAATCTAGCGCAGTTTCGTTGCTAATTGCTCGCTCTTGCTTGCTAGGATTCATCCAAATTGTTTCACCCGTTTTGGGATCAACAATTTTTTTCACAAATTTAGGATATTTCAAAACCCCTTTATTAGCTATAATGGTCGATAACAAAGCACCATGTATTGGGCTGATTTGAGTATCTCGGTTTAAACCTGATGCATATTCAGCCAGATTATACTGGTTTTCAGGCATGTTAAAAACTGACTTTGCCATTTTTACTTCCCTAAAAAGTTCAGTATTAAATCCGAAGAATTTTGCCATCTTAGAAATACCATTACCGGACAAGTAATCAACCGCAGCTTTACCAAACACAACATTATTTGAAAGAGCAAAGGCATGTTTAAATGTCAAAAATTTGGTCCATCTATTTATTTTATCTTTTAGCTGGTATTTATAAAGTGTTGATCCACTACCATTTACTGCAAACATACTTTCTGTATCAATTTTCCCTTTTTCCAGTAATTCTGCTGCCGTAACAATTTTTATCAAGCTTGCTGAGGGATGAGTTGAGGTAAATGGTAAATGAGATAAAAATCTTTTTCCTTCTCGCTCATAACCGACTGCCGATAAAACATTTCCAGAATTATTATCAATAACTGTAACAATCGTATAATCTGCCGCTTTTTCCTTGATTAGTTTTTGAATATATTGAGTAAGCTCATTGTTAAAGGTATAGATGATTTTGTATTCATCATCTTCATTGGTCATAGTATCTGGCCAACCTTGAGTTTCATTTTCAAGTGCTTTGGACAGATTTTTAGCTAGTAAACCCTCGTGTAGTTTGAAAAGGGAATCCTCTTTTATATTTTTTAAAAAAAAGAAACTTCCCAAGCAAGTAGAAGATACAAAAATAATTAAAATAGAAAGTTTAGAAATATTAAACTTCATGTTCCCAAATATTCCTTTCCAATTACATAAAAT